>Ga0209082_1000079_pt1 | contig 56830 bp, 66 predicted proteins | sample ColdCreekSource_FD_184127 | JGI IMG/M metagenome (GOLD analysis project Ga0209082, IMG submission 184127) | Groundwater microbial communities from Cold Creek, Nevada to study Microbial Dark Matter (Phase II) - Cold Creek Source (SPAdes) (version 3) | ecosystem: Environmental > Aquatic > Deep... | reverse complement strand
AGAGTATAATTAATCTGAGTCGCCATGAGATATTGACAGTAATCCAAACAGGACATTCTATTTGCCATGATTTGACATTAACTTGTTTGCTCTTACCTAATCAAATTTTTCTTTTGCGTAAGTCCTAATTAATTAAGTTTATTGATTAGGTTTACTGCTTGTTGCTATTTCGCCAAACTTGCCAGCCAAGATAGCACAATAACATTGTTGCACCGATCGCATATCCCCAACCACTGGGAATATTAGAAAATCCCATTGCCAGACTACCTACCCAGAGAGTAAGAGCATAAATGAACAAAACAGTTTGGCGTTGAGAAATACCTGCTTGTAATAACCAGTGATGCAGATGGCTTTTATCGGCCATGAACGGAGATTTACCTTTGCTAATCCGAGAAAAAATAACTGCCGACATATCTAAAATTGGTACTGCCAAGATTAAATAGGGTACCAAAAGAGCGGTGATGGCAGTGGTCTTGACTAATCCAATCACTCCCACCGCTGCTAGCGTAAAGCCCATAAAGTAAGCTCCACCATCACCCATGAAAATTTGAGCAGGATTGAAGTTATAACGCAGAAAACCCAAAGCCCCCCCAGCCAAAGCTGCCGCAATCAAAGCTGCGGCTGGTTCTTTCATAAATAAAGTTACCACCAGCATTACTACTGCGGCAATGCCAGAAACACCTGCCGCTAAACCATCAACACCATCGATCCAATTTATGGCATTAGCCATTCCTACTAACCAAATTACGGTTACAGGTAGGCTCAAATACTCAACTTGAATCAAGGTGTGGAAAGGAACAGATAAAAAGTCAATTCTCACCCCCGCAAACCAGCAGGCGGCTGCCACAGTTGTTTGCATAAATAGTCGCGAAATGGGAGTGAGATTTAATAAATCGTCAGCAAAACCAATTCCGAAGTAACAGATGCTGCCTATAATTACCGCCCAAATTTTTGGAACTTTATCGGGAGAAAGAGCTGAAAATCCTCCTAATAGCCAAATAATTAGCAAGGCAGCAATTGTACCCGCAAAGATGGAGACCCCGCCAACACGAACAACGGGGTCTTGATGAATCTTCCTCTCATTGGGTCGGTCTACCATACCCAATTTAAGACCGAGGGTCTTGACATCAGGTATAGTCCACAACACGACGGTTACAGAAATTAGGAAAGCAATCAGATGATACAGTTCAACAGGCATCTGAGTTTAGGAGTTCTCGAACGGTTAGGTGTACGTTTGCGAAATGCGTTTAGCCTCAGCATAGCCATAAATTGTAATTATGTGGATGCACTTCGATAACCTTGTTACCTTAAATGTTAGCTGGAACAGGAATTTCCAAATAAGGATAAAGAGGAAAGCGATCGCATAATGCCGCAACTCGACGCAAACAATCGCTTTGAATAGCTTCGTCTTCTGGACTAAGCAATTTATCTGCAATAATGTTAGCAATCTCTTTAAATTCTGTCTCCCCCATGCCTCTAGTTGTCATCGCAGGAGAACCTAAGCGTAAACCACTAGTTACAAAAGGAGATTCGGGATCAAAAGGAACAGTATTTTTATTAGCGGTAATCTTAATTTCACTGACTAAAGCGTCGGCTTTTTTACCTGTCATTCCAATACAACGCAGATCGACCAGAATCAGATGATTGTCAGTGCCATTGGACACCAGTTTGAAATCGCGATCCATAAATCCTTGGGCCATTGCTTGAGCATTGGCAATTACCTGAGCAGAATACTCTTTAAACTCTGGTTTGAGAGCTTCGCCGAAGGCTACTGCTTTAGCGGCAATTACGTGTTCTAAGGGGCCTCCTTGTGTCCCTGGAAATACTGCTTTATCTAGTTTTTTGCCTAATTCTCGATCGCGACTTAGAATTAAACCCCCTCTAGGGCCACGTAAAGTTTTGTGGGTCGTAGTGGTAACTACATCACAGTAAGGAACGGGATTCGGATGATGACCTGTGGCAACTAAACCAGCAATATGAGCAATATCAGCTAGTAAATATGCACCAACTTCATCAGCGATCGCTCTGAATTTAACAAAATCAATAGTGCGAGGATAAGCAGAATAACCGCAAATAATCAATTTGGGACGTTCTTTTAAGGCTATAGCTCTAATTTTGTCAAAATCTAACTGTTCTGTGGCTTGATTTACGCCGTATTGTACAACTTTGAACCATTTACCTGAAACGTTTACAGGAGAACCATGAGTTAGATGTCCACCGTGGGATAAATCCATCCCCATGATCGTATCCCCAGGCTGGAGCAAAGTTAAGAAAACAGCAAAATTAGCCTGTGCGCCAGAGTGGGGTTGAACGTTGGCTGCTTCAGCACCAAATAATTGTTTAGCACGATCAATGGCTAGCTGTTCAGCAAGGTCAACAAATTCACAACCGCCATAGTACCGTTTGCCTGGTAAACCTTCGGCGTACTTGTTAGTTAAGACTGAGCCTTGAGCAGCTAAGACCGCAGGGGAAGTAAAATTTTCACTGGCGATTAGCTCCAAATGCGATCGCTGGCGGTTAAGCTCTAAATCAAGGATTTTAGCGATTTCTGGGTCTGTTTGAGCGAGAAAATCTAAATTGGATTGAGTCACTGATGATTCTGTTTTGTATTGACAAATATTAGACAAATATTAACTATGCTATCGAATTCAGTGAGGCCTGAAAACTATTAATTTTGCTGATGTTCTTTTCGGCAGTAAATACCCAAACATATATTCCTGTTTTTTGTGATGTAGATCGCTACTAGGACTAGCTTTATTTATGATGTTATTCGTAAGTGGTATAGGCAGTCTGCTATTTAAATTAGCCGATATAATTGTGGGAGTGTTAATTAGGTGATCATAAGAACTAATTAAATCCATTAAGCTATGTGCTATTTTTGCTGAATAATGGTCTTAAAAATTAATATTGTGCTTGTTTATGCCGCTTAGATTTTCCCAGGACATTGAAACGCTTCTCAAGCGTTTAGCCGATAAGCCTTTAACCATTGGCGATATTCTAGCCCAAACTTCTGAACGCGGTTTTAGTTTGCTGATTGTTCTATTGGCGCTACCATTTTTATCTCCTGTAATGCCTCCTGGACTATCTACTATTTCAGGAGCTTGCTGCATTTTAATTGGGTTACAGATGGCTTTGGGAATACGCAAGCTTTGGTTACCTCGTAGGATTTCTCGCTTTCGATTTCCGTCTAAATTTAGCTCGCAATTATTAAAAACCCTAGAAAAAGTTACCAAATTCCTCAGTAGATTTGTTCGCCCTCGCATTTCACAGCTTGCTGAAAATCGCTATGTCTGGAGACTCAACGGACTTTGTATTGCGTGGCTTGCTATTTTACTATCTTTGCCTATTTCTTTCATTCCTTTTACCAATACGATTCCTGCAATTGCCATTCTAATGTTAGCCATAGCTACATTAGAAGCCGACGGACTACTACTCGCAGTTGGTTACGGATTGACTGCTCTCAACACCCTAATTTTCGGCACAATAGGCTATTTGCTCTGGCAAGCACCTCAGGTATTAACTGGTTTGCTGCGGTCGATAGGAATCAATATCAATTTTTGATCTTCTCCTGCCACTTCTCATTTTGTTAAATCCATTAAGCTATGTGGCAAATCATACAATTTGTGCTGATAAAAAAACTAAAATTTTAAATAGAGCTTCTGGAGAATTGGCACTATGCTAGTCATAATTGTCAACGAACAAATTTTATCAGCAAGACAAGTGTGTCAAAATTGCTTAATGGCAGATCGTAGCGGGTTACCTCGATGGCGTGATGATCAACTTGGCTGTGGCAAGGCTTCGCAGAAATTTACAGATAGACAAGCTAGTATATATACTTGTCAAATGGGATTTCATGTTACCAAAGTTAATTAGCTAAGAAATTTTATAATCATCAAGTGCTTAATAGTGATCTATCTTGAACCTGATAAGCACCGTTAATCTTAATGAACTAACTTTTAAGGAGATAGCTACATGACATGGCGCGGTTCAACAGACACTAAAGACCGTTTTTTTGCTGCACTTGTATATCTTTTTCCTCTATACGATGCTTTATCTTTAGGAAGTTTTTTGTTTAATAATATTCCAGCACTACTTCCTGTGCAAGATTTTTTATCTTTACTTCTTACGCCCATAGCCGTAATTTATGGATTGATTCCAGGGGGTTGGGGTAGCCTTGTGCTTTTCTTTGTTTTATTCCTCGCCGTAGTTAGAAACGAAAAAATCAAACACTTTATTCGCTTTAATACGATGCAGGCGATTTTAATTGATATTGCCGTAACTTTAATCCAAATTATTTTGCAAGTAGTAGGAGGATTGGGTCTAATTGGCAGTGTCGCCTTTATCGTGGCGACTGCTGCTTGTCTATTTTCCATGTTTCAATCGGCTTTAGGCCGTTATGCAGAAATACCAGGAATTTCCCAAACCGTATATGACCAAGTGCCTAGATGATTATCGAGATGGATTGGTTTTTGCTACCTGATTGGACAAACTGCCAATTCCCTCAATCTCGATACGAACTACATCTCCTGGTTCGAGCGCACCAACTCCTTCTGGAGTGCCTGTCAAAATAATGTCTCCTGGAGTCAGAGTCATTATTTGAGAAATATAGGAAACTAACAGATTAGGGGAAAAAACCATATTACTAATAGAAGCTGATTGACAGGGTGTCGGGCTATCGTTTAAAAAGGTTTGTATTTTAGCTTCTGTACTTAATTCGCGGACAATCCAAGGGCCTAAAGGGCAAAATGTATCAAATCCTTTAGCTCTTGTCCACTGCCCGTCTTTTTTCTGTAAATCTCTGGCAGTTACATCATTAGCAATCGTGTAGCCCCAAATACTTTTTGCCGCTTGTTCGGGAGTTAAATGTGACGCGCGATCGCCTATAATTAAAGCTAACTCTCCTTCATAATCAACTTTTTGCGACTGAGTAGGATATTTGATATCTTGACCGTCAGCAATAATTGTCGTGGGGGGCTTAAGGAATAATAGAGGTTCTTGAGGAACAGGGGTACCCATTTCGAGCGCGTGTTTCAGATAATTTTTGCCCACTGCTATGATTTTGGAAGGCACACAAGGAGCGAGCAATTGATAGCTATCTGAATCCTGTTCAATGTCTGTAGGATATCCTCCTAGCCACGGAGGAGCATCAAATACGGCTACACTGCGATTAGGTTGAAGCAGACCATAATAGATTTGCTCACGGTTGGTTTTAATGCGGACATAGCGTTGTGCCATAGCAAGATAAATAGTAAAAACAATAGTGAAAATTAGTGGGTGCTGAACTTAAGTTCAATTAAAGCTAATTTTAATCTGCTAATTGAAAATTAAAATACTGGAAATCGAGTCAAGAGTAATAGTAAGATTGTAATTCCTTGCTTCTTTAAATATATTGCCAGATAGTAGCGATAATTATTTGTGCTAAACCATGTATTTTAAGAAGCCATGTTGTCCACAAGGAGAAATTATTAATTAAATGAGCAACAACTACGAAATGATGTACATTCTGCGCCCTGACTTATCTGAAGATCAGGTAGGGGAAGCAGTCAATAAATACAAAGACTACCTGAGCGAGAATGGTGCAGAAAACTTTGAGATCCAAGTCAAAGGTAAGAGAAGGCTCGCCTATGCAATTGGTAAGTATCTAGACGGTATTTACGTTCAAATGAATTATCAAGCTGATGGGACTCAAATAGCCCCCTTAGAAAGAATGATGCGTTTAGGCGAAGAAGTTATCCGCTATTTGACTTTGAAATTAAAAAAACGCTCAGCAGCAGTAGCAGAAGAAGAAGAAGAAGAGTCGGAAGCATCTGAAGCTGAAGTAGAGGCAGTAGAAGCTTAATTAGCAACTAGCAACTAGCAACTAGCAAGCTTATTTCACTTGTATTTTGATCGCTATGCTATGAGGTTTTTCGTGTTTTCAGAACTTCCAAGCGATCGCCGACTGTGATTATTCCTGTATTTTGCGGAATCATATTCTCGCCAAACAATACCCCTTGTTCACTGAACTGTCGAAAAGTTCCCAGTGTGCCAAGGGGTTCTTTAAATTGGTTTTTTTCACCCCGTTGCTGATCGATGGTGGTAATAATGCAGCGACTACAGGGTTTGACTACAGTAAATTTGACCGTACCAATTTGAATCAAGCTCCAACTGTCTTCAATGAAAGGTTCTGTGGTTTCAATCACTATATTAGGTCGAAAGCGATTCATGGGGATTGCTTGCTTTTCTTGTTGATGAATTTCGACAATCCTCTGGTTTAATTCTTCCAGTGAAGCAGTTGCCGTGATCATTACAGGATAATTATCGGCAAAACTGACGGGCTTTTCAGGGTCACGCAGATATTTTTGATTGAGCGATCGCAAATTTTGGGGAGATTGTCTAACTAAACGACATTGTTTAGCGAGCTCAAAGTTTAATACCCGATGAAACCATTGAGCCACTTCATCTCCCTGATCAATTCCGATTATGTGATCTGCCCATATTTCCACTGCTATTTCTGCACCGATTAAAGTGGGAGTAAAAGTTAGGGGCGGAATGCTCTCATCTTCGATGGTTAAAGTAATGTTGTGATCAATGATTTCTACTCTAACTTTAGCTAAATGAGGATATTGTCTTTGAGTAATAAATTTACCGCTTTGATTAACTAACATCATTTCCCGATCCCAGAGCAACCCTGTGGCTCTTACTTCGGCTTGTTTTAGCTCAATTCCTTGACAAGATTTAAGTGGATAAATATACAATTGCGAGACAATCATAAGCTTTGGTAGACTGGCAAAAAATACGGCGTACACTCTGTACAGGCGATCAATTTAAGACAAGGTGCGTGAATGAAGTTTTTTAATAGCCGTTACCTTATGTTTTGTAAGGCAAAATTTTAGATTCGTCCACTTTTATAGTCAATTAATTGCAAAATGATTCTAAATAATCGGCGATCGCAATTGCAATGGCTCGTTTCCCGATTGCTTTCTGTGGTTGATGATCTTTAGTGACCAAATAAGCAACCTGTTCTCCATTGTCGCCTTTTTCTTCGCCGCGATTAGCTACCACCATTTGATAGCCTTGCTGCAATCTGCTACTGGCGATCACCATTAATTCTGTGTGGGTAATGTTTTCTTGATACTTAAACGTCACCATATGTAAATTGGGAAATTTAGCTCTAATTTCAGAGATGATTTTAGAAGTCGGGATTAAATTAATGGTTTGCCACGATTTGCCACTCGGAATTTTTCCAAGAGACACTTGATCGGGTTGATAGTCAGCAACGGCGGCGGAAAAGATCGCAAAACGATTTGGGTGTTGTTGCAATTCTTGGATAACCTGAGCGCGATACTCATCGTAGGTACTAATAATTTGATGAGGAAGATAGTCTGGGGGGGAGTAACTTCCTTGACCATGAATTAATTGAACTTTTGCCCCTCTAAGATATAATTCTTCGGCAATATAAGCCCCTAACCTCCCCGTAAAGCAATTGGTGAGAAGACGAATATGATCGATCGCGACGGGTGTTGGTCCCCCTGTGACTAAAACGGGAATATCTTTAAGAGGAGATGAGGTCACTGCACGACAAACTGTAGTTGCGATCGCAGTTTCCGCAGGAAGATTGTTTTTTCCATTCGCCACATCAGGCGGTATAACCTTTACGCCCATCTCGTTTAAGCGATGTAGAGATTCGGTCAAAATAGAATTATGCAAACTGCCGTGCATAGTCGGGGCAATAATAATTTGAGTTTTGCCTCGTTGCATTCTGCCAATAGCCGAACCTAAAGCCGAAGTAATTACCCCATCAGCGATACCCTGGCGCATTTTATTGATTGTATTGTACGTTGCAGGGGCGACTAAATAAGCAGCGAAAGGATTGCGATCGCTCAGATGTTCGGCAGCGGCGGTTAATTTAGTAATAACGGGATTAGTCGTACTCCACTCTAAAGCATCGATAGTTGTATATCTAAGTGCTTCGGGAGAGGCAAAAGCAACAACTTCCGCACCCCGACGACGTAAACTACGGGCGATTAAGGGTGCTTTCATTGCCGCAATGCTTCCCGTAATTAATAAAGCAATGCGCTTATTTTGTAGATGAGTTGATAATAGCGCAACTTCGCGATCGCCTAACTCCGATTCTGGCGGCGGCTGAAAATCCCAATCATTCATAAACAGACTTGCTAGATAAATCTATTTAGATATTAAGCCGCCCTGTTGTAAATAACTGATATCCACCGACAAAACTAGCTAGTGAAATAACGAATTGCCAAAGACTAGTAGGCTGAAGAATTGCCTTACTACTGATGAAAACCGCAACAATTCCAATTGCGATCGCCCATCCTGCCAAGCTTTTGTTTTCGCGAGGTAAGATAAAAAATAGCATTACTCCTATCGATAAACTTTAAAGCGATCGCAATTTTTTCTCTATATTTACATTTACTATAATTAAATAAGTTCGTATCGTCAGGAGAGACGGCAAATGAACTTTCAGAAAGTTTTACCTCCTGTTTGGTTTTTACTATCAATTATCTTGATGGTAGGTCTGCATTTATCGCTGCCTATAAAACAGCTATTTTTTGCACCCATCACTTATTTGGGAATAGCAGCAATATTAGGTGGAATTGTGATGGTTTTAGCTTGTGCTTACCTGTTTCGTAAACAAAACACAACTATTAAACCTTTTCAAGAATCAAGTTATTTGCTAAGGGAAGGACTTTTTACTAGAAGCAGAAATCCAATTTATTCAGGGATGATAATTACCTTGATTGGCTTATGGATTGTATTAGGAAGCCTGACTCCTTTAATCATAATTCCTACCTTTACTTGGCTGATTCAAGAAATGTTTATCAAACAAGAAGAAAATATGTTGGAGGATAAATTTGGAGAAGAATATGAGGAATATAAAGCAACGGTAAGACGTTGGATTTGAAACTCTCTTTCTGCCGTAGTAAAATCTATTCTGTAAGGGCGAACGGCTGTTCACCCCTACCATCAAATATCTTGTCCTAATCTATCTAGCTATTACTAAAAGTCTCTATGTTTATGGAAAATAAACAAGATTAACTGAGCTAATTACCTTGCAAGGCTGCTGCTGTTTTATGGTGATCAAGTTTTAAGATTAAAACTCCCAGGGGAGGCAAACATAAATCGACGGAATAAGGTAAATTATGGTACGACCATTCATCAGTCCATTTCCCACCTAAATTACCCATGTTGCTACCGCCATATTTACGAGCATCACTGTTAAATACTTCCGTATAGAAACCTAATTCGGGTACACCAATACGGTAGTGGCTATGGGGTTGAGGTGTAAAATTACATACAGCGATCGCAAAATCTTTAGGGTCTTTACCGCGACGAATAAAAGCAACTACGCTATGGCGATTATCGCTACAATCAATCCACTCAAAGCCTTCTTCTTCAAAGTCTTGACTGTATAAAGCAGGTTCGCTTTTATAAATTCCATTAAGGTCGCTAAAAAACTGTTTGAGTGACTTGTGATTATCGTACTGCAATAAATCCCAGTCCAAATCTGCCCAAACATTCCACTCACCCCACTGACCAAATTCCATGCTCATAAACATGGTCTTTTTGCCTGGATGAGCAAACATATAGCTAAACAAACAGCGAATATTGGCAAATTTTTGCCATTCATCCCCGGGCATTTTGCCAATAATATTACTCTTGCCGTGAACTATCTCATCATGAGAGAGAGCCAACATATAGTTTTCACTGTGGTGATACCACATACTGAAGGTCAGGTTATTTTGATGAAACTGCCTAAACCACGGATCCATGTTGAAATAATCCAACATATCGTGCATCCAGCCCATATTCCACTTCATATTGAAACCTAAACCCCCTGTATAAGTCGGCCAAGACACCATCGGCCAAGAGGTTGATTCTTCAGCGATAGAAAGAACTCCAGGAAAATAGCTAAACAACAAACTATTAACCTCGCGCAAGAAATTCGCCGCCTCTAGATTTTCAGCACCACCATATTCGTTAGCAACCCATTCTCCATCTTTACGACAGTAATTCAAATAGAGCATGGAAGCGACCGCATCGACTCTCACTCCGTCAATATGGTACTTATCAAACCAAAACAGAGCATTGGCAACTAAGAAATTTCTGACTTCGTTACGGTTGTAGTTGAAAACCAAAGTACCCCATTCTTTGTGTTCGCCCTTGCGAGGATCGGCGTGTTCGTAAAGATGAGTACCATCGAAGAAAGCTAAACCATGACCATCTTTAGGAAAGTGACCAGGTACCCAATCGACAATGACACCAATCTCATTTTTATGACATTGGTCGATAAAGTACATCAAGTCTTCTGGATTACCATGCCTGGAAGTTGGAGCGTAGTATCCTGTAACCTGATAGCCCCAAGAACCATCAAAAGGATGTTCGGCTATGGGCAGCAATTCAATGTGGGTGTAACCCAACTCTTTAACATAAGGAATCAGTTTATCTACTAATTCGTAATAGCTTAAAAAGCGAGCCTCTTGTTTCAACTCTGATACAAGTACAGGCTCAGACTTACCTGAAAGTAAAGGTGTTTTCTCATCAGCAGAACCATGTAACCACGAACCAAGATGAACCTCGTAAACAGATATCGGTTTATCTAAAGGATTGCTCTGACGACGTTTTTCCATCCACTCATCATCATTCCATTGATAACTATCAAGGTCGGCAACGATTGAGGCGGTTTTAGGTCTGACTTCTTGTTGAAAACCGTAGGGATCAGATTTTTCGTAAATATGTCCTTCCCAGTTTTTGACTTCATATTTATATGCCGCTCCTACTTTTAGTTCAGGAATAAATAATTCCCAAACGCCGCTTCCTCCCTTGCGCATTTGATGCTTTCGACCATCCCATTCATTGAAATCACCCAGGACAGAAGCATTCCTGGCATTGGGAGCCCAAAGAGCAAAGTAAACACCTTCGATCCCACCAACGTTGGTCGAGTGCGCGCCCAGTTTTTCGTAAATACGATGATGATTACCTTCGGCAAATAAATGGATATCTACATCAGTAAGCTTTGGAGAATGGAAAGCATAAGGGTCGTAAATTACTCTTTCCCTGTCTCCTTCTTTAATCCGAAGTTGATAATTAGCTGAGTTAAGATTTTGAACGGTGCAGACGAAAAAATGAGGATGGTGCATTGATTGCATCGGATACTCGGTTCTTGCTTCTGGGCAAATTACCCAGGCAGCACTGGCATCAGGGAGATAGGCACGAATTACCCAGCTCTCAACTTTGCCGTTTTGTTCTAGAGGATGGCAACCCAGGATTTCAAAAGGATTTTGATGGAGATTATTGACGATCTGATTGACTTGTTCGGGGGCAAGAGTTGAAGACATTAAAGTACCAGTATCTACGTATGTAATAACGATGAAATATTTAAGGAGTTTGTTACTAGGCACAGTAAAAACTGCGCCAGAATCGAAAAAAACTATCTAATCTATTAGGTTTTTAAAGTATTTGTATACATACTTTAACTATTTTTACGCAATATATAAAATGTTTATTAATTTTATATATTGCAATTATCAGTACTATTTTTAGTACAAAGGGATAAAAGTTTTGAATAATTTTCTTACCTGCAATAAAAAGATTAGCTGCTTAATGTCTGGCTCTATCTGAGGACTCAAAGAACTCTGAGCTAATTGATCTTCTAACTCGGCATATTCTGCCGCAGCCAATGGTTCTCCATCAAGAGGAGATCGCCCTTCTAAAATTATTTCTGTACGTAATATTTCTTCTGGAGTGTCTTCTGGGGGTGGCAAAGCCACGGTAGAGGAGGATTTAATAAGTCCAATGAGATTTATCGTTAGAGCCAAAATTTTCCAGCTTCTGCTCATGATTAGAACGAATAATTTAATTAATGTTTATTTGAGGATAACTCCGTGATAATCTAGCTTTACTATAGTGATAATTGATATGAACTACTCACACTAAATCAAAGATTTAGAATGAGTTTCTAGCTTCGCTGGGTGCTGCATTACCTTGGTCTTTCGTCCTCGGTCTTGTCTTACGCTCCCTCCACTAGCAGAGACGGCTGTTCCATCCGTTTTTATGATCCTGATACCCTCTGCTCTGATATTGCGACTGGCAGCGATGTCTCTATCATGAGTTACGTTACAGGCTTTGTTGATACAAGTCCACTCTCTAATACTCAAATCCATCTTTGGCTGCCCGGTTAGACAATCAGGGCAGATGTGAGAACTGGGAAAAAATCTGTCAATTTCCACTAGGCGCTTATTTTCACGCTCTAACTTATAGCTTAGGAAGTTGACTAAAGTTCCCCATCCACAATCAGATATTGATTTAGCTAATTTAGGACAGTTCTGAAGACGGGTTTCCCGTCGCAGGAAACTGTCCGTATGATTCCGCACCATGCCTTTTACATTTAGGTTTTCTACCACAATGACTTTGCTTTCGTTAGTCAATTTTCTACTTAGCTTGTGTAAGTAGTCTTGACGGGCATTAGTTATACGTGCGTGAATTTTAGCTACTAGTTTTTTAGCTTTTGCTCTGGTTTTAGAACCCTTTACTTTTCGAGCCAGCTTTTGTTGCTTTCGAGCTAGATTTTTGGCATACTTTTTCGTGTGTTTTGGATTGGCATATTTACTAGTTTTACTTCCGTCATGAGCAATTATCAGGTCTTTGATACCCAGATCAAGCCCAATGATTTTATTTCCATCATTGCACCCTTGTGGTGTACCAGATATAAAACAAGCTTCTAATTCGTAAATAATTGAAGCAAAGTACCTGTCTGAACTGTCTTTGGTAATAGTAACAGTCTTGATTGTGCCGACATAACGGCGATCAAATACTGCCTTCACCAATCCAATTTTAGGTAACTTAACGTAATCGCTATCAATCTTTACTGACTGAGGAAAACCTACAGATTGTTTGCCATGCTTAGATTTGGATCTAGGAAACCTAGCCCGTTTTTCCAAAAAGTTGATAAAAGCACGGGATAGATTGAGTGATGTTTGTTGTAGAGATTGAGAATAAACCTCTGTTTTTAACCACTCATGCTCTTTCTTTAGATTAGGCAGCAAAGCATTTAGTCCTGCGCGAGACAAGCCTTTTCCTGTCTCTTTGTAGGTTTCAATACTTTTATTGAGTGCGAAATTCCACCACCAGCGAGAACAACCCATCGCACTTGCTAGTTGCTGCTTTTGCTCGTCAGTCGGATAAATTCGTACTTTTTGTGCTTGTCTAATCATAATTATCATTCTACCATATAATGGTAGAATTACAGTAGATAGTTTGTTCTGCGACGCACTCTGGTCTTGGCGGTTTCCGTCGAGGAAGAAGTGCGTCAAGAAGCTTAGTGTTCAGTTCCCTAAAGGACTAGCTCCGCGTCGCGATTCATCTCCCACTAAATCAAAGATTTAGAAGGAGAATTCTCTCACAAAAAGTTAAGTTAATGCCACTTAGTTTTGCTCCTGCTAAATTGGCTTGATTTAATTCCGCATTACTAAAGTCGCGATCGCCTGATGCATATAGTTGCAATAAAGTATTGACGTTCATTTTAATAGCGAGTTAAATCTTCAACTTTGTAGAGGATAAACTCTTTGATAAGGAGGTAATAATTCTTTGTTTGCCAAATAATCGTGAATTTCTTTTGTCTTCAAGTGACAAAGATCTTTAGCTACTTGCTGAATGTTGAGATTTTTAAATGAACTATCCGTTATCGCTTCTCGCATCATTCCCAAAATCTGTGGTTCAGCGACTAAAATCAAATGTCTGGCTTGATTTGTCTGAATCAGATCGAGCATTACGCTGCTAATTTTATGAGCAAACCTTTTTTCAAATTCGAGTTCATGCTTTTGGCGATGATCATCGTAGCTGTGAGTCTGACTGTTGGGACTCCTGTTACGCCCAGTTTTGGTGTTTGCCCAAAGTTCTTGACCACGAAGTTCTTTGGTAGAATCAGACAAACCTTCATGTTCAATCAAATTGGGACTAGATTCATACTCTGAGGTTGCTGCTGAATCTAAAGTGAAAAAACGTGCTTGAGTTCCATTAATGATTGCAACGGCAAATTTACCCATAGTTTGTACCTTGCAAAACTCTTAAATATTTAAAAATTGTCGTGAACGAAATTTTTGTTGATTTTGATTTAACTACTATATTTTCTTTTCTTTCATTCTGCTTTTAAAATAGATTGCTAATATGAGGAACTTGTGAAGAAAAATTTAGGTTTATATTATGTAACCAAGCTCTTCAGACTCTAGAACTGAGAGATAATAATTATGTCAATATTGGATAGATAGATGAATCAACAACGCCTCAAAGCCTATTTAGAGCGATCGCGTAGCAGAAACTCAGTCCAACGAACTTGCTGAGTCTAAACAACTTGGTATGCCTACGGCAGCTACGCAAACGCAAGCGCCTCATCGCCCAGAGCGCACTTCAATCGAAGCTAATCGTCAAATCATACAACAACTAGAAACAATTGCAGAGTCTTTAGTCAAGCTGGAAACAACTTTAGCTTCTCGACTACAACCATCAAACCCCTTATGGTATATGGATATTCTCGAAAAAGCCGAAGCTGTTAACTAGATATTATCGACTGAAGAAGTGGAACAATTAATCGGTGTTAAACCCCAATGTCATCATGAAGAGACTTCTTATCACAGAGGCAACTGGGTATTTATCAAAGTAGGAAAAATTGGGGCGCAGACAGGCTGGCGAGTTCAGAAACAAACTGATTCTGTTAGTTAAAGTCGGTTAAACAAAATTGTTAGTAGGTCTAAGTTGCTCAACCTTCACGAGTTCCTCGAATTATTCTTCTAGAACCAGTCGCTAATGCCCAAGACAGTCGCGTTAACCAACTACTAGTAACGGAGGCGATTGCGTTACGGCTAAACAGTTAATTGCTACTTTTGGATCGATCTTTAAACAAGGCTACAGGTACCATCGGGACATAATTCTTCTAGTTCGATGTTTACTGGTTCTATCTGCCAAATGTCCTGACAGTATTCTCGAATCGAGCGATCGCTAGAAAATTTTCCCATACGCGCCACATTGAGAATCGACATCTTAGTCCATTGTTCGCGATCGCGATAAACTTGACTCACCCGCTCCTGACAATCAACATAGGATTGATAATCGGCAAAAAGTAAATATTGATCCTGATTAAATAGAGAATCGATCAGCGGCTTGAAGAGGTTGCTATCTCCATGAGAGAAAAACCCTGAACTAATTAGATCGATTACTTCTTTGAGTTGGGCATTAGCATGATAGTAATCCCCAGGATTGTAACCTTTGGCTTTTAACTCGTATACTTCTTCTGTCGTTAACCCAAATAGGAAAAAATTCTCAGCACCTACTTCTTCTCGGATTTCAATATTAGCCCCGTCCAACGTACCGATAGTTAACGCTCCGTTCATGGAAAACTTCATGTTACCAGTACCAGAAGCTTCTTTCCCCGCCGTAGAAATTTGCTCGCTTAGATCGGCAGCAGGATAAATCTTTTGAGCGTTGGTAACGTTGAAATCAGGGAAGAAAACTATTTTCAAGTGATCGCCTACATCAGGATCATTATTAATTACATCTGCCACAGAATTGATCAGCTTAATAATTAGTTTTGCCATGTAGTAGCCAGGTGCAGCCTTGCCACCAAAGATAAAAGTTCGAGGTGTAATATCTAGATATCGATCGTGCTTAATGCGATTGTAAAGGGTAATAATATGTAGCACATTCAGATGTTGACGCTTGTACTCATGCAATCTTTTTACCTGAACGTCAAATAGGGATTCTGGATTAACAATAACACCAGTACGCTTTTGAATGAGAGTAGCTAAATCTTGCTTAATCTCCAACTTAATTTGTCGCCATTTATCTCGGAAAGAAGCATCTTTAGCAAATGGTTCGAGTTTTTTGAGATCGTCTAAGTTTTTGATCCAGCGATCGCCAATTTTTTCAGAAATCAATTTAGTCAGTCTAGGATTACTGATTACCATCCAACGACGGGGTGTGACACCATTGGTTTTATTGCTAAATTTTTCTGGATATAATTCAGAGAAATCTCGCAGAACATCTTTTTTCAGCAATTCCGTATGCAACTGGGCAACCCCATTGATAGCATGGCTACCCAGACAGGCTAAATTTGCCATACGGATGTATTTTTCACCACTTTCATCAATCAGCGATAGTCTGGCTAATCTTCCATCACCATCAGTAGCTAGATATTTAATCCGAACTTGATCGAGAAAACGCTGATTAATTTCATAAATAATTTCTAAATGTCTAGGCAGGAGATTGGCAAATAAACTCAGCGACCATTTTTCTAGTGCTTCTGGCAATAAGGTATGGTTCGTATAACTAAAGGTATTTTGAGTGATATACCAAGCCAGATCCCAATCTAAGTGATGTTTATCTACCAACAAACGCATTAATTCGGCAACAGCAATGGATGGATGAGTATCGTTTAGTTGTACGGCAAACTTTTCATGGAATGTCTCGATACTATTCCCTGCCAATCGATGTATGCGGATCATATCTTGAAGAGAACAGGAAACGAAGAAATACTGTTGCTCTAGACGCAGTTGTTTGCCTTGAATTTGTTCATCATTGGGATAGAGAACTTTAGTAATGTTCTCTGAAACCATTTTTTTGTTAACTGCACCGTAGTAGTTACCAAGATTGAAAGACTGAAAGTCAAAGGATTCAACAGCTTCAGCTTTCCAAAGACGCAGAGTATTAGCAGTGTTAACCTGAAAACCAAGTACTGATGTATCGCAGGGAATACCTTTGATCACGCGATCGCAAATCCAATGTACTCGGTAATTTCCTCGCTCGTCTTGATAGGATTCAGTATGACCACCTAACTTAACTTCAACTGCTTCTTCTGGATGTGTGATCTCCCAGGGATTACCGTAGCGTAACCATTTATCAGTAATTTCGACTTGCCAACCATCCCGAATTTCTTGATCGAAGATGCCAAATTCGTAGCGAATACCATAGCCAATTGCTGGAATTTCCAGAGTTGCCAAAGAATCCAGATAACAAGCTGCTAGTCTTCCTAAACCGCCATTGCCTAAGCCTGGTTCTTCTTCTGCTTCAATCAGTTCTTGTAAGTCGAGTCCAGATTCTTCAGTTGCTTGACGTACTCGCTCATAAAGCCCTAAATTAATTAGATTATTAGCTAAATGTGGCCCCATCAAGAATTCTGCTGAGAGATAACAGACCACTTTGACATCTTTTTTTAGATAGGCCTGTACTGTATTAAGCCAACGGTGCAAAAGGCGATCGCGCACAGTATAAGCCAACGCCATGTAGTAATCATTTTTAGTAGCTATCCCAGGGAATTTTCCCTGAAGATAAAAGAGATTGTCAGCTAAGGCACGTCTGAGAGTTGCTAGACTTAATCCAGTGCGATCGTCTTCTACTCGGATTTGGATTGGTATAGTTTCAATAGGTCGATTCATATCAGTTATAGAAATTTTGAATTGGAGTTTTGGCACTGAGTCATTTTTTATCCCATCTTTCAGATACGTAGGGAATGCCATAAATTGCTCCGCGAGCGTTGCCAGCGAGCGGGATGTCCACATTGCACCCAGGAAAGCCCCATGACGAATCGTCCCAGCATTATCTCAAAGCCCACGGTTAGAATCAATCCAGCGAACCGATGCAATAACGATCGCCAAAATAATTGCCAATCCTGTGAATACAGAAATTTGTCTGGCTTTGACATCACCTATTAGAGGTTCTAGCCAGAGAATTCGCGCCGTGCCATGTAGCACCTCAGCAAACATAAATATCACCCAAACCACCAGCCCTCGTAAAAGTACAGCCTGATGATTAGATGGTTTGGCAATCGGTTTATTGATAGACATTTTGAAATTCTCCTGATCAACCAACTCGACAGTTGCATTCGACGCATTCACCACCAAGCAACACCAGACTCGGCAACCCCTAAAATCATCATGGCGACGACCAGATGCCAAGTGCCAAACCATTTGTTACTTGAGTTTATGTTATGGAAATAGTGTGAGTAATTTGTGAGTAAATTAATGATTAATTAACCAAGCCATTGTTACAGGCGCGATTACGCTCGCTTCACTGATCAAAACCAACGACCACAAGCGTCCCTGCCAAATACGATAATCAGCTAGCAATACTTCCCAGGAATTTTCCAAGACATAATGACCGAAAACAAATTACCACTATCTTGAGATTGTTCGCGATCGCCGATAATTGCTTCTGTTGACCGATAGATCGGCTCGTTTTGCCAAGATTGTCCAATATTGTCATAATATGCATTTCTCGCAGAAAAGGATCGGTAGTACCGATTTGACGTTTAGTATCTGCAAACAGATCGATGCGAGAATCAGAAACTTGAAATAACCAAGGTTGAGTATTATGAGGATTGGCTGCTAAGAGCGCCGCACTGACTAAAGTTAGAGGCTCTTTGCCCTCGTAGGTTTGCCAATCGTGCCAAGGTTCGTATGCTGTTCCTTTTGCCACGCTGAAAACTCCTCGATCAAAAGCACGCCAAACTAAACCTCCTCCGACTAAAACACTAACTAATCCAGCCTTTTTCAAAAAACTGCGTCGTTTAATTTTTGTTTTTCTAGCGATCGCGTGATCGCGCAGCCGACCGATTGCTAATTTTCTATTTTGAGAAGTTTTGCTCATAATTGCCTCCAGTCTTGCGACTTCTACCAACGAACAATGAACCATCAACAATCAACTAACTTGCTACATTCCCCTTATTCTTTTATAGTTACACATGGAATTAAAAAGTTATACATGGAATTTGAATGGAATCCAGATAAAGCAGCAGGAAACTTTAAGAAGCATGGTATTTCCTTTGAAGAAGCTGCAACTGTATTTAACGATCCTCTATCTGTAACTTTCTGTAACTTTCCCCGATCCCGATCATTCTGTTGGAGAAAGCCGTTACGTTATTATTGGTTTATCTAGGTTTGGACAACTTTTGGTAGTTGCACACACTGATCGAGGAGAAAAAGTAAGAATTATCAGCACTCGAAAAGCCACTCGACAGGAGAGAAGATTTTATGAAGAAGGAAATTGAGAACGAAATAGAAGACGAATTACGCCCTGAGTATGACTTTGCTCAAATGCAGGGAGGTGTCAGGGGAAAATATGTTGAGAGATATCGTGCAGGAACAAACTTAGTACTTCTAGATCCTGATGTTGCTCAAGCTTTTCCCGATGACCTTGCAGTAAATGACGCACTGAGAATGTTAATCCAAATTGCCCAGCGTCAACAGTCCAACACGGTGATACAGCCAACGGAATAAAAACTTTTTTTGCTAAGTTTTGCTTATCATCCCCTCTCATCTTCCGACTCTTTACCAATGAACTTTAAATCAGATCGAGATATTCTTGTTGAAAATATTTAAGCGTACTCAACACGGGATTCGGCGCAGATTGGCCCAATCCACACAGACTAGTTTCTTTGACCATGTAAGATAAAGCTTCTAATTGCTCCAAATCTGCCCTAGTTGCTTGTCTATTAAGCAATTTGGATAACAAAGCATGCAATTGCACCGTACCAGCACGACAGGGAACGCATTTACCGCAGCTTTCGCCGCGACAAAATTCCATGTAAAAACGAGCGATCTCTACCATGCTAGTCTCTTCATCCATGACGATCGCGCCGCCTGAACCCATCATCGTGCCTAACTTCAGTAAGGATTCATAATCTACAGGCGTATCAAAGAATTCAGCAGGGATGCAACCACCAGAAGGCCCTCCCGTCTGTACTGCTTTTACTTTACCTCCATCGGGAACACCGCCGCCCATTTCTTCCACGATTTGTCTGACTGTCGTTCCCATTGGGACTTCAATCAATCCTGTATTACTTACCTTTCCCGTGAGGGCAAATACTTTAGTTCCCTTGCTAGTTTCCGTTCCAATGCTGGCATACCAGTCGCTTCCTTCGCGAATTATTGGGACTATATTGGCAAAAGTTTCTACATTATTAATTAGAGTCGGACAATTCCACAATCCCGATTCGGCAGGATAGGGAGGACGAGGACGGGGATTGCCTCGCTTGCCTTCGATCGAAGCAATTAAAGCAGTTTCTTCACCGCAGACAAAAGCACCAGCCCCAACGCGGATATCGATCTTAAAATCAAAGGGAGAATCAAAAATCTGACTTCCGAGTAATTCGTATTTTTTAGCTTGCTGAATCGCTTTTTCTAAACGTTGAATTGCTAAGGGATATTCAGCACGAACATAAATGTAACCATAGTTAGCACCGATCGCATAACCCGCGATCGCCATTCCTTCTAAAATTCGATGGGGGTCACTTTCTAAGACGCTACGATCCATAAACGCCCCAGGATCGCCTTCATCAGCGTTACAAACTATATATTTCTGTCCATTTGGCATTTTTGCCACAGTCGCCCATTTCAAACCCGTGGGATAACCACCGCCACCCCTTCCCCGCAAACCACTTTTACTAATTTCTTCAATTACTTCTGATGGAGTCATTTCCATCAAAACATGATGTAACTGCTGATAGCCTCCTACTGCAATATATTCTTCAATTCGTTCGGGGTCGATTTTGCCGCTATTTTCTAAGACTACGGGCATTTGTAAGGCAAAGAAGGGATGGTTGAGATCGCCTTGTAAGGGCAATTCTTCTCGATCTTTATTTTCTTCACTTAAGTCTGAAATAATCCCAGATGCTTGAGCGGGTGAAACTTCTTCATAAAGAATTCCATTAGGATCTATCTCTACTAATGCTCCTCGTCCACAAAAACGCAAACAACCAACCCCGCATACTTCAACCGAATCCTCTAAACCTGCTGCACTAACTGCCGCTTCTAAATTATTTTTCACTGCTGCTGCACCAGAAGAAAGACAACCAGCCGCCGTACAACAACGAATACGAGTTTTCTTTTGCTGTTGGCGATCGCGTTCTCGTTGCCCAATCTCCAATAACTCTTGTAAATCCATTCCCCTTGTCCTCCTCTATTCCTGCATGGGCGAATTGCCATTCGCTCCTAACCGCCATGCCTTCACTTTCGCTAATACCATCTCTGGTTCTTGTTTTCCCGTTACCGTACCGTCAAAAACCATTGCTGGCGCAATGCCACAAGCACCCAAACATCGGGCTGACATTAGGGAAATTTGACCATCTGGGGTAGTTTCACCTACATGAATCCCCAATTCTTGTTCTAGTGCTGTCAAAACGCGATCGCTGCCTTTGACATAGCAGGCAGTACCCATGCAAACGACACAGTTATGAACGCCACTGGGTTTCAAAGAGAATAAATGATAAAAGGTTGCCACGCCATAAACTCGACTCAGTGGCAGTTTTAAACCTCGCGCTATATATTCCAACACGTCTGATTCGAGATAGCCGAAAGATGATTGGGCTTTGTGCAAGATTTCAATCAAAGCATCTTGACGATAATGGTTGCGCTTCATGGTTATGTCTAGAAGCTTGATGCGTTTATCACCTTCAATACTCTTTGTCGTTGCGCTTTTAGCTTTACTAGTCTTTGTTTCAGTTGCGATCGCTTGCATAGATTTTGCCTTTCAACTAAATGCTTCTACGGAAACTTGGGATTATTTAGTCTATTCCCTCTTCGGCAAGTATTATTGAAAACTGCTTTCGACTCTTATTGGCAATTAGTAATCACAGATGAGACTTATTGGTCAAATGTGTTAGAAAATATTAATGTTATATAGTACGAACAAATATTGGCAATAACTAGCTTGACTTTTAATTTACTTGTTTTTTCTCTTGGTTTTAGTTTAGATGAGATGATTGTATTGTAATGAATTTATTAACAAAAATAAACGAATATTTTTTTATGACAAATTTTTTTCTAATTAGCTCTCAAACAAAGTAAAACAACAATTTTGTTTCTTTATTCTAAAGTTTATTTTATTAAAGATAAGAAACCAAGAAGCTTAAAAATTTTCCTAGTAATAAGAAAAATTTAGATAATTTTGAGCTGCAAAAAAGTGAAAGGCAACAAAGAATAGAAGTTGACATTGATGACTACACAATGAAATTTATTTGTGAATATCGAGACGAAAAAATAGCCAAAAAATATGCAAGTGCGATCGCTGATATTACAACTCAAGCTTGGACAATTATGGAGATATGTGGGGGACAAACTCATTCGATCGTTAAATACGGCATCGATGAATTGTTACCTGCGGGAATTACCTTGATTCATGGCCCTGGATGTCCTGTTTGTGTCACAGCGATCGCTTTAATTGACCGTGCCATAGTACTTGCGAGTCAACCTAACGTTATCTTTTGTTCCTTTGGAGATATGCTGCGTGTCCCAGGAACCGAACGAGATTTATTGAGTGCCAAAGCAGCAGGCGCAGATGTACGAATCGTTTATTCTCCTTTAGATTGTCTCAAACTAGCACGAACACATTGCGATCGCCAAATTGTTTTTTTTGCTGTCGGTTTTGAAACGACGGCTCCAGCTACGGCAATGGCAGTTTACCAAGCGCAACAAGAACAGCTCGATAACTTTTCTATTTTAGTCGCTCACGTCCTCGTTCCTCCAGCTATGGAAGCCATTCTTGCTTCTCCTAACTGTTGCGTTCGCGGATTTCTGGCAGCAGGTCATGTTTGCACGGTAATGGGCAATCGAGAATACGAGGCGATCTCTAAAAAATATAGCGTTCCCATTATCGTCACTGGTTTTGAACCTGTGGATATCCTCCAAGGTATTTATATGTGCATTCAGCAGCTAGAATCGGGACGAGCTGAATGTGAGAATCAATATACTCGTTCCGTGCGCCGCGAAGGAAATCAAACAGCGCAACAACTCATTCAAGAAATCTTTACAGTAATTCCAAGACAATGGCGAGGAATCGGTGAAATTGCGGAAAGCGGTTGGGATTTGCGGCAAAAATATGCCAATTTTGATGCTAACAAGAGATTTCAGCAGCAATTAAACTCAGTTGCTTGTGATAACATCTGTCTACAAACCGAATGTATTAGTGGGAAAATCATGCAAGGAATCAAAAAACCTCACGACTGCTCTGCTTTTGGGACGCGCTGTACTCCTGAACATCCTTTAGGTGCGCCAATGGTTTCTTCTGAGGGTGCTTGCGCCGCCTATTATCGTTATCGACAGTCAAATGACAGACTTTAATCTCTCCTGTCCCATCCCTCTAGAACAATATCCTCATGTGCTACTTGCTCATGGTGGGGGTGGGAGACTGATGCATCAGTTGATCAATCGCCTGTTTGCACCCACCTTTCAATCCCTTGGCGTACAACACGATTCGACAGTGTTGAATCTGCCTACAGGCAAAATTGCGATCACGACCGATTCCTATGTAATCCATCCTCTTTTCTTTCCAGGCGGCGATATCGGGTCGCTAGCCGTTTATGGTACGGTGAACGACTTAGCCATGAGCGGTGCGCGTCCTCTTTACCTGAGTGCGGGATTCATTCTCGAAGAAGGATTACCAATGGAGACATTGTGGCGAGTAGTACAGTCAATGCAAAAAGCGGCAGAGTCCGCAGGAGTTCGGATTGTCACGGGAGATACTAAAGTGGTTGATCGCGGTAAGGGAGATGGTATTTTTATCAATACTACGGGAATCGGTATCATCGAACACGAACAGCTTATTGTTCCTACTGCCGTCGAACCAGGCGATATCATTATCCTCAACGGCGATATCGGTCGTCATGGGATTGCGATTATGGCGGTAAGAGAAGGTTTGGAATTTGAGACGACGATTGAAAGCGATTCTGCTCCCTGTAATTCGCTAGTGTTAGAGTTATTAGCCCAAGGGATAGAAATTCACTGTCTGCGCGATTTAACTCGTGGAGGATTAGCCAGTGCTTTAAATGAAATTGCGATCGCGGCAGGTGTTACGATCAGCCTTAAAGAAACGAGAATTTCAGTGCGAGAAGATGTTGGCGGTGCTTGTGAAATTTTAGGCTTCGATCCTCTGTACGTAGCTAATGAAGGTCGGTTTATTGCTTTTGTTCCAGAAGTTAAGGCCGACCAAGCTTTGAAGATTATGCAATCTCGCGATCGCGACAGTGGTATTATTGGCAGAGTAACGGGTAAAAGCCGTAAAAGTCTTGGTTTAGTTACGATGGAAAGCAAAATAGGAACAACACGAATAATCGATATGTTGAGTGGCGAACAGTTACCCCGAATTTGTTAAACAAAAGCATTTTTTTTCATATTTAGTTAATCTGCTAAAGTTTTTGGTGAAAGGCATAACGCGATCGCACTCTAAAAACCGCACTTTAGACAGACACCACATTCGAGATCGCCTGGGGTTTCGCCCCGAAACAGCGTAACTGAGGTTACTTTTCCACCCGATTTTGAACCTATGGGTTCTGAAAAAGCATTTAAATCGGACACCGCCGCCGCGATTAGCTGGTTAGATTCATACTCTCGAAATGGCACATCAATGCTCAGGGCTTGCCAGTACACCTCTCCCATTTCGCAAGCCATCTTGGCGCTGGCGAAGGCAGGAGGCGGTTCTAGTCGAACCGCGTGAGGATCGACGCTGACTAGCTCAAAAGCATAAGTTGCCTGGGGATTGTTCAGTTTAGCTTCTGCTTGCGGGGCAAGAGGGATCTGCTCGAAAAGATCGGGATCGCCGCTAGCAAGAGCCGATAGTAAAGCTGCATAAGCTTTGGGATCGACTTCGCCCAAATCGTTATGGGGCAGGGTCTTGGAAAAACACGCCCGCTTGTCTGCGTAGCGTTCTTCATCTCCATTGTTAGCCTGGGGCGAGCTTTTTTCTTTGAGATGGTCTTGAGCAGCATCCTGGCGAATTTGAAAAGCCATTTCCGCGCGTTGGTTTAAATCGAGGGGACCTACTTCCATTGCTTCGGATTTTCTCTGAGCGAGAAGCGTCGCGCCGAGTCCTGCACTGGCTGCTGCGATCGCTACTCCACCACCGCTACTACCTTGTAGAAAGCGTCGGCGAGACACGCTGAGGGGATTTAAGTTTGGATTTTTTTCTTTTCTTTTTTTCATGATTTTTTTCCTAATTAGAATTGAAAATATCTGCCCAAAACCGAAAAAAATTGAATTAATAACCCTGACAGGACGATGTTTAAAAAACTTTGATTGTTAATTACCAAGAGCTAAAATTGAGATAATTTTAGAAGAAAAAATTGAGGAATTTGTGAGGAATTTGAGAGCTTTTTTTTAAGCAATTAATAGTCGAGAAAGTTGCCATTCCCTGAGACAGCGATCGCAATAAAATAATTAGCAAAAGCTCACAACAACTCACAGATTCCTCAAAATCCTTAGCTAAACTTGAATCTAGACTTGATTTTAAGGAAAATAAGAGTTTAAAGCTTTCATAGAAAGTAAAAGTTGAGGACAATTATTAATAAAGAAGTACCAATTGCCTGTTTCATTGGCACATTTGCCAGCAAAACTAGGGCGGGAACGATCGCAAAACCGCCCCCTACTCCTACTAGTCCCGTGAGTGCTCCGACTCCAAGCCCTTCAGTGAGCAACCACAGCCAACAGTATTTACACACTGGCTTGGGGTAAAGGGTTAAATCTACTCCCTGGATTGGAGGAACGGGTTCGGTGGTTGTTTTTTTGCGAATCATAAATATGGCTGCCAGCAGCATCATGGTGGCAAATAGCAGCATTTGCAGAGTGCCTGTGATCGAGGGCAAAGTTGCCAACCGTGCTCCGCCATAGGCTCCTAGCATGGTAGATAGCCCAAATACGATAGCCGTCTTGAGGTTGACATTGCCTAGCTTCCAGTGGGGCACTGCCCCTAACAAACTGACAGTACCGACGATAACAAGGCTCATAGCGATCGCAGATTTAGGAGGCACCCCCATAACATAGACTAAGGTGGGAACTGCCAGAATTGAGCCGCCGCCGCCAATTAAGCCGAGACTGATTCCAATCGCTACTGCTAAAATGTGACCAAAAATCCAGGCGATCATAGAAGCTCCCATGCTTAAATTACTTTCCGTTTGCTTCTCTTGATAGATCTGTTTTCAGAATGCCTCGATTAGGCAGCAGGAGTAGCTAAACGACCGCACAACTCGTTAGCTGGAACAGCTTCCATCATTTTCTGGGGATCGGGTAGGTTCAGGTTGCCCATAAATTTAATGAAGTCATCGCGAGTGCGTCCGACAAACCGAGGATTCCACTGTTTTTCCTCTGTGATGGTCGAGACGGTATGCCCCCGATAATCATGGGCTGGATAAACTAGAGTCTCGTCGGGCAAGGCAAACAGCCGTTGCGTAACTGAGTCGTAAAGAGTTCCTGCATCCCCACTCTGGAAATCCGTGCGACCACAACCTCGAATAAACAAAGCATCTCCTGTCAATACGCGGTCATCGTTTACTAGATATGCCATGTGGCTATCGGTGTGTCCTGGAGTGGCGATCGCTTTAATGGTTATCGCTCCCAGTTCCAACATCTCCCCATCGTGAATATGGCGATCCGCACAGGCTACCTGGGCACGTTCGGGAACAATTCCCAAACATCCTGTCATCTGACGCAATTTATCGGTTCCTGTAATATGATCGGCATGAACGTGAGTTTCTAGGCAGTAGCGGAGGATGAGTCCTAGTTCTTTTAGAATTTGGCGATCGCGTTCTACTTGTTCTAAGACTGGATCGACCAAAATTGCTTCTTCAGTATTGGGATCGGCAATTAAATAAGTATAAGTACTCGATTGAGCATCGAATAACTGGCGAAATAGCATTTTCAAACCTCCTCCTCTTGAAGACAAATAGACAAATAACTAGCCGCTTTTAGCTGGCGAGTACTTGGAAACGTATTGTTGAAAAAACTCCTTCATTTGCGGATAAGCACTACAATCAAAACCAATTTCTCCTGCCATTTCAAAGGCTTGTTCTGGAGTCATACTTTGCCGCGTAGCCACGTTCATCAGTGCCATAGCACCCGCTCGCATAGCCTGACCGCAATGAATCAAAGCGGGTTTGGGCAACTCATCAATTTGCTGAAGGATTTCAGTAGTCGATTCTTCGCTCAGCGTTGAGACTTGCACGGGAATATTGACATAATGCAATCCCATGGATTCGGCTTGCTGCTGTTCATCAGTCAGAAAACCTTCTTCCTCTGGCGATCGCAAATTGAGCACCGATTTGAAACCTTCCTGGGCTGCCTGTTGCAGTTGTTCGGGCGTTATCTGACCCGCTACGGTTAGTTTGTTGTTAATCTTTTTGACATTTTCCATGGCTATTTCCCTCAAAAAAGCTTTTTATATTGTCTAAGGTCAATTAAACTAGCGCTGCCTGCAACAACCGCTCCAAAGCGGCAATCCGTCGCTATCTCGAAGCGTCAAAATTTTGTCTCCTTTCTTGACCTCAGCAGCGATTATCGCTGGCTTGTCATTAAAGATAATTCTTGAGCCTTTAATCTTGACTCGCTCGTTTGGCTGAAGTTGAATATCTTGATTAGTAACGTACCATTCTGGCCCCAAATGAACCGAAATCGTTTCCTTTGCTGTTTTCACCATCAGCCGTATGCCATGAGACATTCTCTGCATCGGTGTCATTCGCTCAATGCTGACTATCTTGCCACTAATAGTTTCGAGCGTTTGAGGGTCGTACAAGCGGCTGTATTGACTTCCCGAACCCCAGCCTCCGCTATGTCGCCATCTCATCATTTCTGATTGGGCTAAAGCTTGATCGGCAGTCAATAAGAAGATCGAGGTAATAATTGCGATCGAGGCGACAATTTTTTTCATGGCTTCCTCCTGGTTTTGATAACCGAATTTTTAAGAGAGACAAAGCCGAACAAAGTCTTTACATCGATGACTCCTTCACTTAGGAAACTAGCATCGATGTACTGGTAATCTGCGTTACGATTTTAGGGGAGTGAGTTAACGTTAAGCTCTACAGTTATTAACTCTAGAAAAACTATGTGAGTACTTTGTGAGGAGCAGGAAACCTGATCGAATCTCACTGAGAAGATAGTCGATAAAGTTGTCATTCCCTGAAACAGCGATTAAGACAGCGATCGCAATTCACTCCCCAAACATTGAGAGAGATCACCTCAAGAGCGATCGCCATGATTAATGGATTCAGGGATAGATTATAACCATCCAGACTTGGCTGGCAACATCTGGACAAATCCTGGAGAAATTGCAGAGAATGGAATTGATGACGATGGCAACGGCTTTGTAGATGATATCCACGGTTATGACTTTGGGAATAACGATCCTGACCCAGAAGATAATATCTTTCATGGTACTCATGTCTCAGGAACAATAGCTGCTCAGGGAAACAATAACATCGGTGTAACTGGTGTCAATTGGGATGCTCAGATCATGATGCTTAAGATCGGGGATTTCGCTCCTGAAACTTTTGCTGCAATTCAAGCTTTGGAATACGGTATCCTTATGGGCGCACAGCTAACTAATAATAGCTGGACAGTTCCTGACTCTCAAGCACTACGGGACGCGATCGCAGCAGCAGGAGAAGAAGAACAATTATTTATTGCAGCAGCAGGGAATAATAGTAATGATAATGATATTTCCCCTTCTTACCCTGCCAGTTACGACTTAGATAATATTATTTCTGTGGCAGCAACAGACGAAAACGATCAGCTAGCATGGTTTTCTAATTTTGGAGCTACTTCTGTAGACTTGGGTGCGCCAGGGGTTGAAATTCTCAGCACGATCCCAGGAAACAACTATGATTTCTTTACTGGAACATCAATGGCATCACCTCATGTTGTAGGGGTTGCTAGTTTACTGTTGGCTGAAAACCCAGACTTAAGTGCCGAAGAAATCAAAGATTTGATTTTAAGTACTGTCGATCCATTAGACATCTTCAAAAATAAGCAAAATCGGCAGATTAATCCATCGAAGGACTAGGTGGCAACGATCTGCTTCAAGGTTTGGCTGGCGATGATAGCCTTTCTGGCGGCAGTGGTAATGACCTGATTGCTGCTGGAGCTGGCAATGATCTCGCCGAAGGCGGAGATGGTAGCGATTTCATCTCTGGCGACGACGGTGATGACACTTTATCAGGCAATGCAGGACGGGACGATATCTTTGGTGGAGAAGGCAATGACTCAATTAGTGGTGGCACGCAAAGCGATCGTCTTTTTGGCATTTGTTTAAAGAGGTGCGATCGCCAGGGCAAACGCATCTTATTGCAGATCTAATTCATCAGAAATTGTCACTTTTTCCTATGAAGTTGGCTCAGGTAATGTGGTTTATTCATCAATTCCTTTGGATTTTTACCTCGATGGATTTGAACCTTTTGAATTCAGCAACACCTATGCGCCTAATGTTGTTGAGTATGGGGTCGAACTTATCGACCTAACCCCTTCAGAGATTATCGGTACAGAGGGCGACGATGTCTTGACTGGAACCAATCGACGAGACCTGATTTCTGGTCTGGGTGGCAACGATCTGCTTCAGGGGCTTGGTGGAAGTGACACTATCTTTGGTAGCAGTGGTAATGACCTGATTGCTGCTGGAGCTGGCAATGATCTCGCAGAAGGAGGAGATGGCAGCGATTTTATCTCTGGCGATGATGGTAATGACACCATTTCTGGTAATGAAGGAGGGGACGATATCCTCAGCGGAGAAGGCAATGACTCAATTAGTGGTGGGACACAAAGCGATCGCCTTTGGGGAGAAGCAGGAGACGACACCTTACTAGGTGATGCTGGTAATGATACTCTCGATGGCGGCGATGGCAATGACTCAATTAGTGGTGGCACACAAAGCGATCAGCTCTTTGGCAGTAGTGGCAATGATCTCCTTTTCGGTGAAGCAGGTGCCGACACTCTCAATGGCGGCTTAGGTAATGATTCTCTAGAAGGAGGAGATGGCAACGATCAACTGCTTGGGGTTAACAATAGTGGAGCTACTCCTGGTATTGGTGAATTAGATACTTTAAATGGTGGCAACGGTAGAGATACTTTCTGGCTCGCCGATGAAAATTCCGTCTACTACGATGATGGAGATGCCCTCACCACTGGTGAATCAGACTATGCCTTGATTAGTGATTTCAATCAAAGCGAAGATCTTATTCAACTTAAAGGTACAGCAGATTTATATAGCCTAGACTTTTTTACTTCTACTGAGGGAAGTCTGAATGCGGCTCTAATTTATGACCCTGGAACTATTGCTAGGGGAGAAGTTATCGGCATTGTAGAAAATGTTGCTGCCGATTTGAGTGTCAGCGATCCTGCTTTCACTTTTGTTTAAAGAAGTGCGATCGCCAGGGCAAACGCATCTTATTTTGATAATGCTTACTCGAAAAAGGTTTTAGCTATTATTTAGTTTGGTTGCTAAAAGTTGAAACCTTTGCTGGACAAGGCTTACAGAATTTAGATACGTTTTCCCTGGAAAAAAGCCCGTTCATGGCAATAATTTTAACTTGAGGATTAATACGTTCCGAAGTTTGGATGATAGTCGAGGTATCGAGGGATCGCATCATTAAATCGAGCAAGACAACAGCAATCTCGTTTTGATGTTGGGCGTAAAGAGCGATCAATCGCACCTATTTCATCGTTAGCAGTGACGACGCGATAATTATAGTTCTCCAGCGTACCCAAACTTTCTATGCGTTGATGAGCGCGGAGAAATTGAGCTTCTAATAGTTTTCGCTCAGTGATAATAGAGTTTTAAGGAGCAAATGCCAATTTTTCAGGCTGATAGGATTGAATTCCTTTCATATATTGCACTCGTTCAAAAGCGCTAGCATTGGGACAATTACGCTGACTCATGCTACCTTGCATTTGACCTACAGATTCATATTCATGTTCTTCCATCCACTGAATCATTTCTCTTTCGAGAACGCTAATATGTTCGATGACTATTTATTTGTTTGTTAACTTGAAAAGATTGCTATAGTCGTAACTACTTAAACGTTAGCATTTTAGAACGATGACAAATCGAAAGCTTTTGAACAATTTGTATTTTTTTTTATTGAATTGCTTTTGTCTCTATTTCAACAAGTTTTCAATTTCTTCATCTGTGAATCCAAATTGCCTAAAAATCCGCAACACGTAGGCAGGAGACATTTCTCTAGCTCCTATATCAATGGGAACTACTCTTGTTTTACCCTCAACCATACGACTATAAAGACTATGATCTCCTTTTCCTTCTCGGTAAAAGGTACAACCTGCTTTTTCCAAAAGTCTAATTAGCTGCTTTGGCTTCAGGGAGGGGATATTTTTAGGCATAGACTGCCCTAAGCTCATAAACTTCCGATATGGGATCTTTGGATTCCATTCTCAAAAACTCATGCAATTCCTTGATGGGAATGGGAGCGCAATAAATATCGGATTCAGACTCGTAAACCTCTTGAAACGACTCGATCGCCTGTTGCAGTTTTTTAATTGCGCTATCCTGTGTCTCGCCCTGTCCCACAATGCCATTCTCTAGGCATAAGGAAACCCAATGTTCTCCACTTTGACGCAGAATAACGGTATAAAAATCCATTTCTATCGCTCGATCCCACTAATCTTACTTTTGTATTTTAGAACAGGTTTAACTGCTCTGCCGATATCCTCAAAATTACAGGCGATTTCAGTAATCAAGCTTTAAATGCAATGCGAAAATACAAAAATGCTGATCGCGAATGGATTTGGCAATTTGTCTTTCCATCCGATAGAATTTCCCAAGATCCTCGCAGTGGGATTATTCGCCGTCATCATCTTCATGAAAGTGGTTTACAAAAAGCCCTCAAACAAGCAGTTTGGGCTGCGGGTATTAATAAACGGGTGAGTTGTCATACGTTTCGTCATAGTTTCGCCACGCATTTGCTGCAAAATGGCTATGACATTCGCACAGTTCAAGAATTACTCGGACATAAAGATGTCAAAACTACGATGATTTATACTCATGTTTTGAATCGAGGAGGCAAAGGAGTAAGAAGCCCCCTCGATCCATGAACAAATTCAGAAAGCGATAATCCTGATTTCCTATTCCTTTTTAAATGCAGCTAAATATTGATACATTTGCCAACGAGTATCTATATCTTGTTGTGCTTCTTGTTGCTTCTTCGGGTTTGGTTTTGGTGAGCATTTTAAAGCGATTTTCTCGATCCATGGACTCACTGACAGGTTTGTGGGGCGATTGACTATGCCAGCGAGCAATGCTTGCTGGCAAGCAGCAATTTCACTGAGATCGGGCTTTAAAATCTCTTGTTTCGATTGTTAGACATGGCAATCAATATATAATTAAATTATGCCTACAGTTTTAAGGATCGGCCCTTACCGCTTTTACTTTTATAGCCATGAACCAAATGAACCATCCCACATACATATTGACCGAGATACTTCATCAGCTAAGTTTTGGTTAGAACCAGTCAGTTTAGCTAGAAATATTGGTTTTAGTGCTAAAGAACTTCGGAAATTGCAATCGATAGTCCAGGAAAATCAAAAAAATCTATTGGAGGCTTGGTATGGGTATTTTGGCAATTCGGGCGGATGAGAGAGTTAAAAATGTCTACTTTACGGAAGAAACCATTAGCGTTGATTTAATGGATGGACGGATAATTACTGTACCTCTAGCTTGGTACCCAAGGCTACTTAATGCCACACCCGATCAACGTTCAAATTGGGAAGTTTGTGGTGGCGGCTATGGAATTCACTGGAGTGACATTGACGAAGATCTGAGTACGGAAGGAATGCTAAGAGGCGCACCTGCTCCTTTTCCTTTAAAATAAGAAGGGTAGACACCATCATCCACCCTTGCACAATCTATTTCCTATTCCTTTTCAAATGCAGCTAAATATTGATAGATCTTCCAACGTGTATCCATATCTTGCTGTGCTTCTTGCGACAGGCGTTTTGCTTCTTCAGGTTTGGTTTTGGTAAGCATTTTAAAGCGATTTTCTCGATCCATCGATTCACCAACAGGTTTATGGGGCGATCGCATATCTATTTGTAAAGGATTTTTTCCTTCTTTAACTAATTCAGGATTGTATCGATACAGCAACCAACGACCGCTTTCCACAAGTTCTCTTTGATGACTCATGGCGGTAGTCATATTAATACCGTGAGCGATACAGTGACTATAGGCGATAATTAAGGAAACTCCCTCATACGCCTCTGCTTCTAGAAATGCTCGCAGTGTGTGTTCGTCTTTTGCACCCATAGCGACGCTGGCAACATAGACGTTACCATAAATCATTGCCATCAAACCTAAATCTTTCTTGGCTGCTGATTTTCCACCTGCGGCAAATTTAGCTACTGCACCGCGCGGGGTGGCTTTAGAAGATTGACCTCCAGTATTAGAGTATACTTCTGTATCCATTACCAAAATGTTGACATTGCGATCGCTAGCCCATACGTGATCTAAACCGCCATAGCCGATATCGTAAGCCCAACCATCACCGCCAACAATCCAGACTGATTTTTTGACTAGATAATCGGCTAGACTAGATAATTGTTTAGTTTCTGGCGAATTAATTTCTTGCAGTTTTTGTTTTAGTGATTCAACTCGATCGCGTTGTTCCCAGATATCAGCTTCGGTTTTTTGTTCGGCATTAAGTATTTGAGAAACTAAATTCTCGTCAATTTCTCCACGCAATTTATTTAGCAATTCTGCGGCAAATTTAGCTTGTTTGTCGATTGAAACGCGGAAACCTAAACCGAATTCGGCATTATCTTCAAATAGTGAGTTCGACCAAGCTACACCCCTTCCTTCAGCGTTTTTACTCCAAGGTGTTGTCGGTAAGTTACCACCATAAATAGAAGAACAACCTGTAGCGTTAGCGACGATAGCCCGATCGCCGAATAATTGACTCAATAATTTTAAATAAGGAGTTTCACCACACCCCGCACAAGCACCAGAAAATTCAAACAATGGTTCTTGCATTTGTTGTTGGCGAATCTGGTTTAATTTCAACTGACGGCGATCAGGATTAGGTAAGTTGAGGAAGAATTCCCAATTTTCTTTTTCTCGTTCCCGTAAAGGTAACTGAGGTTCCATGTTAATCGCTTTTCGCGAAGCGATAGATTTATTTTTAGCTGGACAAACATCAACACAAATTCCGCATCCAGTACAATCTTCTGGTGCAACTTGAATGGTAAATTTTTCTCCTGCAAAATCTTTATCTCGTGCATCTGCCGATTTAAAAGTAGCTGGTGCATTTGCTAATTGTGCGGGTTCGTATGCCTTGGCGCGAATGACTGCGTGAGGACAAACCATCACGCACTTACCACATTGAACGCAGACATCGGAATCCCAAGCGGGAATGAATTGGGTAATATTGCGTTTTTCCCATTTCGATGTTCCTGTTGGGTAAGTACCGTCGCAAGGAAGAACACTAACTGGTAAGTCGTCGCCTTCTCTAATTAACATTTTTCCTTCGACTTCCCTGACGAATTCGGGTGCAGCAGAAGACATGGCGGGAAGTCTGTGAATGCCATTTTGTAGAGGAGGCGGTTGTGGCGAATTTATTTCGCCACCTTGTCCGCCGTACAAATCGCCATTCGTCCCTACGGCAAACAGGTTATCGAGAGTATTATCTACAGCTTTTAAATTCATCTGGACGATTTGTTGTCCTTTCTTGCCATAGGTTTTGACGATCGCCTTTTTAATTTGAGCGATCGCTTCTTCTTGGGGTAAAATTCCAGCTAAGGCAAAGAAGCATACTTGCATTACTGTATTAATTCTTCCTGCCATACCGCTTTCGCGGGCAACTTTATTGGCATCGATCACGTAAAAGTTTAAATTCTGGCGAACGATTTGTTCTTGTACTTCAATCGGTAATTTATCCCAAACTTCATCGACTCCATAGGGACTATTGAGTAAAAAGGTTGCCCCATCTGTCGCTTGTTTGAGAATGTCTAGTTTTTCCAGAAAATTCCACTGATGGCAACCGATAAAATTAGCGCGATCAATTAAATAGGTTGAACGAATCGGTTGAGAACCGAAGCGCAGGTGTGAAACAGTAACCGCACCAGATTTTTTCGAGTCGTAAACAAAGTAACCTTGAGCATAATTATCGGTTTCTTCGCCAATAATTTTAATTGAGTTTTTATTTGCCCCTACCGTTCTATCAGAACCCAAACCATAAAACATTGCTCTGACTACGCTATCTGGTTCGATAGAAAAATTGCGATCGTAATCTAAGGATGTATGACTGAGATCGTCGTTAATACCGATCGTAAAATGATTTTTGGGTTTCTCTAGCACTAGATTATCGAAAATGCCTAAAATCATCGCTGGGTTGAATTCTTTAGAAGATAATCCGTAGCGCCCACCGATAATTTTAGGGTGTTGAGAATACCATTGTTCATGAATGGCGTTAACTACATCGAGATACAAAGGTTCGCCAGCCGAACCTGGTTCTTTGGTGCGATCAAGGACGGCGATCGCTTTTACTGTTTCTGGTAATGCTTCAACAAAGCGCACCACGTCAAAGGGACGGTATAACCGCACTTTCAGTACCCCAACTTTTTCCCCTTTGGCTTTCAAATAATCAACGGTTTCGTGTACTGCTTCGCAACCAGAACCCATCAATACGATTATTCTTTCTGCATTGATCGCGCCATGATATTCATAAAGCTGATAGTTGCGTCCCGTCAGTTTACCGAATTCGTCCATTGCTTCTTGCACGATGTTTGGACAGTCATTATAGAAGGGGTTAACTGTTTCTCTAGCTTGGAAATAAACATCTGGGTTTTGCGCCGTTCCGCGTAAGACTGGGCGATCTGGAGTTAAGGCGCGCGATCGATGTGCCAGTATTAAATCTTCATCCACCATTGCCTTTAGATCCCTATCTTCAAGTAATTCCACTTTTTGAATTTCGTGAGAAGTGCGGAATCCATCAAAGAAGTGAATGAAAGGAATTCTCGCCTTAAAAGTGGCTGCTTGGGCAATTAAGGCAAAATCTTGGGCTTCTTGTACCGAACCCGAACAAAGTAAAGCAAATCCTGTCGAACGGACAGCCATCACGTCACTGTGGTCGCCAAAGATAGATAATCCTTGGGCTGCAAGCGATCGCGCTGCTACGTGAATGACGCAGGGGGTCAATTCTCCAGCAATTTTGTAGAGGTTGGGAATCATTAATAATAATCCCTGAGATGCTGTAAAAGTTGTCGCGATCGATCCCGTTTGCAATGCACCGTGAAGCACACCCGCCACACCTGCTTCCGATTGCATTTCGATTATTTCTGGCACAGTTCCCCAAAGATTGGAACGGCTTTCAAACATCCAATTATCCGCCCATCTCTTAGTTTCGATTCCAGTTTGAATTTAGAACACAACTTTGAGGAATTCGTGAGGTATTTCGGCATTTCCTTGATTGAGGATAGCTAAATGCTCAAAATCAAAGTAAATTTTGTGCTTCAAACCCACGCCATCACAAAGCTGATGGGCGGTCAGGAAGTGAAACTCGCGCCTAGTATTAAAGTGTCAATTTTCGGGATACATGGACACCCCTAAATTGACGCTTGCTGTCCATGTATCGTATAGGCTCATCGAGGCGATAGAGCGCGGGAATTATAGCCCCCCGAACCCCCCACTTGTTAAAATTTCTTCTGTGTAGTTATTCAAGCTGATAGTTTGAATAAGATTTTTGAAATTTTGACTTAGAAATCTTACAGGAGGAGATAATAATCTCACTTGTAGGCTAAAAGCGATATTAATAATCATGTTGCAACAAATTTTAGTGGCTGTTGATAATTCGACAATGGGTCAGCAGGTTTTTGAAGAAGGGCTTGCTCTGGCTAGGGCAACTGGGGCAAAGATGATGATTTTACACGTGCTAGATCCCGAACAACACGAAAGTCCACAAATACCAATGATTTACAATACCTACTCTATGCCACTTGACGAACAAACCATGAAACTCTATCGACAACAGTGGCAGGAATTTGAAGAGCAAGGTTTAAAGATGCTGCAATCACTTGCAGATCTAGCTATTGGTGTTGGAGTAAAAACTGAATTTACACAAAAAACTGGCAGTCCAGGTCGAGCTATCTGCGAACTTGCCGACAGTTGGAGTGCAGATTTAATTGTAATGGGTCGTCGCGGTTTGTCTGGAGTAAAAGAGGCTTTTTTCGGCAGCGTTAGCAGTTACGTTCTGCATCGCGCTTCTTGTTCGGTACATATTGTGCATATAAATTAGGGAACAGAAACAGTCATGACTGATAGCTTTTAGCTCAACACAGGAATAATTGCGATCGTGAAACAAAGAGTTGGCATTTTAACTAGTGGTGGAGATTGTCCGGGACTCAATGCAGCAATTAGAGCCGTAATCAGTCATGCTACCTTGACTTACGATTGGGAAGTGGTCGGCATTCCCTATGCTACGAGAGGATTGCTTGAGCGCGCTTCTGTACCTTTAACCATGCACGGTCTAGATCTACGCGGTTTAGATCCCTTACTCAATATGGGAGGAACGATTTTAGGTTCGATTAATCATGGCGATACTCTCGCGCGTGCCGACGAGGTTATTGCTGGCTATCGAGAACTAAAACTAGATGCGTTGATTGTTATCGGTGGTGACGGGAGTTTGAAAATTGTCGATCATTTGGCAAAACAAGGTAACTGGCAACTAATCGCCATCCCCAAAACCATTGATAACGATGTAGCACTGACAGAAAGAGCCATTGGTTTCGATACTGCTGTCAATACCATTACCGATGCTCTCAACCGTCTCGCTTTTACAGCGGCCAGTCACGATCGCGTTATGGTGGTAGAGGTTATGGGGCGTAGCGCAGGGCATTTGGCACTTCAGGCTGGGATTGCTGGCGGCTCAGATGTAATTTTAATTCCTGAGATTGATTATTCTATTTCAGATATTTGCCAACACATAGACGAACTGCGCGATCGCTGGAACCGTAAATTTGCTATGGTGATGGTTGCAGAAGGAATTCATCCAGCCAAAGACTCTCTCAGTTGTGCTGGACAGTCTTCACTACCAACTCCTGGACACGGCATGGGACAATATATTGCCGACCAAATTATTAATTGTGATGATCACTTAGTCGAGGTTCGCGTTTCCGTCCTCGGATACATTCAAAGAGGTGGAATTCCTTCAGCTTTAGATCGCTTGATTGCTGCCGCGTTTGCTAAAGTAGCTGTCGATCTTGTCGCACAGGGAAAATCTCGTCAAATGGTAGCCTGGCAAAACGGACGAGTAGCTGTTGTTGAGCTTGAAGACGTTTTGGCACAAAGTCCTTTAGCTGTAGATCCCCACAGCTATTTAGTGGAAACTGCTCGCGCTTTGGGCATCTATATCGGCAATTAATTTGTATTCATGACTGATATTTGAGTTAATATATAGGTGAGAGCAATAGCAATCTACCTTCACCCTAGAAAAAGTGACAACGCCCCGAAGAAAAGGCCAAGTCAAACCAGGATCTTAGGAAGATACGACTAGGAAGGGAACCAACAGAAAACTAAAAGCTCGGTTCAACCTCAACAAAGTTAGGGAGTAAACTTGAAAAACCAAATAGAACAAAAGATTTGACGGGCGGAGTCTGCGAGTGACAAAACCCGTCTGATCTTATTAGTGAATCAAGTAGAAAAGTATTGAGTTTTCTTAGGTAAAGAGAAGTAGAAAAGTTTAGAAGTTACCTGCCATTTGCTTCAGGCAACTCCTAAGAAGGAGGGCAGTCGCTATGAAAGATATTTTTTTAAATCGAATTGTTCTCGGGCAAAGGTCTTTTTGTCTCGGTATAGCAACCTTTTTGACTATATGCGGATTTTGGTTGATTTTTCCTCCACCTGCGACTGGGCAAAATCAAGAATTGCTACCTCAGGAAACCCTCTCTCTAGTGGAATCAGGAAAACGCTGGATTGAAATTAACTTATCCACGCAACGTTTAATTGCTAGGAAGGGTAATAAATCAGTAGCGATCGCCAGAATTTCTTCGGGAAAATTCTCAACTCCAACTTATCCAGGTGTTTTTCAGATAGAAAGGAAGCATATTCAAGACCGAATGCGGGGGGCTGATTATGATATTGCGAATGTCCCCTACGCAATGTACTACAATCGTGGCTATGCTATTCATGGTGCACCCTGGCACAATCTTTTTGGCACGCCTGTCAGTCACGGCTGTATTAACTTATCAGTAGAACAGGCAAAATGGTTGTTTCAATGGACAGCGATTGGAACGCCAGTCTTAATTCATCAATAGCTGATAATTTCTATTTTATTGCCTGTTTTCTTCGGTTCCCAAGTTTTAGACCTTCAAATTACTACTGTTTACTACTGTCATAAACTTGCATTTGATCGAGATAATCGAGCGTTTTTTGCGCTTCTGCTTCATCAAGAATCGAGATCGCACAACCGGCATGAACGATCGCGTATTGACCTACCTCTGCTTCTGGTACATAGGCAAGACTCACTTCTTTGACAACGCCTGCAAAGCTAACTTTACCGACTCGGAGTAATAGATCGTCACCCGTAATACTAAGAATTTTTCCTGGAACGGCTAAACACATGGTTTTTAGTTATTTGTATGGCTGATTTCTCTGCTCGCTGCGATCGCTTGTCCTAAAGCAATCCCGCCATCATTAGGGGGAACGAATTTATGCCAATAGGGACAGAAACCTGCTGCTCGGAGTTTGTCAATCGCTTTTTCGGTTAAGTATTTATTTTGAAAACAGCCACCCGTTAAGACGATCTTCTTTACTTCTATTTTCTGCACAATTTTGACAATCGCGTCAATTAAAGTATTGTGAAATTTTGCCGAGATTAGATTCACTGTAACACCTCGACTAAGATCGTCGAGAATAGCTAGAAGCATGGGCCGCCAGTCTATCTGGTTTGTTTGTAGTAGTAGAGGATAAACTTGGTTAGTTGAAAGCTGATCGAGCGCAAATTCTAGCTGCATGGCGGCTTGTCCTTCAAAAGTAGCAATTTGGCATAAGTTACTAATGGCAGCAATGCCATCAAATAGCCTGCCCATACTAGAAGTTAAAGGCGCGTTAATCCTATTTAAGAGTATTTTTGATAGAATTGCCAATTCCGCTTCAGAAAAAGCTCGCAGCCAAGGTTGGAACTGCTTTTCTGCAAATAGTCTCGCGCCAAAAAGTTCGTAAAGTAATCCGATGGCAACTCTTCGAGGTTCTTGGGCAGCGCGATCGCTGCCTGGGAGAGGAAAAGGGCGCAAATGCGCTACTCTTTGAAAGCCATCTCTTCGGTTGGGCGATACTAATAAAAATTCACTCCCCCAAATTGTGCCATCCAAACCATAACCAGTGCCATCCCAGGCAACTCCTAAAACGGTTTCTCCCAAAAGTTGATTTTCGGCCATACAAGCGAGGACATGGGCATGGTGATGTTGTACTGGAATGACTTTTAAACCTGAATTCTGAGCATATTGACTGGAAAAATAATCGGGATGAAGATCGCAAGCAATAATTTTTGGTTGGAAATCATACAGTTGCTGAAAACTAGTAATAACTGTTTCAAAAGCTTCAATAGCTTGGGGAGTTTCTAGCTCGCCAATGTGTTGACTGAGAAAAATTTGGTCGCCAATTGCCAGTGCGATCGCATTTTTAAAATGTGCGCCGACGGCTAATATTTCAGAGATAGATTGTTTAAATTGTCGATTGAGAATGGGCAAAGGCGCATAACCTCTAGCGCGGCGTAAAATTGTTTCTTCTCCCATAATAATTCGCGCGATCGAATCATCAACAGGACGAACAATTGGACGGTCGTGAACGAGAAATAGATCGGCAACTCCTTTAAGTCTTACAATTGCTTCGCGTTCGTCTATGCAGATAGGTTCGTGTTTCAGATTGCCACTAGTAGCGATCACAGGAAATCCTAGTTCTGCCATGAGCAGATGATGGATGGGTGTATAGGGAAGCATAATTCCCAGATAAGGATTACCCGGTGCTATTAGACAGTCACAATTATCTTTTTCTTTTCTCTTGAGAAGAACAATCGGTGCTTGAGAGGATTGTAAAAGTCTTTCTTCTAATGCTGAAACTTGACAATGCTCTTTTATCAGTTCCAAAGATGGATACATCAAAGCAAAGGGTTTATCGGGACGATGTTTACGTTGGCGCAAAAGTTTTATCGCCTGTTTATTTCTTGCATCTACGATGAGATGAAAACCACCCAATCCTTTAACTGCGACAATTTTTCCTTGACGAATTGCTATTGCTGTTGCCGAGATAGCGGCACGATCTTTGTCAAGCACTTTGCCTGTATCATCCCACAATTCTACATGAGGCCCGCATTGAGGACAGGCATTAGGTTGGGCATGAAAGCGTCGATCTAAAGGATTTTTGTATTCGGTTTCGCAGCCAGTACACATCTGAAATGTTTTCATGGTTGTGTGCTGGCGGTCGTAGGGTAATGCTTCAATAATGGTGTAGCGAGGTCCGCAATTAGTGCAGTTGGTAAAAGGATAGTAATATCTGCGATTGGTTGAATCGAATATTTCTTTTAGACAATCGGAACAAGTGGCAAGGTCGGGTAAAATGACTGCTGTTTTTTGACCTTTAATGCTGACGCGAATTTCAAAGGTTTTATAACCTATCGGTTCTAGCTTAGAAGTTTCTATACTTTGAATGTGCGATCGCAAAGGCTTTTCTATTTTCAGGCGTAACAAAAAACTTTCTAATTGTTCTGGCGTACCTTCAATTTCTATAAATACGCCCTCTGTTGAATTATTAACCCATCCTAATAATCCTATTTCATTTGCTAGTCTATAAATAAAAGGACGAAAACCAACTCCTTGAACTGCTCCTCGAATAGCTATAGCAAGTCTAAATGAATTGTGAAAAACCATTACAGTATCATAACTCCAAATTTGCGATCGCGGATGTAATCTTAAAATCACTTAAAAATTAGAAAAGGGGGATTCCCGCAAGAATTGCTAAATTAATAACTAAAGCAAGAATTAAGAGGCGACATGGCAAGAGGATTACTTTGGCTACCCTTACTAATAGCATTCATTTGGTTGGCATGGAGTGGTTGGAATGAATACCACAAATTAGAAGCTTATAAAGTATGGGCCGAAGAGTTCGACAATGCTAAATATGACATCTATGCAGTGTTGGGCCAAAAAAATGCCAATATAACCTGGGGCAAGCCTACTCGTAAAGGAATGATCAATCTAGATACTTTTTCTCTCAATAACGTTAAAGAGATTAACCTATTAGTAAGCGATCGCCCTGTTGATGTCAACAATCCCCCTACTAAAGGTAAAGTTGCTTTACAATTTTGTTTCATCGATCAGGATCGATCTTTGCAGATTCCGTTTACTGAAATTCCTTTGGCTGCCAAGTGGTGCAATTACATACAGCAAGAGTGGAAGAAAGTCAAAACAATTTGAGCGTAATCATAACGACTATGAATAAAGGCTATAATTAGTAATAAAAAATAGCTCGCTCGAACCACTCTCACTGAGAAAAATGGCTAAACTAGCACAACGACGTTCGGAAAATATTAGTGGTAATTTTTATGTAGATAGCACTTGTATTGATTGCGATACATGTCGCTGGATGGCACCAGAAATTTTTAACGAAGTAGGGGAACAATCAGCCGTATACCACCAACCAGATAATCAAATCGAAGAGCTTAGAGCGATGCAAGCATTGCTATCCTGTCCGACAGCTTCGATAGGTACGGTACATGGTCGTCGTTTCAGAGGAGATCGTGCCACCATCAAGCAACAAATGCAGATATGTTTGGATTGGATGAAAAACTCAGTTGATCGCTAGTTAAAACGAAGGTTAACCAGAGCGTTGAATTTAGAACCAGATAATGATGATGGAATCCGTGCAATGATTCTCAACTCAGAATTTACTGCTCAAAATACGGACAGTTACTTACTCGCTGCTGCTGATTCCAAAGCCGATGGTAAATACGAGCTACTTACTATAGTTCTGCACGAAGTAATTTAAATTGGTAACTCTGTATCTTATATTTTTAGATAGATTTGCTTCGATAAAATAATTTAGGACTGTTATTATGACATCTGCACCTAGTCAAATTGGCGTAGCCTTAGTCGGGACGGGTTTTGGACAGAAAATACACATTCCAGGTTTTGAACATCACCCCCGCACCGAAGTAGTGGCAGTATATAATCGCGATCTCGGCAAAGCCAAAGAAATCGCCGACTCTCATAAGATTCTTTATGCCTACAATGATCTCGATAAAATTCTCTCTTTACCAAATGTCGATGCGGTCAGTATTTCCACACCACCGTTTTTACATTACGAAATGGCGAAAGCAGTCTTAGAAGCCAAAAAGCATCTGTTGCTAGAAAAACCGATGGCGATGAATGCCACCCAAGTTAAAGAATTGTACCATCTGGCGCAGGCTCAAAAGGTAATTGCGATCGCAGATTTTGAATTTCGCTATGTCCCAGCTTGGCAACTATTGGCAGAATATTTACAAGCCGATTATGTGGGCAAAAAAAGATTAATTAAAATTGATTGGCTAGTTACCAGTCGCGCTAACCCTGAACGGGACTGGAATTGGTATTCTCGTCAAGAGGCTGGAGGTGGTGCATTAGGTGCGGTTGCCTCCCATGCTTTTGACTATATTCATTGGTTATTTGGGTCAGTCTCGAAACTGTGTGGTTATCTCAATTGCGCCATTCCTCAACGCCCAGATCCTCAAGCTCAGGGTAAATTAAAACCCGTCGATGCTGACGATACTTGTCTAATTATGCTGGAATTGGCGGACGGTACACCTGTACAGCTATCAATTAGTTCTGTAACCTATGCAGGTAGAGGGCATTGGGTTGAAGTATATGGGGAAAAAGGAACGTTAGTCTTGGGTAGTAACAATTTAAAAGACTATGTTCACGGCTTTGAATTATTTGCTGCCCCCGCTGATAAATCCCTGAAAAAAGTATCTATTCCTAAAAACCTAGAGTTTTCCCAGATATTCACCGACGGAAGATTAGCTCCCTTTATCCGCATTATTGATCGCTTTGTCGCAGCTATTGATACTGGTAAATCTCTCACACCTTCTTTAAAAGAGGGTGTTTATTCCCAGTTACTCATGGATTTGACTCATAAATCTCATCAACAACATAGTTGGGTTGATGTACCAGATTTGGATAAGTTTGTTAATCGTTAATCGTTAATCGTTCATGGATAAAAGGTTAGTCTTAATCGGCGGCGGTCACTCTCATGCGATCGCTCTTAAAATATGGGGGCTGAATCCCATACCAGGAGTGAGTTTAACTCTGATCAGTGATGTAGAACAAACACCCTATTCAGGAATGTTACCTGGTCATGTTGCAGGCTTTTATAGCTATAAGGAAACTCACATTGACTTATGTTCCTTGTCTAAATTTGCTCAGGCTAATTTAATGATTGATCGCTCTATTGGTTTAGATTTAGCTAATAATCAAGTCAGGCTGCAAAATCATGATCCCATTGATTTTGACTATTTATCCCTGGATATTGGCAGCACTCCAAATGTGATCAAAGGCGATAGCCTTATCGCAATTCCTGGTGCGAAAGAATACGCCATCGCCGCTAAACCTGTCCCTGTATTTCTCAATGCGTGGCAGAAGTTATTAGCAGAAGTCAGTAATCATCCTGAAAAACCTTTCTCCCTGGTGATTGTTGGTGGTGGTGCAGGTGGTGTGGAATTGGCTTTAAATATGCAGTCTCGCTTGAAAAGAGAGCAAGGGAGTAGGATTGAGATTCATTTAATTCATCGGGGTAATCAATTATTATCTGGTCATAATTATTGGGTGAGCCAGAGTTTAGCCAAAATTTTGCTCCGTCGTGGAATTAAGTTACACCTAAAACAAAATGTCACGGCAGTATTTTCAGATAGAATTAGCTGTGAGTCTGGTTTAAGTATTAATTTAAGTATTAAATGCGATCGCGTTTTTTGGGTAACTCAAGCCACTGCACCGATTTGGATTAAAGAATCAGGGCTGACTACAGATTCTCAAGGCTTTATTTTAGTTAAAGATACTCTTCAGTCCGTGTCGCATCCCCAGGTTTTTGCGGCAGGGGATATTGCCACGATGATCAATTATCAACGTCCCAAAGCAGGTGTATTTGCAGTGCGCCAGGGAAAACCATTGGTAGAAAACTGGCGGCGTATAATCACAGGAAAACTCTTAGAACCCTATATTCCCCAAAGAAACTATTTAGCTTTAATCGGTACAGGAGATAAAAAAGCGATCGCATCTTGGAGTTTCTTCGGATGGCGATCTTCGCTTTTTTGGTATTTTAAAGACTATATAGACCGTAAGTTTATGAAGCGTTTTGAAAATCTACAATAACCAACCAGCTAAACCTTCTTTAGAAGCGTGAAGAGAAAAAAGCCTAGTGTTCTGTCCATTAATTAACCAGGGATAAATTACTGGTAAACAACATAGGTATTTAATTATTGCTTGATTCTCAATCTCGATATTCTGGCGTCGGCTCAGGCAACTGCTGCCAGTGCCTCTTGTCCATGCTGGCGCAACAGATCCATTAATTCATCGCGATAGTCGTGAAAGAGGGAATGACGTTTAATCATTTGCGTCCGTTCGGGCAAGTTAACCCTAATTTCTTTTCTAACAGTGCCAGGACGCGCACCTAAAGCATAAATCCGATTGGCAAGAAAAACGGCTTCTTCGACATCGTGAGTAATCATAAATACAGTAAGACCAGTGCGCTGCCAGAGGTCAAGCATAAATTCGTGCATCGACTCTTTAGTGTGAACATCTAAAGCACCGAAAGGTTCGTCCATTAGCAACACTTTGGGTTCAGAAGCCAGCGCGCGAGCGATCGCAACTCGTTGTTTCATCCCGCCCGATAATTCTTTAGGTAACGAACGAGCAAACCCACTCAAGCCGACTACGCTTAAATAATAACTAGCTTGTTCCCGCCGCTTTTTTCGTGGTACGCCTTGTAACTTAAGTCCAAATTCCGTATTTTCTTGGACACTCATCCAAGGATATAGCGTACAGTGTTGAAAAACCATACCGCGATCGGGACCCGGAGAGGTAACGGGCTTACCGTCAATTTTAACTTGCCCACTAGTCGGACTATCCAATCCAGCAATTTGTCGTAGCAGCGTCGATTTACCAGAACCCGATGTACCTACGGCACAGATAAATTCACCTTTTGCGATCGCCATATTAATTTCTTTAAGCACTACTAAAGTACCGTTTTTGGTCGAGAAATGTTTATTAAGGCGATTAATTTCTAAAAACATGATTAGGCATAACTTTAAATCGACAGTTTTAATATAGTTATCAATTACCCAACTATGTGCTGTGCGATCAAACACACTTTTAAGATCTAGACTTAAAATTACTCAATTAATATCAAAATTTATATCAATTACTGTTTAGTTTTTAAGCGATCGCTGCTTAGGATTTAAGTAACTACAATTTTTCAAGGATCGAGAGGACTTCTAACTCCCTTACCACCTCGATTAAGAACATGAGTATAAATCATAGTTGTTTTTACATCTTTATGTCCTAATAATTCCTGTACAGTCCGAATATCATAGCCATTTTGTAGTCAATGCGTGGCAAAACTATGATGAAATCTATGACAGCCTATCTTTTTTTGAATACCTGCCTGGCGAACTGCTTGCTTCAGAGTTTTTTGTAAACCACTATTTGGTATGATATCCAGAAAATTTCCGTATAATAAATAGTCAGGCTGCAAATCTTTGATAGAGGCTTGGTTGTGAAATCTTAGTGAGTTATTAGGGTTAACGTTGTTGAAGTAGTTTTTATGAGTGTGGACAGGAGAATTCTTGAGAGGATTGTATGTTGCAACTTTTGTGGTAACATAGGGATTAACAGCAATCCACTAAGGAGGAGATCATGCTTCTAAGCGTAAAAAAACGAGGTAATTCACTCAGCGTCATTGTTCCAAAAGAAATGGCGGCTAGTATGAGTGTTGATGATGGCGATAACCTCTTTGCCACAAAAACCCCATCAGGTTATGAGATATCAGCATATGACCCTAATTTCGTAAAAAAAATCGAAGCTGCCCGACAAGGCATGAGAAAGTATCGGAATGCTCTGGTTGAGTTGGCTAAATGATGGAACCTCTTTGGCTGGACAGTCGTGATGTTTGCGCCATACAAGGTGAAATTCTCGCGGAGTCAGGGGGTGCCTCTGGAATCTTGAGCAAGGGTGCTCTTGAGTCAACCTTAAACAAGCCCAAAAACCTGAATCACTATGGTGATGATGTAACCTTATACGAATTGGCTGCATCTTACGGCTATGGGCTTGTGAAAAATCATTGTTTTACAGATGGTAATAAGAGAGTTGCTCTGATTTCCGTCTATACATTTTTATCAATTAATGGAATTGAGCTTACAGCTTCGGAAGTTGACGCAGCAAGTTTTTTCCTAGACTTGGCTGCAAGTCTTGAAACGCAGGAAGAAGATATGAATAAATTAGCGAATTGGTTACAAACTAATAGCAAATTGATCCCCGATGAAATCTGAACAGTAAGGGTTACAAATTAAAATTAATGCGAGTTGCGTGAAGCCCGTGCCGTTAAAAATATTTTTCATGTTTACTTTCTTTTGCTAAGGTCTTTATCTTTTTTGACTTGCCCACTTACAACTCACCCTTAAAAAATATTGAAAGAGTAAATCGAAAATCAGTCCGATAATCCCGATTACAATTAAGCCAACAAAAATTTCATCTGTTTTTAAAAATCTGCCAGCGACGCTAATCCTACGCCCTAATCCTTCAGTAGCAGCAATTAGTTCCGAGACAATTACGAGTTGCCAAGCTGCTGCTAAATTAATTCGGCAAGCATCAATAATTCCTGGTAAAACATAAGGCAAAATTACTTGTTTTAAAACTTCCCAGCGATCGCCACCCAACATATAAGTAGCTTCAATTAATTCTTTAGGCACAAACTTAACTGTATCCATCACCATCAGCGAGTTAAAGAAAAACACACCGATAAAAATCAGCATAATTTTTGGTTCTTCACCGATACCCAGATACAAAATTAACAAAGGAATAAAAGCTGGAGCTGGCATGTAGCGCATCAAGCCGAAGAGGGGTTCGAGCAGAGCGCGGATACTTGCAAAACTGCCCATCAGCACACCAATGGGAATCGCCAAAACTAAGGCTAGCAAAAAGCCCACGCCGACTCGCCATAAACTAGCTACAGTGTCTTTAAGCAGTTCTCCCGTACTCGATAAGCGGATAAAGGCTGACCACACATTGGCGGGAGAGGGTAAAAACTTGGGATCAATATTACCGAATGTTGTTACTAACCACCAGACAACTAGCGGTAAAGCGATTGAAGTAATAACCAACGAGGTGTTAAGAGGTTGAGGAATATCTTCTGCCAGTCGCCAAAAAACCGTTGGACGCATAGTTTTGGGCTTAATCAACGATTGAATCGATCGCTGCTTATTATGGTGAGTCATAGTTCAATTATTTAATTAAGAACTTTTCTGTTTTGCTGCATGAGCTTTGACAAAGCGATCGTCAAATAGATTACTCAGATCGGGAGCTTGTTGTGCTAAACCAGCTTTGACTAAAAAGTCGCTAATTTTCTGGGCTGAAAATTGTAACGAGGCGACATCTTGCCCTGGTTTAAAAGCTTTAAGATTGTCTTGCACTGAAAAGATGGTTGTACCATCGGCATAATTTTGATATTCGGCGATGGTTACATTTGCCCGTTTTGCCATGATTTTATTGGCTTGTGCTTTATTTTGCTCGATGCGATCGAGGGTGGCAAACCAAGAATCGACTACAGCTTGCACCTGTTCGGGATTTTCAGCAATAAACTGACGAGAAAAGACTAAATGATCGGAAATTGCTCCAGGAAAATCCTTGGAACTAAATAATTCTTTGCTGCCAGGTCGTTTTAGGGCTTGAGTGGTAAAAGGAGCAAATACGGCAACGGCATCAACTTGACCACCAACAAAAGCTGTAGCTGCTTGACCTGTTTCTAGGGGTACAAACTCAATATCTGCTGCGGATAAGCCTTCTTTTTCTAGCCCTAATAATAATAAATAATGATCGACTGTGCCTTCTTCAGCAGCAATCTTTTTCCCTTTGAGATCGGCAACACTATTAATTTCTTCACTAACAATGATTTTGTCGTTACCGGTGGAGTTGTCGTTAACCAAAACTATCGCCAGCTCTGCACCGCCTGAAACACTACTAATTGTATCGTTTAAAGTTTGACTGTTAGCATCAATTTGTCCTGTAGTTAAAGCACTGATCGATTCTAAATAACCATCAAACCATTTAAGCTCTACCGAGGCATTATTAGCTTTAAAAATTCCTGATTCTTGAGCAATTTGCCAAGGAAACCAACCAGGCCAGGCACTATACCCCAAAGTGAGTGCAGCCTCACTAGTAGCAGTGGGAGAATCGGAGTCAGTAGTTGTTTTAATCGAAGTAGCTGGATTACAACCAACAACAACACTTGCACTAAGGACAAAAATAATAAAATAAGTTAAAAATGAACGAATTTTCATAACAAATTAAGTACGATTATTAGGTCTTGGTTTAGGGAATAGCTTACCAGTGTGTTCGTTATTAAAAAATAAATTTGATTTGATCAATTAACATTTAGATCTTGAGCTTTGTGTGTTTGCGATCGCACCCAATCTAACCAAGTTTGTAATCCCTCTCCTGTCTTGGCAGAAACAGGAATAATTATTACTTTAGAATTCATCTGCCGTACATTAGCTTTAATGCGCTCAAGATCAATATCTAAATAGGGTACAAGGTCGGTTTTAGTAATTAATAGGCAATCTGCCTGCTGAAACATCACAGGATATTTTAAAGGCTTATCTTCTCCCTCAGTAACGCTAAGTAGAGCAACCTTGGCATGTTCGCCTACTTCAAATTCGGCGGGACAAACTAAATTACCCACGTTTTCTACTAATACTAAATCAATATTATGAGGATTATATTGATGTTCTAAAATATGAATTCCACCCGCTACCATTTTGGAATCTAAATGACAGGAACGTCCCGTATTAATGGGGATTACAGGAACATTATATTTACGAAGGCGATCAGCATCTAATTCTGTGGTCATATCTCCTTCGATTACGGCGATGTTTAATTTATCTTTTAAAGCCGCTAAAGTTTGTTCCAACAGAACGGTTTTTCCCGCTCCAGGACTACTCATAATATTGAGGCAAGTAATACCCCATTTATCGAAATGTTCGCGGTTATGGTTGGCGCCTTCTTGGTTGAGATGCAGTAAGTTGATTTCTAAAGCAGCGTCGAAAGTTTGATGCATGATTAATTATTAATTTCTTAATTAATTGGTTGAATATTCCAAGCGATCAATTTTTAATTCTCGACCCGAGCGAATGTCATCCATCGGAGAATTACAGTCGGGACAACTATATTGCAAGCCGATGGTTGGTCGATATTCTTGTTGACAGGAATGACAAAAAGCAATTAAAGGAATTTCTTTGATTACTAGTTCGACATTTTCTAGAAAAGTATTGCGAGTTTTAGCTACAAAAGCAAATTGCAAACTAACAGGTTCGACACAAGTAAATTGACCAACAATTAAGTGAATTTTAGTGACTTTTGGCGGTTCTAATTGTAATTCGTACCAATCTTTAACTGTTAAAATTAAAGCCTTGGTCATATCTGTTTCGTGCATGGCTTTTAATAATTACAAATCTGTAATTAAAATATGTCTGGGTTGGGCTTGGATTCGTTCGAGCCAAGCTAAAATAGCTGGGAATTTGGCTAGATTAAATCCTCCTTCTTCAGCTACATGGGTATAGGCATAAAGACCAATATCAGCGATCGTGTATTGATTTGCTACTAAAAAGTTATGGTTTTTAAGATGCTGCTCCATAATATTTAAAGCAGCATAACCCAGTTTTCGCTTTTGTTCGATCTGTTCTCGATATTTATCAGCTTGTTGGAGTTCAACGAGCCAAAACCGAGGTGTAGCAATGTTAGGTTCGTGACTATATTGCTCAAAAAACAACCATTGCATTACTTGTGCTTGCTCATAAGTATCTTGAGGAAAATATTCTGTTTCTTGACTTAGATAATATAAAATTGCGTTGGATTCAGAAAGAAACTTGTCAGGAGCAATTTCTAGTAAAGGAATTTTGCCATTAGGATTTTTAGCTAAAAACTCAGAAGTTCTAGTTTCCCCATTGAGAATATTTAGCTTAATTAATTCAAAAGGAATCTGCAATTGAGTCAACAATAAACGAACTTTATAGCCATTACCAGAAGGAAGAAAGTCGTATAATTTGTACATAACTATGTTCTCTAATTTTTACTGACTAACGGCGAAGCCAAATAAACACTGGTGTTGTATTGTAAATAAACTAGACCTCGCTCATCACAATAGTTTTGGTGCAAGTCCGTTAAATTGTTAACCAGTTGCTGATGTGCTTTGCCTATCTTGGGTATGTAAGAAGCACTCATAGCCAGACCAATAAGACCATCTTTAGTCAAGGCTTGTTGATAGGAAAAAATATAGTGATTTACCACAGGAAAAAGAGAATTGATAAATAAGTCGCTTTTGCCATCTAAACGAGAATGAATTGGACTATTATTAGACGCTTGCATAATAATATGATCGTGTTGGCAAGTGAAACTATCGCTTCGATCAACATTCCTATCGTTCCAAATTAAACCAATTTTTCCTCCTGGCTTGAGAATACGAGCAAATTCTTTTAGAGTTGGTTTAAGATTAAACCAGTGAAAGGATTGAAAACAAGTAACCAAATCTACTGATTTGTCAGGTAATTTTGTCTCCTCGGCATTACTATCGCGAAATTCTACCAAAGGATGCGGTTGAGCTACTTGTCTCATTGCTGAATTAGGCTCGATCGCAATCACTTTAACTCCTTTTTCGGCTAATAAACGAGAAGCAATACCAGTTCCCGCACCAATATCGGCAGCAATTAAGCGAGATGATTCGCTTAATCCGTCTAAAATACAGTTGATCGCTTCAGACGGATAACTGGGTCGATATTTGGCATAATCCTCGGCGCGATCGCTAAATCGCTTTTGAGGATTCATTTGGTAAAGTAGATCATTAGTCATTAGTTATTTGTCTTTTGCTACATTAATAATTTAGTTAACTCCAAGGCTCATCGACTTCTTGAGCTTCAGTATGAATGTATGACGGTACTTCTTTTCTTGGTAATTGTCCCGAAACAACTAAATGTGCCATCGTATCGCAGATGACGCGAGTTGCCATTAGTGAAGTCATATCGCTGACGTCGTAAGGAGGCGAAACTTCAACAACTTCTAAGCCGCAAACAGTAGTATTTTGAACTATTTTTTTGAGTAAATACAGTGCCTCTCGAGGTAGTAACCCGCCAGGTTCTGGCCACCCCGTACCTGGAACGAATCCCGCATCGATACAATCAATATCAAAACTGATGTAAACACAATCTGTCCCGTCAGTAGCCTTGGCAATGGCAAAGTCTGCCGCCGCATCCAGACCCATTTCGGTAATATCGGTAACTGTGAGAATATTTGTCGCCCTTTCACGACAAACTTTGACTCCTGGGCGTGGTACTTGCCAACCACCGATGCCTAACTGCACTAGATTTTTGGCAGGAGCATTAGCCATATTAGTAGCGTGAAACCAAGGACAAGTATGCATTCTCTCGTCTAAATCGGTTTCTTGGGTATCTACGTGACGATCAAAATGAATGATCCCGATTTTTTTATCTCCTAAATGCCGACAAACGCCTCTGACTGTCGGAAAGCCAATCGAATGATCTCCTCCGAGAATGATCGGAAATGCACCCGAACTAAAGACATGGGAGACTCCTTTTGAAATTTGATCAAAAGACTTTTCGTTATTGGCTGGTATGGTAAAAACGTCTCCCACATCGCACAGTTTAATTTGTTCGCGTAAATCTACCCCCAGTTCAAAATTATAGGGAGTATACAAAGCCGAAATACGCCTAATCCCTTGAGGGCCAAAACGGGTACCAGGACGATAGGTAGTACCAGAGTCATGAGGAACTCCGATAATTGCTACATCGTATTCTCCTACTTTACGCACATCCTCCAAATAGGGGGCTTTCATAAAGGTATTGATACCTGCATAGTGGGGTAATTCGCCACGGGAGAAGGTAGAAATAGTGCGATCACGGATGCTTGAGGCTGCTTCCAAACCGAATTCTAAACCTTGATCGACTTCTTGTTGCCAACCAGTTAAAGGCAATCGCGATTCTTTGCTTAAAGCTTTTTGTGCTTCGGAATCGTTATTATCGGGCCACTGAAATGTCGGTTGTTCGGTCATGATGTTATGGTTATTCAAATTATTTATGCCAATAAACACAAAGCCCAGGAGACTTAATAACATCAAAACATGTCATTAAAATCTCCCGGGCTTTTATCCCGCCGTGTAGCCAGCCCAAAATTATTGGCATTTTTGAGCTTGGCTTGCTTCTCTCGGACCAGACATTTAAAAATTAAAAATTAGTCGAACAATTATAAATTTAGAAAGTTATTTAAATCGGAACCCTAGAAGCTGTTAGTAACTTTGGCAATTGTTATGTATTTGTACGGCTAACTTATCAGACTGAGGCGAACAAAAAAGTAACAAAGCGCACAAAATAACTGGGAAATTAATAATTCACTTCATTTCAATTGGCGATCGCGCTTTTGGGCGATCGCAGCTGTCTAATAATCAATTTGTTGCGTTAATTCTGATCAAAGGCGGAAAGTGAGTGACGTAATCGCCACAATATTCCTAAAGTAATCTGTTTCATTAACCAATAAGTTACAGTCAAAACAATAAAAGTAATTGCTATAACTAACAAAGGCTTTTTAGTAGTCAAATCATCTATTGTTGAGGTCAATAAAATATCGGGCTTGGTGACAAAGTCCCAACTATTAAAGCGGCGAAATCTTCCTAAATAAATACCAATCGAACACAAAGCATGAGTAATTAATTCACTTGCTAAAATAAATTTTCTCGCTCCCTGTTTCCTCAGATAATAACCTTGATTGATTAAAGAAATAACGTAAGCTTCCCAACCAAGCCAAATCGCCAATAGGTGTAAAGGAATGAAAACAAGGGTGGTAATCCAAATAGAATAGCCAGCCCGAATTGCTTCAATTAAATGAATAATATCGGTCAATAAATAAGGAGCATTAGGTAAAAAAGTGATAAAAATAATAAAACCTAGCCACCAGAAAAGCGATCGCTTTTTACTGCGTCTGAGAAATAACCACAGGCTAATTATCAGAGGAATAAACGCCAGGAATAAATTCCAAAGAATCCAGCCACTATATTTATTAAACGCTCCTAAAGCATCAGCAAGTATTGATTCCATTCGTTCATTTTAAAAGAAAAAATCAACAAATTAATTTTTTTTATGCCTCTAATATTGCTTGTAAACGACTGCGAAATTCGCCTTTGGGATGACCGCCTTTCACTTCTCCCAGAATAGTAAAATCACCTTCTGGAGAGTCGCAAACAATATATGTCGGCCATCCCATACCTTCTTTATCGGGATATTGTGCCATCAGAATTTTACGATACTTGCGGTAGGTAGCAGTATCTTGCATTTTTACATCAATAAATTCTAAATCTAGTTCTTTGGCTACTTTCTGGTCGTAGAAAGACATTTTATGGCAAACGCCACAATCTTCCGAGGAAAATTTGACAATAGCTTGAGTCATAAGTTTAAAACAATAATAATAATATTGATAATTATTTTATTGGTATTTCTCCGCTAAATCACGAGCAAAATAAAAATCTGTTCTAAATATCAACCTAAATTAACTGCAAAAAAATTATAGGGGCGTTAAGCTTAACGCCCCTACCGCTGGTGCAAGATGATTGTTTTAGCTTAACTTCCGCCACGTTTATCTCGACCTTGACGACGACGATCACGCCACTGAACTACAGAAAGGTAGAAAATTCCGATGCTAACTACCCCTAATAATCCTAAGGCAACGAGAAATAAAGTGTTTAGTAAATTACTTGTTTCCACAATCTAGAATCCGTTACGACCCCATACCACCATTGCGATCGACCAAGTGAATAAAGCTAGTATACTAACCCAACCTAATGTCAAAATATCCATATTAGTATTTGTTTTTTGAAATACGCATTTAATTTGGCAACTATAAACCCTATCATACTTCTAAGTGGTATTTTGTGGTGTAGATTGTGCCGAGTTTAGTGGCTGAAAGAATCGAATCTGTGAAAGCTGGAGTGGTTGGTGCTGGCTCTTTTGTTCTGGCTGAACTAGGAGTTGTTTTATTCAAGACTCTAGTATTTCCCTCTCTACAGGAGCAATCTAGTCAAACGACCGTTGCTTTAAATCTAGAATGGTTGTTGCCGATAGCTATTGGTGCAGTTAGCGGCTTTTTGTTTGGCGTTACCTATCGCTATATTATTCGTGATGATCACAATTCTCATCTTAATGATGGTGCAGTTTTAGCATTCGGATTAGTTAGAGGACTTGCTTTAATAGAAGGGAAACCAGTTTTATCAGAGTTGTTATTGTTAAGTTTTTTAATTTTTCAAAGTATTATTTATTTTGCGATCGCTCGATCAGTACTCGATCTAGCGATCGCTCGTAAATTAATTAAACCTTTTTTGTGAATTATGCGTTACTATCTATGTTTACTCTCTATATATGGCGAGTCCTTGACCAATATCGTTTTGACAGTATCCCAAATATAATGTAAATCCTTGGAAAAAGAATAAGTTTCCAGGTATTCTAAATTAATTCGTACTTTATCTGGAAAAATTACCTTTTTGTTGTATTCGATTGGATCATCAATCCTCGCCATAATTTCTTCTTCCTTGTTGTAAATTAGGGTAGCTGGGCCAGTAATTCCAGGGCGCAAACTGAGTAATCTGGAATCATCGCCTTGTAGCTTATCTGCATAGCCAGGAACGTCAGGTCTAGGACCAATCAGGCTCATCTCGCCGACGAGTACATTCCAAAATTGAGGTAGTTCATCTAACTTCCATCGTCGTAAGTAAACACCAATGGGAGTCACTCGTGAATCCCCAGCCACTGTAATTGCACTATCTTCTACTGAACGAACAACCATTGTCCGAAACTTTTTGATAGAGAATATCTTTCCATTCTTGCCAACTCTCGCCTGAAGGAAAAAGATAGGACGACCCGATGTGATCCAAATTGCTAGAGCAATCACACTAATTGGTAAAGATAAAACTAGCAAAGCTAAAAAGGCTATGATCACGTCGAACAAACGCTTACCAAATAGCAAGTATAAGCTTTTGTCTATATATTGAATTATTTGTTTCTGGAATCTTATAATATTATCTGTCACCATGCACTTACTATTTATTACTCAAAACCTACAAAATAATGATTGTTTAATAATATAAAGCTTTAGCATACAGATTTTCATGAAGTTTCAGAATGTTCTGTAGATCGTAAACAGACATATGCTCACGTCCTCTGTTTCCCATCATCTTAGATTCTTGGGGATGATCCAAAATCCAGGTCATGGCGGCGGCAATTGCCTCAATGTCTCCTACCTGAACTAGTAAACCACGATCTTCTGCCAACAAGTCCCTAATTCCTCGAATATCTGTACCAATCACAGGAGTGTCCAGACAAAAGGATTCCATTATACATCTGGGAAGTCCTTCCCGTTCTGAAACCAGTAAAGTGGCAACTGAAGCACAGATCAAAGTGGGAATATCTTGGCGATAACCCAGCAAATGAACCTGTTTTTCCACTCCTAGTTCAATAGCTAACTCTTTTGTCGCATCCATTAAGGGCTTTGGTCCATATCCGGCAATAACTAAGTGAATTTCAGGTCTTCCTAAGTGAGCTAACGCACTCACCATGTCTCTATGACGTTTGTTGAGTGTAAATTCCGCTATTGCCAAAAATATAGTGTTATTCGGTGTTAATCCTAGTTCTTGACGCAACTGTAATATATCGGCTTCTGAAATTTTGTTTCGATTATAGTAATTGGGTTCGACTCCTATTCCTGGCATATAACAAATGCGTTCTGGTGGAATTACTCCAAAACGT
>Ga0209082_1000078_pt1 | contig 57175 bp, 53 predicted proteins | sample ColdCreekSource_FD_184127 | JGI IMG/M metagenome (GOLD analysis project Ga0209082, IMG submission 184127) | Groundwater microbial communities from Cold Creek, Nevada to study Microbial Dark Matter (Phase II) - Cold Creek Source (SPAdes) (version 3) | ecosystem: Environmental > Aquatic > Deep... | reverse complement strand
ATCGGACGGGCCACTGCATTGCGCTTGGCGCGTGAGGGGGCACAGGTCGCGTGCTTAGATATCGATCCCACGCAGCTCGAGCTCACGCGTGATCTGATCGAGCGTGAGAGCTATCACGCACTCGCGTTCAACTGCGATGTGTCACAGGAAGCCGCTGTGGCGAGCGCCGTGGAGCAAGCCGTCGGGCAGCTCGGCAAGCTCGATGTGTTGTGCAACATCGCCGGCATTCTGCGCGCGGACCGCACGCACGAGCTCAGCTTGGAGCATTGGAACCGAGTGCTGTCAGTCAACCTGACCGGCACGTTCCTGATGTGCCGCGCGGCGCTGCCGCATCTGCTGAAGACAAAAGGTGCGATCGTGAACATGGCGTCGGCCGCAGCTCTGGGCGGCCATCCGTGGATGGCTGCGTACTCAGCGTCGAAGGGCGGCATCCTCGCGATGACGCGCAGCATCGCGCTCGAGTACGTGAAACAAGGCCTGCGTGCGAACGCGATCTGTCCCGGTGGTGTCAAGACGCCGATCCACAAGAGCCTGAAGCTGCCGCCCGATGCTGACTTCGATCTCCTCAAGCGTGCGATGCCTTTCAATGATTTTGCGGCACCCGAGGAGATCGCTTCAGTGGTCGCGTTCTTGGGATCGAGCGATGCGAGCCATCTCAACGGCATCGATATCCGCGTGGACGGAGGTGTGATGTCGTGAGCGCGTCCTTCCCGAAACATGTGCCTGTGATCGACTTGATGCTCGGCATCCCTGGAGAGGACAACAGCAAGTGGTACGAGTTTATGCGGCCGCTCCTGCTCGACGATGAGAGCAGGAACGTATTCAAGATGCCTGCGCAGTACATGTTCAAGAACATTCCGGAGGCGGGCAAGCAGGAGGACTACATCGCTTATACGGTCGCGCAGATGGACAAACACGGGATCGAGCGCGCGATGATCGCTGTGAGCGACGACAACGCTGTGACGCGCAGCGCGCTCGAGCGCTACCCGCAGCGTTTCTTTGCCTCGTACGCGCCGGACCCCAACAGCGGCATGGAGGGTGTTCGCAACATCGCGCGCATGGGGCGCGAATACGGGATCAAAGCGGTGACGGCGTTCCCCTGTGGGTTGTGTCCTCAGGTGCCGATCGACGACAAGAAGTGGTTCCCGATCTACGCGAAGTGTGTGGAGCTCGACCTACCGTTTGTGTGCTGCGTCGGCGTGCCTGGGCCGCGGCTGCCGATGGCGGCACAAAAGGTGGAACTGATCGATGAGGTGTGTTGGTTCTTCCCCGAGTTGAAGTTCGTGATGCGGCACGGCGCGGAGCCTTGGACCGAGCTGGCTGTGAAGCTGATGTTGAAGTATCCGAACCTCAGCTACTCCACGAGCGCATTCGCGCCGCGGCACTATCCGAAAGACATCATCGCGTTCGCAAATCAGCGCGGAGCTGATCGCATCATGTATGCGGGCTACTATCCGATGGGCTTGTCGCTCGATCGCATCTTCGCTGAGCTGCCAGATGTGCCGTTCAAAGCAGAGGTCTGGCCCAAGTTCCTGCACGAAAACGCGCGCCGAATCTTTCGCCTGTAGGAGAACAAGACCATGCCCAAGCACTACTACACTCCGGCGATTCCTAACGGTTGGTTCCAGGTCGCGTATACAGACGAGCTCGCGCCCGGTGTGGTGTTGCCGCTCGAATATTTCGGCAAGTCGCTCGTGCTGTTCCGGACGGAGGCGGGTGAGGCCAAGGTGCTCGATGCGTTTTGTCCGCACCTCGGCGCGCACTTGGGGCACGGCGGGAAGGTCTGCGGCGAGAGCATTCGCTGCCCGTTTCATGCTTGGGAATTCAGTGGGGAAGGGCGCTGCACTGCGATTCCATACGCGCGCAAGATCCCGCCGAATGCCGTGCTTCGGACCTGGCCGGTGCGTGAGGTCGCGGGTCTGATCATGGTGTGGCACCACGACCAGGGCGCGGCGCCGGGCTGGGAATTGCCCGAGGTGCCGGAGTACGGGAACAGCGAGTGGACCGATTACGAGCGTAGGCGCTGGAAGATACGCACGCGCAACCAGGAGATGGCTGAGAACGCCGTCGATTCAGCGCATTTCCACTACGTGCATGGCACGAGCAATATGCCCAAGAGCGAAGCTGAGCTGCGCGAGCATGTGCTGCGCGTGTTCTCGGACGCAGGCATGGACACAAAGCGCGGTCCAGTGGAGGGCACGGTGGAGAGCCTGTCGTTTGGGTTTGGCTTCAGCACGGTGCGCTTCAAAGGTGTTGTCGAGACGTTGCTCGTCAGCTCGGTGACGCCGATCGATGGCGACAACGTGGATGTTCGGTTCAGTTTTTGTCTGAAGAAGATCGGTGGCGCTGAGATCACCAAAGGTGTGGGCGCGGCGTTTATTGGTGAGGTCGCTCGTCAGCTGGAGCAGGATATTCCTATCTGGGAGAATAAGACCCAGTGGGAGCGCCCGGTGCTGTGTGATGGGGATGGACCGATCGGTCTGTTCCGGAAGTGGTCACGCCAGTTCTACAGTCAGACGACTCCGTCGTTACGCACGGTAACGACGGAGGTCGCAGAGGACTAACACTACGCTACGGCGTGCCAGCGTCGGCGCTGCCGCCGCCTGAGCCTCCTGTGCCGGGGAACCCTGGGATGCCCGGGATGCCTGGTCCACCTTGTCCTGGTCCACCTGGGCCGCCTGGAATCCCGGGGAAGCCCGAGCCGCTGCCTCCGGTGCCCGGGAGACCTGGAGAGCGCCTACCACCGCTTCCGCCCGATGCTGCGCCGCCGCCTGTGCCTGCAGTGGGCGAGCTCGATCCTGCCGTTCCTGGCGTTCCTGCCGTGGATGCGCGACCGCCCGAGCCTGCTGTTCCAGGCGCGCCGCTACCGGCTGCAGGCACGTCTGGAACGCCTGCATCGTCGTCCAGTGTTCCGCTGCCGGCGCTGCCTGTTGTCGCAGGCGATCCTGCAGCGGATGCGCCAGCCGAAGTGCGCGGCGCTCCAGATGAGGAGGAAGCCGGGCTTCCTGCCTGGCCTGCGCCACTGGTAGCAGGCCTCGTGCCTGTCGATGTTCCACTCGCGGCTCTACCGGAACTTCCAGTCATTGCAGCGTTGCCCGATGCGCCCTGCGTGCCCGTTGTGGAAGTGCTCGTCGCGCCTGTCGCGGAATCAGCTTCCGAACCGGTGGTGGAGTCCTCACCGCATGCAGCAGCACCAGTGAGAACAGCAACGCTTAGCCATACATTCAATGTCTTCATGGTCGAGGTTGTCCTATCAATTACGTAATGGGTTGGCTCGACTGCTGCGCTACATTAGGCGCGGCAAACCAGCGACGAAAGCACGCACCAGCTGTGCGCTGCTTTCTCTTCTTTTGTCGACGTAGTTGCATGAATGCGGAGTTGCGGCTCACTTAGCAACCTAAAAAATACTTACGCTGAAGCTGACGACCGTGCTGCACGACGAAAATGTGTGTCGCATCGTCTCAGATGTAGACGTTATCTGAACAGTGCGACAAGAATGTGCAGCCAGTTGAGTGGCGCATATGCCTAAGATCGCTGCATTCGCGGTGTGGTGAGCCCCAGTGATGCTGCCTGAGGCGACGCCGGCAGCACTTCTGTCACTGCGTAAGCTTGCACGCGATGTTGCGCGATCTGCGAACGCTGATTTCGAAAAATTCCCGCTATTTCTGTGGAGCAAAATCGATATCAGCGTTCGCGCAGCGCATGGCGGCGCTCAGACCGGCTTGAACACAGCACGCATCATGCCGTCCTGCTTCTTCTTGAACATCTCGTACGCGCGCGACGTTCGTGGTCTCGTAGTTGATCGTCTCCGCGTGCGCTTTTTCGTGCGCTAGATGCAGCCGATCCGCGAAGCGTGTCGCCGCGTTGGATGTTGCAGAAGTCGGCGCCCATGTAGCCGGTCGGGAATGCATCCGAGAGGAACAACACCTGCTCGTCGCGCAAACCTTCTGGCACTTTGAAGAGACGCATGCCCCACGCCATACTGATCACTAGCGACTTACAAGTGTTAGAGGACCGTCGCTGAGCGCAGCGGTTGTGCCTCAGACAGGCGCTACTGCACACGCTCGAGACCCGAGGGAGCTACGTGTTTGTCGCACAGCAAGCTAAGCAGCTGCTCGCCGAGCGCATGGATGTGGATGCCTCTGACGACGAGGACGAAGCGGAGTAGCGCAGGGCTTGTCGGCGCGCGTTGGGTCTGGCGATTGGACCGGTCGCGCCCGCGTGCGTCAACCGGGCGCGCTTGTTCGCGGAGCTTACGTTCGGTATAGAAGACGGTATGTCAACGCCAGTCACCGAGGTTCTCGAGTTCGACATCGCCGGCGAGTTGCCAGTGCGCCGGCTTGGTTTTGGCGCGATGCGCGTCACAGGGAAGGGCATATGGGGTGACCCGCCGGATCGCGAAGCGGCCAAGGCTTTGCTGCGTCGTGCAGTCGACCTGGGCACGACGTTGATCGACACGGCGGATGCATATGGGCCGAATGTCAGCGAGGAGCTGATCGCCGAAGCGCTGCATCCGTACCGTGTGGGCTTGGTGATCGCGACCAAAGGGGGGTTGCTGCGCGGCGGTCCGAACAACTGGTATCCGAACGGGCGACCCGAGCACTTGCGCGCGGCGCTCGACGGTAGCCTCAAGCGGTTGAAGCTGGAGCGCATCGACCTGTACCAGCTGCATCAGCCCGATCCGGCTGTGCCATTCGACGAATCCGTTGGGGCGCTGGCCGAGCTGCGCAAGGCCGGTAAGATCCGGCACATCGGCTTATCCAACGTCAGTGTTCTGCAGCTCACGGCGGCGCAGAAGATCGCTCCGATCGTCAGCGTACAAAACCGCTACAATCTCAGCGATCGCGCATCCGAAGATGTGCTCAAGGCGTGCGAGCGGGAGAACATCGCGTTCATCCCGTGGTTTCCGCTCGCGACCGGCAAGCTGGCGCAGCCGGGTGGTGCGCTGGACAGCGTCGCGCAGGAGCTGGGTGCTACGCCTTCGCAGGTCGCGCTCGCGTGGCTGCTCGCGCGTTCGCGTGTGATGGTGCCGATCCCCGGCACGGCGTCGATCGAGCACCTCGAGGAGAACACGCGGGCGCAAGGGGTGAAGCTCAGCAACGAGCAGTGGCAGCAGCTCGATCGCCTGTCAGCAAGCTAACTTCAGCGTTTGCGGGCTGGTGTTTTCTTCGCCGTGCCTTTTGTCGCCGCGGTTTTCTTGGCGGGGCGCGCCTTCTTGGCTGGGCCCTGCTTTTTGGCCGTGGCCTTTTTGGACGCTGTGGCTTTCTTTTTCGCTGCGCGTTCGAGCACATCGCCGACCGGCGCGACGACGCGCTCAGCTGCGCGCGCCGCTGCCAGCTTCTTCGGTGCGGTGGCGCGGTAGCTCTCCTCGATCCATTCCTTGAACACGGGCAATACGTCCGCCGGCGGTGTGACACCGTCGTCGAACTTCGCGTTGACCCAGCCGCTCTTGCCTAAGCCGTACGCTGCTGCGCTCGCGAACGGAAACATCAGCGCTGCCACACCGCTGTCAGGCAGCTTGCATGTTAGGGAAAACGCTTCCCCGTCCGTGCTCATGAACGCAAATGTCTTACCTTTCACCGCCAAGTCGAGATGCCCCGGCCATGGCGATTTGGTGTGCGCGCCGGGAAAGCCGAGCCCGAATGCTCGCAGCTCGTTCATTGCGGCAGATGGTGATTTTGCATTACGCGCCATGGTCAGTCCTCCGAGAAGTCTCGCGCCAGTCTACTACTTCTTGGCGGCCACACTCCAGATTGCCTCACAGCTCTGCGCCTGCGTTTCGGTCCGCAACTTGCTTCGATCAAGCTTCTAACTTAGAGAAAGATCCGAGCGACTGGGTAAGCGGCGACGACCCGATGACAGCAGCGCAAGCGTCGTACCTCAAGACGCTATGCGACGAGGCCAAGGAGGAGTTCGATCCCTCGCTCAACAAAGCAGAAGCCTCCAAGCGCATCGACGAGCTACGCGAGCAGACCGGCAAGCCATCACGTGCGGCTGACTAGTGAAGCTCGATCACATCTGGGTGGGGACAAAACCTCCGTTCGACAGTCGAAACGCGAACACCCGACTGGTTTGCTCGCCATGGTCTTGCGCGACGATCAGTAAGGTTTCGTCAGGTTTGATGTAGACACGCGTCGGGGCCGGCATGTGGTCGATTACGGGTGACAGATCGCCGCGTTGGTAGCCGCGGGCCGGGAGCGCTTCGTCGTAGCTCTGCAGCGCGCTGTCGGCTGCGACGTGCGCCTCGTAGAACACTGCGCGCTGGCTGGTCCCCTCGAGCTCGGCGCTGACCAAGCGGCGCGCATGCTCGGGGCGTACGTCGGGAACCAGATCGGCGCCTGACACATCTCCGTCGGCTGGGAAGATCTCTTCGATCGGCAATGATTCCTGGCTGATCAGCGTGAGCACGTGTGTGCTGTTCGAGCCCTCGCGTCTGTGTGCGAACACGTAGCGCAGCTGGCCGAGCGCAGCCAAGTCGCCAGTATCGACCAGCTTGGAGACGCGATCGAGCAGCCCGGACATGCCGCCCTCAGCGCCACGCGCAAAGCAAGCTGCTGTGCCCTGGCGCTCCCCGTCCTCTGTTCGAAAAACGCCGAAACGGTCGGCGACATGCTCTGGGATGCGTGCGCCACGCGCGATCATTTCATGGAGCTCTTCGTGCATGCCACCGGAGTTGCGTGCGCACATGCGTGTGAAGCGATCCAGGATCGCTGCGACCTCATCGTCGCTGGACACCGAGGTGATCGAGACGCGTGCGCCGTTCAGGCGGATCGTGCTGGTGCCAGCTGCAGGATCGCGCCACGACTCCATCGCGCGCCCGATCGAGAGCGCGCGTTCGCTGAGCTCGGCCGAAACTTGCCGCACCTTCCACCAGGCACTGAGCGCGACAACCACGCTGAGATACAGCGCGAGGCGCAAGATTCCCTTGGTGTTTGTTTTCATAGCCACTCCTTCAGCCAATCGATCAGGTTGCTCGTGGGCACTGCTTTGCCTGGGAAGGGATTGCAGACGAACCTCACTTCGCGCCGACCGGCGAGCTTGCCAAAGCCCACGGGCAACGCTGCCGAGGACTCGAATGTTCGGCTCGCGTTGCGGCCGCTCGGGAGCATCTGTTTCGCGAACGCGGGTCCTTCACCCGCTTTGAGCTTCTCGCCCACCTCCGACAGGTTGGGTGCGCTGGCATCGCAGCCATTCATCGCCTGGGCCCACGCGTCTTCGCGCGCATCGTCGAGCCGCGCGAGCTGGAGGGAGCAGTAGGCGCGGATCGCGAACATGCAACCGAGCAGTAGACAGAACGCGGTCGCCACGATGATCCATTCGACCAAGACGGCGCCCCCTTGTTTGCGCGTTTTCCTCCTGTTCACAGTTGCCTCTCGGTCAATGCAGGTGCTCGGGGTAATCCTGAACGGTGAGTGCTTCGATCTTCTGGATGCCGAGCCGATTCGTGATCACGTCAGTCAGGAAGCGACGATTGAACCAGTTGTTCAGCATGCGCTGGCCGAGCATGACGCCGAGGTGCCGCTCGAACTTGTCGATGAACGGTTGCGAGGCATCGGGGACGAAGCGCTTCAAAGCTTCATTGGTTGAGCTCGCGATCGCTTTGCCGAGCGCGCGACTGAACCAACCCGCGAGCGCATCTCCGAGCTTCTGGCGCATCTCCTCCGAGAAATCGCGCACCGGGACGAGCTTTGCGTACCATCCGGGTCGCCACATGGAGTTCTCGCTGCAGCTGCGACCGGCGGCGTCGCCTCCGCCGTCACACACATGACGAAACTCACCCATCGCATCAGCAGGCTCGACGTCTTGTGGGTTCGCGACATCCGCGTTCGCCACGCCGGCGTCGTCGAGATCCCAGCCGAACAGGTTCTTCATGTTCTTGTGAAACCGGCTCTTCGGTCCATCGCGGTGCAGCGGCACCAGCGACCACACGTGCAGGAATGGGCTGTTTTTGGGCGCTGGGATGATGCCCCACAGGCGCGCGACCTTGAGCGAGTCGAACTCGACTTGGTCCTTCCAGCCCGCATCCGCTTTTGCTTTCTCGAACTTGTCTTTGCGGCACTGCTTACGGCGTTTGTCGGTCCAGTAAGGCTTGTCACCTACCATCGGCGCGATGCCGAAGCCGATGTCTTCCTCTTCTTCCTCCTGACACTTCTTGTCGGACGCTTTGCGGATCTCGTTTTCTGCGACGCTGCCGAGCTCTTTGAGTGGCGTGCACGTCATCGTCTGCAGCGAGCCGAACACCACGCCCGCGAATGCGCCGAGCTTGTTGAGCGCCTCGTCGTCCAAGCTGAACACACTCGGGAAAAACGTCACGACCATCTCGCCCGCGCGCGCACAGAGCTGGTACGCGTCTTCTTCTTGCACGGGCAGACTGCCGAATACACCCTTCGCGAGATCGACTGCTTCCGTGACCAAGCCAGGCGGCAGACCTTTGCTCGCGACGTTATTGTCGAGGTTTTGGACACGCTTGTTCAAGTAGGGGCCGAGCGGCAGTGTGCCCATGCGTGCGGGAAACGACGTCTCGGGATTAAAGCTCCCGACCTTCGGGTTCTGCATGATCGGGATCTGCGGCGCTTTGCTGAACTTCTGCTCGAGCACCGCTGGCACGAGCGAGATTCCCACGACTAGACCTGGAAGATCCGCGGAGCGCGTGACCGGACGCGCGAGTGACACGTACGGCATGATCGCAGCGAGCAAGCGCTCCGCCTCGGCGCCGTAGGAGAGTGTCTTCATCACCGGCTGAGAGATCTTGTCCTCGCGCCGCTGCATCTTCACCAGCTCTTGCCCGAGCCGCTGAATGATCGGCCGCAGCGCCTGTCCGCCTGCGCCCCACGAAAAGAACGAGGCTATCGCTGCTGCGACCGAGAGCACGGCGATCGCCGTGATCAAGATGATCTGCGCCAAACGGATGGTAATGAACAACGCCATCACTGCGGCCATGATCAGGTTGATCAGTACGATCAGGTTCATGCCTTGCGCGTGCCAGACCGCACCTTCGAGCGCGATCGCATCGGCGATGTTCTGGCCGAGCGCGCGCACGAGGATCGCCTCGCATACGCCGACCATGTGCAAGCAGCACAACACCAGGATCACGCCCATGAACATGCCGGCGATCAGCACAGAGCCACTCTCGGAGCGGATCATTTTTCGACGAATCCTTCCTGGTAGGCCAGCGTGGCCGCCGCTGAGAGCGGCACGACGTCGGCCTGTCCGCTGACTGCGCGGCACAGGAACGCGCCTAGAAAGCTCGAGCAGTCGTACTTCGCGTGCACTGTCACTTTGGTGGCAGAGAAGTGCTTCTTCGCGCCTTCTATCTTCACGTCGAGGTTTGCGTCATCGACCAAGAAGAATGGCGAAGCCATCAGCACGTGTCTCGCAGCCTGCTTGACGCAAGCTTCGCGGCTCGCAGATTTCCTGCCGCTCTTGGTGTCGGTGCGGTCGTAGTACTCGGGATCGTCTGGCAGGAAGACCACGGCTGCGCGCGCAGCGGCTGATGCTGCACGCTGCACGATCAGCTTGGCCGTGCACAGGTAGCCGCACAACACGAGCGCATTGAAGAGCGCGAACATGATCGGCAGGGCGATCAATGTCTCTAGATATGCGGCGCCGCGCTGATCTCGCAGGAATGCGTTCATCGCGGCACCCAGTTCAAGAACACTGCCGCGATGACGCCCGCGCAGATCGCGGGACCGAAGCGCATCGTGCGCTGCGCTGGGACCGGGACGGGCTTGCGTAAGCGGCGCGGGATCCAGGGGTTGGTCAAAAGTACAGCCGAGCCGCGCAGCGTCTGCAAGAGCTCGCCGCCGTAGGCTGCATAGCCGAGCGCACACAGCGCGCCGAACCCGAACGCGTAGAGCTCCGCCTCCAGGCCGATCACTGGCCCGAGCCCGGCGCCGCACACGGCCATCAGCTTGACGTCGCCAGCGCCCATCGCGCGACACACGTAGAGCGCGAGCGGGATAAGCCCCGCGATCACCGTGCCGAGCGCGAGCAGCGCGAGCTGCAGGCCGACTTGGCTTTCTGTCACGGCGTAGAGCACGCGCAGGCCGATCACGAAGCTGAATCCTGCGGCGACGAGCCAGTTGGGGATGAGCCCTGTGCGCAGGTCCGAGATGGCCGCGCTGATCGCGATCGCGACTACGCCGAGCGCGAGCCAGTGCTGTGGATGCAAATGCATAAAAACCTCGCGCTCAGGGGGTGTTCTCGATCAGCACGCGCTCCGAATGGGTGTTCTCGATCGCGATCGGCACCCCCAGCCCGACGACGGCCGTGGCGATCAAGATCATGCAGAACGTGACGACCAAATAGCCGTACACGACGTTGCCTCGCTGTTCGCTGAGGAGATCCGCGCTGCGCTTCATGAGCGCTGCCTGATGGCAAGTGTCGTGCCTGCTCGGCCGGCGTCGTCGCAGCCTCCCGCGGCAAGGTGCAACCGGATTTCGCTACCTGGAGGTTGCAGTACGTGGTTGCAGCGCGCGGGGTCCGTGTGGTCACACGATCGTCACCACAGCGCTTGTACGCTGCGGCATGACGATTGCTCATTGGCGAAGCTTCATCATGCGTATGCACGCGATTTGGGTGCTCGGCTGCAGCATCGGACTGACGGCGTGTCTGTTGAGCGACTTCCGGGAAGCGGAGCGGCGCGAGCAGGAGCGCGAGCGCATGCGTGCAGACTCACAGCGTACGGTCGATACGAGCGTGCGCAGGGATGCGGGGCTGATCGAGCTGCCCGAGGTCGGAACGAGTGCTGCTGTCGGCGGCAGCTGGGGAGATCCGCCCGCTGGTGGCAAGGCGGGGACGGCCGGGGACGTGACAGCAGGCCGTGCTGGCAGCAGAGCGACCTCGGCTGGCCGTTCTGGCAGCGCGGGGGCTGCGGGTGCAGTCGGCCCGCTGGGAGGCGCAGGCGGGCGCGCTGTGACAGGTGGCGCAGGTGGCGCGGGTGGTGGAGGCGCAGTCGCCGGCGCTGCAGCGATCAGCGATGCAGGCGCGAGCTGCGGCGACACACAGAGCGATGTCGAGCACTGCGGTCGCTGCGACAACAACTGCAACGCGGACATGGCGCTCGCGAGCTGCGTCGATGCTCGCTGCGTACGCGCGTGTGCCTCGGGCTACGGCGACTGCAACATGGATCTTACGTTTGGCAATCAGGGCGACGGCTGCGAGATCGATCTGTCGAACGACAGCGCGCACTGTGGAGCCTGCGGCCGCCGCTGCGAGCCGCCATGGGGAACGATCGGCTTCTGCGAAGATCGGCAATGCCAGCTCGAAACGGTGCAGATCGACAACGGTACGCCGGTGGCGGAGCTGCATGGCCACGCGCAAGGTGGTGATCCCTACGAGCAGCTGTGCGGGCGCGACGAAGTGCAGGTGGGCATCGATGTCGCGAGCGATGGCGACTACGTGTTGGGGTTTGCAGTGCGCTGTGCGCAGCTCTGGCTCGGCGGCCCGCGCGAGGATGTCTCGCTCGCCACAGGCGCGGCGCGCGTGCTACCTGCGCTCGGAAATCGCGCGGGCGCGCCTGTTACGCCGGTCGTGCTCGAGTGCCCGCCTGGAACGTTGATGAGCGGTGTGAGCGGAGCGACCGGCTACTTCGACGTCGACAACACGATCTTCACGATCAAAGCGCTGTCACTGCTGTGTGCGGTCCCGCGCGTGTCCGACTCTTCTATCGAGCTCGAGCAGAGCAGCACACAGTCTGCGGGTAGCTTGATGGGCAATGTGGTCGAGATGTTCAGCGATCAATGCCCGCCGGGTGAAGCCGTCGTCGGTTTCATCGGTCGGGCAGGGCACTTGATCGATGCGTTGAGCACGGTGTGCGCGCCGATCACGATCATTCAACGCGCGCAATAAGGGACATGAGGGAACATGGACAAGCGACTGGTGTGCGTGCTGGCTGTACTCGCGGGCTGCGCACCTCCCGCGCACCCGAAGCTGCATCGTATCCGGGTGAATGTGGTGAGTGATCCGGGCCTGCCGCTCCCAGATGCAGCGCTGCGAGCCGGCGCTCGAACGCTCGCACATAGCGATGAAAGCGGCACGATCGAAGTGGAGCTGCCGGGCACACCGGGTGAGCTCGTGAAGCTCACGCTGAGCTGTCCGGAGGGCTACCGCGCGCAAGAAACGGAGCTCTCTGTGCTGCTGCGCGAGCCGCAGCCGGCTGAGCCTCCGCCTGAGTTTTCCTTCGCCTGTCCGCCGCTCTCGCGCACGCTGGTCGTGGCTGTACGCGCAGACCACGGCGCGCATCTGCCGCTGCGCTTCTTGGGCGAAGAGCTCGCGCGCACGGATGGGAGCGGCACGGCGCACGCGCTCGTGCACGCGAAGCCGGGCGACGCGCTTACGCTTACGCTCGACACGAGCGCAGAGCCTCAGCTCATGCCGCAGCATCCAGAGCTCAAGCTGAGCGTTCCAGATCACGATGACTTGGTGGTGTTCGATCAAGCGTTCAAGCGCCCCAAGCCGAAGCTGAAGCGCGCGCCAGCGAAGCTGCCCGAGCCGACGGGCCCGCAACGCTTCTAGCGGCCCGTGCAACCCCGCGCTGCAACCAGGCGGTTGCAGCTGGAGGTTGCGGTGCTCGCGCAGCTCTCGGCCGCTCGCAGCGTCGCACTGGGCACGCGCTTTGCTGAATGGCTGGGCATGACGCACAACCCAAGCGAGACCAGATCCATGAACACAGTGCGAGCCGTCCAGCGTTTCCTGCGCGAGCGTGAGGGCGCGAGCTTCATCGAATACATCATCGTCGTCGGCCTGGTGGCGATCATCGCGATCACCGCATTCACCGACTTCGGAGACAAAGTCGTGGCCAAGCTGCGCGACGAGACGCAGGCGCTCGACAAGATCCAGGTTAAATGAGCGCTGTGATGAAGCCGAGCATGGAAGCAGCGCAGAGCGGCATCGAGCTCGGGCGTAAGAGTCGCCGTGCGCTGCTGCTGTCGGCTGCGTTCGGTTTGCTCGGCGCGCTCTTGCTGCTGCTCTATCTCCGACGCTTCGAAGAAGAAGTGTCGGGTGGCGGACGGATCGCGCTCGTGACTGTGCGCAAGCCGATCGCACGCGGGGCGCTGATCACCTCCGACTTGCTGAGCACGAGCGCGGTGCCGCGCGCCTATGTCGAGCAGCGCGCGGTGCGCTCTTCGGAACGCGAGAAGATCATCGGTGTGCGCGCGGGCAACGCGCTGAAGCCTCAAGACACGCTGCTCTGGAGCGATCTGTCGCTCGGCAACGAGGAGCGGGAGCTCTCCTCGCTCGTGCAGCCAGGTCGGCGTGCTGTGACCGTGCGCGCGAGTCAAGCCGGGTCGGATCCGGCTGGCAACGGGCTGGTGCGACCGGGCGACTACGTCGACGTGATCGTGACGCTGCACGTGAATGACAGCAACGCCGGGGCGGCCGTGGTGCTGCTGCAGCGCGTGCTGGTGCTGGCCGTCGGCTCACGTACGGAGCCGCATCGCTTCGGCGATGCTACGCCATCGGCGTTCAACGTGGAGCGCGAGCTGACGCTGAGCTTGAAGCTGGAAGAGGCGCAGATGCTCTCGCTGGCACGCGAGCGCGGAACGTTGTCGGTGGCGCTGCGCGCGCCGAACGACAACAAAGTGATCGAGAATATCGCGGATATGCCGGTGTCGAGCTTGTACGACCGGCTCGGACGCGAAGCCGTGCAGCGGAGAGCGACGGCCGCCATCAGCGGACAACCCAACCTCCCAGCACGGGTGGTCAGCGATCGATGAGGCGCTTTATGCTCTGCATCATGTTGCTGTGTGCGCGTGCCGCGTCCGCACAACCCCCACAGCTCACGATGAACGACACGCAGGAGCTTACGCTCGCGGTCGGTGAGAACCGCACGCTTTCGGCGTTGGATGTGAAGAGCTACTCCGAAGGCGCGCCTGGCATCGCGGAGGTCAAGGTCGCGCCCGGCGGCGGGCAATTTGTGGTGGTCGGGCAGAAACCCGGTACGACGACGCTGCTGCTGATCAAGCGCGATGGACAAGAGTTGTTGTGGCGCATCCATGTATTTGCGCAGCCGGTGAAGGTTGTGGAGTCGGAGCTCAGGCAGTTGTTGGGTGACACTCCGGGCGTCCGTGTGCGTCGCGTCGGAGCGCGCTTCTTTATCGAAGGTGGTGTGACGGGTGAGGCTGAGCTGCAGCGGATCGAGCACGTGGCTGCGCTTTATCCGGGGCAGGTCGAGTCGCTGGTGGTGTTGGGCGGCGTGGCTGCGGACCGCAAGATCAACCTGCGTGTGGATCTGTTCTTCGTGCAGTACGAGAAGCGGAAGAACGTGCAGATCGGCGTAAGCTGGCCGGGCCTGTTCGGAGGTGCGAGCATCGGCGTCGCGAACTTTGCGTTCGACTTGCTCGCGCGCACGGCGACGTCAGCGCAGGCCGCGTTGGTGAATCAGCCGCTGCCTGGGCTCGATCTTGCGGCGCGTCACGGTTGGGCGAAGGTGCTCAAGCACGCGACGTTGATCACCGCAAACGGCTCGGAGGCGGAGTTCAGCAATGGGGGCGCGCAGTGGTTTCCTGCGGTCAACGGGCTCACCTCGACGCTGCGCGAGATCAACTTCGGCACCACGCTGAAGATCTTGCCGCGCTTCGATCCGCAGACGAGTGAGATGCAGGTGCAAGTAGGCGCGGATGTCTCGGACCTCACGCCGCCGATCACCGCCGGAACGTCGCTGCCCGGTCAGACTACCTCGAAGCTGTCGACCGGTGTTTCGCTGAAGCTGGGCCAGTCGATCGTGCTTTCGGGGATCCGTACGAGCGCGGCTCGGCACAGCACGAGCGGCTTGCCGTGGCTCAGCCAAATCCCGATCATCGGAGCGTTGTTCGGCTCGATCTCGGACCAAGAGGAAGAGCTGCAGGGCGCGGTGTTCATCGTGCCGAGTGTGATCGAGAGTGTGTCCAAGCGCTCGGCCGATCTGGTTTCGCGCGCGCTGCACGACTACGGGCAGTTCGACGGCGCGAGTGATCAGCTTGTGCCGCGCGCGAGCACTCCGCTCGCGGGGAGCGTGCCGTGACCATCGAGCAACGCGAGCAGCGCCAGCAACTCGAGCTCGTGCTCGAGCGGCATGCGCAAGAGCCGTTGGTGCGGCCGATTGCGCGGGGTGATGTGTTGGTGATCGGTCGCGCGCCGGATTGCAGCGTTGCTTTGGATGATCCTTCGATCTCACGGCAACACGCGCGGCTGGACGTGGGCGCACATGATCTGCTGGTGACTGACACATCGACCAACGGTACGTTGGTGGACGGGACGGTGCTGCGTCGATCGGCGGTGCGCGTGGCGTTCGACCGGCCGATCGCGCTCGGTGCGAGCATGCTGCGTGTGCGGCCAAGAGATGCGCACACGCGCGTAGAGCTCGTGCCCCGCGTGGTGGCGCCCATCCCAACACTCCCCGAATCGCTGCCAGGTGAGGACCGTGCTGCGCACAGTTCTTCGGTTGTCGATGCCGCCGACAGCGGCGCGCCGATCGAGCTGCGGCGCGAGGTGCATCGGATGTTGCTCGAGCACCTGGACATGAATGCGATCGATCCCACGCGCAGTGATGATCCAGCGCTGCGGCCGCGCGTCTTGGCTGCGTTGCGGCGGATCGCGCGCATGCTGGATACGCGCCTACCCGACGGGCTATCACGTGATGCGCTGGTGGGCGAGGTGGCCGACGAGGCGCTCGGTTTGGGCCCGCTGGAGCGGCTGCTCGCGGACCCGACCGTGAGCGAGATCATGGTGGTCGATGCGCACCACATCTTCGTCGAGCGCGCGGGTCAGCTGACCTTGAGCGGCGCGCGCTTCACCGACGAGGAGCGAGTGCGTGCGGCGATCGAGCGCATCGTTACGCCGCTCGGCCGACGCATCGACGAGTCGTCGCCGCTGGTAGATGCGCGCCTGCCGGATGGCTCGCGCGTCAATGTGGTGATCCGGCCGCTCGCGTTGCGCGGCTCGTGCATCAACATCCGCAAGTTTGCGCGCACGCCGATCACGATGACGAAGCTGTTGGAGCTCGGGACGCTGAGCGCTGCGATGGCGAAGTTCCTGACGCGCAGCGTGCGTGCCAAGAAGAATGTGTTGATCTCGGGCGGTACTGGCAGCGGCAAAACCACGCTCTTGAATGTGTTGTCCGCGGCGATCCCTGAGCAGGAGCGGATCGTGACGATCGAGGACGCCGCGGAGCTGCAGCTCGTGCAGCCGCACGTGGTCTCGCTCGAGAGTCGGCCGGCGAACATGGAAGGCAAAGGCGAAGTGGCGATTCGCGAGCTGGTCAAGAATGCGCTGCGCATGCGCCCGGATCGCATCGTCGTGGGCGAGTGCCGCGGTGGCGAGGCGCTCGACATGCTGCAAGCGATGAACACAGGCCACGACGGCTCACTCACCACCACGCACGCGAACTCGCCAGAGGAAGCGCTGATGCGGATCGAGACGCTTACCTTGATGGCCGGGGTGGCGCTGCCACCGCGCGCGATTCGCGAGCAGATCGCGAAGTCGCTGCACTTGATCGTGCAGCAAACGCGGCTGCTGGACGGCTCACGTAAGGTCACCGCGATCGCCGAGACTGCGGGCATCGAGCGCGACGGTACGCTGCGCCTGCGTTCGCTCTTTGAATACAACATCAGCGGTATTGCAGCGGACGGCTGCGTGCAAGGTCAGTTCGAGCCCACCGGGTACTTGCCGAGCTTCCTCCCAGAGTTGGTCCGACTCGGGCTCGTGAAGAAGGGCGAGGCGCTGCTATGAGCTTGCCGCTGACGAAGCTCCTGGGTGTGGCGTGCGTCGCGCTCTGTCTTGCCATGGGGCTTACGGGGCTGCTGCGTGCTCGCGATACCGCGCTGCATCGTGCTTACTTTCGCTATGTGTCTGATCTCGAGCGCCGGTTACGCTTGTTGTTCATCGAGCGGCCCGCTGTGCACATCGTGCTCGCGCAGCTCGCAGCGAGCGGGGTTGCGATCGCGGCGGCAGTGCTCAGCAGCAAGCCGATCGCGCTCGGCGTCTTGCCGATGATCGCGTTGGCGCCGCGGATGGTGCTCGACCGCATGCACAAGGACCGCGTCGTGCAGATCGAGCGCAAGTTGGATAGCTTCGTGGTCGCGCTCGCCAACGCATTGCGCGCGTCGCCCAGCGCGGGCCGTGCGCTCGCGATGATCCAGCCGGTCACGCCGGCGCCGCTCGATCGCGAGATCGAGCTGGTGCTGCGCGAGATGCGCGTTGGCAGCACGCTCGAGCAGGCGCTCGGCAATCTCAGCGCGCGCGTGCGCAGCTTCCAGCTGGACGCCGCGATGTCGGGGCTCTTGATCGGGCGCCAGACAGGCGGCAACGTGCCAGCGATCCTCGACGGCGCCGCCCAGACGCTGCGCGAAATGGCGCGTCTGCAAGGTGTGCTGCGCTCGAAGACCGCCGAAGGTCGCGTGCAAGCGAACGTGCTGGCGATCGCGCCGATCGTGCTGATCTTTGCGTTCGATTTCGCGAGCCCGGGCTACTTTCGGCCGCTCACCGAGTCGATCGGCGGCATGGTCGTCACTGCGCTCGCGCTCGGCCTGTGGGTGGGCTCGGTGCTGATGACGCGCCGCATCATGGCGGTGGAGCTATGAGCGCATCGCTCTCCGGCCTCGCGCTGCTCGTGTACGGCTCGGTCGCCGTCTGCCTCGCGCTGTTGGCCTACGCGCTGTTGTCTGCGCCCAGCATGCCAGCCGAGCGGCTCGGTCTGCGCGGCTACAAGCGTACGCAGTCGTTGCGCGAAAACGGCTCGTTCGCGCAGGTCGAGCCGGCGATGCGCTGGTTGTCGACACGGCTCGGTGGGCTGGTCTCGCCTGAGCTGCAGAAAACGCTCAACCGTCAGATCACACAGGCAGGTGATGTGCTCGGGCTGCACCCGGCAGATGTTGTGTCCCTCAGCCTGATGTCAGGTACATTCACATTGCTTTGGGGAGTCGCCTACTGTCAGATCACGCAGCGCGGCTATTTGTTCGCCGCGATCGCCGTCTGCGTCGGAGCGGTCGCGCCGTACTGGCAGCTGTCATCGTACGCCCACAAGCGCGTGCAGACGATCCAGCGTACGCTGCCGAGCGTCGTGGATCTGATGGTGCTCGGCTTGGGCGCAGGCCTGGACTTTACAGCTGCAGTGCGCCAGGTGATCGAGCACGCCGGTCGCGCGGACGAGCCGCTGATCGAAGAGCTGCGCTTGCTCTTGCAAGAGCTCAAGCTCGGGCGCACGCGTCGGCAAGCACTCGCACAGCTCGTCGAGCGCGCACCGTGTGACGCTGTGCGCGACTTGGTCGCTTCGGTCGTGCAGTCTGAGGAGCAGGGCACGCCGCTCGCATCTGTGCTCGCAGCGCAAGCCAGCGCGTCGCGCCAGCGTCGCTCGGTAGAAGCCGAAGAGACGGCGGCCAAGGCCGGCACCAGCTTGGCGTTGCCGCTGTCCATGCTGTTCATCGCGGTGCTGATGTTGATTGTCAGCCCGATGGTTCTGTCACTCGCCAAACGCTTCTGAGGTCAGCATGTTCAACGACGCAGCCCTGCGCATCGAGCTCCACCGCGGACCCAACGTCAGTGTCCTGGAGGTTCAAGACGATCGTGCTCTCATCGGTAGCGGGGCGCACTGTGATCTGCGGCTCGCGCCGGACGAGGCTGCAGTCGAGCAGCTCGTGATCGAAGCCATCGGCGGCGACGAGGTGTACGCGCGGGCGCGTGCTGTGCAGCCTGTTTGTTTACTGAACGGTGCGCCGTTTCTCGAAGGTCGGTTGTCGCCTGCTTCGGTGCTGGAGCTGGGCAGCGTGGCGTTGAGCGTTCAGCGCGTGGAGCGCCAAGACACGGCCAAGAAGCCGCAGCGCAAGCGCCAGAGCGCGACGAGTCCGACCATTCAAGCGCTCGGATTGATCGCTGTTGCGCTCGGTTTGTGGCACTCGCTCCATCCCAAACTCAGCACTGGCGGCGCGCTTGCGAGCGAAGTGGGACCGCCGCCGAGCGCTGCCATCGAAGCGCAATCGTGTCCGGTGGCACGGCAAGCCGGGGCGCTCGCGTTGGCGCGGCAGACGCTGATCGAAGCTGAGAGCAAGCGCGAGCGTGCGCCTTTTTATCCCGGCGATGGCACCGTTGCAGCGCCGCTGTTCGCGCAAGCTGCTGCCTGCTTTCAGCTCGCGGGTGACTACGACGCCGCCGTTCAAGCCAGCGCAGCCGCGCAGGCGCTCGCACAACAAATCGCTGACGCTATTCACGTCGGCCACGTGCGACTCGAACGCTTCCTCGTCACCGAGCAGTTCGCGGATGCGCGAACCCAAGCCGAAATGCTCGCGAGTCTCGTCACAGACAAACACGGCGACTACAGCGCCTGGCTCGCGGGTGTGCGCCGCGAGTGCGAGCTTCGTGCGGATCAGGTGAAGCGATGAGCCACTTCCGTTGGACTGCAGCGGCCAGGGTTGCGCTCTGGCTCGCGCTGACAGTCGCCAATGGCTGCGCTCACGTGGCCGCGACTGCGCAGGAGCCTGGCGCAGAACGACCGCTCGAGGCGGAGGAATTGCTGGTGGTGGCTGCGGCGGCCGAGCAGCTGGGGGATGGGCTGCGCGCGCAGCAGTATTTGCTCTCGGCGCTGCGCGTAGGAGCGGATGCGCAGCGGGCATTGCCATGGTTGTTACGTTTGTATGTGAACGACGGTCAGTACCGGCTGGCGATCGACACAGCGCGTGAGTATCTGCGCGTGCATCCACGGGACACTGGCCTGCGCATGCTGCTTGCCGGCTTGTACGAGGCGACCGAGCTCGAAGCGGGCGCGCTCGAGCAATACGAACGCGTGATCGCGACATCTCCGGACGAGGCGCGTGCGCACTTCGCGCTGGCTTCGTTGCTGCACGAGCGTGGCCGTGAGCCAGGCCGCGCGGACACGCATTTCCGCGCGTATCTTTCGCTCGATCCCCGCGGCGAAAACGCCGATGAAGCGCGCGCTGCGCTGCTCACGGAGCTGCCATGATCCCGACCGAGATGTACGCCGAAGCACTCGCGAGCTTGTTCGAGCCGATCCGGCCGCTGCTCGATGATCCGCGCGTCACTGAGATCCTGATCAACGGCCCTGAGCAGATCTTCGTTGAGCGGGCAGGGCGGCTCGAGCGCACCGGTCTGCGCTTCGCGTCGACTGGCGCTGTGCTCGCAGCACTGCGTAACGTGGCGCAGTTCGCGGGGACATACGTAGATGCGACTCAGCCGATCTTGGAAGCGAGGCTGCCTGACGGCTCGCGTGTCGAAGCTGTGCTCTCTCCGATCGTCGACGATGGACCTGCCGTAGCGATCAGGCGTTTCTCGCGGTCGACGATGACACTCGAACGGTTGATCGCGCTGGGCGCGCTCGGGCCGGATGCGGCGCAGCTCTTGGCTGCATTGGTGCGCGCCAAGCGGAATCTGCTGATCGCCGGAGGTACGGGCAGCGGCAAGACCTCGCTGCTCAATGTGCTCGCAGCGGCTGCGCCTGCGCACGAGCGTGTGCTGGTGCTGGAGGACACGCGCGAGCTGTCGATCGCGCACGAGCATGTGCTGTACATGCAAGCGCGCAAACCTGACGAGCGGGGGCAGGGGGCGATCAGCATCCGCGATCTGTTTCGCGCGTCGCTGCGCATGCGGCCGGACCGGATCATCGTCGGCGAGATCCGCGGACCCGAGGCGCTCGACTTGTTGCAAGCGATGGTGAGTGGACACGGCGGGTGTCTCGGCACGCTGCATGCGAGCACGCCGCGCGATGCGCTGATTCGGCTCGAGACGTTGTGCATGATGAGCGACGTAGACATGCCGCTGGCTGCGATCCGCATGCAGGTCGGCGCGGGCATCGATGCGATCGTGCAGGTCGACCGGCTGAGCGATGGTAGTCGCAAGATCACGCGGATCGCAGAGCTGGTAGGCTACGACGCGGACAGCCGCCGCTACGAGCTGCGAGAGCTGTTCGTCCGGAGCGAGCTAGAGACCGACCAGCTCGCGCCGACAGGCCTCTTGCCAGCGTGCCTCTCGCAGCTGCGCGCGCACGGCCAGCAGCTACCGGCCACCATGCACGAGGCCGCAGCTCTGCGCGGCGAGAAAGGCTGAGCCATGGATCCGACAAAAACGCGCATCTGGAACGCAGACCAACTCGGCATTTCAGCGCACAGAAGCACGGAGCAGCCTTCACTCAAGCAAAGTGCGCGTGTGTTGGTTACGCCACGACGAGGGGATGACACGCTGCCAGCGCACCGCCAATCGAGGTCGGTGCCTCCACCACCGCCGCCGCCGCGTCGGGCTCGGGCTTCGCTGTCGCCACCGGTGTCGAGCACATTGACTGCGCGATGGTTGGCGAATGCAAACACGCTCGGTCCGCTCGCCTCGACCCGCATTATGCCGATCGAGCTGCTTCTGCCAAACGGGCTGCCCGCGCTGCCGAAGTCGTCAGCTGCGAGCGTACCGATCACACCGCAGCCACGCTTTCGCGCGCTGAAGCGCGTCGCCGGCCACGTGCTGCTCGCCGCGCTCACTGTGCTCGCAGTCGCGCTCTGGAAGCTCCCGCTCAGGCAGCACGTGCGCGCGCGCTTCCTGCCGCCCAGCGCTGCAGATACCCCATTGAACGAGCATGCCGACGAACGAGAGCAGGTCGCTGCGCCCGACGCTCCGCACGCCGGGCCGCACGAGGTATCGCAGCCGCCGCCAACAGCTGCAGCGGACCATGAAGTGCAAGGGTCGAGCCCGGCGGAGCTGGGCGATGCTGCTCCTAACCGCGATATTGGCTCGCGAGGAGAGCGGGGCTCGCGGCGGCGGCAGACGCGGGTCGTCTCGCTGCAACGCCAGGCGGTCGAGCTCGTGATCGGTGGCGATTTTGCTGGAGCAGCGCAGGCCTATCGCGTGCTCGCGAGTGAGCATCCTGATGATCACGCTTTTCGCGAAGCGGCGCGGATCTTGGCAGCGAGGCACGGAAAGTGAGCGGTGTACTTCCGAACCACACTGGGGCAAGCTCTCTTGCGTCGCATATGCTTACGCGAGCGCCTCACACGCGGACAGGTCCATCGCTCGAAACTGCGCGCTACATCCGCACGCGCATCCAGGTGACCCGCGGTCCGGACACTGGTCGATCGATCGAAGCCGCGGGTCGTACCTTGTGCATCGGCACGGCTCACGACAGCGACTTGGTGTTGAGTGACGATACTGTGTCGCGGCGGCATTGCGAGATCGAGCTGACGGAATCGGGCTTTCGCGTACGTGACCTTGGCTCGACCAACGGCGTGCACTGCGGCCACCTGCGCATTCAAACGGTCGATTGTTCGAGCGCCACCAATCTACGCTTGGGCGAGACCACGCTGAGCGTGACACCGCTCGCGCAAACCGAAGATCGCGACCTTGTAACCGCTTATCGCTTCGGCGACCTGCTCGGGGCTTCGCGCAAGATGCGTGAGCTGTTCGCGGAGCTCGAGCGGCTGGCGGGCACGAGCCTGAGCATCTTGATCGAAGGCGAAACTGGCACTGGCAAAGACGTCGCTGCCGAGTCGCTGCACAAGCGCAGCCCGCGCGCGAGCGGCGCATACGTGGTGTTCGACTGCAGCGCGGTCGCGCCGACACTGATCGAGAGCGAGCTGTTTGGGCACGAGCGCGGCGCATTTACCGGTGCCGTGCAAGCGCGCGCTGGCGTCTTCGAAGAAGCCGACGGCGGCACGCTGTTCTTGGACGAAATCGGCGAGCTGCCCAAGGAGTTGCAGCCCAAGCTGCTGCGTGCGCTCGAAAAGCGGCAGATCAAGCGCCTGGGCAGTCAGCGCGTAGTGTCGATCGACGTGCGCGTGCTGGCTGCGACCAACCGCAATCTCGCGGCCGAGGTGCGCGCAGAGAACTTTCGTCAGGACTTGTACTATCGCATCGCAGGCGCACGCGTGACCATGCCGCCACTGCGCGAGCGCCTCGGCGACTTGCCGATGCTGGTCGAGCACTTTCTCGGCTTGGATGCTCCCACGCTTACGCGCTCTTCGATTTCGCAAGATGTGTGGGCGATGTTCGAAGATCATCGCTGGCCGGGCAACGTGCGCGAGCTGCGCAACGTAGTCCAGCGCTTGGTGGTCGCGCCCGAGCTTTCGCTGAAGCTGTTGGCTGCCCAGAGCGAGCACGAGCCGCCACCGCGCGCCGAGCCTGCGCCGCACAACGTCGAGGCACTCCCCGAAGCACGTCGCCGCGCGGTCGAGACGTTCGAGCGAAACTACGTCCGCACCATCCTCGACCGCACGCATGGCAACGTCACCCGAGCAGCTGCGATCGCCGAAGTCTCACGCCAAATGATCCAAAAGATGATGCGCAAATACGGCATCGCCGAGCGCGAATAGCCCGCTACCGGTAGCGCTCAGAAGCGTACTTTCCAACGGAGGTCAGCCTGAGCACGCTTGTCTTCGTTGGCTTTGGGTGGCGTTGGGCCGTGATCCAGCAGTGCGATCAGGAGCGCTGTACCGGCTGCGACCACAGCGACGCCTAAGCTGATGTCGGCGACGATGTAGTCGCGCTTGCCTGAGTCGATCAGCGCGCCACAGGCCATGCTGCATTGTTCGGCGTCGGCACGCTTGCTCTGCCCGCTCAGGCCGAAATAAGTGAAGCCGGCAGCGCCGACGAGCGCGGTCGCGCCCAACACGATCGATGCGACTGGCATGTGAAGGCCGCCCTGAGCGGCCGCAGCTGGAGGCTTCGGGCTGAGGTCGATGACTTGGGGCTTCGTCAACAGCACGCGCACAATGCGGTTCTTCTCGGATTGCCGCATCACGAGCGTGCCTTCCACGCGCTCGTAGCCGTTGAGCTCCACGCTGTACTGATAGGCGCCTGGATCGAGCGGTTGTGCGCGGCCTTCCGTGTGCTCGGCGAGCGGCTCTCCGTTGAGCACCACGCGCGCGGACGGTAGGTCGCGACCCGCTTCGTCGCTCACCGCAAACACGACTGACGACAAGTCGCGCTCGACCTGGCCGAGCCATTCAGAGCAATCGTGGATGATCGGGGCCGGACAGTCGTCGCGTGTGCAGATCAGCAGCTGTTCGCGCGCAGCCAAGAGGGCGCTGCGCAGGCGCTGCTCCTGCGCATCGGAGTAAGCCGCCAAGCACTCGCGTTTACGCTTGTCAGGTTCGGCGCTGGCGGCATGTGGCCAGAGTGTCGAACTGACACATGTAAGAACAGTCAAATACGCCAGCCATGGATGTGTCACACGCAGAGTGCGCTTGCGCCCCATTGCTCGATTCATGGATGACGATCGCATAGCGTGTTCGGGGCCCGTGCCATGTGTCGAACACGTGTCAAATGCATCCACGCGGTCCTGCGGAGGTCTGCGCCAGCTCGTGACCGTTCCAGATTCGCGCCATCTCCTTTAGTCTCCACGCATGGCGCAAACTCAGCGCTGCGAGGGGAAGCGAGCAGAAGTGCGAGCTGCGCGGCTGGAACCGGCCAGTGCGAGTGGACTCGACGCGCGATACGTCGTGTACGGCGAGATCGCCTCGGGTGGGATGGCATCCGTCCAATATGGCCGACTGCTTGGTCCGCATGGCTTCACGCGCCCGGTCGCGATCAAGCGTCTGCATCCGCACTTCGCGAAGGAAGCCGAGTTTCTCTCGATGTTCATCGACGAAGCGCGGCTGTCGTCGCGGCTCGTGCACGCGAACATCATCCACACGCTCGACGTGATCCAAACGCCCGGTGAGCTCGCGCTGGTCATGGAGTACGTGCACGGCGAGTCGCTCTGGACGCTGTTGCGCAGCGCGCGCGAGCAGGGCTGCGCGGTACCGATCGCCGTCGCAAGCTCGCTGATCGCATCGACCCTGCACGGTCTGCACGCCGCACACGAAGCGCGCGGCGATGTTGACGAGCCGCTCGAGATCGTGCATCGCGATGTGTCGCCCCCCAACATCTTGGTAGGCAGCGACGGCATTCCGCGGCTGCTCGACTTTGGCATCGCCAAAGCGCTCGGGCGCATGCACAGCACGCCGAGCGGCGAGATCAAGGGCAAGCTCGGGTACGTCGCGCCAGAGCAGCTGCACGCCTCGCACGTCGATCGTCGCACCGACGTCTACGGAGCTTCGGCGGTGTTCTGGGAGGCGCTCACAGGCGCGGCGCTGTTCGATGGTCCGAGCGAGCCTGCGATCGTTCATCGGGTGCTGTACGACAAGATCGAAGCGCCGAGCGCTCACCGCAAAGATGTTCCAGAGTCGCTCGATGCGATCGTGCTGAAAGGCCTGGCGCGCGGTATGACCGACCGCTTCTCGACTGCGCACGAGATGGCGCTCGCCATCGAGCGCAGCACGCGACTCGCGACGCAATCTGAGATCGCCGCGTGGCTGCAAGAGATCGCTGGGGATCAGCTCGCCGCACGCGCGCGGTATCTATTGCAGCTGCAAGCGGCGCAGCCGGACACCGCTCCAGCGCGCGAGCAGACAAGGCGCATGCCAGCAGCACCGGTAGCGGCCCCAGATCCACTGCTCGCTGAGCTGCGGCCGCGGCGTACGCGCTCCTGGGCCGCCTTTGGCGTGTTGACCGCGCTGCTGCTGACAGCCGCTTGGGCCGCGACGGCAGCGCCGAGCACGCGACTTTGGCTCACACACCAAGCCTTTGACGTCCCGACGCGTGAGACCAGCGTCGCGCACGCGAACGCTGTGGTCACTGAGTTAGCGCCACCCGAGCCTCCAGTCGCTGCCGAAGCCGAGCCAAAGCCGAGCGAGCCGAAGTCGCAGCCAACAGCGGCGGCTGCTGCTATGACGCTCGAACCAGTGAAGCGAGCTCCGCGAAAGGCCGCTGCCACGCCAGCGCAGCCAAACGCCGAGACCCCGCGTCCACCCGACCCATGCAACCCCTTCTATACTGTAGACGCACGGGGAATTCGTCACCCCAAGCCACAGTGTTTGTAAGCCAGTATCTCCGAACCGTTGCGTAGATATCGCCTGCCCGCGCGATTAGCGATTGCAGAAGGCGACTTGGGATCGGGCCCAGTACACATCTGAGGCTGAGCCGGCGCTTTGCAACGAGGACCGTCGGCACTCGCGCGCATCGTCCAGATCTGCGCCAATCTTTGGCGGCCACTCGTCATTGAACTTCGTGCCACGCGCCGCCTAGCTTGCCGATCACGTCGAGCAACATGGCCGCGTCAAGCCGTTGCTAAGCGTGCCGCGATTCAGCGCCACCACCGAGGTAAAACTATCAGAGGGGTAACGACCGTGACGAGTGCCCCGCCGAGCCCAGTGCCGTCGTTTCGCTCCGCGTCGGTTTTAGCGCATTCGCCAAATGGATGACGGTCTCTCTATCGCTGGCACTGGAGTCAGATTAGGAGCGCCTGCTCGCATGAAACTTCGTCGGTTCGCATTCGGATTGCTTTTCGCTCCATGTACTTGGATGGCGGCTGCAGGTTGTGGCAGTTCGGATCGCCCAAACGCACCTGCAAATGCCATGGTCACGATGATCAACGGCGACGCTGGACTCGCGCAAGTCGATGCGGGGCTACATCGCAGTCCTTGCACGTGGATGGCAGCTGCGGGCTGCGGCGACGCGGATGACAGACCCTTCACCTGGGATGCCAGGGTCAACATGGCAAGCATGGTCGATAGCGCCGCTGGCGCTTCACAAGTCGACGCTGGCGCTTCCCAGGTCGACGCGGGACCGGCGCGCAAAGTCGTCACCGAACCCGAAGATGAAGCGACGCATGTGTTCGACCAGGGCGAGCTGCGAACCTACAACATCATAGTGGAGCCCGAAGAGCTCGCGAAGATCGAGGCGGATCCAGCGCTCGAAGAGTACGTGACCGGTAAGTTGGAGTTCGAGGGCAAAACTTACGGACCGCTTGGAGTGCGCTACAAAGGCAGCGTCGGCGCGTTTCTCCCGCCGTGCACCGGCAGCAACTCCTTTGCATCCGCCGCCTCGCGCGGCCCCAGGATCGGCAAGTGCTCGATGAAGCTCGACTTCGACCGCTTCGCATCCGACGCGCGCTTCTACGGCTTGAAGAAGCTCAATTTTCATTCGGGTAACCGAGATCCTGCGTTGATGCGCGACCGGCTCGGGTACGCGTTGTTTCGTGAGTTCGGCGTCGTCGCCCCTCGCGCCGTGCACGCACGCCTCTTGGTCAACGGCGAATTTCGAGGCGTGTACGTCGTCGTTGAACAGATCGACGGGCGCTTTACGAAGTCGCGCTTCAGCGAGGGCGGCGACGGAAACGTTTACAAAGAAGTGTGGCCCAGGACCACCACCGAGGCGACCTACCAGGACGCGCTGGCGACCAACGTCGACGAGATGCCGTCGGTGCAAAAGTTCGTCGACTTCGCGGATGCCATGGCGAAGAGAGAAGATGTCTCCGAGTGGCTGGATATGGAATATATGTTCCATTACATCGCCGTCGATCGCGTGATCGTCAATGACGATGGCCCGATGCACTCGTATTGCAACTACAGTCACAACTACTACTGGTACGAATCCGCGCTTGAGCAGCGCTTCTGGCTCATGCCCTGGGATCTGGATGCTTCTTTCCAGCTGGGCGCTCAGGCGATGACACAAACACACCTCCCGCAGCCGTGGAATACGCCCACGATGCTCTGCTCGTGCTCGACCACGGCCTGCGATCCGGTATGGAGGCAATTCGCAGAGCGCAAAGACGAGTACGAGCGCACGGTCGATGATTTTCTCACCGGCCCGTACTCAGCTGAGAACGTGAACGCGAAGCTCGACGCATGGGTCGCGCAAATCGACTACGCGATGAAAGACGCGAACGGCCTCGGTGAAACGCTGGATTACCAGGAATGGCAGAAGGCGATTGCCACTTTCAGAAGCGACATCGAGACCTCACGCATGCATCGCGGCTTTCCGTATTGAGTCGACTGTTCTGTAGAGCTCGTTGGCACCATTTGCGAGCTCAGAGCGGTTGAGCTCGCCCGTGCACGCGCAATCCGTGGGTGCCCCAGATATTTTTTCGACCAAACATAAACCGCGAGTCTCTCTGACATGACTACTAGTCAACAACGTTGTTCACTTGTGTCACTCGCTCACTGCCCGCTTTCGAACGAAGCAACTCTTTCGAATGGAAAAACGATGACGATTCGATACTTCGCGACACCTCGGGTTCTCAGTGCGATGCTGGGCGTCGCTTTAGGCCTCTTCACTGTTGGCTGTAGCGACGACGGCAGGACCAATACGACTGCAGCGGGCAATGCCAGTCCCGCTGCCGGAACTGCTGGTAACGCTAGCGGTGCCAAAGCGGGCAACCTTAGCCCCGACCCAAACGCTGCGGCGGCCTGTCCTGGTAAGGTGTACTCCGCCCTCGGTGAGGGTTGCAGCACCTGTATTTGCGACGCTGACCCGCAGCTTGCCCCGTCGTGTCAGAAGCCCTGCTGGGATTTTCTCGCGTGCTCCTCCAAAGCTCAGACTGGTAAGTGCGCTACTTTCGCCGCCGGTGGCGCTGCCATGAGGCCGCAATTCGAGGCCTGCACGATGGGCGAGTGCGGCGCTCAACTCGCCGTGCCCGGCGCAGAGGTAGTCTCCGCCTACAGGTCCATCATCGGCGCATGTGCGGTTGATATGGGGGACGCAAAGGCGGCATGCAGCGCCGACGTCACCAAGTTTATTTCTGAGCTCCCGTGAACGGATCAGCGTTGCGAGAACTACCACCAATGAATGCGCCAAGCCTTTGCCGATCGGGTTTCCTCAGTAGTTGGGTGCTTGCGCTTCCGCTCTTGGCTGTCTCTGCACTCGCCCATGGCCAGGTTGCAGACGCCGGCGTGCAATCGCCGGCTATGCTGGACACAGCGCTTCAGAGCCCTGACGCAGGGCAGGACGCGGGGCCTCGATATGCGCCGGCCGCAGACCCACAGCAGGCGGACGCAGCACTGCAGCCAATGGCGGCAGAGGAGCCGCAGCCCGAGGCCGAGCCAGACGAAGACAGCAGTGGCGAGATGGTTGTGACCGCACGGCGACGCAAGGAGACGATCCAGTCCGTCCCGGTCGCCGTCACGGCCATCGGCGAGGCAGCGTTGCAATCGAGCGCAGTTCGCGACGTCTCTGATCTCAACGGAAGAGCGCCGGGCTTCACTGCCAATCAGGGGGGCTCGCAAGTCACGCCCGGCGCACTGTCCACCGCGATCCGCGGCATTGGCATCATCGAAGTCGAGAAGTCCTATGAGCTGCCAGTCGGCACGATGATCGATGGCATCATCCTCGGAAATGCCGTAGGCGCAAACGTTGCCAACTTCGACTTGGAGTCGGTCGAGATCCTACGCGGAGCTCAGGGCACGCTGTTCGGCCGCAACGTCACCGCTGGCCTTATCTCTTTGCGCACCATTCGTCCGGACACGCACGAATACATGGGCAAGGCGGCGTTTACCCTCGGCGCATTCAACCGCAAGGACTACAAGCTCTCGGTGAACGTGCCTGTCGTCGAGAATATTCTGGCGGTCCGCGTCGCGCTCATGTCGCTGAACGAAGATGGCTACATGAAGCGGATCGTGAACAATGTCGACACTGGGCAAACCGCACCGCGACTGAATCAATTCTATGCAGTGGGCTCGCTCCTGTTCACACCCACGAAGGATCTGGACGTCTACGTCAAGTATGAGCATCAGCGGTATCGAGGCCAAGGCCTGCCGAGCATCGTCGCATCCGATCGGCAAACCTCTTTCCTCTGCGCCAGCCAACCCGGCGACCCCAATTTATGCCGGCCACAAGATGCGATCGGTCAGAATATCGATCTAAACAAGTTGTCCAATCGCCAAAAGCTGAGCGACCGCAGCAATGGCAACATGGACCAAGTCTACGATCTCAATGCGATCACGGGTGAGATAACTTATCGTCTCTCTAGCAAGTACTCGCTTGTGTCGTTGACCGGCTGGCGCGCTTTCAACGACGACTCCTGGACCGACATCGATGCCACGCCGGTCAACCAAGCCAACGCGCACCGCTATGGACCTTACAAGCAGGTCACCGAAGAGCTGCGTTTCCATGCGAAGCCGCTCCCTGAGCTGAACGTCGTGGCCGGGCTCTACGGCTGGTACTCACACTATAGAGCAATCTCCGAATCACGAGATGTGTTAGAGACACCGCTGTTCGACAGGTCGCCTGGGGGCATCGACAATCCCGCCACGCCCTGGAACGAGCTGACGGTCGGCGCCAATCCGCCCGGTTCATTTGCCGTGGCGGACGCCCAGCAAACCGCCTATTCGGCAGCAGCCTTTGGGCAAGCTGACTGGGAGCTCTTGCCTAACACCACGCTTACGCTGGGCGGTCGCCTCACTCACGACATCAAAGATCTCAACGCGGTGTTTTACAACCAGCGACCGGGGATCTACATGGGCGAGTCCTACCCTGCGCGCGTCGTCACTTTTCCGACCGACGGCAGCGGCCAGCCCTTCGCCGCCGATGAGCCGCTCGACCATTCTATCGTCGACAAGCACAGCTGGACCAGGTTCACCGCCAAAGCGAACCTCAGCTATATGTTCGAGGAAGACGCTATCGGCAAAGGCAACTCTCTGCTTCTCTACGGCGGATACGCGAGCGGCTTTCGATCAGGCGGGTTCAACGGACGGCCCGCTACGATAAATGTGGCTAAGCCTTATAACTTGGAAACCGTCGACCAGTTTGAGATCGGTGCAAAGAGCAGCTGGAATCGCAGCGCGTTTGTAGCGAACCTGGCTGCGTACTATACGCTCTATCGCGACAAACAAGAGTCCTATCAAATCCCTGACGCGGGTACACCGCAGGGCTATGCATCTGCTTATGGAAATGCAGGACAGGCGAGCATCAAGGGCCTCGAGCTGGAGCTATCTGCGATGCCGCTTCGCGGCAACGTCCCGGTCGTCGATCGCTTTAGGTTCTGGGGTGCAGGCGCGCTGACCAACGCGCAATACGACGAATTCAACGTTGCGCTGTCGGGGACGACTGTTCACGACTATGCGCAAGGCGAGTACAAGATGGAGATGCGGCTCGCTCCCTTGATCCAGGCGGCGGGGGGTCTCGACCTCCCATTCGAGCTCCCAGGTCGGCAAAGCCGCATCGTGCCCAGTGTTTCCTATCGTTATCGGTCCGAGCAGCGAGTCGAGCTGAGTGTCGACCCCGACGGTCGCCCCAATCGCTTGGGCATATCGGATCCGGCTGGTTACCTCGATGCCTCGGTCACCGCTGAGCTCGATAACTTCCTCGACATGCAATGGCGGCTCACGGGCTACGTTAGGAATATCACCGACTACGTGGAGCTCCTCGGCGCCACCAACGTGGGGATCGGAACGCGGGCAGTGTTCGGCAGGCCGCGTACCTGGGGTATCGAGATTCAGGCGCGTTTCAACTGACCTAAACACTGTGACCAAACAGCCGCGCAGCGCGAGATGTTACGGCTCGAGGCCTTTGACTTGCACGCGCCCGTCCACGAGCTGAATCAGCGCGGGGTGGTAATGCTGCACGAATCCCGCTGCTTTCGTTTGGCACAGAAGGTCAAAAGTGTAACGCGCGATGTGGGGCTTGAAACCGGCAGCGTCCGCCAGCGCCAATGCAAGCGCAGCGTCTTTGATCGCGTATTCGACTGGAAATGTCTTTTCCGGAAAAGTGTCCGGCACGAGCGACTTCATGCCGTGATTCCTGAGCGCGAAGCTGTCGGCTGAGCCTTTGGAGAGCGCATCGAACAGTTCTTTGCCGTCCATGCCAGCGCGTCGGCCCATCGTGAGCACCTCGGACAACGCATTGACTGTCATAAAGACCATAATGTTGTTCAGGATCTTGACGATCTGGCCGCAGCCCGTGTCCCCGCAGTGCAGCACGTCACTACCCATGTGCGACAGCAACGGCCTGACTGTTTCAAAGAGCTCCTGCGTCGCGCCGACGGTGATGAACAACGTGCCTTGAATGGCTGCTTCCTTCGTGCGCGCGACGGGGGCGTCCACAAGTTTCACCCCGTCTTGCGCCAACCTGTGGGCGAGCGCGCGTGTGCGCGCCACATCGCTGGTGCTCATGTCCACGATGAGCTTGGGAATGCGCCGCGCGCGCAGCAGCGCTTCGCACACAACTTCCACCTGTGTGATGGAAGGCAGCGATAAAAACACGATGTCTACGGTCGAGCCGAGCTCTTCCGCGGACGCCTCGCTGACGCCGCCGATTGCCGCTAGCCGCTCCACGGCTTGTGGGTTCTGGTCGTAAACATGCACGGGGATTCCCGCCTTGCTCACAAGGTTCGCGCTCATCGGCTCACCCATCACGCCGAGCCCAATAAAACCGATTCTCTCTATCTTTTGCATTTCACTTGCGCTGTGAACGTGGTGGTTTTTTTGTCGAGCTGGCTTGATGTCGCTGCGCTTGCTTGCGCGGATCACTCGAACGGCTCTTCACCTGCGAGCTTGGTGCGATGCAGCATCCGCCCGCTCCCAAGGTCATAGGCCTCAGCGCGGTGAATCGTCCCCGTATTATCCCACATGACGAGGTCTCCTACTTCCCACTTATGACTGTAAGAGAATCGCTCGCTCGTCGCCCACTCGCGGAGCCCGACGAGGATCTTGCTGCTCGTGGCTGCGTCGACGCCGATCACGTGATGAGCCGTGCAGCCGAGGACGAGCGACTTGCGTCCAGAGCGATGCTTCCACACCAGCGGCAGCTCGCGCTCACCGAGCGATTGCATATCCTTCAGCTTCGCGAGGCTGGGCTCAGGGTCATGGTAAAAGAGCGATGCCCACGCGGAGTGCATGACGCGCAGTCCATCCAACTGGCGCTGTACTTTCTCCGGCAACTCATCCCAGGCCGCGTAAGTGTTACAGAACCCTGTGTTGCCGCCCCAGCTCGCGAGTTTCTTGCTCGTTAGCAGGGATGCCAGGATCGGCACTGAGCTCATGGTCCCATCAATGTGCCAGTACAGTGATCCTTTGAGGTACTCGGCGCTGTGCGGGTTTTCTTTAGCGTCGAGCGTGACCTTGAAAACGTCGCCGCTCATGCGCTCTGGCTGGAAAGTGCCGAGTGTCTTCGTAAAGGCGACCTGTTCTTCGTCGCTAAAGCCAATCGCAGGAAACACCAACACTCCGCGGTGTTCAAGCAGCTCACGGAGCTCTCGCTCGAGTCCGCCACTCAGCAGTTCTTGCTTGTTATTTAGGACTCTGCTCCCGATGTTCGGCGTGATCTGCTGCTGTGAGAGTCGAACCTTGGTAGCGATGCGGTTGGTTGCGGAGGCCGACATATGCAGTTGCTCTGTAATGTGAAAGTCAGCTTTGCGCAGGGTTGCGAGGAGCCATGCGCGCGACGCTCAGATTGTAGTGGTAGCCGTCCTTCGAACACTGGTCGAGAGCTGCCAATGACTGACCCTCAGCGCCTTGGGAGATTCGCAGTCTACCCAAGAAAGCACTGACACCGTACACTGCATGTCTTGCAGCCATTGCTAGCTACGGCTTCGCGCGAATACCGAATCTTCTACATAGAACGGCCCGTAAATCTACCGCGTGTCGACGCATAGCGAGCCGAGTCGTCCTCCTCATCCGTAGAGGCTTGCTGGCTCGCGACGCACGCATGTTCGCCTAAAACATGTTTGATGATTTTCAAACCAAGTCGTCCAAGGACAGTCGCAAGCGCATGGGCGGTTCGATGGCGGTTGCCGTGGTTCTTTACGGTGGTCTGATCACGTTCGTCGTCGGGACCACCACCGCAGCCGGGACCAAGGTTGTTGAACATCTCACGCAAGTCGAGTTCGCACCGCCGCCGCCACCTCCACCGCCGCCACCTCCACCCGAGGCTGCGCCCCCGGAACCGCTGAAAAACCTGCGTCCCAAGGCCAAGCGCAAAGAGCTGAAGCCGCCCGACGAAGTTCCAAAGGAAAAGCCGCAAGAGTCAGATGCTCCGCTGGCAGCGGCAGAAGCCAGTGGTCCCGTCGATGGGTTTCTCAATGGGGTGGAAGGCGGAACCGGAACTGGGCTCGGCAAAGCCGCGCCACCGCCTCCGCCGCCGCCCAAGCCGCCGCCCGTCATCCCGCCCGTCGCCGACAAGGGCAACGCGCAGCCCGCGTATCCCGCGAGCGCAAAACGGAAAGAAGTCGAGGGCGACGTGCAGGTGGCCTTCGACGTGCTCGAGAACGGGAGTACCGCCAACGCACAAGTCCTGAGCGGGCCAGAGGAGTTTCACGACAGCGTCTTGAAGACTGTCGCACGCTGGCGTTTCTCGCCGGCAAAGCGCGGCGGCGTAGCTATGCGCGTTCGTCTCAAGCGCACCATCAAGTTTCAACTGACCGACGCCTAACACACGAGCTGAGAGAGCGAATAGGAACCACCATGGAGATCAATTTTCTAGAGCTTTGGGAACGCATGGGCATGCCGGTGCGTTCCGTCGTGATCGTTCTGACCCTGCAGGCGCTCGCTTGTGTGACGGTCGTGATCGAACGCCTGTTCGTGCTGTTTCAGTCTGCGGCGAAAGCGCGCAGCTTCGCTGAGCTGGTGCAGCCGGCGCTGGAAAAGCGGCAATACGAAAAGGCCCTGCAGCTCGCGAACAACGTCAAAGGCAGCCATCTCGCGACCTATCTCGCGCTCGGGCTGCGCACGTTCACCACGCGCGTACGCGCTGGCGATGCTTACGATCGCGCGGCCGAGCTTGCGCGTCGCGCCCTCGAGCGCAAGGGTGACGCCGTCAGCCGCGATCTGAACCGCGGCATGAACGTGCTCGCATCCACCGGCTCCACGGCGCCATTCGTCGGTCTGCTCGGCACCGTGCTCGGCATCATCAACGCCTTTAAGCTGATCGCCGCTGAAGGCTCGGGCGGCATCGGCACCATCGGCGCAGCGATCGGTGAGGCACTGGTCGTGACCGGCTACGGTCTAGTCGTCGCCATTCCCTCAGTGTTGATCTTCAACTACCTGTCCACGAAGATCGCCGCATACGAAGCCGGCTTGATCAACGCAGGCAGCGAGCTGCTCGACCAGCTCGAGATCGCGGCGCAAGACGAGTCCAACGGTCTCGCCACCGACAGCGCGCACCCCGAGCTGACGGGCGCCACCCCCGCCTCAGCGCTGGGTTGATCGCATGCGCTCACTAAGCCGCGCCGGCTCTCGTCCGACCCCCGTGATGAACGTCACGCCGCTGGTCGACGTCGTGTTGGTCTTGCTCATCATCTTCATGGTTGTCGTGCCGATGCTCGACAAATCCGCACACATCGATCTGCAGGGCATCTTCAACGTCGACGAAGATCCCAAGGGCAAGACCGATCCCTGGACGCTCTCGCTGACCACCGACGGGCGCATGTACTTCGAGCAGGACGAGCTCGACCCCGACACGTTCAAGTCCAAGCTGGTCGAAGCGCTCGAACGCGAGCCGACACGCCGCTTGGTCCTACGCGCGGACAGGGCCGCACCCTATGGCAAGGTCCGCAAGCTGTTTGCGACATGCCAAGAGATCGGGTTCCCCGGCATCTCGCTGCGCGTCAACGAGCTCAAGAACAAGGCAGCAGAGTAAGGACACGAACGCCATGGGGATGGATTTAGGCAAAAAGCCGAGCAAACCAGGTCGCGCGACGCCGAGCATGAACGTCACGCCGCTGGTCGATGTCGTGCTCGTGCTGCTCATCATCTTCATGGTCGTGACGCCGCTCATGGCCAAGCAGTTCTGGATCCACCTGCCGAACAAGAAAGAAGACAACGAGCCGCCGCCTCCGAACGACACCAACGAGAGCGTGGTCGTGACGGTGACCAAGGCTGGCGAGATCCTGATCAACCGTGAGGTTGTCTCCGAAGCTGAGCTCAGTCACAAGCTGAAGCGCGTGCTGGCGTTCAAAGGTCAGCGCACGATCTTCTTCGACGCGGATGAAGACGCGGAATTCGGCAAGGCAGTCAAAGCGATGGACTTGGCCCGCGGCGGCGGCGCAGAGACGATTGCTGTCGTCACCGAGCTGCTAGCGCGCTGAGAGATGTTAGCGAGTCCAGCTTCGACACCGCTTCAGCTTAGATCGGCGAGCCAAAGTTGAGCCTCAAGCCGGCTCGTGGCCAATGCGCTTCGAACAGCTGGCCATTTCCCGATAGCGTGATGTAAGCCGTACGCAGGCCAGGTCCGCCGAAGCAAATGTTGGTGCAATAGCTCTCGGGCGCCTCGTAGAACTCGATCAGCTCTCCGCTCGGCGAGAACACGTTGATCCCGCCACGAACTAGCGTCGCAACGCAGATGGCCCCGTTCTCCTCCACAGCGAGAGAGTCGAACCGTTGATAGCCTGGCAAGCCGTGCACGAGTGTACCTCCATTCGGAGAAGGGAAGGGTTGCAACTCGAGCTCACCAGGATCGACGACAGGATAAGACCACAAACGGCTCGTCTCTGTCTCGGACATGTAGAGCGTACGCCCATCGGGAGACAACCCGATGCCGTTGGGTGTCAGAGCGGGAAAGACCACGCGGCGAATATAGCTGCCGTCGGTGCGCGCATAGTAGAGTGCACCGTGCATCGTACGATCTGAAAACTTCTTTCCAAAGTCAGTGAACCAAAAGCCGCCGTTTGCATCGAATACGATGTCGTTAGGTCCGTAGAGTGGAGCTCGATCGCTGTGTGTGTACAGGGTGTCTACGTGCCCGGTTTCTAGATTCACACGTTGGATGCAGCCCCCGGAATAGTTCGACGGGGCGCCGGTCGGCCGTGTGAAGCCAGCGGTCGTTTCCCAGGTGAAGCCACCGTTGTTGCAAATATAGCAATGCCCGTCAGGTCCGATCGCCGCACCGTTAGGGCCGCCCCCGAGTGTCGCCACGAGCTCGGTGTTCCCGCTCGGATGCCAGCGTGTCACTCGAGCGCCGGCGATCTCTACGAACAGCACGCTGCCGTCCGGCAGGGCCACCGGACCCTCTGGAAATGCCAAATCGGTTGCTACGACTCGGCCTTGGAGCTTACTCATGGTTCTTCTCCTTTGTTGCAGACTCAGAACGCTGACCCCTTCGGCGCTTCGAGCTCACCGAGCACCATGAAGGTTGTCCAGTTCATGTACGATAGAAGACGCGACCTTCGAAGAGGCGCCGCGCCGTGCGGTAGATCGCTGCGTACGGAGTATGAAACTGATCCGCTGTGTGGCCGGTCACCTCTGCATCGACGACGGTGATCCCCGAAGGATGCGCGACCCGGATGGCGCCCGTGGTGCGGCGACCAACGCGTTGCGGCACACTGCCGGCGATCCGCATGGCCACGCCGAGACAGATGCAGCCTGTTACAGGCACAGCGCGGTGCGGCTGTCCGACCGAGATCATGCGCACTGAGCAGTCGTAGTCTGTGGCTGCGAGCTGTCGACCTGACAGTGTTAGAGCAGCCGTCGGGGCGCTAACCATGGCCACCTTCGGAATGCTCAGCACACCTGCTGCCGCTGCGGGGTTGGGCGCGAGACCCATACGAACCGCGGCCAGGCACCGGATCCACTCCATCGTCTGAAGAAAGCCGGCGTCACGTTCGAGCACGTCGGGGAGCTCCACGCCTGACTTGCCAAGACTTTCCGCGGCGACGAACACACAAGGGTTGGCAGCATCGACGCAAGTGATCTGAAGTGGCCCGAACACAGGAACCTCGATCGTCTCGCAAGCTGTGCCGGTCGGAAGCAGCTTGCCGGTCTTGCTGCCACCGGGGCGCAGAAATTCGAGCCGAATCGGTGCTGCCTCGCCGGCGACGCCCTCCATTCGAAAATCTCCCGCCGCGGCCAGCGCACCGTCGACGACAGGAAAGTGCGCGACAATGACCTTGGATGTGTTCGTATTGTGAATGCGAACGGTTCTCTGTCCATCCGGCAGCGGGGGCACAAGGCCTTCTTCGACCGCGAAAGGACCAACCGCAGAGCACATGTTGCCGCAGTTGCCGCTGTAGTCCACGGAGTCGTCGCGTACGGAGATCTGTGCAAAGGTATAGTCGACGTCGGCATCGGAACGAGTCGACGGTCCGACGACACAGACCTTCGACAGTGATGATAAGCCGCCCCCCATACCGTCGAGCTGCCGCCCATTGGGATCCGGTGAGCCCATGACCTGCAGGAACAGCTCGTCCCGCTGACTGCGATCTCTAGGTAAGTCCGCCTCACGGAACATTACGGCCTTGGATGTGCCGCCGCGCATGAACACGGCCGGCAAGCTTACGTTTCGCATTGTCTCATGCTCGCGTTCTTCTAACCATTAGATCTCTTGCGGCGCGTCTGGCAACTGTGATGGCAGCAACGATTTGTCGAGCGCCTCGTAGCGGTAGTAGTCGATAGTTTCGTAAAGCTCCTTGCGTGTCTGCATGCGGTCGATCACGCGCTGCGTGCCGCCGGACTCACGCATACACTCGTAGACTTCGGCGTGAGCCTTTGCAGCCATTCTTAGTGCGCTCACGGGCCACAGCACCACTTTGTACCCGAGAGATTCAAGCTCATTCGCTGTCATGGGAGGCGTGCGACCGAACTCAGTCATGTTGGCCACCAACGGCACCTTGATGGCGTCTGCGAACATCCTGAAGCTCTGCACGTCAGCCAGCGCTTCCGGGAATATAGCGTCCGCTCCTGCCTCCACATATAGCTGAGCGCGCTTGATCGCTCCGCGCACGCCCTCGCTCTCGACCGCGTCCGTGCGGGCAACGACGTAAAGATGGTGCCGAGCTCTCACTGCTGCTGCAATCTTGGCTGCCATGTCGTTGGGCTCGACAAGCTTCTTGTCATTCAGATGACCACACTTCTTCGGCAACAACTGGTCTTCGATCTGGACTGCCGCTGCACCAGCATCCTCGAACGACCTCACCATGTGCATCACATTCAGGACGCCTCCGAATCCCGTGTCACCGTCTACCAGAATCGGCAACTGCGAGGCCCGTGCAACTTGGCGAACGAAGAAGCAGACATCGTTCACAGTCAGAATGCCGAGATCAGGTAAGCCCATCGATGCGGACATGGCAGCGCCGGACAGATAGAGCGCTTCGAACTTGGCCGCCTTGGCCTGAAGGGCCGAAAGACCGTTGTAGGCTCCCGGGAGCTGAAGAATCTGCGGACGTTCGAGCAGCTTGCGAAAACGATTGCCCGCCTGTTCGCCTGACAGTTCAGTAGCGACCAGATAGCTCATCACTTCGCTCCAAATGGGTCCCGCTGTACTTCTGAGAAGTCGATCATCACGTTCTTAGTCGTGGTGAACTCAAGCAATCCATGCTCGCCGCGCTCGCGGCCGAATCCACTGTGTTTGACACCACCGAAGGGCGCTTGGGCTGCCATCATTCGATAGGTATTGACCCAAACGACCCCAGTACGCATGGCCCGGATCATACGCATGGCCCGAGATACATCTCGGGTCCATACGCCACTGGCAAGACCATACGGTGAAGCGTTCCCTAGCTGCACCGCCTGTGCTTCGTTTTCGAAAGCCATGACAGAGAGCACCGGACCGAAGATCTCTTCCTGCGCTACACGCATCGTGTTGTCGACTTCAGAAAATATCGTGGGCTTGATAAACAGACCGCGAGCGAGCTCACCGGAACGTGCAGGCTCACCACCTGTCACCAGTCGCGCGCCTTCGCGCTTAGCGATCTCGATGTACTCGAGAATGCGCCGAAACTGCGGCTCGTTGGCCGCAGTACCCATTTCCGTCGCAGGATCTCGCGGGTCGCCGAGCACGATCTTCTGGGCTCGCTCAGCGAGTCGCGCGACAACTTGCTCATAGACTGGACGCTCAACAAGCAGCCGTGAACCCGCGACGCATGTCTGGCCTGTGGCGGCAAAGATGCCTGCCAGTGCACCCACGACGGCCTTGTCTAGATCCGCATCGGCGAAGATGATGTTGGGTGACTTGCCGCCGAGCTCCATGGTTACGGGAACGAGGTTCCGGCCTGCACTGGCCGCGACCTCGCGTCCGACCGCCGGACTCCCTGTGAAACTGATCTTATCGAGTCCACTTGCACCCACGAGCGCCTTTCCGGTGCGGACGTCACCCGTCACGACGTTGACGACTCCGCGAGGAAACCCTGCTTTCTCTACGAGCTTGCAGAACTCGAGTGTGGTTGCCGATGCATGTTCTGAAGGTTTGATGACGACGCAGTTGCCAGCGGCCAGGGCGGCGGGCAGTTTGTTGGCGAGCAACGAAAGTGGCGAGTTCCACGCCGTGAGGATGCCCACGACTCCGTAGGGTACACGCACGGTGAAGTCGAAGACGTCGCGCTGATCCAGCGGGATCACGCTGCCCCATATCTTGTCTGCGTATCCGGCAAAGAACCGATAGACGCGGGCCGCGAAGATCATTTGCGACCGCGTCTCGCGCACCACCTTGCCATTGTCGGTAGTTTCAAGGAGCGCCAGGCGCTCAGCGTTCTGCTCCAACAGGTCGCCGAGGCGATTGATCAAATTTCCACGCTCGAGCCCGCTCGTATACTGCCAGGTGTTGGTGAAGGCATCGCGCGCTGCTCCGATCGCTGCTGCCACGTCGACTTCGGTTGCGCTCGGGATGATTGCCCAGGCCTCCTGGTTGAACGGATTGAAGGTCTCGAACACCTCGCCGCTGGCGCTGTCTCGCCATTGGCCATCAATGTATAGTTGATATCGCTCGACCATAAAGCCGTACCACGTGACTGCTCTGACTGTTAGTGGCCGCTAAGGCACCCAAGTTGTGTCATGCGGCGGCGCATCTTCTTCTGATGTGAGCGGCGCCGAGTGCGCGACCCTCAGATCTTGCAGCGCGTGAATCTCTGCGAGGCGGGTCACCCGGCTCAGATCGTTCGCGCTCTCCAAGGTCTCCAAACACTCGAATAGCGGCGCGATCTGCGATCGTGGCAGAGATACCGCTGCACACTTGCAGAAGTTTTCCCAAGCGACGTCCTGCGACCCAACATCTTGCCTAACTGTTGCGTCGCTCGCTGACAGGGCGACCCCCTCATAGGCACGTAATACATCCCGTCCGTAGTCGACGGCATCAGAGCCGGGGACGAACCCGTGTTCGGCTAAGATTGCGGCCAAGAGACCGTGACGAGCGCATTGCCCGAGGTGCAACGGCATCGCGGGAGAGTGCATTCCGCTCGCCAATGTTGCCGCGAGCACGAGCGCCGTGACGGTGCGCTGTTCATCGAGGCCAAGCAGCTGCGCGCAAGCGCCAGCCACCGCGAGGGTTGCGACGACGTCACCCGTAGGCGGCGCCTTCTCGTGTAGCCGAGCTCGGTCATCGCCTGACAGTGCCGCGAGCTCGCATCCCACCCAATAGGCGTGCAGCACTTGCTTGCCGGTCGTTCTGCGTTCCTCGCCTAGCGCTAACAGCGCTGACACAAGCGGCCCTGACCACTGTCCGCCGCGGAGCGAGCAGCTCGGCTCGGCGGTCAAACGCGCATGGAACGCAACGGCATTCACGAAGCACGCGTCGAGCGCGCTGGTACGTCGACCTGTGCCCAAGACGAGCGCGTCGCCAGCGCCGCTGCACAGCCCAGAGGTACTCAAAAGAGCGCGAATGTTGGGTGCTGCAACCCCGGCGAGGATCGCAGCAATGGCGTCTACGAACGACGCGTGTGCCCACGACATGGCGGAGCGGGATGGGGCAAGCGCCCCCAGCTCACGGATCGCACGCGCCAGACGCGACGCTTGTGGAAGATCGAAGAGCTCGCACGTATCGGACATAACCCTCTCGTTCAGCGCGCGTGTTGTGCGGCGCTGCGGCCTGCGATCCGCCCGAAGGTGGCACCCGAGACGAGCCCAGTGCCGGCCGGATAGTTGTCGTAGAAGAGTCCGCCAACCATCTCCCCGCAGGCGAAGAGGCCGGGTAGCGGGCGCCAGTCCGTTCCAACAACGTTGGCGTCTTCAGTGATCTTCAGACCACCGAATGTAAATGTGATGCCGCCCGTCGCGCTGTAAGCGTGGAAAGGAGGCTTGTCGATCCTAAGCGCCCAGTTGGACTTTTCAGGTTGCAGACCGCAGCTTTGCAGTCCGTCCTTGCGGCTTGGATCGAAGCCGTCTCGCTCGTCGCATGCCGCCGAGTTGTACTGCTTCAGGGTAGCGATCGCCTGAGCTTTGTCTTCAATATCGAGCTGAGCGATCAGCTCATCTAACGTGTTCGCCGTGATCGGCCTGCTCGTCTGATAACGAGCTTCGAGCAAGTGAAGAACCTTTGAATCGAAGATCTGATAGGCTTTCGCCCCTGGCTCGGCCAGGATAGCGCGCCCGAACTTGGCATAAGTGAATAGCGCCGCGTCTTCACCCTCGTCTATGAAGCGCTTGCCGCGCCTGTTGATCATCACGCCGTAGACATAACTCAGTCTATTGCTACGGTCGGTCAGCTCGCGCGGCGCGAATTCTCCCCAGTCCGCGCTGATAGGCGTCGCGTGACAGCCCGCCCACTGCCCCCACGGCATGGCTCCGATCGCCAGGGCCATGCGCAAACCATCACCCTGATTGTGAGGCGTTCCACGAACCTTTGCTTGCCCCACCAGCGGACCAATGTGTTGTGTCCGCATCTGAACATTGGCTTCGAAGCCGCCGCAGGCGAGCACGACGCTCGCGGCGCGAAACTCGTGTACGCCAGCGCCGTTTCGTACTTTGACACCGCACACATTGCCGCGACTGTCCAAAACCAGCTCGGTCGCTGCACTGGCGTAGTGAACCTCGATCCCCATCCGCTCGGCCGCAGCAAACCAACTTCGTGACAGACCCACACCTTCGTGCTCCGCACGCACGACTAACCCACGCGCCCAAACCATCATTTTGTCAGTGCGCACAGCTGCTAGCGAGACGGCCGGCTCCATCTTGATGCGACCGACATCGTGCATCCAGAGCACTGTCGCCTTTGAGCTCTGGACGAGAATACGAGACAGCGTCGAGTCCGTGCGTCCGTTCGTTACACGCACGAGGTCGCCGTGATAGTCGTCCTCAGTGTAAGGTGCGATGCCAGCATAGAAATTCGCATAGGTCTGCTCAGCGCCCGGCACGAGAGGCTCGAGCTCGCGCGGATCATCGAACGCGAAGCGCAGCACGCCCCCGCTCCAGTGTGTGTTGCCGCCGCGCATGTCCCGGGGTGCCTTTTCCAGCACGGCGACGCGCTTGGCGCCATTTTCGCGCGCAGACACAGCAGCAGCGAACGCGGCATTGCCCGCACCCACAACGATGACGTCGTACTCTGGCAAGATGGCCTCCGGTCATCGGAGCTAGCTGATGGCTCAACTAGTGTCAACAGTTGATAGTCTACTAGTGAGCTGATGCACGCCACACAGAGCTCGCGCAGTGCTCTACGAGAGGACACTATTCACGCAAGCCTTTGCCTGTAGATGACCGTGCGCCGCAAAACACTGACTGATCACGCCATCGTAATATTGGAGGCTGCTTGCGGATATGGCGTCACATGAGAGATCTGACGCCTCGGTCGATAACCCGCAGCAGTTTGCTTCCCCCACGCGCGCACGCATTTGTTGGGCTCATCAAAGGCTACGGAGATATCTGTCGTCGCCCGTGCTTTTCGCATGGAGTGTTGCTGGCCACGCTCTTGTTGCACATGGTTTCCGCATGCTCAGATGCTGATTCAGGCGCCACCACGGCGACGGATGCACAGACCACGGCAGGAGGCGCTGGTGCAGCTGGCTCGCCTGCTCCGGCAGACGCGGCTGTTTCTACGAAACTAACAACAACTGGCCCGATCAGCGGAGGTAAAGGCAAGCCGACCACAGCCACCATCTCCGACCTCAGTGCAGCTGGCTATACTGAGAAAGAGTATTTTCTCGAGGGTGCCGCCAGCGCTTACAAGGTGCAGGGTGGCATGAGCATGGACGGGAAGTGGAAGCTCACGCCGAGCAGCGACGCTCCGTTCAAGACACGATTGCTCGTGCGACGCCCTGCGGATGACAGCAAGTTCAACGGTACGGTGATCGTCGAGTGGCTCAACGTCAGTGGCGGTGTCGATGCGGATCCTGGCTTCATCTACAACGGCGACGAGATTGTCCGCTACGGGTACGTGTGGGTCGGGGTTTCGGCGCAGATCGTCGGCGTTGAGGGTGGCGGAGCCTTTACTCTCAACAGCAGCCCGGATGCGGTCGCATTAAAGAAGGGCGACCCCGAACGTTATGGTTCGCTGAAGCATCCCGGAGATTCATACTCGTTCGACATCTTCAGCAAAGCCGCGGAGGTGATCCGCGCGCCCGCAGGCGTCGACGTGCTCGAGGGTCTCAAGCCCAGACACTTGATCGGCTATGGCGAATCACAGTCAGCCGGACGGATGGTCTCGTATGTGAACGGTGTACACCCACTGGTAGAACGCTTTGATGGATTCTTCATTCACAGCCGTGGTGGCAGCGGAGCTCCTTTCGAAGAATCAGCAGGGCCGTCAATCGGGTTCGGAGGCGCTCCCGTGACCGTCCGGGACGACCTCTCGGCCAAAGTGTTTCAGTTTCAAACAGAGACAGACGTAGTTGGCATGCTCGCGTTTCTCCCGGCGCGGCAGCCTGATAGCGACCGTATAATTACTTGGGAGGTCGCGGGAACCACACACGCGGACAAGTTCCTCTCCGACTACGCGAAGAGAGCGTCCGGCGGAGCCATTGATCAGTGTCCTGGCGCAAACGACGGGCCGCACTATCAAACGATTCGCGCCGCGCTCCGCGCAACGCACGCGTGGTTGAGTGATGGGACGGAGCCGCCGAGGGCCAGCGTGCTGCAGACAGGCGCCGACGGCAAACTCATGAAGGATGAGTTTGGAAACGGGCTCGGAGGAGTTCGATCACCGGATCTCGACGTACCGATTCGCACCCTTAGCGCCGATCCGGCGCCGATGTCCGAGTTTATTTGCTTCCTGTTTGGCAGCACCACACCGTTCGCGCCCGAACGCCTTCTGGAGCTGTACCCTACTCACGAGGATTACGTGACGAAGGTCACTGCGTCGGCGCAGAAGCTTCAGAGCGCTGGTTTTCTTTTGGAGCCAGAGGCGACCGCGTACATCGAAGCCGCCGAGACGGCTAGCGTTCCGAAGTGACCGACGCTGTTATGACATCGGCAGATGAACCTCGTTCGAAACAGAGTGTTTTATGTTGAAGCATCACTGCACCCTCGTACTGTTGCTCAGTGGGACAACCGTAGCGTGTTCCGCAGCTGAGCCTCTGACGTCACGTCGTGCAGGAGCAGCACCGGTCAGCGGCGGCGCAAGCGGTAGCACGCGCGCGGAAAGCGCTGGGGCCGGGCAGTCGAGCACGCGCCTTCCGCCCGCTGCCGCGATGATGCCGCCGATGGCTGGAACGTCGGCGGCTATGCCTTCTTCGGGCGAGCCCGTTGCGATCGACCTTTGCGCTGACGCCAACGCAGTGGGTCTAGCCGATGCCGATTTGCAGAAGCTGCTTGTGGGCGGAACGGGACCAGGCGCGAGATGGCTCTATCCGTACGACGGGACGGTCTTTCCTCGCGGCCTCGGAGCACCGCTGTTGATGTGGGACGGGCCAGCCGACGCAATCTACATACACATCTCGGCCAAAGCATTCGACTATAAAGTTTGCGTCAAACCGACGATGCCCGGGCAGTATCAACTCCCGGAGGATGTTTGGATGACGGCGGGTCAGAAGACCTACGGGAAGTCCGAACCTTACTCCGTCGAGCTCACGACGTTGAGCGCTGCCACGGTCGCCGGACCGTCAGTCCAAAAATTCATCATCGCGCAGGCTAATATCAAGGGCTCTGTCTACTACAACAGTTATAACTCTAGCATCGCAGCTATGGGCGGCGGCTTTGGTGGCGTTGTCTTGCGCATCCCACCTGGGAAGAGTGCCGAGGTTTTCATATCGGACCCCGGGTGCAACGGCTGCCACACCGTCTCCGCCGACGGTTCGCGCATGCTCTCGCAAGTCTCAGCCGGCGGTGGGCAAGCGTTCCAACTGGTTGCCGGCGGCCCGACCAACCCGCCGGGAGACATGGCAGGACCCCGCACGGCTTGGGGCGCTTTATATCCGGATGGCTCGAAGTACTTGGCCTCGTCCGCGGTGATCGACATCGGGAACACGATCATGGGCGGTGGTGGTGGCGGGCCGCAAGCCGCGACGCTGTACGACAGCATGTCCGGGCAGCCGGTGACATCCACCGGCATTCCAGCTGGCGCGTTGATGCCGATGTTCTCTCCTGACGGCACATTGCTTGTGTTCAATGACTACGCGCTCGACAACGCTCACGGCCTCGCAATCATGAGCTACGATGCGAATACGCACTCGGCAACGCCGATGAAGACGTTGCTGCAAGAGACTGGCACCCTGCGACCGGGCTGGCCGTTCGTGCTACCGGACAACCATGGCGTAGTGTTCGTGCGAACTGACGCCAATACCTTCTCCGGCGAGGGAGCGGGCATCAACTTCGGGGGCGTCAACGTGGGTGGTCTAGGCATTCCTGGACTGGGTGGTGCCGGTGGAGAGCCGCCGATTTCGGACCTCAATATCGTAGACATCACCTCTGGCAAGGTAACCGTGCTCGCGCGCGCCATGGGCTTTCTAACAGAAGTAGACGCTGAGACTGGCAACACATATCTGCCGTTTGGGCCCAGCGATTTGCATCACAACTACTTTCCAACGGTATCGCCAGTCGCGGCTGGTGGCTATTTTTGGGTGTTTTTCGACTCGCTTCGCAACTACGGCAACCTCGGTGTGGGTCGCCAGCTGTGGGGCGCGGCGCTCGAGATCCAAGCCGATGGCAGTTACGTCGAAGATCCGAGTCATCCGGCGTTCTATTTGCCTGGACAAGAGTTCGGAACTGGCAATCACCGCGCATTCACAGCGCTCGATCCGTGCAAGATGGACGGCAACTCATGTACCAGCGGCATCGATTGCTGCGGTGGCTTCTGCTACATAGACACAGCACCTCAGGAGTTCGCGGAGCCGATCGGCACTTGCACGCCTAAGCAAATGAAGGCGTGCTCGCAGAAGGACGACCGTTGCAGGAGCGACATCGACTGCTGCATGCCGATGGGAAACGATCCGCCTTACAGCTGCATCGGCGGTTTCTGTGCCGCGATACCTCTGAACTAACTGTCAGCCGAGTTTCCGAGCCCCAAGTCTGCCAACCTCTGCAGCTAGCTCGGTGCGGACGCCCGTTGCCTCAGCTTCGCGCCTCCTGAGGGAAGGATGGCGCGAACAGCGTGGTGCCACTGTGCGCTCCTCAGGGGCGTGTAGCGGCTCGCCCTCCGACTGGGCCAAGTCAGCGCGGCCGAGCCGCTTTGGAGCTCCGTCTCATCGTGCCAAGCGCACGCGTTGGATGCTCGGACGGCGCGCGAGCGAAGCGAGAGCGCGGGTGCGGAAACAACGTGTCCGCGGCGGTCGCTGGATTTTGGTCTTTGCCCGCTGACCGTCGTCCTCTCTGGCCGTGCCGCACGCAGCAGGGCCATCGCATCAAACCCTGATGCGATGGCCCATGCGATCTACAGCCGACACTTGATCTAACAGGTCAGTCCGGACCACGGACCTCCGTACAAAAGCCGGCGATGCACATCAGCTGCGGCTCAGAAGGATCGGCTGTGCAGCAGTCTGAGAAAACCGAGCAGCGTTCGTCGGGCCTGGAGCACATCATCATCTTCTTCGTGGGCGAGCAGGTCCCTACAGGCTCGGCGAGCTCGGCTTGCCCTTCGAAGTAGCAGAATCCTCCACAGCAATCGACGCCACTCGAGCACTTATCTCCGTCCTTGCGACATGGATCTAGCGCTGCGAACGCGCGATGATTGCCGGTGCCGAACTCTTGTCCAGACAGATAGAACGGCGGATGACTTGGATCGGTCGTGTAGGTTCCGTCCGCGGAGATGCTCAGCGCGGAGCCCCACAGTTGACGCTGCAGACCCGTACCTCCGTAATGGCGCACGGAATCGAAGAACACCCAGAAGAACCCGCCGGCGCCAACCGGTGAGACGGTTGGATAGTAAGTATGATGAAGATCCTCTGCCCCGAACGGCAGATACGTAGTGTTCGCGGCCGCTTCCTCGGGCGTATTGTATCCCATCGCTCTGGCAAGCAGCGTGATCTTCTTCGAAGCAACATCTACGATTGATAACTCACCGAATGGTGTTACGGCATTTGCTTGAATCTCGCCGGAGACACCCACGCCGTTTCCGGTGAAGGTCGGGTCGTCAGTGCGGAGAAAAACGACTCCCTTATTGTCGGGCAGTGGGAATGGCCAAGCGGGCCGCATCGCTCCCGCTGGCTCAGTGTACAGCGGCGTATACTCGCTCGCTGTGTGCGACGCGCTGTCGTACCGCATGAGTGCGATCCCGTGCGCGTCCTCGATCGCATAGTCGTTGAACACCAGGTACGTTCCGTCCGGTGAAAAGAACGGCATAAGTGCGCCTGGCGGGATGCCCTGGCTCATGATCGTCTCACCCGTCTGAGCGTCGATCAACGTCGCATCCGCGACGCGACCGATCCCAGCTCGTGCCACATCGATCACCGAGGACATGCTCAGCGCAGCCGAGCCGTTAGGGTACAACGCAACCCACGCGCCAGCCATGCCAGCTGCGTTCGGCATGGCTGTGGTTCCGCTCGCGTCGAGCTGGTAGCTCAGGGCGCCGGTCGTGAATGACTGAGCCATCAAGCGCGAACCGTCGGCGGATACAGAGTGACAGCCACTGCAGTCGGATGTCTGTCCGAACGGCTCAGCGCTGCCGCCAGGCGGAATGCGAACAATGATTCCGTTCGAGCCGCCACCAGCACCAGGAAAACCTAGGCCAGGAAAGCCGCCCGCAGGGTCCGCCATTCCACCGGACATCACGAGGTTAGAGCGGTAGGTGTTATAGTAGATCGAACCTTTAATAGCGGCTTGAGCGATCTGAATGTGTGCGACGGCGGGACCAGTCACTGTCCCCTGGCTCAGCGTCGTAAGCTCGATCACGTAGTCGTCGTCTTTGCCGAAGCTGCGTTCACCCGCCTTGTCCCAGACATCCTGCGGGAGCGTGATGCGCCCAGGTGTCATCGGCTTCAAACAGGCGGAGTACTCGAAGATCTTACTCTTGATGTGCACATAGACGACATCACTCGGTCCACTCCACATCAAATCCGGCGCAAGCATGCCGCGTGGAAACACCGTGCCGTCGTATGGATACAACCATTTCAACGTGCCAGGCGAGCCGCCACCAGCCTTGAGCAGTTGCGCATCCATGGGCGAAACGCCAGCCGGATTGGTTGCGCCGCAGTCGTCGATCGTGATCGGCTCACGCGTGATCGAGATGTTCGTTGCAGGTTGCACCTGTGGCGCGCCTGCGGCACCTGTGCTTGCCGCTGCTGGCGGCAAGACCGGGCTAGTTCCGGCGCCGACCGGATCGGCAGACACCCCCTCGGTCGGCGCGACCGCGTTTCCAGCCGCTCCAGTGGCAGACGGCGCGACGCGACGTTGGGATGTTGAGCCCGAACCGCTCGAGCAGCTGGGGACCAGTAGCAGTGCCATTGCAAGCGATGACGCTGGCCAAGACACTGGGCATGACGTGGAGATGCGCATGAGACCGTCTCTCTTCCGCGGTACCTGTCTGCGCGTTACCCTTCTCGTTGAACGAGTGCGCCTGTTGTACCGCGCTGTTACCTCAGCGCGCGCGTGACACAAGCTCAATGACCAGGTAGCGCCAAACGCTGATGTTGTAGCGCTCCGGCAAGCTCGCTACGCGCCTTTAGACTGCGGCGCGAACAGTGCTCGTTTGACCACCAAACTGTGCGCTGGCATCGCGCGAACAAGTTGGTTCTGCCGCTGCATCGAACTACAGCCGGCGGTGAGTATTTGGCGGCAGAGCGTCATTGTTGCTCGGCGGTAACCGGCGATACCGCTTGCCAGACAGCATGCTCCGGCGAATCCACCGAGCGCCCTGATCACGGCTACGCGGCCGAGGCATAGCACCGTTTCAGGGACGACCGAACCTAACACATGGTGACAGATGGTGACACTGACACCTTACTGCGCGACGCGTTGGTTGTGTTGGACGAGGTCGAACGTTTCAGGATCGTCGGCCCGCAGGCGGTGGACGCGTACGCGGAAGCAGGGCGGCATCGCTCGATCATGCGGAGCGATCACGTTCGAATCTGCAAACCGCTTCTTCTGAAAGGCAATTCTCATGAGTGAACGACTGAAACTCTCCCCTGAACAGAGACGGGCACCCCTGCGCTCCTCTTTCCTTTGGGCCGCCTACGGACTGGTGATCTGCACGAGCTGCGGAAGCGCGGAAACGCCTTCCGCCTCAGAGCCGCCGCCGGCTAGCACGAGCGCTAGCACCGCAATGAGCGGTACGAGCGCTGGCCGAGCGGGTTCCATGGCAAGTGGCGTCCCGAGCGCACCGGTCCGGCCGACTCCGCCAGCCGCAGGTCAGGGCGCGACGCGCGTGCCATCTGCTGGCGCGAGCGGCTCGCCCGTCGCGAACAGCGGAGCTGGGGCAGGGGCTGGGGCTGGCGGCAACGCGATGGCCAGCGCTGGCGCATCGGGCGCTGCCGGTGCAGCTGGTAGCGGCATGAGCGCCACTGCTATGTTCAAGCGCGCTTGCATGGACTTTGACCCTGGTCCGTGCGCCTCCTACATCCCAGACGGCGAGTTTGGCGTGCCGGAGATGGAGCTCGGTCCCTACGGGGCTTCGATGGATTTCAATGTGGGCGAGAAGTTCGCTTACCCGATCGCCGGCGGTGATGACGACAACGACGCTACCTGCAGCGCGCTTTCCAACGGTCAGACCAGCCGCGTACAGCAGCCCGTAGACTATACCCTGTACAGCGTTTACCGGCCTGGTCTTTACAAAGAAGGCGAGAAATACCCTCTGATTGTTTGGGGTGATGGCACATGTGCATGGCCGGAGGCGTACGGACCGCTCCTTCGGTACGTCGCATCGTACGGCTTCATCGTGGTCGCCCCGAACTCGCGCTGGGTCGGTGACGGCAGTCAGATGAAGAAAGGGCTCGACTTCATGTTCGCCGCGAATGACGACATGGCTAGCCCCTATTATCAGAAGGTCGACACGACCAAGGTTGGAGCGATGGGACACTCTCAGGGCGGAAGCGGCACGATCGCAGTGGCGAGTGACACCAGGGTCAAGGCAGTGATCATCTGGAACGGCGGCAGCTCCGCGAGCAAGCCCTTCCTTGCAGTTACAGGCGACGGCGACATTCTCAACGCTACGCCGGCGAGCATGCGCCGGGACATGCAAGCAGCAGCCGTCCCGCAAGCAGCCTTCTTATTCTACCACATGATAGCGATGAAGGGGAGCTCGCCGGGCCACCTGACACTTGTGACAGAACCGGAGCGAGTGGTGGAGCCTGCGCTTGCCTGGTGGCAGTACATGTTGAAGGGCGATGCCGAAGCGGCGAAGTTCCTCGTCGGCGACGACTGCAAGCTCTGCAATCGTGAAGCAGAGTTCGAGTTCGGCCAAAAAGGGCTGCAGTAGGCCAAGGGGCGCCGCGCAGCCGCTGAAATCGAGCGGCTGCGCGGCCTAATAGGATGTGATCGCAAAGCAATACACGCGCGCGTCATCGGGCTGTAGCTTAGGGAGACAAGGCCTTTTGCGCGATGACCGTGCCCAACATGGGGCCACAGCAGCACTAACACATTCTCGGAATGCGCCAGACACGTTGTTCGTTGAGCCAAGTGCTTCAAAACGTGCCACACAAGGTTATGGCGGCAGTAACCGGTACTGAGAAAGCGCCCATCGAATCCGAAGGGCATACGATGTCCATCCAGGTCGTGCAGGGCATCGTGACGGCAGTAGAGCGCATGGGAGTCCCGCGGCGCAGGTACTTGCGCGCGGCCGAGCTCGAAGAAGCCAGCCTGCAAAATCCCGAGCAGCGGTTGGACCGGGAGAGCGTCTTTCGACTGACGGAGCTCGCGCTGGACGTCACCGACGACCCTGCGTTCGGGCTTCATTGGTGCGAGGGGCTATCGCAGCACTCGTTTGCTCTACTGTCTAACCTGCTAGCACACGCGTCTGATCTGCGGAGTGCATTCGAGACGCTCTTTCGATTCGGAAAATTGCTCAACGACGACATGCAGATGGAGTTGAGCGAGCGTGACGGCGCGGCCACTTTGCGATGCGATGGTCCAATCGGACACTCCTTGCGCTACGAGCGCATCGCCGCGGAGATGGTCACCTTGGGCATCTACATGCTGATCCGTCAGTTTGATCCTGATGCGACTGTCGAGTCTGTATCCTTTGCGTATGCAGCACCTGAATACCGCAGCGAATACACCCGCGTCTTCACTGCTGCCGAGCGCTTCAGGCAACCGTTCACCGGACTGGTGTTTGATGCGGCCCTGTTGAACGCGCAATCGCCCTTCAAAGACGAACACCTGGTCCTCAACCTGCGATCAGTCGCTGAGCAGCGAATCGCGAGGATGCAGCGTGTGGCTCCGTACTGGAAGCAGGTCTCTGAGTTCCTACGACAGCAGTCCGCGCCGCATCGCGTCACCATGGCAGATGTAGCTCAGGCGCTCTCCGTCAGTGAGCGCTCTCTTCAGCGACATCTCGCAGCGTCCGGGCACTCATACAGCTCGATCGCGAACGCGGCTGCGGCTGTCACTGCTACGCATTTGATCGAACAACAAATGCTCTCCATCAAGCAGACTGCACACGAGATGGGGTTCTCCGATCCATCTTCGTTTCATCGCGCGTTCAAGCGCTGGACGGGGAAGACTCCGGGCGTGCTCCGTCCGCGGCCACGTTGAGCGCGCCCTCCCAGCGGCTAGCATTCCCTTAGAATGCACCGACAAATTTTCCGGTGGCGGTGATGCCGAGGACACACATCTCGCCGGTGAAAGCCTCGTTGGCGAAGCGCAGTGGCTGGGTGGGAAGCGGCACCCCAATTTCCGCCGCACGCTCGGGCGTTACCTCGCCACGGCAGTTGAAGCGCAACGCGTCTCCAGCAGCTAGGTCAAGCGGTCCGCTGAACGCGCCATCGGTTCCGGCCTGTTCATTGGGGGTGGGGTTCTTGGTCGCGCTGTTGTAAGCGTAAGTGGGGGTCTCCTCCCAACTATTCGATGAATAGATCAAGTCTTCCGTTGTGGCGCCCGCGCGTGAGAGCCACACGTTGAATGAGCTGGTCCAAGCGTGACGATGGCCGAAGAGACTCAGCAGCTTGATGGGCTCGCCCGCGGTGACTGTCCCTCCCGTGTTGGTCACTGCATTCGGTGGATAGTTCACGCTGCCAACGCCGGAGCAATGCACAGCGGAGCGCTTCACGTCTTCGTCCCGCATGTACCAGACGTTCAGCCAGACCTCGCGCAAGATCGGACGGTCGCTCGCGTTGAAGTGATGCAGCTGAAAGCTCACACTGGTTCGGCCGGGCGCCTTGATGCCGATCCCAGCCTCGTCGTCCGGAACATGCAAGGTGGACACCGGCACATCGAACGCAGCGCGCTGAATGTCGGCCAGAGGCGTACCGGCGCTGTTGAAGCTGTCATCACTGGCTACCCAACCTTCGTTGCTTATCGCAGGCGAGTGTCTGAAGCGAGTCACGGAGTGATGTGAGCCAATGCGCGCGCGAAAATCGATCCGGTAAAAGTGTTTGTCATCCGGCAAGCTCGCGGTCGTATCGTACACTTGCAGCTGCTCGTCCCCAGGCGCCAGCTCGTAGTCCGCTACGAGATCACGCTGGCTATAGCCGCTCAAGTCGCCGGCGCCGATCCTCTCCCAGAATGAGCCGCGCTGCGGATGCACTCCAAACTGTACACCCGAATCTGGAGGAGGCGGAAGAATGCAGAAGTTGTCTCCAGGATACCCGGTCTCGTATTGCAAGAGCGCGTCGATACAGCGAACTGCATAGGGGTTGTTTGTCGTCGGGTCGAAGGGCGCGCACTTGTTAGGAAGCACCTCGCCACCCGGACTGTGAACGAGGCCGTCCAATTTGAAACCCTGACAGTCAGGTACGATTTTACCATCGGGTCCACGGCCACCCGCTGGCGTGCCTTGGGCGGGTTCCGCTACTTGTTGTGCGTCGCTGCCCGCGGCTTGAGACATCGGTGCTAATCCTGATGCAGCGCCAGCGCCGCCGCTGCCGCTCGCAGAAGGCATAGACTGCGATGAAGTCGGCGTAGGCCTATTATGAGCGCCCGTGGGCCCTTCTTGCGCTGCGCTACCGGCTCCCGCCGAGCTCGCTTGTGGCCCCACTCCCGCTTGCGCGACGAAGCCAGTCATCGGCTCGCTGCTCGATCCTGAGCATGCAGCAACAAGCGATAGTGTCACCAGACTGTGGAGATGGAGATGATGTCTACAACGCTGTCGGCTCAGCTCCCTAGGGTCGTACGTCATCCGGCAGTTCTCCTGGTCGCAAGCGGGTCACCAGCGTGGCTCCGCGAAATATGCTTTAGCGCGCCTGATGCATTGCACCGGTCAGCGGCGCGCCTTCTGCTTTAGATGTTTGATGTCAGAACACAAATAGTCAGCAGCTGCCAATAAGATGCAATGACACGCGGCCGCCAAACACTGGTTTGCTCATTGCAGTCACTGGAGGCTTGGCGGCGCACAGTCAATGCTTGACGCTTCTGGACGGTTGAAACCCACCGTCCGCATTCTATGTTCTGACAGTTCTAGCCATCAAGGCCGGCCTCGATATCAAATCGCGTTGCGTGGCCTGTTGCTCGCGAACCGTGTGGGCACGAGCAGACGATATATTGCAGGAGATCGTGGAATGCGCAGTTCTGGGTTTAGCAAAACGGTAGTTTGTCGGTTCGTCTGGTGCCTAGGGTTGGCAGCTGCATGCGGCGGATCGAGCGCGTCTAAGAGCGAGCCCGTGAACGGTGCGATGAGTGCAGGCCCAATCCCGGACATGGTCAATGCGGCAGCAGATGCCGGGTCAGCCATCGCGGGCAGAGCATCTAGCTCGATGCCGGCAGCCGCCGGCAACATGAGCGCAGTACAGTCGATTGCCGGGCACGGCGCTCCGCCAGTGGCTGGCGCCCCGATGCCAGCGACAATGGCAGGCGCTACTGGCCCTGGTGGGTGTGCGAGCTTCGACAGCGCGTTCGCAGCCATTCAAACGATCATCTTTGAGCGGCGCGGTTGCACTGCGGGCGCCTGTCATGGCGATGCGAAAGCGGGCGACTTAGACCTGCGCCCGGCGTCTGCGTACCAAAGTCTTGTCGATGCACGCTCGAGCAACAGTGATCTTGCCCGCGTGCAGCCCGGCACGGCCAACGACAGCTTCCTCTACCAGAAGTTGCGAGCCGCGACTGAACCTGGAAGCGTCGATATCAACGGCAGCCCAATGCCTGTCGGGACGGAGCCACTCACCGCCGACGAGCTCGAGGCTGTTCGTCTTTGGATCATGAAGGGCGCTCCCGAAACCGGCGAGGTCGCCGATCAGACCGCAGGCAATACGGTGGGTGGTCTGCTGGACGCGTGTTTGCCTGCGGCAAAGCCAACGCCGGTAAAGCCGCTCGAAGTACCCGACCCTAAGGAGGGCATTCAGTTCATCTTGCCGGAGTATGATCTCAAGTCCGGCACGGAGATAGAGATCTGTACCCCGTTTGCATACGACTTTAGTGCACAGGTTCCCGCAGAATTCAAAGACGCTGGCCGCAACGTGATGTTCGTAAAGAGCCTGCGCGTGCGGCAGGATTCAGTAAGCCACCACATGGTCGTGTGGAATCCGAAGAAGGACCTGACGACACTCACTCCAAACCCAGCAGGATGGACCTGTCGCGGCGGCGCGAAAGAGGGGGCTGCGTGTGACGCGTCCAAGGGCAGCATCGATTGCGGCGAGGGTGGCGTCTGTGCAGGCCAGCCCACGAATGGCACGTTCTGCGGTGGTATCGGCGAGCTCTTTGCGACAGGCGGTCTGCCTGAGCAAATCGCTAACACACAGGCCCCTCAAGAATATCTCCCCCCGATCGACGGTGTGTATTGGGAGATTCCGATGCGCGGCGTGTTGTGGTTCAACTCTCATGCTTTCAACCTCACTGAGGAAGACACCACGCTGCACGCGCGCATGAATTTCTCCTATGCGTCGGACCGCAAGCGGAAGATGATTCCTCACAACGAGGTCCGCAACGATGTGCCGATCGGCCAAGCCCCGTTCACCCGCAAGACGTACTGCGAAAAATTCGAGGTGCCGGCCAACAATGCCATCGCTGTGATGACGGGGCATACGCATCGCCGCGGAGAGCGCTTCTGGGTAAACAACGCCGCAGGCGAGGAGATCTACGAGAACTTCGTCTACAACGACCCCGAGATCAAGCGCTATGATCCGTGGCTCGAGTTCTCATCCAGCCGGCCCGCAGACCGTACCCTCAAGTTCTGCGCCACATTCAACAACGGGCTGAGCAAAGACGATTCGCCGAACCTAGAGTTGGTCACGCGGGCGTCGCGCATGCCAGAGCGCACCAGCTGCACCCCAGTGGCGTGTGTCGCAGGCAAGGTCGCAGCAGCGTGTCGTGTCAACTCCGACTGTGACTCGTCGGCAGGAGCCGGTGACGGTGAGTGTGACGCGTGTCCAATCACGGGCGGCACCACAACTGAAAACGAGATGTTTGTGCTGATGCCGTGGTTGATCCAGCCAGCCGGGCAGTGATGGTACGGCATCGGCATCTCGCTACAACCGTGTGTGCGCTATGTCTGGCGCTGTCTTCGGTGTCATGCACCGAGGACAGCGTTGCGTCACCACCGTGGATGCGAGCCACAGAGACGCCCTCAGGCCTGCGGACCGACAGCTCGTCACAGAGTACTGTCGACGCGGGCCAGCCGGATGGTCGTGCTCCCGCCGACGCCGCATCTGTCCCCATTCCGCGCGTTCGCACAAGCTTGATCGATCACACAGACTGGCGTGTGCTCGACCCTCACGAAGATCCATTCGTCGATCGCCCGTCGCAAAGTGTTTGTGGGCCCGAGGGGGTTAGCGTTACGGCACTTGCCGGTGAGCTCAGCTACGACATAGAGACAGGGACCTGTAACTATATCACCGCGGTCCAGTCTACTCAGCGTGCCGTGACTGCCGGAGAACTCCTGAAGTTGAGAGTTTGGCACTTTGAGCTAACCGCACCGGCCCCCGCAGAGGCTCACGTTGTCGTCATGGTCGATGGTGTATTTTTGCTGGATACACGCGTCGCCATTCCAGCTCCAGGAGGACTGATCAAGTCCGAGCTCAGGATCGATCGCCCGATCGCGGCGGGCGCGCCGATCTACTTTCATCTTCATAATCACGGCCAGAACTCGTGGGCGCTCGTAGAAGTGAGTGCCGGACCTTAGTGGGTGTCGAACTATGGCTTACTCAACGTCGGGGTAGGGCGCAGAGGTCGTGTGAAAACTCAGAAATACTTTGCCAACCAAGCCGAGTCCAGGGCGATCGCATCAAAAGGCGCGTGATCTCGATCACTTCTGACATGACCCTGGCGCCAGATCCGCATTCGTGATCGTCTATGCCCGCTGCAGCAGC
>Ga0209082_1000077_pt1 | contig 57188 bp, 42 predicted proteins | sample ColdCreekSource_FD_184127 | JGI IMG/M metagenome (GOLD analysis project Ga0209082, IMG submission 184127) | Groundwater microbial communities from Cold Creek, Nevada to study Microbial Dark Matter (Phase II) - Cold Creek Source (SPAdes) (version 3) | ecosystem: Environmental > Aquatic > Deep... | reverse complement strand
ACGGAACGTCGCCCCACTGCACCAGAAAGTGCGGCTCGAGCTCGACGCCGTAGCGCGGATGATCGTAAGGCCTACGAAGCTCTGCTCTTATTTCCGTTGCGCGTGCCGGTCGTGCTGGGTGTGCCGGTCGAACCTCGATCACGCGGTCGTCAGCCCTGCAGCTCGCAGCGACAAGACCGTCACACGCCAACACAACAGCCACGCAGATAAGCGAAGAATAAGGGTTTGCTTTGAACGTACTCACCGTTACTCAGTCGTTTCATGGCGCGCTTGCGATGAAAGTTTTCGCGCTCAAAAGCCTACGTCCCGGGTCGGGTGACTGCGCGGCTGGCGCGGTTTTGACTTGTTCGGCAGCGGGCTTTGATTTCGGCGTCTGTCGCGTCACGCCGGGCGCACGTTTCTGCTTCTCCTCTTTCGCTCGAATCGAGCTGGGCTCGACTTGCGGTCGCGACTTACCCGACGTGCTCGCTGCGTCGCCGCCACACGCGGCAACACGTCGAGCTCGCGTGCGTTAGCAAAACGATCAGCGGCAGATTTACTCGAGCATCGCAGCACGATGCGCTCGAGCTGCGGATCGACCGAGACACAACGACGCCAGGCTCGAGAAACTTCAGCGTCAGGTGGATGTGGCGTGCAGCAACTACGATTCCCACGCCGCCCTCGCCGAAAGTGCGCTCCACTTTGTACTTATCCGCGATGATGGCCCCAGGGTGGAGATGCGCCTCGACTGCTTCTCGCACCCGATGAACCGAGTCTCCGTGACGTGTGCTGTGTCAGGGCCGCCGATCACAGGCGCCGCACGCGTCCGAAAGTTGACTCGGTGCGCTGCGACTGCAGGATCCCGCGGCGTCCCGCTCTCGGGTGCACACACCACCACGTGCACGAACATGTACTCCCACAACAGCTCTGCGCGCGCTTCACAGGTCGCAGCGCGGTCGCTATTCGAGCTGCAAAGCTAGAGATCTTGTTAGTATCCCCCGCTGTGGCTCCACTGCGTCCGCGTCGATGGCTGAGTCGATGCACAGTTCGGTGGCGCAACATCCGCGCGCTGCCATCCTATTTGATAGCGGTCTGCGTCGCCTGGTGCATTGCGCTCACGCCGCTGCTCGCACGCGCAGACACTGCGAGCACACCTGAGTCGGCGCTGCTCGGACGCAGCGCGCTCGCCGCTGTAGATCAAGTGTTGAGCGCGCGCCCCGGCACAGCGTTCATCCAAGCGGCGGGCAGCGCAGGCTACGGTTTCACAGAAAGCCAAGCGGGCGAGGGTGCGCATCACCGCATGGAAGCCAGCGTCGCGGCAGCGATCCGTCCGATCCAGCCGCTCGCGATCTCGCTCAGCTTCGATGGTCGTTACGACGCACATCCGGGTGGCGACGACGGGGCCGTCGGACTGCCGCGCATCACCGTCGTCGGTTCACAGCCCGTCGCGCCGCGTCTGCACGCGGGCGCGGCGCTGTCACTGGCGCTGCCCGGACAAACTGCGCCCTCGGTCGACTTCGGCGCAGCGGTGGTGAGCGTGCTCGCGCTCGGCAGTTTGCGCGTGTCGGGTGGCTGGCAGCTGTCCGCGCAGCTCGGTTTTCGCATCGACAACAGCGCCGAGGCCGCACCGGACCTCGCGCGCTTATCTCGCGCCGATCGCTTGTCCCTCGGCCTGAGCGATGCGCATGCAGTACCACTGGGCATCGCTGCGACCAAGACGCTCGAAGGCTGGCAGCTGTCGGCGGAGCTGAGTGGTGAGATCCTGGTCGGGTCCGCCGCTCCGAGCTTTTTGGAGTCGCCGCTACGAGCGGCGTTGGTCGCGCGCTTGCCCGTAGCGCGAGACCTCAGCATCGAGCTGTTTTCGCGGTTGTTGCTCAGCCAGCGCCCGAACTACGCGCGGGTACAGCCGTTGATCCCGGTGGAGCCACGCTTGATGATCGGCGTGGGCTTGCGCTTTGCGACCCAGCCCAAAGTGGCAGTCGCCGCGCCGTCGCGTACAGATCTGTACGGCACGACGCACGATGCGGACGGCAAACCGGTCCCAAACGCGTTGATCGTCGTGCGCGTGAGCGGCTTGGCGGTCGCGCAGCGCACGTTGCCCGACGGAACATTTCACTTCGAGAACTTGCCGCGTGGCGCTGCGCGTTTACACGTGACTGCGGATGAGCTCGATCCGCTCGAACACGCGCTGACGCTCGACCGCGCTCAGCAAACGATCGCGCTCGAGCTCACGCCGCATGCCGCCGGCAGTCAATTGCGCGGGCTCGTTCGCTCATTCGATGGAGCGCCCCTGGCTGCACAAGTGCGTCTGTTGCCGGAAGGTACGAGCGTAACTGCAGACAACGACGGCCGATTTGTGTTGGAGTTGGCACCGGGAAGCTATCAGGTCGAGATCGAGTGCACTGGCTATCGCACCCAGCGACGCAATGTGACCGTGCAGAAGAACGGCGTGACGCTGTTGAACGTCGAGCTTCGCGCCATGCGGCACTGAGCATCCTGTGTTGGGTGTGTTTGTGTGTTGTATTGTATGCGTGTTCGGATCGTGGTTGCTCGAATGAGTCTGGCGATACACTTGCCACACTGATCGACCACAAGGGCGGAGTGCAGCGCGATCACGCAGCGCAGCCGGGGCAGTTCGAGCCCGCAAACGATCGAGCGCGCTTCGTATCTGGCGACGCGCTGCGCACGCTGGAGAATGCGTCCGCTCGCCTGCAGCTGCCGGCGTCGGGCTCGGTACTCGTGCAGAGCGATACAACGATCCGCTTGTGGCGCGGCAAACGCACGGGCGTGCAGGTCAACGTGCAGACAGGTGTCGCCAGCGTGGTCGCGGTGAAGGAGCCGGTCTCGATACAAACGGCGCTCGGCCTCGCCGTGCTGCAGGCTGGCAGTGAGCTGCGCGTTCGACCGGACCTGCGCGGTCAACGCTTCGAGATCAAGCTCGGTCGTGCTTCACTCACCACGGCAGAGGGCCAGGAGCTGAACTTCGGCCCAGGTGAGAGTATCGGTGTGGATGAAACGCTTGTTCCCGTGACGCCACCCGCAGTGGATCCGCAGCTCACGGGCGTGCTCGGTCCGGACGCTGGCGAGGCAGCGGCAGCTGCAGAGGCTGCGCCAGCCGAGCTCAGCGATCTGGAGCTGCAGCCGGGAGCTTCAATTACGATCTTCGATCCCGCGCCGCCCAGCCGTCTGCGGCTCACGATCCCGGCGACTTGCCCGCACGGGGCGCGCGTGCGCATCGGGGGCAAGCAGGTGCCGCTGTCCCAGACTCAAGCGCTGCTGTTGTCTGGTGGCAGGCATGACTACCAAGTGGCGTGCCTCGATGAGGCCGGTGAAGCCAAGTCAGCCCAGTGGCGTGGCAGCGTGCGCGTGATCAAGAATCCTGGCACCGCGCGCTTGCCCAAATCGGCGCCGCGCAACAGCATCGACGTGGACGGGCGCTCCTACACTGTGCTCTTCCAAAACATTCCTCCGGTGCTCGCGGTGGAATGGCCATCGGCGCCCACGGCTAGCGAATACGTGCTCGTCGTGCGTCTCGACGGCGGAAAGGAGCGTCGTATTAGCCTGCGCGAGCCGCGTCATGTGTTTGCCGCGGGCGCGCTGCCGGAAGGGCGCCACGAGCTCAGCTTTGACGCTGCAGGGGCGGGCCGATCGCGGCCATCGACGATCACCCTGCGCTTTGACAACGCTTCTCCCACAGCGAGCCTGAGGCTGCCACCAGTAGCTGGTTTCGCACCGAGCGATCACGTGGAAGTGGCTGGCATCGCGCTGCCCGGTGCACAAGTAAGCGTTCTCGGTAAGCGATTGCCGCTGGATCCCCAGGGCCGCTTCGCTGGTGATGTGCCCGTGCCACAAGGCGTGAGCGCGCTTCCTGTTCGGATTCATCACCCGCGCACGGGGACCCGGTACTATGTGCGACGGGTCAAGTCCTCTCCATGAATAGCGCTGCGGAAAAGAGCTTGGTGGGGCAGCTGCTTCTGGGTCGCTACCGCGTGGTGCGGCGACTCGCGTTGGGTGGCATGGGCGCGGTCTATCTCGCGCGCACCGAAGGCGCGCGCGGCTTCAGCAAGCCGGTGGTGATCAAGCGCATCCTGCCGATCTGGGGCGGCGACGAAGAGATCGTGAGCTTGTTCGCGCGCGAGGCTCGCATCCTGTCGCAGCTACAAGACCCCGGCATCGTCAGTGTGATCGACTTCGGGCAGATCGAAGACGGCACGTTGGTGATGGTGCTCGACTACGTGCACGGTTATCACCTGGCGCACTGGTTCGCGTACTTGCGCATCCACCAAGGCAACATGCCGGTCGAGATGGCGCTGCACATCATGATCCGCGTGCTGTCCGCGCTGCAGTACGCACATTCGTTTGTGCGTCCGGATGGCAAGCCTTCAGCTGTGATCCATCGCGATGTGTCGCCTGCGAACATTCTGCTCGACATGAGCGGCAACGTGAAGCTCGTGGACTTCGGCATCGCGCGTGCCGAGGACGATGCGAACGAGTACAAGACCGAAGCGCCACAGCTGCGCGGAAAATTCGGTTACTTGGCGCCGGAGCTGTTCACTGGCGCTCCGCCTTCGCCGCAGAGCGACATCTACGCCGCGGGCGTCGTGTTGTACGAGGTCCTGACGGGCGACAATCCGTTCCGTGGGCGTGAGGTCACAGACAGCTATCACAAGGCGCTGACGCTCACGCCGCCGACGATCTCGAGCTTGCGCTCCGACGTCCCCGAGTCGCTCGTGCAAGTGATCGACGGCGCGCTCACGAAAGAGCCCACCCAACGCTACGCGACGGCAGCCGAGTTTGCCGACGCGCTGCGGCGCGAGCGCTCTGCGCCGGATGAAGTTTGCCAAGCGCGCTTGCGCAAAGCGGTGCAGCTTGCGTTCGTCGGTCCGCTCGCTGAAACATTGGGCGTAGAGCCGCTGTCAGCTTCAGACGAGGTTTGGCGCGGTGTCGCGACAGAGGGCAGCGATGCTACGCCACCTTCGGTCGAGACCGCACCGGGTACGCCGCCAGGAGCTGCAGCTGTGGCTCCTGGCTCGCTCCAGCTCGCGCCGCTGTCAGCTTCGCCCGGCATCAGCCTGCCACCCGAGGGTCGCGAGTCGTTTCCCGGAGGCAGCGATCAACCGACGTTGCGCCGTATCGATCCCGGCCCCACTGTGCCGACGCCTGTGTTGCGGCCATCGCAATTGCGCCTCGTCTCGCTGCTGAGCATGATCTTGTTCGGCGCGTTTTTGGTGGCCGGCATCTTGCGCGCATTCACGAGCAAAGAAGATCAAGTGATCGTGATCGAGCGCGAGCCAAACCAAGTGGCCGCGCCCGCTGGCACGCCTGCGATTGCCGCGGCACAGGCGGAAGAAGATAAAACAGAAGACGCGCCTATGGATGGGGTCGCTGAAGCACACGCCGCTGCGCCAGCCAAGCCGAGCGCAAGCAGACAAGCGCAGCAGGCAAACGCGGGCCCAGTCGAGCCCGACCCCGCGCTATTGACCAAGCGCTTTGCCCAAGAACAACCGCGTGTGCAGCGCTGCTTCGCAACCGAAGCGCAACAGAGCGACACGCAGGCTGAGCTCACACTGGAGTTTCAGGTCAACACCTTTGGGGTTGTCGAGCGCGCTGAGCTACCGGCAACGGTCAGCGCAGCGCTCAGGTCCTGCTTGTTGGATGTGGCCAAAAGCACACGCTTTCCACGCCTGACGAAAGCCGTCACATTCCGAATCCCGATCCAAGCCCGCGTCACGCAGTAGTTTATGCAGGCAGACACACGCGGATCGGGCATTCTCAGCGACGATGCCGTGCGCCCGAACCCTCTGCCGACGTGCCGCGTTACTTAGCGCGCTCCTGTGTATCTCAGCGTGCGGTAGGCTCGGCTTCGAGCTGCACGAGAACGACGCAGGGCGCAGCTTCGTAGTCGAAGACACTTCGGGTGGCGTCAGGAACAACGGCCGCTCTGGTTCGCCAGCAACAATCGTGAAGCGCGATGCGGGTCAGCCGCCATCAGCTGCAAGCGGTACCACCGCCCCCGACGAACCGAGCAGAGCCATAAACGGCAGCGCATGCTCAGCTGACGACACGTGCGAGAGCGGCGCTTGCATAGGCGGCACGTGCTGCGAGTCGCGCTGCGACGCGCCTCCTGTCTGCTACCTCGCAGCTGACGCCAAGTGCGACACTGGCCACTGCCAATACGTCGCCGCTCCGAGCGGCGAGGACTGCGACGACGACAACGCCTGCACCACCGACGATCACTGTCGCGACGGCGCCTGCACCGGTGCGTCAGACTGCGACGACGACAACGCTTGCACGGGCGATTTCTGCGGCCCCGATCGCTGCGCGCACGCGAGCACGTGCCAGCCGGACGACGTTCGCTGCAGCTACGCCGAACGCCTCAGCCACGGCTACTGGCTGTGTCCGGGCCCGGTCACGTTCGATGACGCGCGCGCAGAGTGTCGACGCATCGGCGCGAAGATCGCGACAGTCAACGACGAGGCCGAGCAGAAAGCGCTTTGGCGGCTCGGCATGCGCGACACCTGGATCGGCTTCCGCGCAAGTGCTGCGGATCCTGACGAGGCCGATGCAGGCTTTGCGTGGGTCGAAGGCGAGAGTGACTTCGAAGCTTGGGCCCACGAAGATTTGGACGCCGGCGTCGCCGAGCGCTGCGCGTTTCTGTCGGCCGCCGAGCAGGGCGCCTGGCAGAGCCGCGCATGTGACGACGCGTTCTCCGGCTTCGCATGCGAGCTCGAACAGTACGCCGCGCCCGAAGCGTCTTGCCGCTACGAGCGGCGAGGTGCGCACGGCTATTTCAGTTGCGAGAGCGAGCGCACCTGGATCGAAGCGCAGCAGCGTTGCCAGGACAACGGTGGGTACTTGGTCGAGCCTGACAGTGTGGAAGAACACGCGTTTGTGCTCGGTTTGCTCAAGCCCGACGCGCGCTACGCGATCGGTGTGACAGACGCGCAGTCCGAGGGACAGTTCGTCACGACCCGGGGAGGGCGGCTCAGCTTCAGCGCGTGGGACGCACAAGAGCCGAGCGCACAGCGCGCCGAGCTCGATTACGCGGTGCTCACTGCTTCGGGGGCTTGGCGGAGCGTAGGCTCGGCAGAGCGCAGCTACTACATCTGCGAACAAGAGCGCTGACGCTGAAGCTACTCAAGTTGTCACGGGGTTAGTCGCAAGCGGGTGCTGTGGTTGTGCGGCGCACGCGGCGCGCGTGGTATAAGTCTGAGTGGGTGACCGCGAAGGAGACCAAAGTACCGCGGAGCCGGCTCGGCAGGTTGTCCGGCTTGGCGAAGGTTGGCCTACGCGCGGGTGTTGACCTGTTGCGCCCGAGTGACTCGGACGCTGCGGCCAAGCACGCTGCGGATGTGCTCGGGCGACTGCGCGGGCTCGCGGCCAAGGTCGGCCAAATGGCGAGCTACGTCGACGGCTTGGTGCCCGAAGCACAGCGCGAGCACTACGAGACGGCACTGCGCGGCTTGCGCGCTGCCGCGCCGCACTCAGCTGCGAATGAAGTGGTCGCGCTGATCGAATCGGAGCTGGGTGCGCCACTCGCGCAGCTGTTCGCCGAGTTTGACGCCGAGCCGATCGCCAGCGCGTCGATCGGCCAAGTTCACCGCGCGCGCTTGCAGGACGGGCGCGAGGTCGCGGTGAAGGTGCAGCATCCCGGGATCGAGCACGCGATCGACGCAGATCTTGCGAATGCGGCCATGCTCGAGCGCTTGGCCTCGCTGTTCGGTCCCGCCGCGTTCGACAGTCGGCGCTTGTACAGCGAGCTGTCCGGCCGCATCCGCGAAGAGCTCGATTATCGGCTCGAGGCCGAGCGTCAACTCCAGTTCGCGCGTCTGCACGCCGCGGACAGCGCGATCTGCGTGCCCGAGGTGATCGCCACGCACAGCGCGAACCGCGTGCTCACCAGCGAGCTGGTTCGCGGTCAAAGCTTGGAGTGGGCAGCGACCCAACCTGAAGCGGTGCGCGCGAGCTACGCGAGCGTGATGTGGCGCTACGTGATGCGCGGCAACTTGATCGGCGGGCTGTTCAACGCCGACCCACACCCAGGCAACTATCTGTTCCGTGACGACGGGAGCATCGCGTTTCTCGATTATGGTTGCGTACAACCGATCCGTGGCGAGCGCTTGCGCGCAGTGCGTCGCTTGCATCTGGCCGCCCGCAACCGCGACGAAGCGGCGTTCCGCGACGTGTGCACACAGATCCTCGGCACACACGGGGGCAGCTACGAGGCTGCGGCGCTAGCGCATTCGCGCATGACGATGGAGCCGTTGTTCGCCTCGCCGTACCGCATGCAGCGCGAGTTCGTCACGAGGCTGGTGAAAAACGTGTTCTCGCTGAGTGATCAGCTGAAGAACAAAGATGGGAGCTTCCAGCAACCGCCGGAGGGCATCCTGTTCATGAATCGCCTCCAATGCGGCTTCTACTCAGTCCTGGCACGACTCGACTGCGAAGTCGACTACGCCCAAGTCGAGCAACAACTGCTCGACTCAGCTGGCCTTCTCGAGTAGCGCGGTGTCCGCAGACGCGGTCTTCGACGGCAACCTGGACGTCAGCGCTACTTTCGTCTTTTTGACGCCTGAAGATAGGCTCGCGTGGGCTAGCGGCAGACGTCGCCGCATTGTGCGACGCGGCATTGGTCAGCTGCGTAGGACTTGCCGACTAACGTAGCCGGATCGCCGACCTGCGCTGCGACCTGCAGCGCGGTTCCACCGGCCGCTTCGATCTGATTGCGGCAGGGGCCAGCCGGAGGCGTACAAGCGAGCGCACCACCGCAATAACACGGCGTCCCGATGCAGTTGCTCTGCGAGCTGCACGTGATGATATCGCCGCACAATCGGTTGTTGTTTTGGTTCTCTGTCCCGCGGCACGCGAGCTCGGTCGCCGTGCACTTCTCACAAGCGCAGCGCTCACAGTCATTGCGCGCTTGATCCAAGCACTGCGTGCGTTCTTCGGCGTTGATGAACGTACAGGCGGGATCGCAGTCGTCGCTGCCGTCGCAATCTTCGCCGTCTTCCTTCACGCCGTTGCCGCAGCGCGGCTGGCAGTTGGGATCGGTGCGGGCGTTGCCGCCGCTCGGGCAGCAGCCGTCGTCGGGCCCCACCATCTCGATCCGCTCGTGCAGACACGCGACATTGCAGTTCGACGGGCTGCCCGTCAGGCTGTCGTTCGTGCAGGCCTCTTCGTCGTCGCACGCGGCAGCACTCGTCATGCACGGCTTCTCGGTCTCGGCTTCACACGTCTCGCCGCTCGTCGTCTGCACGATGCCGTCGCCGCAACGCGATGAACAATCGAGATCGTTGTCGCGCGTGCAGTTGCCTGGACAACAGCCGTCACCGCTCTCACAGGTCAGGCCGCGCAACACGCACTCGGTTTGACAGCCCGTACCGTTCAGCACGCGCGGCACGCAGCGCTCGATGTTTGGACAAGTCGCTGGGCAGGCGCCCGGCGCACCCGCGGGGATGGCGGTATCGCATTTCTCGACGCCGTTCACCTGACCATCGCCGCACTTCGCGACTGCTGTGCCCGCGTCGTCAGCATCACTTGTGCCTGCACTGGGTCGACTTCGCGGCGTTTCGTCAGGCCCGAGTCCGACGCTCGCATCGGTCGCGATTCCCGTCGACGTGATCACCGGACTGCCGCGTGTACCTTCTGAACCCGCGCGTGGACCACCTAGCGTATTGATACTTTGCAGCAGCTCTGAGTCGTAAACACTGCAGCTCGCAAGCAACAGCATCATGAATCGAAGCGCATGCAGCGCACCGCTGACGCGGCTTAGCCACACTCTTTGCGACACCGATTTTGAGGCGCGAAAGACGAGCATGAAGAAGGGACCGCCATTTGCGACTATAGCTGACCGTATTGGGGCTCGCGCAAAAAACGTTCAGTTCTCGATGCACAAAAAGTTTGTGTAGAAGCTCACAAGTCAGTGCGAATCGGGGCGGTCTGACTGAATTTCCAGCTTGGGTTATCCTGCTGCGCGCGCCGCAGCTCCCAATCGTCGCGTAGCAATGCGACTGGCCGACCGTCCTGGTCTGCTACGCCGAGCGCGATACGCGCCTTCATGATCTCCTGCGGCGAGCTCGGTCCTTCCACCCAGCGCGCGTGACTGAAGCCCATTCGCTCCAGCTCCACTTTCGCGCCGTACTCATGTTCGAGTCGGAACTTGAGCACGTCAAACTGGAGCTCACCTACGACACCTAGGATGGGATCTTTCTCGCGCCCAGGTTCCAAGAACAGCTGCACAGTGCCTTCTTCGGCTAACTGCTCGATGCCTTTTTGCAGTTGCTTGCGCTTCATCGGGTCGCGCAGCAGCACACGGCCAAAGTGTTCTGGCGAAAAACGCGGAACACTATCAAACGACAGACCGACTTCAGACGAAAGCGTGTCGCCGATACGGAACTGACCCGGGTCATAGAGTCCGATGATGTCGCCGGCCCAAGCTTCATCCACCACTTGTCGTTCCTGAGCCATCATCTGCTCAGCGCGCGCGAGGCGAATCTCTTTGTTCAGGCGGAAATGATTCACCCGCATGCCGCCGCTGAACTTGCCCGAGCACACGCGCAGGAACGCGATGCGGTCGCGGTGCGACGGATCCATGTTCGCCTGCACCTTGAACACGAAGCCGCTGAACGGCTCAGCGTCAGGCGCGATCTCGCCCTTGTTCGAGGTATGCGGTCCAGGCGCAGGACACATCTGCGCAAAAGCCTCGAGGAACGGCTCCACACCGAAGTTCGTGAGCGCCGAGCCAAAGAACACGGGCGTGATCTCACCCTTCAGGAAGCGCTCGCGATCGTATTGCTCGCCGGCACCGTCGAGCAGCTCGATCTCCGCGCGCAGCTCAGTGACTTGTTCCTCGCCGAGCAAGCCTTCGAGCGCGGGATCATCGATGCCGCTGACCTTTTGCGGCGCTTTTTGCGCGTTCTGCGCCGTGCGTTCGAACGTCAATACGCGCTTGGTGAGCCGATCGTAGACACCACGAAAGCGATCACCGCTGCCCGCGGGCCAGGTCACTGGCGCCGTACGCAGCTTCAGCACTTCCTCGACCTCAGTCATCAGCTCCATCGGATCGCGCGCCGGACGGTCGAGCTTGTTCACGAACGTCACGATCGGAGTCCCGCGCATGCGGCACACCTCGAACAGCTTGCGCGTCTGCGTCTCGACGCCCTTGGCTGCATCGATCAGCATGATCGCGCAGTCGGCTGCGGTGAGCGTGCGGTAGGTATCCTCGCTGAAGTCTTGGTGACCGGGCGTATCGAGCAAGTTGTAGCGCCAGCCACCGAGCTCGAACGCCATCGCGCTCGACGTCACCGAGATACCGCGCTTCCTTTCGATCTCCATCCAGTCGCTGGTCGCTGCGCGCGCGGCCTTGCGCGACTTCACCGCGCCGGCCTGGTGGATCGCGCCTCCGTACAAGAGCAGCTTTTCCGTGAGCGTCGTCTTGCCGGCGTCAGGGTGCGAAATGATCGCGAAGGTGCGGCGCTTTTCGTACGGATGCATGGCTTGATATTGTAGCGGAAGCCGGTGCCGCGGCTTCTCGGGGGACACTCCCCTAGACTGAAACCCGTCGCCGGGCAAGTGCGCCCTACCGGTAGCTCGCCAAGTGCGTTAGAGAGCGCTGCGCCAGCATGTTTTACCGTCTGCTCATTCGTCCGGTGCTGTACGCGTTTTCCGCCGAGACGGCGCACCACTTCACCATGCGCCTGCTCGCACTCGTCTCGAGCATGCCGTGGCTCTGCGCGATCGTGCAGAGCCTGTTCGGCACGCGCGACGCACGCCTGGAAGTGAAGTGCCTCGGGCTGACTTTCCCGAGTCCGATCGGTTTGGCTGCGGGCCTGGACAAAGACGCCGAGGCGGTGCCCGCGCTGCGTGCGCTGGGCTTCGGGTTCGTCGAGGTCGGCACCATCACCGCACAGCCGCAGCCGGGGAATCCGCAGCCGCGCCTGTTCCGCCTGCCCAAAGACCGCGCGCTGATCAACCGCATGGGCTTCAACAACCGAGGCTCCGAGGTCGCGCGGGAGCGCCTGTCCCAGCTGCAGCCAGGAGCGGCGCCGCTGGGCGTGAACATCGGCAAAACTAAGCTCGTGCCCAATGAGCAGGCGGTGGATGACTACGTGCTGAGCGCCGCGCGACTCGGCGCCCACGCCGACTACCTCGTGATCAATGTCAGCTCGCCGAACACCCCAGGATTGCGCGATCTTCAGGCGATCGAGAGCCTGCGCCCGCTGATCACCCGAGTGCGCGCCGAGCTCGACCGCGTGCGCCCCACGCCGCGCGTGCCGTTGCTGCTCAAGATCGCGCCGGACCTCAGCGACCAGGACATCGACGCGGTCGCAGATCTCGCGCTCACGCTGCAGCTCGATGGGATCATCGCGACCAACACCACCATCGGGCGCGGCGGCTTGGCCAGCGATCCTGCGGAGGTCGAGGCCTGCGGGGCAGGGGGCTTGTCGGGCGCGCCGCTCAAGGTCCGCGCGCTCGAGGTGCTCGCGCGACTGTACGCACGCGTGGGTGAGCGCGTTGTGCTGATCGCAGCTGGTGGCGTCGAAACCGGCGAAGATGTTTGGGATCGGCTGCGCGCCGGCGCGACCTTAGTGCAGGTCTATACCGCACTGATCTACGACGGCCCTGCTCTGCCAGCACGCCTCGCGCGTCAGCTGAGCGCACGCTTGCGTTCCGAAGGGCTAGCGCACGTAGATCAAGTGCGCGCCAGCTGACCAACGCGCCCCGTCCCGTACGCGTTCCCCGCGCCGGGAAAGAGAATGAACAAGGAGCCGAGGAGCCGGGGAGGTTTTGGATTGGGTCCGAGAGGTGAATAGAGCGTTTATCCAGGTTCATCGCCGTAAGGTCGCCGCCGTGTCACGAACCTCAAAAATCTCCCCGGCTCCTTGGCTCCCTGTTGACTCTTGTTCACTCCGTCGGAAGCCGAGAACTTGTGAGCGATGGTCAGTCGCGTACGGATGAAGATAGTTTCATGCTGGATTTACGCGTCGGACACACAAAGAGGTGGATCTGGACACTCTCAGATCGTAATGAGCCCTTTCACAGTCCGTCGTTCGTAGTTGTGCTTCGTGGCGCAGCTGCCGGGACACCTAAACCCACAACCGCAGCACGCGGCGGCGCCTGCCCGTGGCCCGGACGAGTGCGACCGTACGCCTAATAAAGTTAGGCGAAATGGCCTCTTTGCCTAATGTTCCGTTGACATGATGGCCACTTTGCCTATAAAAGTTCGGCGAAGAGTGTAACCCCCCATGCGATCGAAACGAGACCCTCAGGGCTTGGACGAAATCGACCGCCGAATCCTCGAGATGCTGCAGGCCGACTGCAAAGTCGCGCTGGCTCGCCTCGGAGAGCAGGTGGGCCTTTCCGCTCCCTCGGTCGTGGAACGCGTGCGCAAGCTAGAAAACGAGGGGTTTATTCAGGGCTACCACGCGCGTCTCAACGCTCGGCGACTCGGCCTGGACGTGATCGCGTTCATCAGCGTGTGGACGGCGCACCCGCAGGTCATCAAGGATTTCGGCGCCAAGCTGGCTGAGCTGTCGGAGTTCGATGACGTCCTCGAGTGTCACCACGTGACCGGGGACCCTTCGTTGTTGCTGAAGATCAAGACTCGCAACACACAGTCGCTGGAGCGACTGATCAGCGCTTTGCGTTCGCTTTCCGGAGTGGAACGAACGGAAACCAATGTCGTGCTCTCGACGCTCGTCGAGCGCCCGGGTTTGGGTGCCAAGTCCCTTCGGTCGCTTGCGACTGGGGGAGGCGGCGAAGACACGTCGTCTGTTTCGTAGCGGAAACCGGCGCGACACGGCTTGTCGACGAACATGGGGCCCGTACAAAAGCCCTGTGCCGGCGGCGCACACGGAGTGGACACCTCAGCGGGCAGTCCAGAGCAATCGGAGTTAGGTCAATGGGACGACTGGATCAGGCAGAGCTTGCGAAACTACGACAGGATGCCGCGGAGCACGGGCTGTACAGCCCGCAGCACGAGCGTGACGCCTGCGGTATGGGGTTTGTTGCTCATCTCAAAGGCCAGAAGTCGCATGAGATCGTAAAGAACGCGCTTACGGTGCTCGCACATCTGGCACACCGTGGCGCTTGTGGTTGCGATCCCGAGACGAGCGACGGTTGCGGCGTGCTGCTGCAGATCCCGCACGAGCTCTACAAGGCGAAGTGCGCGGAGCTGAAGATCGCGCTGCCCGAGGCCGGCAAGTACGCCGTCGGGATGCTGTTCTTCCCGCGAGATCCTGTCGCGAAGACCAAGCTGAAGGCGCTCATGGAGCGCATCGTGAAGGAAGAGAAGCTCACGCTGCTCGGGTACCGCGACCTGGTCGTGCACCCTGAAGCAGTCGGCTTTTTGGGCAAAGAATCGATGCCCGACTTCTCGCAGATCTACGTGGGGCTGCCCGACGGGATCGACGAAGCGGAGAGCGAGCGCAAGCTGTACCTCGCGCGTCGTCGCATCGAGAACGAAGCGGAGATCGCAGGCTGGACCGCGGAGAACGGCTTCTACGTGTGCTCGATGAGCAGCCGTACGGTCGTCTACAAGGGGCTGCTCATCCCCGAGCGCTTCCATCTGTTCTACGAGGATCTCCAGGATCCGCGCGCCACGTCTGCGATCGCGCTCGTGCACTCGCGCTTCAGCACGAACACGTTCCCGAGCTGGCCGCGTGCCCATCCTTATCGCTTCATCGTGCACAACGGTGAGATCAACACGTTGCGCGGCAACGTGAACTGGATGCGTGCGCGCGAGCGTCAGTTGAAGAGCGACAAGTTCGGCGCCGACATCGAGCGCATCTTGCCCGTGCTCACGCCGGACGGCAGCGACTCGGGCAACTTCGACAACGCGCTCGAGCTGCTGACGCACACCGGTCGCTCGCTCCCGCACTCGGTCATGATGATGATCCCGGAGGCATGGGAGAAGAACGATCTCATGCCCGAGGACAAGCAGGACTTCTATGAGTACCACTCCTGCTTGATGGAGCCGTGGGACGGCCCGGCTTCGATCGCGTTCACCGACGGCCGCGTGGTCGGCGCAGTGCTCGATCGCAACGGCTTGCGCCCGTCGCGCTACTACGTGACCAAGGACGACGTCATCGTGATGTCGTCGGAGGTCGGCGTGCTCGATATTCCGACCGAGCGCATCGCGAGCAAGGGCCGGCTCGAGCCAGGCCGTATGTTGTTGGTCGACACGACGCAAGGTCGCGTCGTCGACGACAACGAGCTCAAGAAGGGCTTCGCCAAGCGCAAGCCGTACGGCAAGTGGTTGCGCGAGAACCTGCTCCGGATCGATCAGCTGCCGATCCCGGATCCTTCGCGCTTGCCGCTCGAGTGGGACTCGAAGACGTTGTTCCAGCGCCAGCGTGCGCACGGCTACACGCGTGAAGACGTGCGCGTGCTCATCCGGCCGATGGGCATCAACGGCGAAGAAGCACTGGGCTCGATGGGCAACGACACACCGCTCGCGGTGCTGTCAGACAAGCCGCAGCTCTTGTTCAACTACTTCAAGCAGACCTTCGCGCAGGTGACGAACCCGCCGATCGATCCGCTGCGTGAAGAGCTGGTGATGTCGCTGCGCGTGCTGCTTGGCGCCGAGCAGAACCTGTTCGACGAGACACCCGAGCACTGTCATCGGCTCGCGCTCAGCAAGCCGCTCTTGACCAACGAGCAGCTGCAGAGCATCAAGGATCTCGACTTCCGCAACCTGCGCAGCGTGACCTTGCCGATGCTGTTCCCTGTGGAGAAGCACGGCGCAGGTCTCGAAGCCGCGCTGCAGCAGCTGTGCGTGCAGGCGGAGTCGGCGATCGACGACGGCTACACCGTCATCGTGCTCACGGACCGTGCTCACGACAAACACAACGCGCCGATGCCTTCGCTGCTCGCGACGGCGGCCGTCCATCACCACTTGATCCGCAAGGGCAAGCGCTCGCAGTGTGGGCTCGTGATCGAAGCGGGTGAGCCGCGCGAGGTCATGCACTTCTGCTTGCTGCTCGGCTACGGCGCTGCGGCGATCAACCCGTACTTGGCCTACGAGACGGTGCACGAGCAGGTGCAGTCCGGCAACATGCAGAAAGCTGATGGCGTCAAAGGCGTCGACAACTATCTGAAGGCCGCGCACAAAGGTATCCGTAAGGTTATGTCCAAGATGGGCATCTCGACCTTGCAGAGCTACCAAGGTGCGCAGATCTTCGAGGCCATCGGCCTGCGCAAGTCGCTTGTCGCGAGCTACTTCACCGGCACGCACTCGCGCATCGAAGGCATCGGGCTCGAGGAGCTCGCCGCTGAGATCTCGGTGCGCCATCACGCCGCGTACGAAGTGCCGACCTTGCTGGCCGGTGCTGAGCTGGACGCGGGCGGTCTGTACCAGTGGCGTCGCCGCGGCGAGTACCACATGTACAACCCGGACTCGGTCGCGCTCCTGCAGCACGCCGTGCGCTCGGCCAACTACAAGTTGTTCAAGTCGTACAGCGCCAAGATGAACGACACGAGCACCCAGCTGTGCACGATCCGCGGCTTGCTGGAGTTCAAGGCGCAGACGCCGGTGCCGATCGAAGAGGTCGAGCCTGCGAAGGATATCGTCAAGCGCTTCAAGACTGGCGCGATGTCGTTCGGCTCGATCTCCAAAGAAGCCCACGAGAACATCGCGATCGCGATGAATCGCATCGGCGCGCGCTCCAACACGGGCGAGGGTGGCGAAGATCAAGAGCGCTTCACGAAGATGCCGAACGGCGATTCCAAGCGTTCGTCGATCAAGCAAGTCGCGTCCGGTCGCTTTGGCGTGACCAGCCATTACTTGGTCAACGCCGACGAGCTGCAGATCAAGATGGCGCAGGGCGCGAAGCCCGGCGAAGGCGGTCAGCTGCCAGGCCACAAGGTCGACGACACGATCGCGCGCGTGCGTTACGCGACGCCAGGTGTCGGGCTGATCTCGCCCCCGCCGCACCACGACATCTACTCGATCGAAGATCTCGCGCAGCTGATCTTCGACCTCAAGAACGCCAACGAGCACGCACGCATCAGCGTCAAGCTGGTGTCCGAGGCGGGCGTGGGCACGGTCGCAGCTGGCGTGTGCAAAGCGAAAGCTGATCTCGTGCTGATCGCCGGAGACGTCGGTGGCACAGGTGCCTCGCCGCTCACTTCGATCAAGCACGCGGGCACGCCCTGGGAGCTCGGCCTCGCCGAGACTCAGCAGACGCTGGTCTTGAACGACCTGCGTCGCCGGATCCGCGTCGAGACCGATGGTCAGCTCAAGACCGGTCGCGACGTGGCAGTGGCGGCGCTGCTCGGCGCGGAAGAGTTCGGCTTCGGCACCGGTGCGCTCGTCGCCAGTGGCTGCATCCTGATGCGCGTCTGCCACTTGAACACCTGCCCGGTGGGCGTCGCTACGCAGGATCCAGAGCTGCGCGCGCGCTTCAAGGGCCAGCCTGAGCACGTGATCAACTTCATGCTCTTCATCGCCGAAGAGCTGCGCGAGATCATGGCTCAGCTCGGCTTCCGCAAGATCGAGGACATGGTCGGTCGTGTCGACATTCTCGAGCCGCGCAAAGCGATCGATCACTGGAAAGGCAAGGGCGTGGATCTCTCGCCGATCCTGCACAAGCCGGACGTGCCAGCCGATTGGCCGCTGCGCTGCATCGAGCCGCAAGAACACGACATCAAGAACGTGCTCGATCGCAAGCTGATCGAGCGTTCGATGCCGGCGTTGGAGCGCAAGGAGAAGGTCACGTTCGAATCGCCGATTCGCAACATCGACCGCACCGCCACTGCGCTCCTGTCCGCGGAGGTGTCTCGCCGCCATGGGCTGCAAGGCCTGCCGCCCGAGACGATCAACATCACGTTCAGAGGTTCCGCGGGGCAGAGCTTTGGCGCGTTCATGGCGCCGGGCTTGTCCGTGCGGGTCGAGGGCGACGCCAACGACTACGTGGGCAAGGGCTTGTCGGGCGGACGCATCGTCGTGGTGCCGCCGTCCGATGCCGGCTACGTGCCCGAGGACAACATCATCGCTGGCAACGTCGTGCTGTACGGCGCGACCGGTGGTGAATGTTATCTGCGCGGCAAGGTCGGCGAGCGCTTTTGTGTCCGCAACAGCGGAGCTATCGCGGTCGTCGAAGGTGTGGGTGACCACGGCTGCGAGTACATGACGCGCGGCGTCGCTGTGGTGCTCGGACCGACCGGGCGCAACTTCGCTGCAGGTATGAGCGGCGGTGTCGCGTACGTGTGGGACGAGCAGGGCACCTTCGAAGCGCACTGCAACTTGGGCATGGTCGATGTCGAGCCGCTCGCGAGCGACGACATCGCGCGGCTCAAGACTTTGCTGCACCGGCATTTGCAATACACGGGCAGCCAGGTCGCCGAGCGCATCTTGGCGAACTGGGAGCGCTCGCTCTCCAAGTTCGTGCGGGTCATGGCGCGCGAGTACAAGTCGGTGCTCGCCGCCGAGAAGTACGACAGCGAGCTGTCATTGCTCGCCACTGTCTAGCGTCTAGCGCGCTGAGCGTTCGGTTACATGTCACAGGTCGCGGCTTAGGAGTCGGTTATGGGTAAGATCACAGGGTTTTTAGAGTTCAAACGCAAAAAGGCGCCGCGTGAGCCTGTGGCCGACCGGCTCAAGCATTGGCAAGAATTCGAGATGGGCTTGTCTGAGCCCGAGGTGATCGATCAGGGCGCGCGCTGCATGGACTGCGGCATCCCGTTCTGTCACCTGGGCTGTCCGCTCGGAAACATCATTCCGGACTGGAACGACTTCGTGTACCGCGACCGCTGGGACCAAGCGGCGATGCGCTTGCACCAGACCAACAACTTCCCCGAGATGACCGGGCGCGTGTGCCCGGCGCCGTGCGAGGAAGCCTGCGTTCTGAACATCGACAAAGAGCCTGTCACCATCAAGCAGATCGAGCGTCAGATCGCCGATCGCGCGCTGATGGAAGAGCACGGTTGGTATGCGCCGCGCCCAGCGGCGAAGCGCAGCGGTAAGACCGTGGCGGTGATTGGCTCGGGCCCTGCAGGGCTTGCTTGCGCGCAGCAGCTCGCTCGCGCGGGTCACGCGGTCGTGGTGTTCGAGCGCGATGATCGCATCGGCGGTTTGCTGCGCTACGGCATCCCGAACTTCAAGATGGAGAAGCACCTAATCGACGCGCGCATGCGTCAGATGGAGAGCGAAGGCGTCAAGTTCCGTCCGGGCGTGAACGTCGGCGTGAACTATCCGATCGAGCGTTTGCGCAAAGAGTTCGACGCGATCGTGCTCTCGGCTGGCGCGACGCAAGCGCGTGATCTGCCGATCGAGGGTCGCAACCTCAAGGGCGTGCACTACGCGATGGAGTTCCTCGTCCAGCAGAACCGCGTGTGTGAGGGCGACACGGTTCCGAATCAGCTCAGCGCCGAGGGCAAGCACGTGATCATCTTGGGCGGTGGCGACACCGGCTCGGACTGTCTCGGCACCTCGAACCGGCACGGCGCAGCGCAAGTGCATCAGTTCGAGCTATTGCCTGCGCCTCCTGAAGATCGCACCCCCGATATGCCGTGGCCGTACTGGCCGATGGTCATGCGCACGTCGTCTTCGCAAGAAGAGGGTGTGGAGCGCGACTTCAGCGTGAACACGAAGAAGCTCGTGGGCGATGCGGAAGGCAACGTCAAAGAGCTGCACGGCGTGCGTCTGACTTGGAAGCTCGACAGCACGGGTCAGCGGCGCATGGAGGAAGTGCCGGGCTCAGAGTTCGTGCTCAAAGCCGACCTCGTGTTGCTCGCGATGGGCTTCGTCGGTGCGGAGAAACCACTGCCCGAGAAGCTCGGCGTGAAGATGACCGATCGCGGCACGGTGCAGGCAGACGAGCACTACATGACCAGCGTGCCTGGCGTGTTTTCGTGTGGCGATATGCGGCGCGGGCAGTCGCTGGTGGTCTGGGCGATCTGGGAGGGTCGCGAGACCGCGCGCGGGGTCGACGCCTACCTGATGGGCCATTCTGACCTGGGCACGAGCCCGATGGCGGCTCCTTTGGTCCTGCCCACGATGTAAGCCAAACTCACCCGTACGCGTGCCCGTGCCCCTAAACGATCTTCGCGTACGGGCACGGGCACGGGCACGGGTACGTGGAAGAGCGTGGGCAAGTGCGGTAAACACGCCCGCGTGAGCGACTCTGACAAACCCCTGCCTCCTTTGCCCGAGCTGCGGGCCCAGCTGGACGAGCTGGACCGTCAGGTGCTCGAGCTGCTCGCGCGGCGCATGGAAATCGTGAGCGGCGTCGCACGCCTCAAGCGCGCTGAAAACAAGGAGATCCGGGACTCTAACCGCGAGCAGCAGCTCTTGGCTTCAAGGCGTGCATTCGCAGTGAAGCTCGGGCTCGATCCGGAGTCGGTCGAGTCGATCTACCGGCAGATCCTGATCTCCAGCCGCGATCACCAGGCGGCGATGAATCGCGGGCCCGGTCCCGAGGGACCCAAGCGCTCGATCTTGATCGTGGGCGGTGCGGGCGCGATGGGCGGCGTTCTGAGCCAGCTCTTTCAAGATCTAGGGCACACAGTTCAAAGCCTCGATTTGGACAACAAGCAGAGCGCGCAGGAGCTCGTGCCGACTGCGGATGTGGTTGTGATCTCCGTGCCGATCGCAGTGACCGAGAGCGTGATCCGAGCGCTGGGTCCGTTGGTTCGGCCGGACGCGCTGCTCATGGATGTCACGTCGATCAAGTCCGCGCCGCTGCAAGCGATGCTGGACGCTTCGCGTGCGAGCGTAGTGGGCGCGCACCCGATGTTTGGTCCCGGCTCGGCGTCGCTCAATGGGCAGCGCGTCGTGCTGTGCCGCGGACGCGGCGACGCATGGCACGACTGGCTCGCCGCAAGTCTGCGCGCGCGTGGCTTGGTGATCACCGAAGCCAGCGCTGCGGAGCACGACCGCGCGATGTCGCTGGTGCAGGTGCTCACGCACTTCCAGACCCAGGTGTTTGGCCTCGCGCTCGCGCGCACAGGCATCCCGCTGGAGTCATCGCGGCGCTTTACCTCACCTGCCTATCTGATGGAGCTGTACGTCGCGGCTCGCCACTTCGCGCAAGCCTCAGATCTCTACGGGCCGATCGAGATGCGTAACCCCGCCACGGCGGAGGTTACGGCCCAGTTTCAGCGTGCGGCCCGCGAGATCGCGGAGATCCTCGAGAGTCACGACCAGCAGCGCTTCGACGCCGTGTTCCAGGAAGTGCGGGCTTTCTTCGGTGATTTCGCCCAAGAAGCCACTGAAGAATCGCGCTTCTTGATCGATCGCTTGGTCGAACGCTCCATGACCTGACCGACGTTTTGTGTGTTCTCAGCAAGCCGCGGCCATGCCAAGGTAAGGCCCCCGCCCGTCCGCCCCACAAGGAGCAAGCTATGTTTGCTGGTGCACTGACAGCCCTCGTGACGCCATTTCGCGATGATCGCATCGACGAAAAGGCGCTGCGGGCTTTGGTCAGCGATCAAATCGACCACGGCATCGATGGGCTGGTTCCGAGCGGGACCACAGGCGAGTCCGCGAGCTTGAGCGCCGAGGAATACGCCCAGCTGCTGCGTATCGTGATCGACGAAGCGCGCGGCCGTGTGCCCGTGATCGCCGGTGCCGGTGCTGCGTCCACCGCACACAGCATCGAGCTTTGCAAGGTCGCGCAGAAGCTCAAGGCCGACGGCGTGTTGATCGTCGTGCCCTACTACTACAAGCCCTCGCAAGAGGGGCTCTACGCGCACTACGCCGCGGTCGCCAAGGCCACCGCGCTGCCGATCGTGCTCTACAACATCCCCGGTCGCTGCGGCGTCGATCTCTCGATGCCCACGCTCGCGCGCATCGCCGACCTGCCGAGCGTAGTCGCGATCAAAGAAGCCACCGGCAATGTGCTCCGCAGCTCTGAGATCGCGGCGCGCTTCGGTGATCGCTTCACGATCTTGTCCGGCGACGATGCATTGACCTTGGCCATCATGGCCGTGGGCGGCCACGGTGTGATCAGCGTGGCCAGCAACGTGGCGCCGGGCGAAGTCAGCAAGCAAGTCGACCTGTTCCGCGCCGGCGATCTGGCAGGCGCGCGTGCACAACATCAGCGCTTACTGCCGCTGTACGAGGCATTGTTCGTCGAATCGAATCCCGGCCCAGTGAAAGCCGCGCTCGCCATGCGCTCTGCGATCAAGGCGGAGATTCGCCTGCCCTTCGTGCTGCCGACAGAAGCTTCCGAACAACGTATTCGCAGCGCGCTCGCTGCAACGGGGCTGCTATGACGCGCGTATCTGTTCACGGCGCCGGAGGGCGCATGGGCCGCAACATCACCAAGCTCCTCGTCGAAGACAAAGGCGCGACCTTGGTGTCTGCGATCGAGCACGCGGGCAGCCCGGTGATCGGCCAGGATGTGGCAGTGCTCGCGGGCTTGGGTGAGCCGCTCGGTGTGCTCGTGACGTCAGCGCTGGACGCTGCGCTGGAGCGCGCCGAGGTCGTGATCGACTTCTCACTGCCAGCAGCATCGCGCGCGCTGTTCGAAGCGTGCACCGCGCGCAAAGTCGCAGTGGTCGTAGGCACAACCGGCCTCGATGCCGCTGCGCGCAAAGCGCTCGACGCGCTCGCGAAGGTCGCACCGGTCGTGGCAGCGCCCAACTACAGCATTGGCTTGAACGCGCTCTGGGCGGTCGCGGCGCAGGCCGTGCGCGTGCTCGGGCCCGAGTTCGATATCGAGATCGTCGAGATGCACCACAAGCACAAGGTCGACGCTCCCAGCGGCACAGCCGTTCGGCTCGCTGAGGTCGTCGCGCAAGCGCGTGGCTTGGATGCCAAGACAGCGGTGCAACACGGTCGAGCCGGGCAGGTTGGCGCTCGGACCACCGGCGAAATCGGTATGCACGCGCTGCGCGGCGGCGATGTTGTGGGCGACCACACGCTCATTTTGGCTGGTCCTGGCGAGCGCATCGAGATCACGCATCGCGCACATACGCGGGAGATCTTCGCGCTTGGTGCCGTGCGTGCCGCTCATTTTGTCGTAGGCCGTGCACCTGGGCTCTACGATATGGCTGATGTGCTCGGCATCGCGCCCACGTGAGTGATGCATCGGCCTCAACGGCTCCATCGGATCATTGCCTCAGGGTGAGCCCCGATCTCGCGACCAGTTCGCGCGATCTTTGCTAGGGTACGGGCTCGATGGCCCAAGGCGGAACAGTTTGTCCTGAATGTGCCACGGTGGTCGCGCCGGGGACCCGGTTCTGTGGTGAATGCGGCGCGAAGATCCCCCAAGCGTCACAAGCACCGCACGCGTCCACCAGCGCGCCACCGGCTGCGGATTCGACGCACACCATCATGGGCATCGACGCCGAGTCGGTGAGGTTCGCGGCTGCGTTGGCGCAGGTCGAGGCGAGAGCGAAGTCGGACGCAGAAGCCAGGCGCAAGGCGCAGGCCGAGGCTGACGCGAAGGCGAAGGCTAAGGCAGACGAGGAAGCCAAGGCCAAAGCCAAGGCGGAAGCGGAAGCGGAAGCGAAGGAGCGCGATCGCGAGGAAGCAGAGGCTAAAGCGCGAGCTGACGCAGAAGCAGAGGCTAAAGCGCGAGCTGACGCAGAAGCAGAGGCGAAAGAGCGCGAGGACGCCGAAGCCGCGGCGCAGAAAGCTGCCGAAGCGTCCGCGGATGCCGACGCTGAGAAGCCTGCGGATGATGCAGAAGCAGAGCCCGAAACGCCTGCTGACCCGCAAGCCGACGACGCCGAAGCAAAGGCCGAGAGCGAACCAGCCTCTGAAGCGACTCCGGAGGTTGCCGCTAAGAGCGGCGACGAGACCGTGACTGAGGAAACGTCCGAGCCGGATGAGCAAGACGGTCAAGACGACCCAGCTGAGCAAGACGACCAAGCTGACCAAGACGCTAAGGACGCGCTCGCCCGCGCCGAGACCGAGTTACAGCTAGACGCGCCGCCGTCAGCAGCGAGCAGCCCGGAGCCAGCCGCCAACCAGCCGCCCACAGCGGCGAGCGCCACTCCGTCGGCGGGCAGCGAGCAGCCAGCAGCGGCAAAGACCTTGGGCCCACGCGTGATCACGCCGGAGCGCGGCACACCGGGCGCCGCGCGCGCAGCGGTGCACTTCGCAAAGCGTGGGCTCGCACACACTATGCTCGGTCTCTCGGACGAGGTGATCAAAGCCGCCTCTTCGGCTCCCTCGGCCGGACCAGCATCTTCGGTGCCGCCTGCGCGCGATGGGTTGCCCCGCGGGATCACTCCCATGCCATCCGGCAAGCCCGGACCGAAAGCCACGTTGCTCGGGATCCAGACCACCCCGGCGCGCCGCACGTTCGATCAAACCCAGATCGAAGGCGAGCCGGACCTGGCTGCCGCCGCCCGTGCTGTGGACAGCGCGCTGAGCGCTTCGTCGGATCTTTCGAGCACGCGCCTTGAAGGCACCGGCCGCGGCACCGCGCTCGGCCTGGGGATTCCGCAAGCTCAGCCCAAGCGCAACGCGCCGCAAGGTCGCACCATGCTCGGCGTGCCGGTGGCTTCGATCTCACCCCCGCCGGGTGCGACGAGCAGCGGCACTGCATCACGCAGCAGCTTGCCCGCGGCGCGCACCGAGGACGCGAGTGAGCCGCCGCCCAGCATTCCGCCGAGCCCGCCCGGTCGCATCAACGCGCGTTCGCGCAACGTGCTTATTCTCGGCAGCCTCGCCCTGCTCTCGATCATCGTGATGGTGCTCGTGCGCCTGAGCGGTAGCTCCAACAACGCCGAAGTCTCCGCCCGGATCATGACCGGTGCCGATGGCGAAACGCTGCTGTTCGAAGTGCCGGATGCGCGCGAAGGATCGAGCATTCGCTTCGGTGGCCAGGAGCAGCCGCTGGTCGCTGGCAAAGCTACGTTCGCGCTCGCCTCGGACTCGTTGCGCGTCGGTGAAAACGTGGTGCTCGCCGATGTCGTCACGTCGGACGGCGAAACCTCGTCCGCGCGCATCGTGCTCTCAGTGTTCTACCGAATCTGGGTGGACACCTCGAACCTGCGCGTCGACAAGCCCACCGTCGACGTCATGGTCACCGCAGTGCCGGGCACAAAGGTCGCGCTCGAGGGCCAAGACGTCCCATTGGACGATCAAGGCCGTGCGACCAAGACCTACCCGATCGACATTCGCAAGCCGGGCAAAGGCGGGGTGATCGAGCACGTCGTGCACTACCGCATGCAGCCGCCGAGCGGCGAAGCGGTCGTGGATGAGCTGCACACGCGCATCGCGGTCGCGATGATGCAGATCGATCGGCCCGGGCCGGACATCGTGACCGATCGCGAGAACATCGAGATCGCTGGCGCAGTCGGACGCGAGACGCAGGTCGACATCGACGGCACGGCCGTGCCGGTCAAGGACGGGCGCTTCGTGTACACGCTCGCGCTGCCCAAAGCGGGCGACTACAAGCCGCGCGTGACCGCGAAGTCGACTGGGAAGATCCCGTCCGCCTCGACGTTGAACATCAAGCGGGTGCGCGATCTGGCGCAAGCAGCGCGCGAGTTCACGTTCGACAAGGACCTCAGCTACGCCAAAGTCGCTGCGGCGCCCGCGCAATACAAAGGCCAGGCGATCGCCATGGAGGGCAGGGTGTACGCGACCGTGCCGCGCGCCGGATCGAGCGTGATCCAGATGCTCGCGCGGCCGTGCCCGAGCGCGCAGCGCTGTTCGGTCTGGGTGGTGGATCCACAGGGCACCGAGGTGTCGGTTGATAAGTTCGTACGCGTGCTGGGCATCGTCGACGGCGAGCAGCAGTTCCGATCCGAGAAGAATGAGATCGTGACAGTGCCCAAGATCATTGCGCGTTTCGTCTTGCCGACGAAGCCGTAGCGAGCGCGCGGTCCAGGTCGCATTGCGCAGACGCCCCAGAGCGTCTATCCCGCGGGACTTGCTGCGCGGCGTCGCAGGGCGCCGACTTCGACACCCACGACTTTAATGGATGCTTCAGAGCTCGACTACGATTTGCCGGAAGAGCTGATCGCCCAGGCGCCTCTGCCTGAGCGCTCGGGCGCGCGGCTGATGTGCGTGCAGCGCCATGGTGGTGAGCTCGAGCACCGAACGATCGAACAGCTCCCGGAGCTGCTGCGCGCTGCGCTCTTGGTGGTGAACGACACGAAGGTGATCCCGGCGCGGATCTATCTGCACAAGGCGACGGGCGCGCGCATCGAGTTCCTGTTGGTCGAGCGTCTTGCGAGCGCAGATGCCAAAGAGCAGTGGCTGGCGCTCGGGCGTACGCGCAAGGGCGTGCTCGCCGGCATGCAGCTCGCGAGCGCGGATCAGCTGCTGCACGCGCATGTGCTCGAGCTGCGCGGCGGTGGCGAAGTGGTGCTCGAGCTGCGCGCCGCACACGGCGATGTGGAGAGCGCGATCGAACAGATCGGTAGCCTACCGTTGCCGCCGTACATTCGCCGCACGCCGGATGCTTCTGATCTGACGCGTTATCAGACCGTGTTCGCGAAACAAGCTGGTGCGGTTGCGGCGCCCACCGCGGGCTTGCACTTGAGTGAGCCGTTGATCGCGCGGCTCGAGGCTGCGGGCAACGAGCTCACGTACGTGACTCTGCACGTCGGGCCGGGAACCTTCGCGCCGCTGCGAGCTTCAAACTTGCGCGACCACGCGATGCACGCAGAGCAGTTCCTGATCCCCGAGGAGACCGCCGCAGCGATCGCGCGCGCGAAGCGAGAAGGGCGACCGGTGGTCGCTGTCGGCACGACGGTCATGCGCACGCTGGAAGCGAATGCGGCTGAGGGCGGCGTACGCGCAGGCGCAGGCAAGACGGCGATTTTCATCTACCCGCCGTACGAGTTCCGCGTGGTGGACGCGCTCTTGACCAACTTCCACCTGCCGCGCTCGACGCTGCTCGCGTTGGTGATGGCTTTCGCGGGCGCGGACACAGCACGCAATGCGTATGCACAGGCGGTGGCCGAGCGTTACCGCTTCTTTAGTTACGGAGACGCCATGTTGATCAGAGGTGGACAGTGAGCGCGCTGAGCTTCGAAGTGCTCGCGAACGATTCGGGCAGCGCGGCGCGCGTCGGCCGCTTGCGGCTCGCGCAAGCGGAGCTCGAGACGCCCGTGTTCATGCCCGTCGGCACGCAGGCTAGCGTGAAGTCGCAGACGCCCGACGATGTGATGGCTACGGGCTCGCAGCTGATCCTCGCCAACACCTATCACTTGATGCTGCGGCCCTCCGCGGAGCTTGTGAACGAGCTCGGTGGCGTGCAGCGCTTTATGGCTTGGCCGCACGCGATCTTGACCGACAGCGGTGGCTACCAAGTGTTCTCGCTCGCCGACTTGCGCAAGCTCGACGACGACGGCGTGGTGTTTCGCTCGCACATCGACGGATCGCCGCAGGCGCTGTCGCCCGAACGCTCGATGGAGGTGCAGCGCTTGCTGGGCTCGGACATCGCGATGGTGCTCGACGAATGCCCGCCGGGCGACGCCGACCGCCCAACGGTGCAGCGCGCGGTCGATCGCACGAGCCGCTGGGCGGAGCGCTGTCTCGCGAGCGAGCGTGCACCGGGCCAAGCCCGCTTCGGTATCGTGCAGGGCGGCAGCTATCTCGATATGCGGCAGGCGCATCTCGAGACGATCGCGAGCATGCCGTTCGAAGGGCTCGCGCTCGGAGGTTTCTCAGTCGGTGAAGCGATGAGCGTCACGTACGAGCTGCTCACCGAGCTCGGTCCGCGTATGCCGACAGATCGTCCGCGCTACTTGATGGGCGTGGGCAAGCCGATCGACCTGCTGCGCGCGATCGGAAGCGGCATCGATATGTTCGACTGCGTGCTGCCGACCCGCAACGCGCGCAACGGCCAAGCGCTCACCTGGAACGGTCGAGTCAATTTGAAGCAGAGCCGCCATCGGCGCGATCCCAGCCCGATCGATCCCGATTGCAAATGCGCGGTGTGCACCACGTTCAGCCGAGCGTACCTGCGGCACTTGATCACGGCGGCGGAGATGCTCGGCCCGCGCTTGATCACGCAGCACAATCTTCACTTCTACCAAGACCTCACCAGAGCAGCGCGGCAAGCGATCCGAGAAGGCCGCTACCCTCAATGGGCCGCCGAAGCAGAAGCCCGCATGCTCGCCAACGACGAAGTCAAAACGGATCGCTAGTAGCAGCGGCCGTGGACGTGATCGTGGCCGCGCGCGTGAACGGGAACGCCCCCGTGGAGGTGAGCGATCCCCGTGGACGATCCGGCTCTCGCCTCTCCGGAGGCGACAAGAAACTACCGCTCACGGGCACGATCACGCCCACGGGGGCGCTCCCGTTCACGCCAGCGGCCACGCTCACGGCGGCGTCCACGTCCAGGATTACGATCACGTCCCTCGCCGTGCTGACAGTCTCATCGCGTCACATCGCTTCGATCACTAGCTTCCGCGCTCGAGGCCGAGCTGCTCGGATCACGTAAGCATCGCTCAGCGCCTCTAGCTCGCGCCGTGCCGAAGTCCGCGTTCGTGCATGCAACACGGCCAAGCGCTCGCCCTCGCGCACCCGCTGCCCCGGCTTCTTCTCCAACCAGACGCCGACAGCCAGATCCACTGGCTCCCCCGCGATCGTCCGGCCTGCGCCCAGCCGCTGCGAAAGTTGCCCAACCTTCAACGCATCGAGCGCGTGCACGTACCCCGACCGCTTCCCGTATAGCGGCAGCCGCACCGGTGCTTGTGGCAACAGCTCCGGATCATCCACCACCCGCGCATCACCCCCCTGCGCCTTGATCACGCGCCGCATCTTCTCGAGCGCGCTGCCATCTGCGATCGCGCCCTCGAGCTGTCCACGCGCCTCGCGATCTGTGCGCGCGAGCCCGCCCTCCCGCAACATCGTGGCACCCAACGCAAACGTGCACTCCCGCAGATCGTCCGGCCCACCACCGCGCAGGAGCTCGAACGCCTCGCGCGTCTCCAGCGCATTGCCCACCGCGCGCCCGAGCGGTGCGTCCATACGCGTAAGCAGCGCGCGCACCTTGAGCCCAGCCAGCTTGCCCACGCGAATGATCGACTGCGCGAGCGCACGCGCCTGCGCTACATCCTTCATGAACGCGCCGCCGCCCACCTTGATGTCCATCACCAGCACATCCAGGTCCTCGCACAGCTTCTTGGACAAGATGCTGGCCGTGATCAAAGGGATGGACTCCACTGTCGCCGTCACATCGCGCAGCGCATACAGCTTGCGATCTGCCGGCGCGAGATCCGCTGTCTGCCCGATCAACGCGAGCCCCTCGCGCTCGACCACACGCTCGAACGCGCGCAGGGGCAACGACACATTGAAGCCGGGTATCGCCTCCAGCTTGTCGAGCGTGCCACCGGTATGCCCCAGGCTGCGCCCGCTGATCATCGGCACGCGCGCACCACACGCAGCCAAGAGCGGCGCCAAGCAGATCGACACTTTGTCGCCCACTCCGCCGGTCGAGTGTTTGTCCAGCTTTGGACGGAGCGCGTTCTTGCGCAGCGCGGCGCGCTTACCGCTGTCGCGCATCGCGAGCGTCAGCGCGGCGGTCTCATGTGCATCCATGCCTTGAAGCAGCACGGCCATCGCAAATGCGGCCATCTGATAATCGGGCACCAGCTCGGCGACGTACGCATCGATCAGCCACCGGATCGCGCGCTCAGACAGCGCGCGCCCATCGCGCTTGGCCGCCAAGATCGACAACACCGAAGACTCATCACCCGCTCTGCGCATGCGCATTAAACCGGGCCGACGTTGCGGTGGTTGGCCGCGCGCGGTCCAGTTCTCGACGATACTGCAGGCAACGGTACGTGTGCGGCGTGCCGCTGTGGGCTGCTCCCGTGTGAGCGCAGCGCGCTGACGAACAGGGTCACACGGCTAGCAGGGCTAGCTTCGGCCTTGGAGCGCGCTCCACCCACCCCCTGCGATCGATCGCAAAAACGAACACGCGCAGCGCCGTTCGTTGTTGACGGAGGGTGAGGGCATTCCTTGAAAATACCAAAGGAGTCGAACAGGGGGAGGTGGTCGTGAAGCTTGATCGGGTTCAGCAACTGTGCCATCTATCGCCCCCGCCTAGGCCCGACAGGCCCTTGAGTGGGACGCGGCCCCTAGACACGCTCGCTGATCCAGATTCGGTGGACACGTGCAGTGCCTTGGCGCCGGGTTTCAAGTTCTTCGAGGTCCCGCGCATGGTGAGCCGCAAGTTCAACCAGCGCGAGCCAAGCGAGAGCCCCATTCCACGGGCTTTGTTGCGTCATAGCCCGCCTCTGACTCGTTCCGAGCAGGCCGGGCCTTGCGGCAGCCACGCTGGTGAACCCAATAGCAGCCTGAGCAACTAACGATGTCGAACGCTAAAAACGAGCTCTTCCTGTACATGGCGGCGGCCCTCGCGACCCTCGTCGGTTTGTTCGTTCTGCATCGCGCGTACGCCGCGGTCGTCGATGTGAGTTATCACAAGCGACTCGCGGAGGGCGGGCAGTCGGAGGCTGTGACCTCCGCGCGCCAAGCCGATGAGGCAGCGCTGCAGAAGGGTAAGATTCCGTTGGACCAGGCCATCGCGCGCATCGGCAAGGGCCGCGCGAACGTCGCCTCGGTCTCGCCGCAGCAGTCGCAGGACCTGTCCGCGATCTCCGGCTGGATTCACCACCCGAAGTTCAAGCCGGTTGTCGCACATCCGATTCGCTTGCCGCGCGCGCCTGCAGCTCAGCCGCCCAAGGCGACCGAGCCACCGGCAGCCAATGTCGCACCCGGGGCAGCTGCCACGACTTCCACGACTGCCACGACTCCCACGACTTCCACGACGCAGTCTCCGGCAGCCGCAGTCGCAGCACCGGCAACACCGGACCCAGCTGTGACCCAGAAGAAACCGGCTCCCGCTCCCCAGCCCGCACCGGCGCAGTAGGACTCAAGTCCGCTTCCTGCGCGGCCGTGAGGGATCCGTCTAGTTGATACGCAACGCTCGATTGACGAGGTAGGACACGAGATGACAACCGAGGCGAGCAGCAGCAAAGCTGTGCCAGTTTTCGCCGGGGCAGCCACCGGAGCTCTGGCGTGGTTCTTCGTAACCTTGTGGTTCGGTATCCCCATCTTCCCGAAGGCAGAGAATCTGCCGACGGTGTTCAAAGAGGACACGCAGCCCACCGCGGCCGCGATGTTGGCGAACGCACCGCAGGTTGCTGGCTCTGGCGATCCGGGTGAGCAGACCTTCACCACTGTCTGTTCTGCCTGCCACCAGGCGAATGGCAAGGGCCTGCCCGGCGCGTTCCCTTCGCTCGCAGGCTCAGACTGGGTCACCGCCGATCCCGAGACGCCGATCCGCATCGTGATCGCCGGCTTGAGCGGCCCGATCAAAGTCGCCGGTGCGGACTTCAACTCCATGATGCCACCGCCTCCGGGGCTGGACGACGAGAAGATCGCTCAGGTGCTGACCTACGTGCGTAAGAGCTTTGGCAACACAGCGGGTGCTGTGACCAAGGATCAGGTGTCCGCGGTGCGCGCTAGCCTTGGCGGGCGTAGCAACCCCTTCACCGCAGATGAGCTCACCAAACTCAGGCCAGCGGGTGAGGCACCCGCTGACAAGTGACGGACAAGGTCTCGGGCGAGCGATCCTTCCAGGGTAAACTCGCCCCGAAGTTCTACGTGGCCAACTTGGCGCGGAGCGCTGTGAATATGATTACGACGCGAACGGGTGGAGCAGTGATGACGCTGAAAGCAGCGCACCGATGGCTTTTGGCAGGTTCTTTCTTGAGCTTGGCTGCATGCAGCGTGGCTGGCGAGCGGCAACCGCCGCTGGCTCCGCAGGCTGAGCTCTTTCAGCTGTGTCAGCAGTGCCACGGCGAGAGCGCGCTCGGCAACCACGCCGTCAACGCGCCTTCGATCGCCGGTCTGCCACAGTGGTACGTCGAATCGCAGCTCAAGAAGTTCAAGCAGGGCGGGCGCGGAACGCACTTCGACGACATCACGGGCATGCAAATGCGCCCGATGGCGATGAGCCTGCACAATGACGAAGAGATCAAGTCCATCGCCCAGTTCGTGTCGGCGCTGCCTGCGAAGAAGCCGGAGCCGGCGCTGACGGGTGGCGACGCAAATCACGGCAAGCAGCTCTACGCACCGTGCGTCGCGTGCCACCAGGTGGATGGCTCGGGCAACGAGGCGCTCAAAGCGCCGCCGCTGACCCACGCGAACGATTGGTACCTCGAGACGTCGCTCAAGAAGTTCCGCGCCGGTATTCGTGGCACCAACCCTCTCGATCAAACGGGCGCACTGATGCGGCCGATGTCTCAAACCTTGGTTGACGATAAAGCTGTGGCGGATGTAGTGGCCTACATCACCACGCTGCAGAAGTGAGCGCGCACCATGGCCAAACAAAACGTCGACCCTGACGCGTTAGCCACCAAGACCTTCGCGGTCACGATCCTCGGCGCGATTCTCTATATCGCTGTCGTGTTCATTTTCGTCATCGCCAACAACGCGAAGACCACCGGCGACCCGAACGACCACGATCCGAGCGATTCGACTGCTGCCGCTCACGAGGCAAACCAGGGGCAAGCGCATGGGCATTGAGCATTACATCGAGCAAGCGTCTTCGTACGCAGCGGACATCGACAACCTGATCTGGTTGGTCGGCGTACTCGTCGGTTTCTGGTTCGTCCTGATCGAGTTCGTGTTCTTCGGCTTGATCGTCGCGTACCGCCGTCGTCCGGGCGTCAAGGCGCAGTACATCACCGGCGAAGAGAAGCATCAGAAGCGCTGGGTCGGCATCCCCCACGAGCTCGTTCTCGTTTGCGACGTGGTGATCATCATCGCCGCCGTCCGCGTCTGGGTGGACGTCAAGCAAACGCTGCCGCCTGCGGGTGAGACCGTGCGCGTGATCGCGCAGCAATGGGCCTGGAGCTTCGTGCACGCAGGTCCAGACGGAAAGCTCGACACCGCAGACGACATCAAGACCGTCGACGAGATGCACGTCAAAGTCGGCACCGTCTATCACTTCAAGCTCGAGTCGCGCGACGTGCTGCACTCGTTCTCGGTGCCCGTGTTCCGCCTCAAGCAGGACGTGATCCCGGGCCGCGAGATCACCGGCTGGTTCAAAGCGACCAAGCTCGGCATCCACGACATTCAATGCACCGAGATCTGCGGTATCGGCCACGGGCTCATGCCTGCGCGCATCGTGATCCAAACCAAGGGCGAGTACGACGCTTGGACGGCCGCGCAGACCGCGACTGCTTCGCGCTAACGCAAGAGTAGAGGAACTATGGCAACCCCTGCACAAGAACACAGCCACGCGCATGATGATCATGCGCACGGCGCGGACGGTCACGGCGCGCACGATCACGGCCATCATGAGATGAGCTTCTGGAGCAAGTACGTCTTCTCGACCGACCACAAGGTCATCGGGATGCAGTACATGTTCACCGGCCTCGCGATGGGCATCATCGGCGCCTTTTTCTCGTACGTCTTCCGTATGCAGATGGCGTATCCGGGCCACCACGTGCCGTTCTTCGGCGTGGTCTCGGCAGCCGAGTACAACTCGCTGATCACGAACCACGGCACGATCATGATCTTCTGGCTCGCGATGCCAGTGCTGATCGCCGCGTTCGGCAACTTCCTAATACCGCTGATGCTCGGCTGCGACGACATGGTGTTCCCGCGCCTGAATCGCCTGAGCTACCAGATCTTCCTGCTCAGCGCGCTCGTGCTGATCGCCTCCTGGTTCGTGCCGGGTGGTGGCTTTGGTGGTGCATGGACGGCGTACCCGCCGCTCTCCGCCAAGGCGCAATACAACCTCACACCGATGGGCTCGAGCCTGTGGGTGATCGCGGTGGCTTTGGAGTTCGTCGCCTTTCTTATCGGCGGCATCAACTTCGTCACGACCGCGATGAACTCGCGTGCCCCCGGCATGCGCATGTTCGATATCCCGATGGTCGTGTGGATGATCGTGATCGCGAGCATCCTGTTCATGGCCTCGGTCGGTCCGCTGATCGCGGGCGCGTTCATGCTCTTGTTCGATCAGACGATCGGCACCGGCTTCTACGATCCAGTTCGCGGTGGCGACCCGATTCTCTGGCAGCACTTGTTCTGGTTCTTCGGTCACCCTGAAGTGTACGTCGTGCTGCTGCCCGCAGTCGGCATCGTCGCCGAGATCATCACGGTGTTCTCGCGCAAGAAGATGTTTGCCTACAAGACCGTGCTCTACACGGCGTTCGGCACCGGCATCCTCTCGTTCTTCGTCTGGGCGCACCACCAGTTCATCGCTGGCATCGACCCACGTATGGCGAACGTGTTCACGGCCACGACCGTTCTGATCTCGATCCCCATCGCAGAGATGATGTTCGTGTTCGTCGCGACGCTCTACGGCGGCTCGATCGAGCTCACCACACCGATGCTCTGGGCGCTCGGCTTCATCGCTGAGTTCATCATCGGCGGCGTGACCGGCATCTTCCTCGGCTCCAGCGGCGCGGACATCTACTTCCACGACACGTACTTCGTGCTCGCGCACTTCCACTACACGTTCGTGCCGATCGCGGTGATAGCCGTGTTTGCAGGCATAACGTATTGGTACCCGAAGATGTTCGGGCGCATGTTGAACGACACCCTGGGCAAGATTCACTACTGGGGCACGATCATCGCGTTCAACGGAATCTTCATCCCGCTGTTCCTCACGGGCATGGGTGGTGACCACCGTCGTATCTATAACTACGACAACTTCCCCGAGCTCGCGAATGACCGCCTGAACCACCTGCGTGAGTTCGCGACCATCTCGCTCGTCGTGCTGATCTTCTTCCAGTTCATCTTCATCGTGAACTTCTTCTGGAGCCTGAAGAACGGCAAGAAGGCGGGGAACAACCCCTGGAACGCGAACACGCTGGAGTGGGTGGCACCTTCGCCTCCGCCACACGGCAACTTCGCCGAGCTCCCCAACTGCTACCGCGGGCCGTACGAGTACAGCCATCCGGACCGCGAGCAGGACTTCTGGCCCCAGAACGAGCCAGCCTGATCATCGGCTCGTGATTCAGTTCGTAACCTGAAGCGCAACCTCACAATGCAAAAACCGATCGCAACCACGCGTAGCGCCACGACGATCCCGACGGGAAAGCTCGCGGTTTGGTGGGTGCTGGCTTCCGAAGTTGTCATCTTCGGCGGCTTGCTCTGCTCGTACATCATGCACCGCCTCGGTCACCCGGAGTTCGGCGACTACGCCGCGCACACCAACGTTTGGTTGGGTGGCACGAACACATTCGTCCTGCTGACCTCCAGCTACTTCGCAGTGCGCGCGCACTTCGAAGCCGAGCACGGTCGCGGGGCGAATGCGGCGAAATGGCTTTACGCCACGGTGGGCGGCGCCGTCTGCTTCTTGGTCATCAAGTCGTTCGAGTGGACGCACGAGATCCAAGCAGGTCTGACCATCACCAAGAACGCGTTCTGGTCGTTCTACTACGTCGCTGCCGGCTTGCACGGTCTGCACGTGATCGGCGGCGCGATCATCATGCTGGTGATCGCGTCCGATGCGAAGAAGAACAAGGAGCTCCACCGTGTGGAGCTGATCGGCATCTACTGGCACTTCGTCGACGTGGTGTGGATCTTCCTGTTCCCGCTGCTTTACATCGCGAAATAGAGGCGGAGCGAGCTTATGTCAGCACAAAGCAAAGAGCACGGGCACGGTTCGCACGGCAGCGAAGCTGAGCACCTCAAGTTCTACACAAAGATCTATCTCACGCTGATGGCGCTGTTTTTGGTCAGCGTCGCCGGCCCGGTCGTCGGTGATCTCGTCGGTAGCAAGGCGCTCGTCTTGTTCACCGCGTTTGGTATCGCGGTGGTGAAGGCCTACTTGGTCTGCGCGCACTTCATGCATCTGAACGTCGAGAAGCGCTACATTACGTACCTGCTGACGACCGCAGTGGTGTTCATGTTCCTGTTCTACGCGGGCGTCTCGCCGGACGTCATGGAGCACCATGGCCGCAACTGGAAGAACATCGCCGCGCAGGGCGAGGTGAAGCGCGCGCTCAAAGAGCACAGCGAGCACGGCACGCACGGCGAGCACTCTGAGCACTGAGTGTCGTGAGTAGCCGCGGTGATGAAGATTCAGGATCCACCGGTTCGCCCGGTGGATCGAGTCGGTCCAATCAGCCGGATCAGCAAGGGAGTGGGGGCAAGATGCAAGAGAACGTCCTTCCGTTTCCCAGGCGCGCCGCACCGCGGAGGCAGCCCGTAGGCCCGAGCTCGGTCGTGGCGATGCTGATCTTCATCGTGACCGAGCTGATGATGTTCGCTGGCTTCATCAGTGCCTTTTCGATCACGCGCGCCGCGTATCGCACCTGGCCGCCCATCGGGCAGCCGCGTCTACCGGCCACTGCGACCCTGATGAATACAGTCGCCCTGCTGCTCAGCGGGGTGCTGTTGTTTCTGGCACACCGGGCCTACACCAAGCAGCCCGCGCGGGCCGGCCGCTTCATGCTGGCTTCGCTCGTGCTCGGCCTGTTCTTCGTATTGTTCCAAGGCTTCGAGTGGGCGCAGCTGTTGGCTGAGGGCCTGACGATGACCTCGAGCAACCATGGCGCTTTCTTCTATCTGATCATCGGCATGCACGCGCTGCACGCGGTGGCTGCGATCCTTGCGCTCGCGGTCGTGTACTTCAAGTTCGTGCGCGGCACGCTGCAACGCTCTACATTCTTGGCGACCCAGATCTTCTGGTACTTTGTGGTGGGTGTTTGGCCGGTGCTCTACCTACGGGTGTATTTATGAAGCGCTCTTCCATCGAATCGCTGATCACATGCGCGATTGCCGCGTTGCTCGTGAATGCACCTTTGGTCGCGCACGCTTGCCCCATGTGCTTTTCGACCGGTGAGAACGACGGCGCCTTCATCTACGGCAGCATCTTCCTCATGGTCGTACCTGTGTTGAGCCTCGGTGGTTTGGGGTATTGGGCCTACCGGCGTCTCAAGGCGATCGATGATGGTGTGATTCGTCACGACCGCCACGACGCCGATACGTCAGCAGAAGCGTCGCAAGACAGCAGCGGAAACGCGGTGGTGCTGCAAATCCCGCAGCGCCGCTAGCGCATTGTCCATCCGCTATTGTGTTAGCCACAGCGTGCGGCCCGGTAACGGGCCGAGGCATACTCCGGTAGCTATCAGACGTCGGTTGTTTCGCGAGGCGTAAAAGCCAGCCTACGGCTGGATTCGCTTGCGCCTCGGCTCAAACCACCCGAGAACAACCTAGCTACTAGCTACTTCACTCATAAGGAGATGCCATGCCTATCGAATTGCCTAAGCTTCCGTACGCGGAAGATGCGCTCAAGCCGCACATCAGTCCGGAAACGATCCAGTTTCACTACGGCAAGCATCATCAGACGTACGTAAACAAGCTCAATGAGCTGATCGCGAATACGCCGAACGCGACCAAGTCGCTCGAGGAGATCATTAAGTCCGCTGGGCCCGGACCTGTCTTCAACAACGCTGCGCAGGTTTGGAACCACACGTTCTACTGGCACTCGCTCAAGCCAGGTGGTGGCGGTAAGCCGACGGGCGCCGTGGCCAAGGCCATCGAAGAAAGCTTCGGCGGCTACGACGCGTTCCGTAAAGAGTTCGCGGACGCTGCCACGACTCAGTTCGGGTCAGGCTGGGCGTGGCTCGTGAAGGACGGCGCCAAGCTCAAGGTCGTCAAGACCGCGAACGCCGAGACGCCACTCACGACGCCTGCTAAGGCGCTGCTGACGATCGACGTCTGGGAGCACGCTTACTACATCGACTACCGCAACGCGCGTCCCAAGTACATCGACACGTATCTCGATCACTTGGTGAACTGGGACTTCGCGAACCAGAACCTGTAGTTAATACCAACGGTGGTGCGGGACTCGCTCCGCGAGGTTCGCGACTCCCAACCTCCGTGGCGACGCTGTGCCGCGGTCAGCTGCATATGCAGCTGGCCGCTGCGGCGCGTGTACGCTCAGCCTCTATCAGCGACCGAAGCGACGCTGGCGCATGTCGTACGAGCGCAGAGCCCGCAAAAAGTCGATTTTGCGGAATGCTGGCCAGTGCGTATCGCAGAAGTAGTACTCGGAGTTCGCGCTCTGCCAGAGCATGAAGCCTGACAGACGCACCTCACCACTCGTGCGAATGATCAGGTCCGGCTCGGGCAAACCCGATGTGTACAGGTAGCGTTCCAACGCTTTAGGCGTGAATTCCTGGATCGCGTCTGTAAGCGAACGGCCAGTGCGCTGCGCGTGTGTGAGGTATTCGCGGAACCCGTCCGCAATCTCCTCGCGGCCGCCGTAGGCCAGAGCGATGTTCAGCACGAACTTCTGATAGTGCCCCGTGACGGTCTCGACCTCACGGATCGCATCCTGCAGCGACTCGGGCAGCAGATCGCGGCGGCCGATGAAGCGCACACGTACCTGATTGCCGTGCAGGTCGCTGCTGGTGCACATCTCGCGGGTCTTGCGCTCGAACAGGTCGAACAGCGCGTTCACCTCGTCGTTGTCGCGCTGGAAATTGTCGATCGAGAAGCCCCAGACCGTGACCACGGGGATGTTCCGCTCGAAGCACCAGTTGAGCATCTCGCGCAGCTTGTCCGCTCCGACGCGGTGACCCAGCGCCACGTCGCTCGCGCCCAGATTCCGGGCGAAGCGGCGGTTGCCATCCATAATGATTCCGATGTGCTGCGGCTTGCGCCACGTATCGGCGGTGGCGGTCAGGAACCGCTCATAAATCGGATAGAAGGGCCGCTGCACGACCTCGCTAAGCGTCTTCCAGAGTGCGGTCAGCGGGTTTTCGTGCGCGCGCCAGACCTGGAGAGCGAGTTGTCGTTTGCTTGATTCGCGGCTCATCTAAGGGAAAACCTCAGTACTCAGGCAGGCTTTATAAGCGTCGACTGTCTTACCTCGCCCGCGTTCTTAGCGCCAGCTTTCCCGCACTTGCGTTGACCTGTACAGCGCCACGCGCTATCTGGCGCAGTTTCTCGGCTGGCCTTGTAAATTGGGATTGGAGGATGAGCGGGATGGGGCGAATACATACGGCACTTATCTCAGTGTCGGATAAGAGCGGCATAATTGAGCTCGCGAAGGGACTGCACGCCAAGCACGTGAAGATCCTGTCGACGGGCGGCACCGCGAGCACGCTGCGCACAGCTGGCGTTCCGGTGACAGATGTCGCGGAGTATACCGGCTCGCCCGAGATCATGCAGGGCCGCGTGAAGACCCTGCACCCGCGCGTCCACGGTGGGATCTTGATGCGAGATCTCGAGAGCGATCGCGACCAGCTGCGGAGCATCGGCGGCGAGCCGATCGATTTGGTGATCGTCAACTTGTATCCATTCGCCGCGACCGTCGCGCGCGATGCCGCTCACGATGAGATCGTCGAGAACATCGACATCGGTGGGCCTTCGATGTTGCGCAGCGCGGCCAAGAATCACGCGCGCGTGACCGTGGTGGTTGATCCGAGCGACTACGATCGCGTGCTGCGCGAGGTCGAGACCGGCACCGAACAGGCGTTTCGCAGCGAGCTTGCTTCCAAGGCGTTCACGCACACCGCGCGCTACGACGCTGCGATCGCGGAGTATCTTACGTCCGTGCGGCCAGAGGGCCCGCGCGCACAATACCCGAGCAGCTTCGGGCTGATGCTCCAGCAGGTCTACCCGCTGCGTTACGGCGAAAACCCGCATCAGACGGGTGTGTTCTACCGCGACCCGAACGCAGCATCTGGGACGTTGGCGCGTGCCGAAGTCGTGTCTTCGGGCAGCAAAGAGCTGTCGTTCAACAACCTCGTCGACTGCGACGCGGCGCTCGACGCTGTGCGCGAGTTCGGCGTGCCTGCGGCTGTCGTTGTGAAGCACACCAATCCGTGCGGCGTTGCGACGGCGGGCACGTTGTCTGACGCTTACCGTGCGGCGCGCGAAGCGGACGCGCTGTCGGCGTACGGCGGCATCGTTGCGCTCAACCGCGAGGTCGACGCCGCCACAGCCGAAGCGCTCGCTGAGACGTTTCTCGAGTGCGTGATCGCGCCGAGCTTTGCGCCAGTTGCGCTGCAGCGGCTCGCGCAGAAGAAGAACCTGCGTCTACTCGCGACCGGCGGCTGGTTGTCCGCGGATCACAAGGCGTTTCATCTCAAGCAAGTCGGTGGCGGCATGCTCGTGCAAGAGCGCGATCGCACCGCCGAGGTCGAGATCGCGCGCGGCAAGGTTGTGACCAAGCGCGCGCCCACGGACGCGGAGCGTGCTGCGCTCGATTTCGCGTGGCGCGTGTGCAAGCACGTCAAGAGCAACGCGATCGTGCTGGCTAAGCCCGATCGCACGCTGGGCGTAGGCGCGGGTCAGATGTCGCGTGTGGTCAGCGTCGAGATCGCGCTGAAGAAGGCGGGCGCTGGCGCACAAGGCGCTGCCCTGGCGTCGGACGCGTATTTCCCGTTTGCGGATGGGCTCGAGGTCGCTGCAGCGGCTGGCATCACTGCGGTGGCACAACCTGGCGGATCGGTGCGCGACGCCGAGGTGATCGAAGCTGCTAACAAGGCGGGCATCGCCATGGTGTTCACCGGCGTGCGACACTTCCGACACTGAGGCACTTAGGAGCCACTCATGCGTGTGATGATTTTGGGCGGTGGTGGACGTGAGCATGCACTGGCGCTGCGCCTCAAGGCCTCCGCCCAAGTCAGCGACTTGATCTGTGCCCCGGGCAACGGGGGCACGGCGGCGATCGCGCGCAACATTCCCGTCAATGCGGAAGACGTCGCCGCGGTGGTGAAGCTCGCGCGCGACGAAGCGGTCGACTTCGTGATCGTCGGTCCCGAGGCGCCGCTCGTCGCAGGTGTGGTCGATGCGCTGGCTGACGCGGGCATCTTGGCCTACGGACCGCGGCGCGTCGGCGCGCAGCTCGAAGGCTCGAAGAGCTTCAGCAAAGAGTTCATGAAGCGCTACGGCGTGCCCACTGCGGAGTTCGCGGTGTTCGAGGATGCCGTTGAAGCGCGCAAGTTCGTGGAGCAGAGCGGTCAAGCTTGGGTCGTGAAAGCCGACGGGCTCGCCGCAGGCAAAGGCGTGATCGTCGCGGAAGACGTCGCGCAGACGCTTGCCGCGATCGACAGCATGCTGCGCGATCGCGAGTTCGGCGCCGCGGGCGCGCGCGTGGTGCTCGAGCAGCGCCTGCGCGGGCAAGAGGTCAGCTTCCACGTCGTGCTGGACGGCAAGCGCTATGTGCCGCTGGCAGCGGCACAAGATCACAAGCGCCTGGGCGACGGTGACAAAGGGCCGAACACAGGCGGCATGGGTGCGTACTCACCACCGCCCGTTGTCACGCCCGAGGTCGAGCAGCGCATCCTGCGCGATGTGGTCGAGCCGACGGTGCGCGGCTTGATCGCAGAGCAGCTGGACTTCCGCGGCACACTGTTCATCGGTCTGATGATCGAGGACGGTAAGCCGAGCGTGCTCGAGTACAACACGCGCTTTGGTGATCCCGAGACCGAGGTGCTGATGGCGCGTTACGGCGGTGATGTGCTGCCGCTGCTGCTCGGAGCTGCACGCGGCGATCTCTCGCAGGTCACGCCGCGCTGGGAGGCGCCGGTCGCGCTGTGTGTGGTGTTGGCGGCGCCGGGCTACCCCGGAGCGATCAAGAAGGGCCTAACGATCAGCGGCACCGAAGAGGCCGCCAAAGTGCCGGGCGTGCAGCTCGCGCATGCGGGAACGGCGCTGCAGAATGGTCAGCTCGTGACCAGCGGCGGCCGCGTGTTGTGTGTCACAGCCACCGGCAGCGAGATCGATGAAGTGGCGACGCGCGCCTATCGCGCCGTGTCAGCGCTGCACTTCGAGGGCATGCAGTACCGTCGCGACATCGGGCACCATGCGCGGGGTAATCTCACCGGCGGCGGGCATGCTGAGTGATGCCGAGCTAGCGCTGTGGGTGCGCGCGCTGCGTGAAGGCGGCGTCGTCGCTTGCGCCACGGAGACGTTCTTCGGCCTGCTCGCCGACGCGCTCGATTCGGGCGCTGTAGACCGCGTGTGCGCTCTCAAGGGGCGCGAGAAGGGCGTGCCCGTGGCGGTGCTGCTGCCCAACATCGCAGCGCTCAGCAGCGTTAGCGCTGATGTCAGCCCGCAGGCGTGGCAGCTGGCGCAGAAACATTGGCCAGGTCCACTCACGCTGCTCGTGCGCGCGCGCGCCGGGCTCTCGTCCGCGCTCGTGAAGGACGGGACGATCGGCGTGCGTGTGCCAGGGCCGAGCCCTGCGTTGCAGCTCGTGCAAGCGTTCGGCTCGCCGCTCACAGCGACGAGCGCGAACCAGAGCGGCAAGGCCGCCGCCCGCACCGCGCAGGAGGTCTCGGCCGCGTTTCCGGGCGGTCTCGCGGCGATCGTCGGGGCGTCGGCGCCGGGCGGCTTGGCTTCCACGATCGTCGACACCACAGGCTCGGAGCTCGTGGTCGTGCGCAAGGGTCCGATCGAGGTGTAACCGAGCGCCCACCCTTTCGCGCGATCACGGACACGGCGAGCGCGCAGATCCCGCGATATCCTAGGCGTACGTATGTCTCCATCCGAAGCCAACGAGGCAACCATCCTGGTGTCGTGTCGCGATCGACGTGGCCTCGTCGCTGCGTTGGCGCAGCTGCTCTACGGCCACGGCGTCAACATCCTCGACTCCGACCAGCACACGGACGCTTCCGCGAACCAGTTCTTTCAGCGCTTGCGGGTGGACCTGAGCGAGATGCACACCGACCGCGTGGCGCTCGAGCGTGGCATCCACGAGGTCGCCGAGCGCTTTGGCATGCGCATGCGCATGGCCTACGGCGATCAGCAGAAGCGCATGGCGATCTTCGTGTCCAAGTATACGCACTGCTTGCACGACTTGATCCTGCGTCAGCGCGCGGGCGAGCTGCGCTGTGAGATCCCGCTGATCGTGAGCAATCACCGTGAGCTCGAGCCGATCGCGCAGGGTTATGGCGTGCGCTACGTGTACCTGCCGATCACCCGCGACACCCGTCAGACCCACGAAGCGCGCGTGCTCGAGCTGCTGGCCGAGGAGCGCATCGATCTGGTGGTGCTCGCCCGCTACATGCAGATCATGGGCGAGGCGTTTTGCGAAGGGTGGGCGGAGCGCGCGATCAACGTGCATCACTCGTTCTTGCCGGCGTTTGCTGGGCCGAAGCCGTACCACCAGGCGTACGCGCGTGGGGTCAAGGTGATCGGCGCGACCGCGCACTACGTGACGGCGGACCTCGATGAGGGGCCGATCATCGAGCAGGTGGTCCTGCCGGTCAGCCATCGCGACAGCGTCGATGACCTGGTGCGCAAGGGCCGTGATTTGGAGCGCAGCGTGCTGTCCAACGCCGTGCGCTGCCACATCGAAGACCGCGTGCTGGTCTACACGAACAAGACCGTCGTGTTCGCGTAAAGCCCGGGTTTTGAGTCGGCAACCGCGCTACGCTGCGCCTGCCTGACCTCGGGGGTGTCCCTGAATATTGCGACGCATCGCCCTTCACGCCGCTTTTCCGCCGGACTCGCCCGCGAAAAGCCTCGACAATAGAACCACTATGCCTGCGTTTTTCTCGGGCGATCCGACGAAAAATCGAGGCAAATGGCTCGGTCGGATAGTCAGGGACACCCCCAGTCGTAGACAACGCCATGCCCGAATTGCCTGAAACGATCGTGGAAGTTGCGAGAACCAGTGTCACAGCGCCCGCGCCCAAGGTGCCGCCGCTGCTCGAGCTGATTTCGAAGTTGCCGGAGCAGCCGGAAGGCGACGAGATCTTGGATGCGTTCCTCGACTTCGTGACGCAGCAGGGGCTGTCGCTCTATCCCGCGCAGGAAGAAGCGATCCTGGAATTGCTGGGCGGCAAGCACGTGGTGCTCAACACGCCTACGGGCTCGGGCAAGTCGCTGGTCGCCACGGCGTTGCTATTTCGTGCGCTCGCGCTCGGGCAGCGCGCTGCCTACACGTTTCCGATCAAGGCGCTCGCGAGCGAGAAGTTCTTCGAGCTGTGCGAGCTCTTCGGCGCGCAGAACGTCGGCATGCTCACGGGCGATGCGAGCATCAACCGCGACGCGCCGATCGTATGCGCGACCGCGGAGATCCTGGCTAACATCGCGCTGCGCGATGCTGCGGCAACGGACCTGGGTTGCGTGGTCATGGACGAGTTCCACTATTACGGCGACTCGGATCGCGGCATGGCCTGGCAGATCCCGCTGCTCTTGCTGCTCGATACGCAGTTTCTGTTGATGAGCGCGACGCTCGGTGACGTCTCGACGATCACCGAGGACCTGGAGAAACGCACGGATCGCGAGGCGAAAGTGGTGCGCTCTGAGGCGCGGCCGGTGCCGCTCGACTTCATCTATCGCGAGCTGCCGCTGCACGAGACTGTGCGCGAGCTGTTCGAGAGCTCGCGCACGCCAGCTTACGTGGTGAGCTTTACGCAGCGCGAATGTGCGGAGCTGGCGCAGGGCCTGACGAGCTTCGATCTGTGCAGTAAGCAGCAGAAGGAAGCCATCGTGGAGCAGACGCGCGGCTTTCGCTTCGATTCGCCTTACGGCACCGATGTGAAGCGCTTCTTGCGCCACGGCATCGGGATCCATCACGCGGGGCTGTTGCCCAAGTATCGGCGCTTGATGGAGCGCTTGGCGCGCGCAGGTTTGCTGACCGTGATCTGCGGCACGGATACGCTCGGCGTGGGTGTGAACGTGCCGATCCGTACGGTGTGCTTCACCAAGCTCTGCAAGTTCGACGGCAACGACGTGAAGCGCCTGTCGGTGCGTGAGTTCAAGCAGATCGCGGGCCGAGCTGGGCGCAAAGGTTTCGACGAACGCGGCAGCGTGGTGTGTCAGGCGCCCGAGCACATGATCGAAAACCGTGCGATCGAGGCCAAGGCCGCGGCGAATCCTGCCAAGAAGAACAAGCTCGTGCGCAAGAAGCCGCCGGAGCGCGGCTACGTGCATTGGGACGAGACTATCTTCAAGCAGCTGATCGAGCGGCCGCCGGAGCCGCTGAACAGTCAGTTCAAGGTCTCGCACGGCATGCTCTTGCAGCTCTTGCGTAGTCGCGGCGAAGAGCGGCGCGGAGGGTACGGTGCGCTCGTGGATCTGATCTCGACGAGCCATGAACGGCCAGTGATCCGAGCTCGGCTGAAGCGCGAGTCGAAGCAGGTGTTCATGTCGCTGAGGGCGGCAGCTGTGATCGAGGTTTGGCCGCGCGTGGGTGCGCCCGGTTGTGAGGTGCGCGTGAGTGAGACTCTGCAGCGCGACTTCTCGCTGCATTCGTCGCTTTCGCTGTATTTGGTGGAGACGCTCGCGCTGTTAGAGCCGGAGCTGCCGAGCTACGCGCTCGATGTGCTCAGCTTGGTCGAGGCTGTGCTGGAGCATCCGCGTCCGGTGATCTTCGCGCAGGAGCGCAAAGCCAAAGATGAGCTGATGGCGAAGCTCAAGTCCGAAGGCGTCGAATACGACGAGCGCATGGCTGAGCTGGAAAAGGTCACCTATCCCAAGCCGAATGCGGAGTTTATCTACGGCACGTTTAACGAATACGCCCGCAAGCATCCTTGGCTCGATGAAGACAACATCCGCCCGAAGGCCGTCGCGCGTGACATGTACGAGGACTACGCGTCGTTCTCGGAGTACGTGAAGCGCTACGGCCTACCGGGCGCCGAGGGCGTGGTGCTGCGCTATCTGAGCGAGGTGTACCGCACGCTCGTGCAGAGCGTGCCCGCGCAGTACTACAGCGACGAGCTCACGGACATCGTGTCGTTTTTGCGTGCCACCTTGCAGCGCGTCGACAACACGCTCGTGCAAGAGTGGGAGAGCATGTTGCTCGGGCGCGAGCCCGAACCCGAGAATGCGGGAGAGCCGCGTGCCGGGTTCGATCTGGTGCACGACGAGAAATCGGTGCGGGCTTGTATCCGCGCTGATCTACACTTGCTCGTCAAGGCGTTGAGCGAGCGGGACTACGCGGAGGCTGCCAGTCTCGTGCAGACCAATCCGGACGATCTTTGGACCGAGGAGCGCTTCGAGCGTGCGCTGCAACCGTTTTTTGCTGAGCACGAGCGGCTCGTGTTCGGGTCCGAAGCGCGGCGCGCTGACAAGACCATCATTTCGAAGTTGCCGGACAATCGCTACCGCATCCAGCAGATCCTGGTGGACGAGAGCGAAGACAACAACTGGTACCTAGAAGGTGAGGTCGACGCGAGCGTGCCACTGACCCGCGACGAGCCGCTCCTGCGGTTGCGCGAAATCCGCCACTAGGTGTGCGGCGAGCGAAATGCGGGTTGCGCGTGTTTCGCCACGCGAGCGGAAGAGATTTAACCGCCAGGGGCGCCTAAGAGCGCCAGGAAGAACGAGCGTGGGTGTACCAGCGAGACGCCGCAAACGTCAGCGCCTTTGGTCGCATCGATCGTGGCAACCGTAAAACTCTGCTGGCGTTCTGCGGCGTTCCTTGGCTCTTCCTGGCGATTTCTCTCTCGTCTCACTTTGGTCTGCTCAAGCGATCGTGTGGCGCGGGTGCGCGAGCCTCCTCATCGCGGCGTGAGCGACAACTTGGGCTTAGCCGGGCCGATGAGCTTCTCGCAATGCGGTTGGTGGGTTGCCATCGGCTCGCGGGGCTTTGTATACGAGGGTTGTCGTGACGCAATCTGCGCTGAGCTTGCCTACAATGTCGCTGCAGGATGGACTGCGTAGCCTCGGCTACTCAGCGTTCCGTCCCGGACAAGAGCGCGCGATCAACACGCTGCTCTCGCACAGGCGTTTGCTGTACGTCGCGCCCACAGGCGGCGGCAAGAGCCTCGTGTATCAGCTACCAGCTGTGATCTCCGGCGGCACCACTTTGGTGGTCTCGCCGCTCGTTGCGCTCATGCAAGATCAAGTGCACGCGCTGACTGAGCGTGGCGTTCCCGCCACGTTCTTGGCTGCGACGCTCGGTGCAGAGGAGCTGGAGCGGCGGCTGCGCGCAGCCGCCACCGGACGCTTTCGTTTGCTTTACGTCGCGCCGGAGCGTTTGAACACGTACGGCTTTACGCGCCTGCTGCGTGGTCTGTCCTGTCCGCTGGTTGCGATCGATGAAGCGCACTGCATCAGCGAGTGGGGCCACGACTTTCGGCCTGAGTACATGCAGATCAACGGCTTGCTTGCGCAGTTGCCGGAGGCGCGCGTGCTCGCCTGCACGGCGACGGCGACGCCGGTCGTGCGCGACGAGATCATCGCGCGCTTGTCGCTCGGCGCGGACACGCCGCAGATCGTTCACGGCTTCGCGCGCCCGAACTTGGTGTTGCGCGCGGCCGAAGTCAGCGGCAATCGCGAGCGCGAAGAGCGCGTGGATGCGCTGCTCGCAGAGGCACTCGGCTCACCGAGGAGCGCTCAAGGCTCGGCGATCGTCTACTCACCGACGCGCAACGGCAGCCAAGACGAGTCGGAGCGGCTCGCGCGGCACGGCTGGCGCGTAGGCCATTACCACGCGGGTCTCGAGCCGGGTGAGCGCGAGCGCACGCAGCAGCAGTTCACCTCGGGTGAGCTGCAGATCGTGGTCGCGACCAACGCGTTTGGTATGGGCATCGATCGCGGCGACGTGCGTGCGGTCGTGCACTTGGCGCCGCCAGCGTCGGTCGAAGCATATTATCAAGAGGTCGGTCGTGCGGGCCGCGACGGCAGCCGTGCATATGGCTTGCTGCTGACGGCGGCGTCCGACCTATCGCTGCGAAGGCGGCTGATCGAAGGCATCGGAGACAGTGAGCCTACGCCCCCTGCTGTCGTCGAGCATAAGTGGGGTCTGTTCCTGGAGCTGATGCGCTGGGTCGAGAGCGGCAGCTGCCGCCACGATGCGATCCTACGTTACTTCGGCGACCAAGACGAAGCGCTCGGCGGCTGCAAGCAGTGTGACAACTGCTTGTCGATCGAGCAGACGGAGCCGATCGCTGACGACGCGCTGCAGCTGCTCGTACGCAAAGCGCTCAGCGGGATCGCGCGCGTGCATGGGCGCTACGGGCTGACCACCGCGGTCAAGCTGCTGCGCGGTCATAGCGATGAGAAGCTCGTCCGGCGCGGGCTCGATCGCGTGCGCACATTTGGCGTGCTGAAAGAGGAGAGCGAAGAGTGGCTCACGCGCCTCTTGCGTCGGCTCGTGACCGCGGGATTGGTTGTATTCACCGGTGAAGATCGGCCGATCGTGATGCTCACCGAGGCCGGTCGCGCGGTCATGGAAGGGCGCCAAACTGCACGCGTGCTCCTGCCGTCGCGGGTCGCGCGTCGCAAAGGTAAGGGCCGTGCAGCCTACGGCGGCAGCGCTCCTCCGGTTCGCTTCGGCACCGAGCCGGTGCCGCACCGCGCAGCAGACACCGAAGCCGAGCTCGATGACGCTGCACTCGAAGTCTTCGAAGCGCTGCGCGCCCATCGTTTGGCAGTCGCCCGAGCAGAATCGGTTCCGCCATTCGTCGTCGCCAGCGATCGAACACTCCGCGACATGGCCAGAAACCGGCCGCTCACAGCGGACCAGCTGCTCTCGATCTACGGAATGGGCCCGGTCAAAGCTGAGCGCTACGGAGAGGGCTTTCTCTCCGTAGTGAAGACGCTCAGCGGTTGAAAGGCACTGTCGTCACGCCTACTGCCGCATGCATACCTTGGCGGCGACGTCGCAATAGAGCGGAGCTGGACACCCGAGCGGATCGCTGCACCCGAGCTTGCAGGTCATGTTGTCCGGAGGAGGCATGGGGCATTGCCCGCCTCTGCCACAGTCGTTTGCGTTATCGCAGCTCTTGTTGCTCAGCTCGTTGTTGATCGCTGTGCAAGAGAGCGAGTTGATCGGCATGCAGTACATGATGCCTGCAGGTCCGCGGACGGCCGTGTAGCCCGGCTCGCAGAGCGGCGTCTCGACGGGGGTTGCGCCGAAGCAGAACTTTCGACCATTGTCCTGCTGACCTTCGAGGCACGCCGCGATCGACGCGCTGTCGCCGCATTCCGAGTTGTTGTTGCACGGCTCGCAGCTGCGCTTTCTCGGCATTCCGGCCACGCACTGATAGATGCCAGGATCGCAGTACTGGCCCACGGCGCACAGGTCTCCGGTAGGCGAGCACGCTACACATCGCTTGCTCTCCTCGTCGCAGACCGAAGCGCCTGGGAATCTCCCGCATTCCTGTGCGCGGTCGCAGCCCACGCAGCTGTTGGTTTCTCGGTCGCACCGCGGCTTGGTTGGATCGCCGCACTGGGCGTCGTCCATACACTCGACACATTGCCCGTTTGAATTGCACATCGTTCGGCCATCTGTGCAGTACTCGGTCCTGCCAGGCAGACACTCGACGCAGCGCTGCTCGTTGTCGCACAGCGGTTGAGCGCCCGGACAGCTCGTCGGCAGCTCGCGCGTACAGACCACGCAGCGATTGTCTTGGTTGCAGGTGGGCGTCGCGGCGTCGCAGTGGCGGGCATCATCGGGCGTGCATTGCACGCACTTTTGCTGCTCGACATCGCAGGTGCTGGTCGCGCCGACGCATGCGAATTGCTCTTGAGCGGTACATTGCACGCACTGCGGAGTCGCCTTTGTCTCGTCGCACACTGGCCGATCGTTCGGACACGGCCCGTTGCATGGCAGCGGCGGTGTCGTCGGACCAGCGTCGGGAGTGGGCTCCGGTTCTGTCGGTACTTGCGAACCAGCATCACGCATGCCGTTCGACCCGGCATCGCCATTGCCGGCATCTCGTTCACTGGTGTTTGGCTGGCCGCTGCCAGCGTTGCCGCCACGCGCGGCAGCTCCGGCTTGTGGCCCGCGCGCGCCCGCGGTGGGAGTGCCGCTGTTGCCACTCGTCGCGCTGGCTCCGCCGCTCTGAGAAGCAGCATTCGCGGGTTGTGATCCGTTTCCGGTGCCGGCTTGATTGGAAGTCGACGTCATGGAGCCGCCCATGCGGCCACCGCTCGAGCTCGGGGAATCGCCCGTGCTCGAGGACTCCGAGTCAGGATCCATGGATTGAGGCCCGGTCATGGTGCCGTCGCTGGTCTCTCCGATCGCGCAGGTGCTGCAATAGTTCGCGTCCTCGCGCATGTCGCGACAGCCGACCGAGCAGAGCGCGAGGCACGCCATAAAGGCCGCCGCTGTCAGGGCATGACGCCTGCGCGCACGCTGCTCGCGTGAGCGCACATTCGACTGGAGGGAGGCTGAAAGAGACGGCATGAAAGGCTCCTGCGTCAGAATCGTTGCGTGACCTGGAGCTGCGCTCCATCCACCGCGTAGTCCGTAGTCTCTAGTGGCTGGACGATCAGGAAAGTGGTCCCTCCGAGCAACGCGAGCCCGCCCAATCCTGCGCTCAAATAGAAATACGGTCCTAGCGTGACTCGGTCGCTGCAGCGACTGTTCATGTCGACCTCACCGACGCATGCGCCTTTGGTCGCTAAGCCATAGACCGCGTTGGCTATGAGAGGGGCAGCGATCGCGAACAGCACACCCGCCAGCACGTAGTTCGTCGTGCTCGGACGGTCACGCGGCGTCGGTTGTGGACGCGTTGGTACCGCTTCGACTTTTTCTTCAGGCTTCGGGGGTGCAGGCGCGAGCGCGACCGCTGGCTTCGGCTTGGCTGCGGCGGGTTTGCTTGCCGCGTCGGCCTCATTGTCGTGATCGCTGTCAGCTTCAGCTTTGTTCAGCTTCAGCGAGAGCTTCGTATCGGTCATGCCGCGCTCGGGCAGCTCGAGATATTGGGCCCGCGTCACGAACCCTGGCGCTTCCACGCTCACCAAGTGGCTGCCAGGCAACAGCGCGAAGCGCACGGGTGTCGAGCCGGTCAGCGTTTGGTCCACGCGGACAGTCGCGCCCATCGGCAATGACTCGATCAGCACGCTGATCTCGTGCGTTTGTTGGCTGTCTTCGAGCGCCGCTTGCAGCGCTTTGACAGCGGCCGCTTTCAGCTCTTTGCCCGTCGCGCTGCGCACGTCGACCTCGGCTTGCCCGTAACCGAGCTGCCTGCGGACATGCACGACCAGCTGCGCCGGCGCCGAGGGACGTTGCCAGATAGCCGTGGAGATCACTGCGTCCGCGCGCAGCGTGGCCAGCGCGAGCGCAGGGTCGCAGGTCGTCGGGTCTTTGCAGCCTTCGAGCGCGTGCGAGGCGAGCTGGCTGCGTACTTGGTGCGCCGGCAGCACCTTGAAGCCGTGCGACTTCAAGTGTTCCGCGATGGCCTTTACGGCCTCGTCAGGCTTCGTGCCGCCCTTGTGCGTGTTTTGTGTGCCTGCGCTCGGCAGGAACGCAAACACGCTGCCGGCACCGAGCGGCGGCAATGGCTTGGCCGTTGTGGGACGCTTGTCTGCAGGTGCTGCGGCCGGCGCGCCATCTGCCGACGCCGAGCCGGTGAACAGACCGAACACACAAAGCCAGGCTGCCATGGCAAGGCCCGTCGGTTTAGAAATCCATCGCATCAGAACACTCCACGTACCTGCATCAAGATTCCGCCGCCCGCCGGAGTCCCGATGTTGAAAGTGGTTTGCTTAGCGTCCGTGCGCAGCGCAGCGCGGATGGCGTAAGCGATGGGAATACTGATCAGCGGCATACCATGCAGCGCGATCATCGGTCCAAAGATGCCTGACGGATCAGTCCAATACTGACCACACACAGTCGGCTCCGTACCGTCCATCACCATCAAGTCTATTTCGCTCGACATCATGGGCGCGTCGATTCCGACGCAATCCGAAGTGGCCGCTGCGATCGCGATACCAGCCCCGACGACTGCCACGCCGAAGCCGCCCGCAACCCACGCCCACGCGGGCACGCCTTCATCGTCCGGCGGCCAGAAGTAGTCAGAGATCGACAGCACCAACGCGCCGACGCCAATGGCTGCGAGCGGCGCCGCGGGTTGGATCTCATTGAACGGCGATTCGCCGCCTTCCAGCTGCATGTTGAGCACGTCGACCTGTTGGTCGTAGCGCAGCGTGTACAAGATCCAACCGGTGGCGAGGCCGGCGACGCCCGCAGTCGCGAGCAATGCACCGGCGACGATGTTCTGATCGGTCTCAGGCTCGACTGGTGTTTGGGGAGGCGGCTCGGGTGGAGCAGGTGGGGGTGGTGGCTCGGACAGCGACACCGGTGCTTCGTCCGCTGCTTGCTGCTGAGGGCGGCGGACTTGCTTGGGCTGCAGCGCTTTGAGCGCGGCGGCCAATGCCTCCGAGTTGTAGCCTTCGCCCACGCTGTAGGAGAGGCTTGCTACGTCACGTGGTGGTCCAGGCGCGTGCACGCGCACGCGTGGATAGCTCGTGCCTTCCACGACCAGGCCGACGACTTTGACTGCTCCGATGGCCTTTGCGATCTGCTCGAGATCCTTGTCCAAACGAGCATTGCGGATCGCAGTTGTCTCGTACTGCAGCCATAAGCCGCCTTGGCTGTGTGCGACCGCATCGAATGAAGGATCGATCTCTAAGCGGTTTTCGCCGGGCTTGAGCTCGAGGCTGTGAATGCGCCCTGCGACACCCGACTGACATTCCAGCTGCACGCGCATCACGCCCGCGCGCACGTCGCTGAAGCTCATCGGGCTCTTGCCGACCTCAATACCGTTGAGGCGCACGCCGCAGCCGCTCGTATGCCTGCTTTGCACGAGCAACGTGGTCGCGGCTTCCTGGCTCAGCTGCAGTTTGGCTTGCTCGAACACATCACGCAGCTCAGGCGGATACGCGCGGCCTTCAGGCCTGAAACCTGGAAAGTTGCGTGAGCATTCCAGCATCTGCCGCAGCGCCTGTTGCCGCTTGTGATCGCGCTCCCAGAGGTAGGCTGTCATCAGGCACGTATCGAAGATTTTGCGGGCACGCGCGGCTTCGCGGTTCAGATAATCGCGCGCTGGTCCGCTCAGCGAGTACACGCCTTCCATGGCTTGCTGCGCTTGCGGGAGCTCGCCCAGCGCCAAGTGCCGCGCGGCTTGGCCCACGCTGCGCAGCAGGCGCGACATCTCGTCGCTGTTTAGCTTCACCGGCTCGGACGAGTGGCGCGTTTCGAAGAGCTGCGCGGCGTCCGCGTTGCCGAGCGCGCTTTGGTTGTTGGCACGCAGCTCGATCTCGAACGGGCTCGTGAGCTGCGTCATCGTGACCTCGCGCGAAGGCTGCGCGGTCAACACAGGCACGAACAGCCAGCGCTCACTGTTGCTGGCGCCGCTGGTCTGCGCGCCCGCCGGGCAGGCTGTGAATGCCTGCCACAACCCGGGCAACAGGCAGAGCCATGCCCAAAGTCTGGAAGGTGATCTCCGAATGCGCTGTGCTGAGCGTCTTCTGGCGGTTCCGGCCATTGGTAGACGCATCATCGTTCGTTGTGGGAGCCAGTTGCTTCGTCACCGCCGGATGCATCCAACTGAAGCGTCAGCACGGCTTGTTCGCCAGGCTTGAGGTTGATGTGCTTCTTGACTTGTTGGCTGGAATCCACGCCCGCGCCGATGGTGTGCCTGCCGGGATGCAACTTGATGCCACGCAGCGGCGTCCAGCCGTAGAGCTTGTTGTCGATCCAGATCTTGCCCCAGGGCACGACGCCCACGTCGAGCGTGGCGTCTGGCTTCGGGCCTGAGGAGGAGCTCAGCCGGATCGGTCGATCCGTGTCGCGGTAGGGCTTGTCGAGCGGATCGTTGCGGTCGCGCTCGATCCGGTCGCCTTTCGGGAGCTGCTGCGGTTGCTGCGGTTGCAGTGTGGGGTCGTTTTGGCCCACCGGGATCAGCTCGATTTTGCCAGCCCCGGTACCGGGCGGGGGGTTATCGATGCTCGTCGGCGTGTCCGGTCGCACGGGCGGTGGATAGGTGCTGGGCGGAAAAGGCGTTGTCGTCGGGCCGTCGGGCAGCTTGTTGGGGTCGATCGCGGCGTTCTTCGCGATCTGCTGTTGCTGCTGTTGTTGCTGCCAAAGCCGCGTGGCCCACGCGCCACCCACGATCAGCAACAAGGTGAACGATACGCCGAGCGCGATCCACGCGTTGCGATGCACCGTCGGCAGCGTGGTTTGCGAGCGCGTTACCGGCGCGACGTACGAGTCCTGCGTCGGCAATGGTGGCGGGAGCGTTCGCGGCGGAAGTGTGTTGCCGGGCAGCGCCTGCGTTTGCAGCAGCGTGCCCGCGAGCGGGTTGCCATTCTCGACGGCCTCCAACGCTTCGATGTCGACGCCAGCGATCGTCTCGTGCGGACGCGCGTACTTGGACATCTCGCCGAGCTGACGAAAGCTCGTGAGCCGAGGCGAAAACGCTACGAGCGCATCGATGCAAGCATCCGCGGTGGCGAAGCGTTGCTCGCGATCGCGGTGGATCAAGCGCTCCACGATGTGCACGAGCCCGGGCGGCACATCGGGCGCGACTTCACGCAGCGGCGTGAACTGTCCGGAGGTCACGCGCAGCAGCGTCTCAGCGTCGCTGTTGCCGTCGAACGGCCTGCGCCCGCACAAGAGCTCGTAGAACATCACGCCGACCGCAAACAGATCGCTGCGACCGTCGAGCATTTGACCGCGCGCCTGCTCTGGCGACATGTAGCAAAGCTTGCCTTTGACTGTGGTGCTGAGCGGCTCGACATCGGCACGCATCGCGCGCGCCACGCCGAAGTCGGTCAGCTTCACTTCGCCCGAATACGAGATCAGCACGTTCGAAGGCGAGACATCGCGATGCACGATGCCGTCGGGTTGCCCGCGCCGGATGCGTCCGTGCGAGTAAGCGAGCGCTTTGCAGAGCTCGACCGTGACGAGCACAGACAGCTCCGGAGACAGCTTGCGACCCGGCGTCGCATTGAGCAGCGTGCGCAGGTCCACTCCGTCGACCAGCTCGAGCACCATGTATCCGACCGTCGCATCGACGTCGATCACGCCGACAATGTTGCTGTGGCGCAACGATGCCGCGATGCTCGCCTCGCGCAGGAACAGGCGCTTGAAGTCAGCGTTGCCCCGGTAGCCGGGCAGGATGAACTTCATGCATACGCGCTGCTCGAAGCCCGCGGCCCCGCGCTGAACCGCGAGGAACGTCTCCGCCATTCCGCCGATGCCCAAGCGCCGAATGCGCTTGTAGGGTCCATACTGCTCGAACACTTCGGCCATCTGTCTCCCCCGTCTCGGTCCCCCTGACGCGCTCCTACTTTGGTCAATCGCAAGGCTGCGTCTGATGGCACCGAGGCGCGTAAGTCACGTTTCGGTTCGCCTTGTCGCCCTGCTACGGCTCTTCGGCGGGCCGGAGCACCGTTTGCGTCTGAACGCTCGCGTGGACTCCGTGCCGTACCCTGTATAAGGCAGCGTCGGGCATTGTGGAAACATAACCTGCACGCCGCGCATTTGCCCGACTTTAGGCGGTGTGTGCTCACAGCGGAATGCCGGCTGTTGGCCAAGAAACGGAACGCTTAGGACGGCACAACCGCCAAGCCTTACGTCTTGTCACGCCGCTTTAGCGTCTGCGATACTGAGTGCTCACGCGTGGTTGCGGAGGAACGATGGCTTTGATCGAAACGGAAGAGGCGGCGCGTCGCCTGGCGCGAGCGATCGCCAGCGACCTTTCTCTGTACAACGAGGAAAAGGTTGTCGAAGGGATTACCAACGACAGCTTGTACGAAGTCATGGCCGAAGAGCTCGAGGAGGGACGGGCGCTATTCCAAAGTCGTGTTACACCGGAGCTTTACGCGAAAAACTTCTATGATCGTGCGGTGATCGACATTCTTGTCCGATCCAAAGCGCACATCGAATCGAAGCTCTGGTAAGACGCTACGCGCGGTTATGACCCGCGCGCAGCAGCAACTTGTGGGACACGAGCCGCCACCGATCGAGCTAGATGTTTTGCCCGAGGAAGTAGGTGAGCGGCTCGATATCGTGCTCAGTCGTCGTGGCCTCGGGCTGTCGCGCGCCGCGGCTCAGCAGCTGATTGCAGCAGAGCGTGTATCGCTCGCGGATCGGCCGGCGCGGGCGAGCTTGCGCATGAGAGCGGGCGAACGTGTGATCGTTCGTCCGTTGCCTCCGCCGCCATCGGCTGCGGAGCCGGAAGATCTGCCCGTGGAAGTGCTGCACGAGGATCCCCATGTTCTCGTGCTGGTTAAAGCTGCGGGCATGGTGGTGCATCCAGCACCCGGGCACGGATCTGGAACGCTCGTGAATGCGCTGCGCTTTCGCCAGACTGTGCGCGAGCTCGAAGAGGACGAAACCGAGCGTCCCGGGATAGTGCATCGGCTCGACAAGGAAACCAGCGGCGTGATGGTCGTAGCCAAGACAGTCGTGGCGCGCGCGGGCTTGATTGAGCAGTTCCAGGCGCACAGTATGGAGCGCGCGTATCGGGCGATCGCGCTGGGCAAGCTGCCGGCGCAGCAGACGTTCGAGACCACGCACGCGCGTCATCCAGTCGACCGCAAGCGCTTCACGGGCAAGCTCGCGCGCGGCAAGCGAGCTGTGACCCATGTTCGAGTATTGGAGCAGTACGCGGGGGCGGCTTACGTCGAGTGCAGGCTCGAGACGGGTCGCACGCACCAGATTCGCATGCACTTGAGCGAGGCTGGCTTTCCGCTCTTGGCCGACAAGCTGTATGGCCGCTCGACGCGCGATGCGCGGATTTTGGCCGCGACGGAAGCGATCGGGCGCCAAGCTTTGCACGCGCAACTGCTCGGCTTTGAGCATCCGAGCACGCGCGAGCACATGCGCTTCGAGGCCCCACCGCCCGCTGATTTTTTAGCCGCGCTCTCGCTGCTCGCGACCCCGCCGAAGTGAGCCGTTCGCTCGCGTTCGGGGCACAGCAACCACGCTCGGCGGGAGTGTGTTATGAGCCGAGTCAGATCGAAAAGCCTCGCGTAGTCGGCGGATGGGTGCCGGTCGCTTCAGAGCGAGTTGTGCGGGCGTGGGAACGGAGCTTCATGAAATCTCAGATCGAAACCTCGTCGCGTGCAGGGCGCCCAAGCATCTGTGTTTTGAGCGTATTGCTGTTCCTGGCTGCTGCTTGTTCGGGGGGCCGTTCTGCGCTTTCGCCCGAGCCCGTGGGCGCATCGACAAACAGCGCGAGCTCGTCTGACAAGTCCGATCTGCCTGCCTGCGGGTCGATGACTAAGCCTTGCAATCCTATGAACCTGGGCGGCCAAACTTGCTCGATGATGGGCATGGGCTCGGGCACGCTGATGTGTGATCCGGTCACGTGCTCGTTCGACACTTCGAACTGCACGCTCAGCGGGAACACAGGCAGTGGCGGCTTGGGCGCGTTGCTCGGTGCTTTCGGGCGCAATCAGGGTGGGCGCAGTGCCATGGGCCAGGGCGCGAGTGGTGCGGGTGGTGCGGGTGGTGCGGGTGGTCGTGGCGCGATGAGCAACGCCGGCAGGGGTGGCTCGCGAGGGCAGCGTGAGGACGACCAGGAAGCCGAAGAAGGCGGCCGGGGCGGCCAAAGCTCCGACGACGAGGACGACGACGAAGCTGACGAGGAGGCCGGTCGCGGCGGCGCCA
>Ga0209082_1000076_pt1 | contig 58326 bp, 48 predicted proteins | sample ColdCreekSource_FD_184127 | JGI IMG/M metagenome (GOLD analysis project Ga0209082, IMG submission 184127) | Groundwater microbial communities from Cold Creek, Nevada to study Microbial Dark Matter (Phase II) - Cold Creek Source (SPAdes) (version 3) | ecosystem: Environmental > Aquatic > Deep... | reverse complement strand
CGGAGCAAAGCAGCTTGAAAGAAGAGTCGCTGTCTGCTCCGCCGGTAGACGATAGCCGCAGTGACGTGGAGAGAACCTTCAGGCAGATCAAAAGCTTGATCCTCGGGAAAACGAGTCCCTCAGCACGCACGGGCAGCGTTTGGCCCGAGTTGCACCGCACCGAAGCCGACCTCAACTAAGAAAGCGCTGCGTGCGGTCAGCGACTGGGGTTTGAGACGGCTTCGCGTAGCGAGGCCGCAATGGCGTCGACCAACCGATACAATGTGAAGGGATCGTCCTTGGCGGAACAAACAAACATGTAGATTGCCTTACAGCCGCGCGCACTCAGCGATCGACTGTTACTGTGTATATGCCTCCGCCGAAGAAGCTGGTGACGATCAGCGTGTCGACCGGGAAGACTGGGTTCACGTCAGTCTGATACGAGATGCTGCTGGGCGTGAGGCGGAGATCGACATCGCGTACGAGCAGCTCTGGCGCAAGCCCGCTCTCGTCGGGGCGATCGATCGCGACGAGTGAGGGTGGCAGCGTGCGCGCGAGGGCTATGCGTCCATCGACGATGCAGAAGTCATCGATGTACGAGAGCTCTGCGCCTCGGTAGTGCACGCTGAGCGCGCCAGCGTCACCGTTCGGACCGATCGGCACGCGATTGATGTTGGGGCCAGCGGCGTAGTACAGCGTGTCGCCGTCGATCTGAATGCCGTTCGGAGAGACGCCATCGATGGCAGAGTCGGCCACCAACCAGACATGGTGCGTGAACTTCAAAACGCCCGGCGAATGGACGGCGCGATCCACGACGATCTGAATGATCGTGCCGGTGCCTTCTTCCGAGATGGTTGGGATGTCGTCCGCGAGCTTGAGGTGCGTGAACATGTCGCTCACATAGATCCGCCCGTCGGTGTCGATGCTCATGCCGTTTGGGTAGAAGCGCGTGTACTCACACGGTGAGCTGCTCGGTTGCGCATTGCAGCTATCGAAGTAACCCGCACGCACAGTGCCCTCGGCGATATCCACTTCGATCAGCGCTGCGCGGTATCTGTCAGGCGAGACACAGCCTGCGTAGATGCGCATGCCTTGTGCTTTCATGCCGCTGAAGATGCACGGATCGCCTGCTGGAGCGCCTCCGATGCGACCATCCACGGTGCCTTCCAGCGTGCCTGCGACGAGCGTCTGCGTCATGTGCTGACCGTTGCTTGTCTTCACGACCTCGACGAGCGAACCGCGCAGCTCGTCGAGCTCGTTTGGTCGCATGCCGATGACCCACAAGCGACCGTCGGAGGTGAAGGTGCTGCGCTCGGTTGCGTCGAGCTCAGTGTACGGAACTCGTGGTTCGATGGTTACGTCACATGCTGCCAGAGAGCACAGTAAGACGATGAGAAATACGCGCACGCCCAATCTCCTTTGCGAGTTGGGTGTGAGTGCACGCACTCTGTTATTCCCATGCGAAAATCGCCGGTGGCGTGCGTTATCCCGTCCGCGGCGCCTAAAGCACCTTTAATCTTCGGACGTGGGCAGCGTGGGCAGCGTGGGCAGCGTGGGCAACGTGGGCAACGTGGGCAGCGCAGCGATCCAGCGGTCGAGCAGCGGGAGGAGCTCGGGATCTAACTGTTCGGTGGCGAGCGGCGGCATGCGCGGCCGAAAGAACGAACCGTGCGCGCGTTTGTACAGCACGCTCGAGCGCGGCTTGCCTGGCTCGATCACTTCGCGTATGGCAGTCGCGAAGACACCGGTGTGTCCAATGTCCGTGAGCTGATCGACGCGCAGTGACAGATCGAAGTCGCGGCGCGGGTTGTAGCAGCGGCTGTCGCTGCGCTCTGCGGGGCGCTGTTGGTTGTGGCAGTGGCTACAGTTCGCGTGCAGGTAGCCGAGCGCGCGCCGCGTATCGGTATCGCCAGGCACGTCGGCCAGCGCGATCGGGCTCGTGATGACGCCATCAGCGGCGAGTCGGGCCAGTGACCACTCAGCTGCGGGCGCAGTGTGGTTGAGCTGGATCGCGCTGAAGCCGAGCACGCGACTCGCGGTGCCGCCGTGACAGCCCATGCAGTCGCGCGCGGCTGGTACATCGTGTGTGGTGCCCAGGGCATCACTCGCGCCGTCGACAGCGGCGACTGCGTCGTCTTGTTGCGCGCGCCAAACAAAGGGAAGGGCGAGCCAGTCGTCGGGTGCGGGTCCGAGCTTCTCCAGATAACGTGTCTCGACGCGCTTGCCCTCCACCGAGAATTCCTTCCAGAGCTTCGTGCCAGTTGGGAACTGCCAAGCATCCGGGTCCCGCGTGTCGATCTGTGCGCCCGCCGGCAGCCAGAGGAAGCGGCGCTTGCTCGCCCCGTCGCTCCACAGCTGAAATTGCGGCGTGTACGGCGTGACGCCGGGCTGCAGCTCATGGCTGCTGTTGTTGGCGTAGAGGCCGGTCTGCGAGAGCAGCTTCGGAGCGCGGGCCATCAGCTCCGCCGGCGGCTCCGGACAATGGCGATAGCTCGCACACGCACACAGGAGTAGCGCTGCAACACAAAGGCTTTGATGCATACCGCTGCAGCACTCTGCGACATCGATTGGCTATGCACAGTCTGGCTGAAAGCCAGTCTTCGCTGGGATCGCGCCAGACGCACAGCCTGCGCGCGCAGACCACCGCGCCCGCTGGCGTCAGCCATGCGCAGTCTGCGGGAGTCTGTCGCGACGTGTGCTGCGAGCCTAGGATCTGCGCGGGAAAAGCTCCGCGCGCGAAAAATAGCCCGATGTCGCGCCGAGAACGGGCGGACAATTGGCGAGGAGCACATGATGCAACGAACGCTCCTCGTCACAGTCACAGTCATGTTTTTCTGCGCATGGGCGCCGGACCTTGGCGCGGCGCACGGCGAGGATGCACCGATTCGCATCGGGATGTCGGGTGCGTTCAGCGGGCCTGCGCGCGAGCTTGGCGAAGGCATGCGCAAAGGCATCGAGGCCTACTTCGCGCACGTGAATAAGCAAGGTGGCGTGCTCGGCAGAAAGCTCTCGCTGATCGCGCTCGACGACGCTTACGAGCCTGCGCGGACCGGCCCGAACATGCGCAAGCTGATCGACGACGAGCAGGTGTTTGCGGTGCTCGGCAATCCCGGCACACCGACGGCGACCGTCGCCGTGCCGATCGCGAATGAAAAGCACGTGCCGCTGATCGGCGCATTCACTGGTGCTGGCGTGCTCCGCAAGACGCCGCCCGATCGCTACGTGATCAACTTTCGCGCGAGCTACGCGCAGGAGACCGCGGAGATGATCGACGGGCTCGTCAATGAGCTCGGCCTGCGTCCCGACCAGCTGGCGTTTTTCACGCAGAACGATGCCTACGGAGACTCGGGGTACAACGGCGCGATCGCTGCGCTCAAGCGTCTCGGCTATCAAGACGCCGAGCGCCTGCCGCACGCGCGTTATCCTCGGAACACGCTGGATGTCGAGGCTGGGCTCTCGCGCCTGCTCGACCCCAGCATCAATCCGCGCGCGATCATCATGGTCGGCGCGTCGAAGCCGTGTGCGAAGCTGATTCGATTGGCGAAGCACCACGGGCTGCAAGCGTTGTTCGTGAACGTCAGCTTTGTGCTCGGTGACGCGCTCAACCGCGAGCTCGGGCCCGACGGGGAGAACGTCGTCGTCACGCAGGTTGTGCCGTCGTACGAGAGCGACTTGCCGGTGGTGAAAGAGTACCGCGGCGCGATCGACGCGAAAGACATCAGCTTCATCTCGCTCGAAGGGTTTATCGCTGCAAAAGCGATGGTCGAGGGCTTGCGATTGAGCGGATCGAGCCCGACGCGCGAGATCTTTATCGACACGCTGGAGCAGGGAAAGCCTATCGACCTCGGCCTCGGCGAGACCCATCCGCTCTCCAAGACGCGCCACCAAATCAGTGATCGCGTGTGGCCGACCGTGATCAAACATGGACGCTTCGAGCAGCTCGACCATTGGTCCCAGCTCAAGCAGTACCTGCGGGGACAATCTTGAAAGCACTGCGCGAGCGACTGTCTAAGCTCGGTGGCAACAGCAGCATCGAGGCGAACCTCAAGCTGCTCGGCATCGCGGGCCTGGCCCTGTTCGTGACCCTGGTCGCGAGCTTGTTCTACGTGCAGCACGGTCTGCTGCACTCGCAGGAGCGCCTGACAGGTGTCACGCTGCCGATCCGGCGCACGCTGGGCCGGCTCGATGCCGCTGTGGGCGACGCTTTTCGACGCGAGGCGCAGCTGTCATCGGCGCGCGATGCGACGCAGCTCAAGACGCTGGTCGATCGCAGCGCGATCGAGCGCGATCTGCACAATGCGATGCATCAGCTGCGTGAGCTCTGGCCGCGTGCGGTCGAGACGGGTGCCGACCGCGGCGCGATGGACAAGCTAGATGCGAGTGTCAAGGCGTTCCTGGCCAGCGACGCCGAGCTCACAGCGGCGCTCGAGCGCCGCCATGCGCTGCAAGCGCGCTTCGATGTCCAGCTGGGTGCGGTCGATAAAGATCTGCGTGCGCTGATCGAAGGCGCGCAGTCGATCTCGGGCGTGTTGCGCTTGGACTTCATCGTCACGTTGCGCCAGATCCATCAAGGCGTGCAGTACAACGGGGGCGCGCCCGCTTCCTTGATCAAGCAGATCACCGTGGGCACCACGCGCGCGGCCCTGGACAGCATGGCCGAGTTGGTGGACGCGGTACTCGCGCTGGGGGTGCTCGTTGGTAAGACGGGCCTCGCTTCGAGTCGCGACTCACTGACTGCGGTCGCCGCCAATGAGCTGGCCCAGAACCATACGCAGATCACGCGTGTGTTGGGTGCGCTGCAGCTGCACTTGCAGGGCAGTCCCGCGCTGGAACGCTTGACCGAGCTGAAGAAGCAATACGACGCGCTCTCGGCGCGCATTGTCGACGAGAAGCAGGCGGATAGCCTGCTGCAGCTGCGACGTCAGGTGTTGGAGGAAGCCGCACACGCGGTCGAGAGCCACGAGCTCGGCATCGCACGCGCAGGTGAGCTGACCGGTGCGGTCGAGCAGCTGCGAGCGGCGGCGACCACGCTGGCCACGGAGGCGACAGCTGACGCCGTGCGCGTCGCCGACCGCGGTCGTGTGTTCTCGGCACTGGTGGCCGTGATCGGCGTGCTCGTATGCTTGTTTGCCGCGCTGCGCATCCGCCAGAGTGTCTCGTCGCTGCAGACGCACAACCGCGAGCTGCAGAACCTCAAAAATAACCTCGAGCACGTCAACCAGAACCTCGAAGGCATCGTCGCGGAGCGCACGGCTGCAATGCTGCAACGCGAGCGCGCGCTGCAGCTCGTGCTGGACAGCATGAGCGACGGCATGATCAGCGCTGGGCTGGACGGTCAGCTGCGCCCCGAGCGGTCCAAGACCGTGGTGGAGTGGTTCGGCGAGCCGCACGCGCGTGTGAAGGTGTGGGACTACCTCTATCCGATCGATGAACGCTGCGCGTCGGCGTTTCGTGTTGGCTTCGACCAGCTCGTCGCGGATGACCTGCCGTTCGAGCTGTGCAGAGATCAGATGCCGCGTGCGATCGAGCGCGATCAGCGTAGCTTCGCGCTCGACTATCAACCGATGCGCGAAGGTGAGCAGGTTGTGTCCGTGGTGATCGCGATCCGCGATGTCACGCTGCAGATCGAGGTCGAGCGCGCCGAGCGGATCGCGCGTGAGCAGCAGCGGACGATCGCGTTCTTGTTGAAAGACAAGCGCGGTTTCGCGCGCATGGCACGCGAGTGCGAGGGCTTGGTCACGCAGGTGATCGGCAGCGACGACGTCGTGCTGCGCCGCCGTGCGCTGCATACGCTCAAGGGCAACAGCGCGATCTTTGGGCTTATCACTGTGTCCGAGCGGGCGCACGAGCTCGAGACGAAGCTCGAGGAGCAAGGTGAGCTCAGCGAGAACGATGGCGAGCAGCTGCGCGCGCTCTGGCACGACAGTATGGTGCGGCTCGAAGAGTTCGTAGCCCACGCGCACGACACCTACGAGATCGCAGAGACCGACTTAGAGCCGGTGTTGACTGCGCTGCGCCATCGCGTCGACTACCAAGACATCCTGCGCATGGTCGAAGCTTTCCGCTTGGAGCCTGCGGGCGCTGCGCTGCGGCGCTTGGGTGCGCAGGCGCGACGGCTCGCGCAGGAGCATGGCAAGAGCATGCAAGTGCAGGTCGCCGACAACGGCATCCGGATCTCGCCTGAGAGCTTTCAGGCGCTGTTCTCCGCGTTTGTGCACGCGATTCGCAATGCGATCGATCACGGTGTCGAGACCGCGGAGGAGCGCCTCGCTTCGGGCAAGCCCGAGATCGCCACGCTCGCGTTGCGCGTGGGGCAGCTGCCGGATCATCAGCTTGTGTTCGAGATCGCCGACGATGGCCGCGGCATCGACTGGGGGCGCGTGCGCGACAAAGCGCGTGCGCGCGGGCTGCCCGCGGATACATCGGAAGAGCTGCAGGAGCTGATCTGGAGCGACGGCTTTTCGACGCGTGATGAGGTGAGCAGCCTGTCCGGGCGCGGCGTCGGTATGAGCGCGCTGCGCGCGGTTTGTCACGAGATGGGCGGCAGCGTAGGGCTGCACAGCACGGCCGGCCTCGGCACTACGATCCGCTGCGTCGTTAGCATCCCACAGCTGCAACGCATGGCCTCACGCAGACCCTCGATCCGAAGCAGCATCCGCGTCTCGCGCGCTTGATCTACGTGGCTGAGCTCGCGGCTGCGAGCGTCTCCGACGCCCAGGGCGGGATGTCAGGTAGGGCAGCCGTGCCGGGAACGGCATACTGGAGCGCGCGCAAAAAACTCTGCTTCGTTGGCGTACGCAGTGGTCACGGTCTTCGACGCCATCGCGATCACACTGATCGCTATGTGCAGAATGCTCGAGCTCACAAGCACGTGGGAGCGATGCCGCGCGTGATTCTTGCTCGCCCATGCCTTCCAAGGCTCGCGGCTCTTCGACGAGCTGCGCTGCGTGTTGCGAACATCCATGAACAAGTCGAGCGAGCCATGTTTCTCGATCTCGCGATCGAAGTCAGACATCGGCCCATCCTCGAACGGCCCATCGAAGTTCCGAACCCCGATCAAATGAATCACTCCGGGCGCCATCCGCCGCAACACAACGGCCGCCCCAGTAGCCCCCCAAATCAAAACCACACCCTCACGAACCTTACGAGCCATCCAACCAACCCATGTATTTATGCGTAGTCGCAGCCGCCACACGCTTGCGCACCACCGATCCTAACACGGTCGTGCCGCTGCGGGCTGCGGGTTAGTCGCAGCCTCATAAGAGCAGGGAACGGAGCATCTCGACTCTCGTCTCCCTGGCGTTCTTGAGCGTGCATGGCGTCCTTCCGCGACAAAATCTCCGGCGTTCTCGGAGTCCAGATTCGCGCGCTCGCGCATGCTTGGCGTGCTCTGCTTCGTGACTAGGAGGGTCTGCGGGCGGCGAGGGTGACTGTGAGGGTTTGCAGGTCTTCGGGCAGATCGATCAGCGCGCGGAAGACTTGGGTTGCGGAGTTGAAGTGACTGATGGGTCGTTCGCGTAGATGGATGCCGGCTTCGGCTGCAGCCTTGTGAAAGCGGACCAAAGCGTTCATGTCCGCTTTGAAGGTCTTGCCTTCTTCGTACATCGAGCCTGCTCGCACCGCTGTGACGCGGATACCGCTCGGCTCGAGCTCACGCTGCAGTCCCGCGGTGAAGCGCTCCAAGCCGGCTTTCGAGCATTGGTACATCACCATGTGCGGAAGATGCAGCAGCTCCACGGATTCACTGCTGACGTTGATGATGTGACTGCCGCGTTGCATCAGCGGAATCGCTGAGCGTGCACACAACGCTGCGCCTGCGAGGTTCGTGAGCAGCGGCTGCATGATCTGCTCGTCGGTGGCTTCGGCGACCAAGAAAGGCTCGTACACAGCGGCATTGTTGATCAGCACGTCGATGCGCGCGTGTCGCTCGGCGAGCTGCGCAAATGCGGCTTTCACGGAGCTCGGAGATGCAACATCACAATGGATGGCCAGCGCTCGTTCGCCGATCTCTCGCGCGGCGGCTTGAACCTTGTCGAGTGTCCGACCGAGCAGCACAACATTGTCGCCGTCAGTTGCGAACCGACGCGCCAGTGCACGACCGAGGCCCACGCCGGCGCCTGTAATCACGATGACCTTCGACAAGGCTATATCCTCCGCAGATGTAAACGGCATCTGACTATAGCCACACCTGTTAGAGTAGGGCACGTGTTTCGAACCGACATGTTGTTCAAGCGATTGAACGCGCCGCAACAAACAACGCGCGTGCATTGATTCAATGCCGAGCCGCGCGTACACAATGATCGCGATGCCGAAGACTCGCTCTGCAGAAATCACCGATCGCTACATCAAACACATTCGCGAGCAGAACGTGACCGGCATAGTTGACCTGTTCGCGCCCGACGCGACTTACACCATGCCCGATGGTCGTCGCTTCACAGGCGCAGACGAAATCCGCGGATGGTTCAGCAAGCTGTTCGCTTCGCTCGCCCTTACACCACAAGTCATCGCGACGGTCGACTCGGAAACTGCCAGCGCCGTGGAGATCGAAAACGTGCTCCCCGACGGCACCAAACGCAGCACAGCCAACTTCTTCTACCTCGATGACGCTGGGCTCATCACGCAACTGCGCGTCTACCAGCGCGGCTGATGCCGCACGGCGCGCAGACCGTGCGGCACAGTGCGTCGCAGCTCAGTACACGAGGATCGGGTTGATGATCGATTGAACCGCGCCGGTGACGCGCGACGGTCCGAGCGTGAAGAAGCCCTCGTACACGCCGTCTGCAACGGCTTCGGCCGCGTCGACGTTCTCGAGAATGTACACGCCGTTCATCGCGAGCAAGATCTGGTGCACGTGGAACGCATCGTTCGGGCGTTCGGGTGGCAAGACCTCGACGGCCCAGCTGTCCGCGCCGACCGCCACCACACCGAGCGATGCGAGATATTGAGCGCCTTCGATGCCGAGACCCGGCTCGACCGTGCCATAGCGCTTGTCGTCTTTGCCGATGAGTTGTGACCAACCTGTGTAGAAGATCACCACGTCGCCCTGCGTGATCGGCGACAGCTTCTGCTTCTTGATCGCTGCTTCGATCTGCGCCTTATTGAACGCGGTCCCCTCGGCGACGGGCTTTTGTCCGAGCAGCCCAGTCATGTCCAAGATCACCGCGCGTGTAGCGATCGGCGGGACGTTCTCGATGCCGAGCTTCTTGAGCCCGCCGGTGGCGATCACATCGGCGCCCTTGGAGCAGTTGTAATAGACCCCGTCGATGCCCACGTGACCCAAGCCGTCGATCTGTGAGCCGATGCCGACCCAGCCATTGATGATGTCATCGTGGTAGCTGGTCTTGGTCGCGCCGACCGTCCGGCCGTACTCTTGGCCCGGCGCAAGCACCGTGATCGAGAACGTACGCGGTGCGAATGCAGGCGTCTTCGAGTTGGTCTCGATGCCCATCCGGATGCTCTTGCCGCGCTTGATCAACTTCGCAGCTTCGAGCGTCTTGGCTTGCGTGATGTTGTTCGCGGCGCCTTTCTGATCGGTTGGGCCCCATTTGGATGGGTAACAGCTCTTGATCGCTGCCGCGGGCCCGGCAGGCTTCGGCGGCGTCGCCGGACCAGTCTTTTGCGGCGCAGCTGCGGGCGTCGCAGGCTTTTGCGGTGCGGCAGCGGGCGGCGCTGCTTTGGGCGGCGCGCCCGCTTGACTCCAAGCTGAACTACTCACCGTAAGACCGGCGAACGCGAAGACTACGGTACGAAGCTGCATGCTGGCTCCTTAGCTGATGGGCTGATGAGGCCTGCGAGTCTACAGCGCACACTTCGTACCGTTCGCAAAGATTCACGGAGCCAGCGCGATCAGCCCCAAACGGCTCTAGCGAGATCCTCCTGGTGAGCCGTGGCTCGCGGGTTCTTCGGGCAGATAGATGTTCGTAAAAGCTCTGCCAGCCAGGCTGTTTACATCCTCAACGTTGAGGTTCATCGACCAAGTCAAGCGCCCAGCATTGAGACTCATCTCACCTTTGCCATCGTAGCGACAGCTGACCTCTTTGACTTGTTGTTGAACGAACGACCGAACCTCGGCCGTGGCGATGCAGGCGCTGTACATGGCCCGTAGCGCGCTCGTGCACCAGTCCGACACGGTGCGCTCGCGCAGCGCTTCGTCACTCACGGTCTCCCACGCGATCGATGCTTTCAGCGTGCTACCGCACTCGCGGCCCGCGCCTTGTGCTGACACGTTCACAAGCTCGTCCTCATGGCGCCGCTCGCTGGACTGATCGAACTTCTGGATTTGGTCCAGCTCGCCAGCGCGCTGCTGCTGCTGATGCGCGGCCCACAAGCTGTCTGCATCGACCTTCTCGCCGCGTCCCTCCGAGTAAGCCACAGGCATGGGCTCACGACCGGGCATCGCCAATCGCCAGTACGTGCCGAGGTATGCGTGCTGACCGGAACGCAGAAGGGTAAGCCACTCGCGACCTGCCCACTGCGTTACATAGCGCAGATCCTCGCCCTCCTCGCTGCGCCGATACAACACGGCTTTGTTCTTCAACGGGCCTTCGGAGCCGCTGATCCGTATGAGCGATTCGCTGCCTTCGAAGTCGACGACTTCCACGAGCACGCCATCGCTGCCCACGAGCGCAAAGCGCTTGCTCACGGCCTGCATCGCGCTGTTAGACGCGGTCGGACTGCTCGCCGCGGGCGGCTGCGAAGATGCGCAGCCGCAAACCAAGAGTACTGCCACGATCCCAACGTTGATCGGCCACATGTTCAGCCCCTCTATTTCTTCTCAGCCGACTTGCGCTTCGCCAGCAGCAGTGGCGTGGCGTTCTTCTTGAAGTACGAGCCGCCATCCCCCAAACCGTTGCGAATGTGCGGCTGCAGGTTCGCGGAGCAGGCGCCCTGGGCCACTTTGACAGCGAGCGCCACATTCGGGTCGTCGTCCGGCAAGGCAAGCCCTGAGAGCACGGCCATCCGCAGATCTTCATCGTCGCATTGCTGCGGCGTCGGCTTGGTGAGCGCGGGTACAAAGAACTGCAGCGCCACCCAGTGATTGAACTTCGCGCGCACGACCTTGCCTGCGGCAAAACCGTCGCTGGGATGCGCTTTGATGTAGCGCTTCAGCGCATCTAGGCAGGCATCCGAATAGGACATGTCATTTTGGCATTGCGTGAAGTCGTCGACAGACGAAAGCACGATGCGATTCTGCTTCTGGTCGACCTCGTACGCCGACGCGGTCGACACCACCCAGCTTAGCTGCGCAATGACGATGGCGAGCAGCTGCGCTCGTCTCGAATAACTTGAGATTCGGTTCATGCGCCACAGTTCGGACGAGGTGCGCCGCAGTTGCTCCTGCGCGCTCAAAATGTCTCGAACGCCAAAACAGTCATTGCGCCGTCACTCGCTGCGGTCAGGTGTGTTGCTGAGTGGTGTTGCAGCTGAAAGCGGCGAAAGGCGCCGGGTAGGCCATCAGCCGCTGATAGCTGCTATTCACCGGTCGGACCGTTGGCCTCGATCGTCACCATCCCATCTGGGAGTCCTGCAACGACGCAGCCAACGTGTGCGGCGAAGGCCTCCGTTGTGCCTCCGCATTCTGGTTCGGCGGCTCTGGCCACTGCACCAAGAGCTGCGAAGCAGACAGCGATTGCGCCAAGCCCGAATCGGGCAGCGCCACTCCACTCTGTCTAACACTCCTTCCCGCCTTTGGCGAAAACCCACCAGTCAAACAATGCGTGCTCGACTGCGCCGCCGCAGCCGACAGCTGCCCCAGCAACTTGAGCTGCTACCAAGGCCCCGAGACTCGCGGCGAGATGGACGCATCGGCGCCTGCTTTTGCTTGGTGTCAGTGATATCTGCCTAACACACGGCCTGCAGCCAAAAGCTGCAGGTCGTGTATACGGCTTCTGGTGGAACGGTTTTGGCCTAACAGGTTGGCGTACACGGCCGTCGCGACGAATTCGTGATCGCTGATGCACTGATCTCGCATGCACCCGTACCGAGCGTACGCAAGCCGCTCGGTTTGACAGGGACAGGGTGCCAGCATGCGTGTATCGACGGTTTATCTCATTGTCGGTCGAGCCATATTGCTCTTGGCCGCAGCGCGGCTGGCCGCGTGTGCGGGCGACATCGAGCCTCCTTTGCGTACCACGATGGGGCCGGCGGAGGTCGTACCTGAAGCACCTGCGATAGCAGCGACCACGGTGAGCATCCCCGCGGCGGCTGCAGGCAGTGCAGCGCCGGCGGCGCAGCCCACGGCTTCCGCGCAGCCTGTGCAGACCAGTCTAGCGCCGTACAGTGAGCTTCCAGATGGCAGAGGAGGCACTAACCTCTAGCAGGTGGTGTACCCGATGGAGCTCGGCTTCGACAAAGCGCTGTCCAAGGCTGCTTTCGAGCGCACGCTTTACCTTGTGCTGCGCGCCAACTGTGCGGGGTGCCATAACACGGACACGCGCGCTCAAGCCCCGATTCACGCGGACCTCGATGTCAACTTCGCCCACGAATACGCGCTGACCCGTGTGAATTCTACCATCCAGAGGACTCCAAGCTCGTCGTGCGCAAGGTGGTCGACCGGCACAACTGCTTTGGCCGTAGCTGCAGCGGCGCTGGCATGCCGCTCCTGCAGAAGATCCAGGGGTGGGTGGGCGCCATACAGAACATACTGCCCGAGATACCGCGCGGCGTTCCTGGAGGAACGATGCTGAGCGAACCCGAGATAACGCAGTGGATCGCCGCCGATCGCGCGGCGCTGCCCGCAGCTTCGGCTGCTTATGTCGCGTATGTGTCCCTGCACGAGGTGCACAACGCAGGCGTCTCGGCGCAGCGGCTAAATGTCGCGCGCGCGGCAGTGTCCAAGGCGCTAAGCTCGACCGCGCGGTGGGCACCTAAGCTGATCCTGGGCCCGAACAAGAACTTGCACGTCGAGCCGATCGTGTGGGCGTTCGAATGGGCGCAGGCACATCACGGGTACAGTGACACAACGTCTAACTGAGTGGGTCAGTAAGCGTATGCATAGAATTCTTATCGCCTTAGTCACTGTGCTGTCAGGTGCTTGTCTTGATCGTGAGCTCGTCCCACTCAATCCGTGTTTGGTCTCGACCGTTAGTCGCAAGGTGACGGTGACCAGCATCAACAAGGTCGACTTGTTGTTCGTGGTCGACAACTCCGCGTCGATGGAGAGCAAGCAAAACTCGCTCAAGGCGCAGTTCCCGCGGATGATCCAAGTGTTGAGCACAGGCATGCGCTCGGCGAATGACCAGAGTCCATTTCCGCCGGTTCGTGACATGCACCTCGCGGTTGTCTCGAGTGACATGGGGGTGTTTGGGCAAGCTGGCATCATGGGTTGCGATCCGAACGGAGGTGACGACGGTCGATTCAAGAACGTATCGAGCGGCGATCCCGGCTGTCAGGCGACATATCCCGCATTTCTGAGCTACGACGCCACGCGCGATGATCCGATGCAGATCGGCGTGGACTTTGGCTGTATCGCGTCGCTGGGTGCCATGGGCTGCACGTTCGAGAATCAGCTCGAGGCTCCGCTCAAGGCGCTCTCACCGCAGGTTCCGCGCGCGATGGATGTTGCCGTCCCGCCGCAAGCGCTGACCTTCCTTGGGCCGGCGGGGCCCACGACAGGGCGCGGGGATCTCGCGCCCCCCGACGGCAGCCTGGGTTTCGTGCGCTACGACGCCGCCGATCCGGCGGTGCTCGCGATCATCCTGCTCACAGACGAGGACGATCAATCGTCAGCGAACACCGCCTATTTGAGCACGACCGACGCGAGCGCGACCCAAGCAGCGCAAGTCCGGCCGGCGATGAACGCTCAGAACTTGTATCCGGTTTCGCGCTACATCGATGGCTTCAAAGCCTTGCGGCCGAACGAGCAAGACTTGATCGTGTTCGCCGCGATCGCCGGCGTGCCGACGGATCTCGTCGATGAACGCGCTCGCAGCACGGTGGACTTCAGCGACGAAGCGCAGCGCAACGCCTACTACGATCGCATCGCAGATGATCGCCGAATGCAGCCCAACGTGCAGGGGCTGTTTGGGTTGGGTGCGTCCTTTGCCCCGGCGTGTCGCCGCACCAATGCGATGGGCGAGGCCGAAACCGCGACGCCTGCACGCCGCATCCTCGATGTCGTACGCGGCTTCGGTGAAAACGCGACGATCCAGTCGATCTGCGCAGACGACTACGGTCCGGGCATGGACGCGATCATCGACATCATCGCGAAGCAACTGGGCGCCGTCTGTTTGCCTCGACCACTGGTCCGCAGGTCGGATGGTCTTGTGCCGTGCAACGTCGTGTGGGAGCTGCCGAGCGTAGGCAATGCGCCTCCGGGAACACCGGTGGCCTGCACCGATTTGCCGTTCCTCAAGCCGGTCGATCCGGGCCGCCCGCTGTTCAACGCACAGGGTGGGGTCAACTGTAAGGTCGAGCAGCTGCCGATCATCGGCGCGAACGTGGTTCCGACTGCGCCTGGCTGGTTCTATGACTCGTTTTCACCCGGCGTACGGGAGGCGTGTCCGAGCACTCGTCAGCAACGCGTGACCTTCGCAGAGAGCTCGACTCCGACGACTGGCGTATCGGTCAAGCTGGAGTGCTTGAACGAAGTGCAGTCACAACCGCAGCTGCGTACAGATGTCAGCACGTCGACAGAGCAACCCACGATAGGCAGCGCGTGCTCGGCCAATGCTGCAAGACCGACGACGGGAAGAACAACAGGGCGCAGGTCGAATACGACAACCCCTGTCGTCACGCCGGGCTCGTGTGTGGTGCAACTGGTAGGTGGTGAAACCGACAGCTCGATGTTCTGTCACCCGCTCTTGAATGTATGCGTGCAAGGTTGCAGCACATCGGACGACTGCCCTGGCGCCTGGGAATGCGACGGTCGCCCCGAAACCACCACGATGACAAACGGTCGATCTTACTGTTCGAACCCGACATGCGGCGGTGGTTGAACGGGGCTTGTACTTCAGTCGAAGTTGCCGTTCTTCTTCTGAATGTCAGTCCAAGGGTCTTTGCACAGTGTGCAGTCGCTCCCGTAGAACCAAGGCTTGGCCGCTTCATCACCGTACACGAACAGGCGTAGCCAAGCTATCAATGGCGCACGCTCATCACCTGCATCGCCGAGTGGAATCAGATGGCCGTTGAAGTCGGGCGTCGCACCGGGGACGTTCAAGGTCGCCATGATCGTAGGAACCTTGCTCGAACCATCGTACGTCGGTTTGACGAACTGAGCCTTGGTGACGAAACCGTCGTTGGTCGAGGTGATAAGCAGCAGCGGCCCGTTCAGCTGAGAAGCTGCGCCCTGCAAGCCGTGTAACGACACGGTTGCAATCACGTTGGGGTGCGCTGCCGCGCCGACAGCGGCGCCTCCACCCATCGAGTAGCCGATGGCTGCGGCGCACTTCACGGCCAGCTTGCCTTGGAGATCGCCGGCGTCGTTCTGCATGATCAGCCACTCGAGTCCGGAGCGCACATCTTGTGCGGTCACGCCGGTGCTGTTGCTCGCGATGACGATAAACCCGTGCGACGCGACGGTGTTCAACAAGTCGGTGTAGAGGTCAGGTGTCGTGGAGACGCCATTGCCCCAAGTGGCCGGCGGATGCATGAAACCGTTTGCGCCGAGCTCCCTCGGACGAAACATGGTGAATGCGCCGCTCGGGCCGGTGTTGCTGACAGTCATAGTGTCGAACGGACCTTTGGCACCGTAGTCTGTAACCGGCGCGAGCGCTGGACCTGTACAAGCGCCGGTCGCAGGTGCTGTGGCTGGGGTCGCTGGGTTTGCGCCGCTACCAGCTGCAGCTGAGGCTAAGGCCCCGGCTCGGCCGATGCTCGCTGGCGCTGGGCTTCCACCTGCCGCTGTGGGCTGCGAAGGTGGAATCACAGGCGGTGTGCTCGCTGCACTTGGGCTGGCGCGTCCCGCAGCGCCTACGCTGGGCGCACCGGGGGTGCTGCCTGTGCTCGTGCCGATCACAGGGGCTCTGCCGCCTGCAGTCGCTTGGGTGGGCGCGGTGGCGCTCATGCCGGCGACGCTCGTCGTTGGGCGCGACGTGCTGCCATTGCCAGTGCTTAGGGTCTGCTGATCCGACGAGCACGCGGCCAGCGTTATCACCACACATCGAATCATGCCGCGCAAGTAGACGGCGTCTCGATCGCTCATACTGCATCCTCCGTACGTGTGCGCAGCCTGCGCGAACGTCCGCTCGAAATCTCAGATAGAATTAGAGCGAAATTCTATCTGAGTGTTGGGCCTCCCCAACGCATTTGCGGGTCGGCCGATAGGTCGGCATGGGACTCGATCATGAACGTCGCGAAGTGCCGCAGATCGGAGCGCGTACGGGCACGGGCACGCGTACGGGCACGGCTGACCATTGGTCACAAGTTTCGCAATGAAGTTGGTGTTTTTGCAGACCGAGAGGCAACCGCGCGAAACGGAGCGCGAAACAAGAGAATGAACAGGGAGTTTAGGAGCCGGGGAGATTTTGGAATTGGGTCCAGAGGGTGAACGGAGCGTGTAGCGAGGTTCATCGCGTAGGTCGCGAACCCAAAAAATCTCCCCGGCTCCTAAACTCCCTGTTGATCCTTCTCGACGCGGCAGGCGCACGCCGAAGTCCGCGCGAGCTGCCCAGCCGCAGAATCGCATGAAAACTTGCGACCAATGGTCAGACGGGCACGGGCACGCGTAGTCGTCGGAGCATGGCTTCACTCTAGCAAGGTTGGCCGGCTCGCGGACAATCTGGTGGGGGTGCGGTGGCCGCGGTAGGGTACGCGCATGAGCTCTGTTCTGCCGCCGATTCTCTATGGGACTGCTTGGAAAGCCGAGCGCACGGCCGACTGTGTGGCGCGAGCGTTGCGCGCCGGCTTTCGAGGGATCGATACGGCTTGTCAGCCTAAGCACTATCATGAGCCGGGTGTGGGGGAGGCCGTCGCTGCCTACGGTGCTGCTCGCGAGGCGCTCTATTTGCAGACGAAGTTCACTTCGCTCTCCGGTCAGGATCCGCAGCGCTTGCCGTACGATGCGCGGGCTCCGCTGGCCGAGCAGGTTGCGCAGTCGTTGCAAGCATCGTTGCGTAACTTGAGGACTGACTATCTCGATTGCGTGGTGTTGCATGCGCCGCTGCGAGCGGCGGCGGATACGCTGGCGGTGTGGCGTGCGCTGGAGCGAGGCGTCGAGCAGGGGATCGTGCGGCAGCTGGGCATCAGCAACTGTTACGATGAAGACGTGTTGCTCGAGCTGTGTGCTTCCGCGCGGGTTCAGCCCGCTGTGCTGCAGAATCGTCTCTACTCGGATAGTGGCTACGACAAAGAGCTGCGTGTGTTGTGTCGCGAGCGCGGGATCGTCTATCAGAGCTTCTGGACGCTGACGGCGAATAAGCATCTGTTGCAGTACGCGGCGGTCACTGCGCTCAGCAAGAAATATGGGCGCACGCCGGCGCAGGTTCTGTTTCGCTATCTCACGCACGAGCGCATCGTTCCGCTGACCGGTACGCAGTCGGACGCGCATATGGCTGAGGACCTTGCGATCTTCGAATTTGAGCTGTCCGAGCAGGAGCGCGCGACGATCACCGCGCTGCTCTGAGCGCTGCACACTCAGGGGTGCGCTTCCCACATCGGCTCCACGGTTCCAGGGCGGCCGCTCGCAGCGGCGATCTGTCTACATGCCAGCAGCCACGTGCTAGAGTGCTTTCGTTCAGCACGCATGCTCTCGGACGATCAACCGCTGCACCTGCGATGGGTTCGCGACGTTCACGCACGCCGTGTGGCGCAGGCGCCCACGCGCTGATCTATGCAGCGCTTAGTCACAGCCGGTTTGGTCGCTGCAGTTGGGCTCTTGGCGCTCGCTTGGGCTTGTTACGTGGTGTTTGTGCCACGCGTGCACGTGTCGACAGGTGAGCCGCACCCAGAGGTATTTGCGGTGCACGCGTGGGCCGAGCCCGAGCAGGCGAGCGCTGCAGCGCTGGCTGTCGACGGTCGACGTGCAGGCTCGCTTCCGTTCGCGTGGCAGGCTGTCGGTCGCGCGAGCTTGCAGCTCGAGAGTCAGCGCGAACAAGCGATCGTGGGTGTGGTGGTGAGCTGGCAGGGTGCGCCGCCTTCAGCGGCGACGATACATCTGGGCTCGCGGTCGGTGCCGCTCAAGGCTGCGGATGCCCACGGTGAGTTTGTGCTCTGGCTGGGCGCACCACAGCTTAGTGCGCGCGTGAGCTTGGATGTCCAGGACGCAGCGGTCGCGGAGATCCAGCTGCTCGCGGACGCGGCTCCGATCTGGCTGATCGCATCGCGTGCGCGCGCCGATCAAGATTCGGAGCTGCTCGCGACGTACGGTGCGACCGACGTCGCGCGCATTCCAGTGGGTGGCGTGATATCGGCCGCGCTGTCGCATGCGCGGGCGATCGTCGTGTCGAATGAGCCGCTTGCTGAGGTGGAGGTGGCCCAGCTGCGGCGCTACGTCGAAGCGGGTGCAACGCTCGTCGAGCTGGGCCCGCGGCCAGCGATCTGCGGTGCAGCCGTAAGCGGCGAAGAGCTGCCCGCGCAGCACTTCGTGCTCGAAGGGCAAACGGGCAGCGGCGCGCGCTGGCTCGACGCGCTCGCCCAACAACCTCAGTGCAACGACGCGAGCTGCCAAAACGACAAGGTGCTGATCACTGCGCGGCCCGAAAAACGACAATCAGCCGATCCGCCTGTCGAGCGAGGGTCGCTCGCGCCACCAACCTGCGCGGATGCGAGCTGTCGGCATGATAGAGGCCCCGCCGGTCAGGGTCGGGAGAGTGGGCCGGTCGCGGGGAAACCGGCTTGTACGGACGCAGGCTGCCAGAATGCCCGAGGGTCGGCAGGAGCAGGCACGCCGCTGGTTGTGAGTCGGACGCTGGGTGCGGGGCAGTGTGTCCGTTGGTTGGGTGACCTCAGTCGTGCGGTTCGTACGCTGCGGCAGGGCGACCCTGCGCGTGCGGGACGCGAGGGCAACGCTGCGTTCAAGCCGAACGAGTTGTTTACAGGCCCGAACGACAACGTGCCGAGCGCGGACCGACTCGGCTTCAGTTTGGCGCGGCAGCTCACAGCTGCAAGTGGAATCGATCTGCTTGTCGCGCCGCTGCCAGCGGCAGGCGAGGGACTCGTGATCTACACCGCGGACCAAGACTTTGTGCCTGGTGCCGGCGAGCTTGCGCGCAGCGAGAGCGCGAAGGGCCTGGGCATGACCTTGACGCTCACGGCTGCGGACATCGGCGGTAAGCCTGATATTGTCTACCCCGAGGCCAGCGAGCCAATGCTGGAGCGCACACAGGTCGAGCGGCTCGCAGAGCGTGGGCACAGCGTGGGCATCCATCCGAACTTGGTCGGCGTAAGCGCCGAAGAATACACCCACGTGATCGAAGCGCACGTCCAGCGCTTTCGCGACCGCTACGGCGTTGCGCCGCGCATCGTGCGCAATCATCACTTGATCTGGCAAGGCTACGCGACCATGGCTGAGATCTTAGCGCGCGCCGGACTGCAGCTCGACCTCAACTACGTGAGCATCCCCGCCGGCTTCATGACCGGCAGCGGCCTGCCGATGCGCTTCGTCGACAGTGCCGGTCATCTGATCCCTCTCTACCAACAAGCGACACAGCTCGACGACAGCGCATTCATTCCAGAAGACCCAGCGACGCTAGAGGCCACCACGCAGCACCTCCGCGAGGAGCTCACCGCGCTGCTAGAGACAGCGCAACGAGAGCACATCCCGCTGACTTTATTGCACCACTCACATTGGTGGTTTCGCAGCGGAGGGCGGCTGCAAGCCACATTGTTGTCCGAATCTAACAAGCGTCACATGACAGTATGGGGTGCCGCGGAGTGGCTGAGCTTCACCGAGGCGCGCCGCAACACGCAGATCCGCCGCAAGGGCCTTGGCTACGAAGTCGATGTGAGCGCCGCCCAGCTCGCCCTGCTGATCGAAGGCGCGCAGCAAGTGCGGGTCGACGGCAAGCTAAGCGAGCCGCAGAGCTGGCACGACACTACGGGCCGATACCTGGTCCTGCCGCTGCAGCGCGGACGACACCTGATCGAGCCTTAGACGGACGGGTTCGTGTCCGGCAATGCAGCGGCCGGGCCAAATGCGATCCTGCGCAGGCCATCTGACTGTCACTGTCGAGTGTCTCGCTGTGGAGTGTTCAATGTCGCCACGCGCGTACTGAACTCGCTATCGGAAGCGGCCTCTTCTGTCAAACGATGCCGCCATAAGCGGCGAACAAGTTTTGCGTAAGCGCGCTTCCAGCCTTGAGCGGCTCTGGGCCTCGCGATAGGAGTGCGCAATGTCCCGGCTTGTTCGATCTGCGGCTCGACTCGGATGTCTTTTCGTAGTGCTGCTGATCGGATCAGCCTGCACGCAGACCTGCCCCACCGGGTACTACCTGAGAGAAGGCCGCTGCTACAGGGGCACACCGAGCGCAGTCGACGCCGGCATCGAACAAGAGAGCGCTGTCCGCGAAGATTCCGTCAGCGAGCTGGACGCCAGTGTCAGCACCGCGGACGCCGCGAGAGCTGATACCGCTTCCAACACGGTGAGCAGCGCGGGCGCGGCAGGAGCCGCTGGTGATCCATCCACCCTTGCAGCCGGGAGCGGCGGAGCGAGCGGTTCACCCGCCGAGCCGGCGCAGCAGCGCAACTGTCTCGTGGGCGCAACGCGCTGCTCGGATGCCGAATCGGCTGTCGAAGTCTGCACCGTGGACGATGAGTGGACGCTCAAGGAAATGTGCATCGCCACATGCAAGGACGGCGCGTGCGTGGGCGATTGCGCCCCGGGTGAGCATCACTGTGGTGCCAACAACACCACTGAGCTGTGCAGCCCGATGGGCGCATGGACGCCCGAAGAAAGCTGCTTGTTCGTGTGTATCGACGGCGTGTGCGGTGGTGACTGTAGCCCAGGCAGCTTGCAGTGTGGTGGTGACGACGGTCTGACTGTCCAAACTTGCAATGAGTCAGGTCAGTGGGTGGATACGACAACGTGCCCAAACATTTGCTCGAGCGGCAGCTGCTCCGGCACGTGCGCGCCAGAGACCATGCGTTGTCGCACGAACGTGACACCCGAGAAGTGCAGCCAAGAGGGTTATTGGGAAGCGCAGCCGAGCTGCCCATTTCTGTGCGGCGACGACGGTCAGTGCACAGGCGAGTGCCGCCCTGGCACGAAGATGTGCGACGGACAAACGCCCGTGAGCTGCGACCTCTCGGCGAATTGGGCGCGTAACATCCCTTGCATCGATCGTGCGTGCGTGAACGGCGTATGCGGTGGCGCGTGCGCTCCTGGACGGCGCACGTGCGGCGCGAACCACACGCCGCAGGAATGCAACGAGAGAGGTCAGTGGGAGTCAGAGCGCGCTTGTCCGAACGTGTGCAGTGGCGCGGGCGTGTGCTCAGGCGTGTGCTCACCCAACTCTCAGGTTTGCAACGGAAACACTCTGCGTACGTGCCTCAACGACGGCTCGGGCTACGTGGACGACGTCTGCGATCCCGCGCAGCCCAACGAGACTGCGAGCTGCAGTGGTCGCTCGTGCGAGTCTACGTGCTCCCATCCGGCGCGCACGTGCGGATCGAGCCCGTTGTGCTGGCGGCTCGAATACGGTTGCGAGCAATGCGCGTACCCGTACGTCTGGCGCGAAACTGATGCCTCGGACAAGGTGTGCGTTTCACCCGAGTCGCGCGCGGCCAGACAAGCGGAGAACGGCATGTACACGGTGGCAGATCCTTGCCCCGATGGCTTGGTCCCTCGGCGCGCGACACCCAGCGATGGGCTGTGCGTTCCCGCAACGATCCAGGCTGCCGTGAACTCAGAGAACCTCGCGGGACCGTCGAACACGCAGGTCGCGACTGGCAGGCAGCCGTGAGCTGCCGCTATCGGCTGCTGCTGTTGATGCTCGCCCTGACAGCGAGCGCATGCACAGAATACGCACCGCTGGCCGATGAGCCAGACGCAAGCCGCGGCACACGCAGCGATCCACTGCGGCCAAAGGCGGCCGACGCAGCACAGCCCAACGACGACGCCGACGGCGGCGCGCAATCCGCACAGCGAGATGCAGCCGCGCCACGATCCGGGGCTGACTCATCCGAGCCCGAGCCCGAGCCCGAGCCCGAGCCCGGTACTCACTCCGTCCCCGATGGCCCTGAGATCCTCACACAGCGCTACAACAACAGCCGCACGGGCGCGAACCTCGAAGAACGCATCCTCACGCCAACGAACGTCTCCAAGCTCAGCCTGATCGGCAGCTGGAGCATCGAAGCCGAGATCTACGCGCAAGTCCTCGTCGCCGCCGGCGTCGAGATCGCAGGCAAAAAGCACGCGGTTGCGATCGTCGCGACCATGAACAACACCCTGTACGCGTTCGACGCCGATGCAGTGCCGGCGGACGCATTCCTATGGCGCCAAGGGCTGCAAGGCGAGCTCGGCCTGCCGGCGTTCTGCGCGCGCAACATCGGTGGCCCGAACGGGATCCTGTCCACACCCGTCATCGACAAGGCGCGCGGTCATGTGTACGTCGTCGCGCGCGACTGCGATCCGATGTTTCCCTCGGACATGCCGCAGTGCAAGCACCGCTTATTCCAGATCGCGCTCGCGACCGGTGAGCTGCTGCAGAGCACGTCGATCGAGGGCGAAGCGCGCATCACCGACCAGGACGGACAGGTCCGCAGCACGCGCTTCGAGCCGAGTGTGCACTGGAATCGCCCAGGCCTCTTGCTGCATGGCGATACGCTGGTGATCGCGTTTGGCTCGGGCCCGGCGGGCGATCAGCACGAAGAAGACTACGTGTACCACGGCTGGGCTTTTCGCTACAGCGTGCCCGACCTGACAGTCGCGCCCGACGTGTACTGCACGACGCCGCGTGGTCGCGGGGGCTCGGTTTGGCAGTCAGGCGCAGCCCCGGCCGCCGATGATGATGCAGTCTATCTGACAGGTGCCAATGGCATTCAGATGGACAGTCAGATTCATCCACCGGATGCGTGGCCGACTTCGCCGCGTGATCACGAAGACAGTGTGATCCGCTTGCCGCACGACGCCTGGAACAGCGTGAAAGCTTACTGGGACGCTCGCAGCTATCTCCCGGCCGGTAACGTGTTTCAACACATGGAGAGTGGCGACAACGGCTTTGGCTCGTCGGGACCGACGCTGATCCCAGACACGCGGCTCTTGCTGGTGGGCAGCAAAGCGGGCCTCGTATACTTGATCGATCGCGATGCGATGCGCGCGGTACAGGAGCCGCTCTCGCCGTTCACGGAGCTGGCGCTGCAACCAGGACACAATCTCTACCTGCATAGCTGGTGGGGCATCCCCATGGTCACGCAAGCGTTCGTGTTTTACCGCCCAAGCAGCGCGGCAGACGGCTATGCGTACGCATGGGCGTCGAACGATCGGCTGCGCCAGCTGCGCTTCGATTACGGCGCGGAGCGCATCGAGCTGAAAGCCACCGCTGAAGTTCCAGCGGTGCTCGGCGGCGGCAACATGGTCTTGTCTGCGGATGCGGATGCAGCCGAGAGCGGCGTGCTCTGGGCGACTACGCGCGCGGGAGACGGCACGGGCGGACCTGAAGGAGCGCTGTGGGCGTTCGATCCAGAGACGCTCGAGGTGCTGTTCCGCGCCGATACACCGGCCTGGTCGAAGTTCAATCCACCCACCGTGGTCCGCGGACGCGTGTTCGTGCCGAGCACCGCACCCGCGTACGGAACCCAGCAGGTCCTCGTGTACGCCGTTCCCAACTGACTTATTCCCACCCAGAGCCAGATCGGCCCGTGTGGATCGCCCATGGTGTTGTGGCCGTGGATCGAGACGGTCGTGATGATTTGCGCGGTCATCGCGCCCACGGGCGCTTGCGAGGAGTCCGCCTGCGGGGACGCGCAGCTGACAGCGACGATCACAGCTTGCAACCAAGTGGTCTCACGGCACAGAGGCTTCATATCCCACGCCTCGTGAAGAGAGACGTTCGATGCTGCTGGCGCTTAGTGCGCGCCGCAGCAGCGTTCCCAGCTCTTCTGGCTGCCGCACGAGCACGGAACGTTGCGGCCCACTTGCTCGTAGACCAGCTCTGCCGCTGCAGGCTGCAACGACTTGGCAGGTGAGCGCATGGGTCGAGGCAGCGTCTGCAGGTCTTTCCGCAGCTGTGCGAGCTCAGGCGAGCCGGGCAATGGCTCTGGCTCTTTGAGTGTCAGCCACTCGATCTCCGGCGCGATCTCCAAGCACAGCGTGCGCAGTGACGCGCGTGAGCGCTTGCCTGGCGGCGCTTGCAGCTCACGGAGCAGCATGCGCGCAGCGCCTTCCGTACCCGTTGCGTGTGTGCGGCTGGTCTCGCCGATGATGGCGCGGAGCTGCGGGCGCATCGCGTGGTTGTCTTCGCGCGGCATGAGCAGCAGCGCACGCGTGGCCGCCGCGTGAGCCAGCGCAGGAAAGCGTTGGCTGAGCGCGATAGCGAGCTGATTGTGCACCGAGATGTTCGTCGGATCGAAGCGCACGATCGTGAGATACATGGTGAGGGCGAGCTCGAGCTGACCGAGCTGCAGGTGGCACTCGGCCATCTCGCACAACAAGCCCTGCACGTTCGTTGCGTGCTCGGTCATCAGGGCTTCGGAGATCGCACGCCGCTGCAGCTCGAGCAGCTCACCGCGCTGGATCGGCCGTAGCTCGTACATCAGCTCCGACAACACCGCGCTGTAATCGACCGTCGGCGAGCGCAGCGGCGAGTCGACGATGCGCTGCAGCGCATTGCGTTGATCCCCGAGCAACCGCGCCGCCGCACCACGCGAGCCGCGCTCTCGCAGCTGCACACTGGCCTGCGCAAACGAGTCGGCCAAGCACGCCAGCGTCCAGTCGCTGCGGGGCGCAGCGCTGGGCTCCATAAAGCGGACCGGGTCGTGCTCGAAGAGCAGCTCGGTCTCGAGCACCGTCCGCGCGACCCGCACCATGTCGCGCGCGGCCATGGCCTCGCTGCTGAACAGGACCTCGTCGGCGTCGCGCACGTGCTCGATGCAGCTGTCGATCGCCTGCGCGCTCAGTCGGGCGTAGCGACTGTGGAGCTGAAAGAGCGGGGCCATTATCGCTCGCCTAACCGGGTATCGGCTCGGCACGCAAGGGCTTTGTGCATGCTGCGTCAACGTCACCGCCCAAGCTGGACAGGCGGCCGCGTACGCACAGAGCGGGCGCGCTTTGAGCGGCGGCTCGGCGATCGCGCAGAGCGGTCCTGGCTGGTCGTGGGCGCTACAGGGCCCGACGTCGCAAGCGGCGGTTCCCGGCCCGGCTGACCAAGGCGTGCTCGCGCTCGCACGTGCTGACCTTTACGCGGGAGGCAGCGTGCGCCCGTGTCGGTTCGTATGCGACCCGCGCGCGTGCTAACATTGTTGATTCGACGCGCAGCTGACGGCTGCGTCCGACTTCCAAGGAGTACAGGAAGCTGGACGAGCCTCCGCGCATGAGGGTTGACGCAGTTTGTCGATGAGCAGAACCGAACAGAAGTCTACACGTTGGGTTTGGTTGATTCTAAGTGGAGTGCTTGGCTGCGCAGACGCAGCGGCCGTCGAGCCAGAGCAAAGCCAAGGCGAAGCGGGTTCCGCTGCGGCTGGTGGCGGCAGTGCGGGTGCGGCAGGTGGAGACGCCTACGCCGGCCCGGCATCCTGGTGTGACATCAAGCGTACGCTCGATGCGCGCTGCATCGCTTGCCACGACGACAAAGGTTCGGCGAATACGCCGATGTCACTGCTCACGTACGGGCATACACAAGCCGCTGCGTTCAGCGACGCCAGCCGGAGAGTGTACGAGCTGATCGGCGCACGCGTGCATGACAAGACGAAGCCGATGCCTCCACAACAGAAGCTGACGGCTGCCGAGCTCGCACAGATCGACGCGTGGGTGGCCGCCGGTGCGCCGGCAGGTGATGACCCGAGCTGTGGCAAGTCAGCGCCGATCGTGGCGACGCCCGATGAATGGCCTGCCGATTGCGACGCGACTTACACCGTTTTGGCGCACGGGCCGGGCGGTGACACCCAGCCGTTTAGTGTTCCCGCGGGTGGAGAGCTCCACGGCAACGTTACGATTACAGCGCCTTGGGGCAACGAGTCGCTGCAGGCGATCGCGTTTCGACCGATCACCGACAACCGCAAGGTGCTGCATCACTGGATCTTGTACGGGCCGAAGCACGAGTTTCTGGTCGGCTGGGCTCCAGGCAAAGACAACACCGTCCTTCCGCACGACGTCGGTATGAACTTGGCCGGTGGCACCCTGACACTCAATATGCACTACAACAATCTGTCAGGTAGTCGGGCGGAGCTCGATCGCAGTGGCGTTCAGATCTGTGCACTGAAGCCTGAGAGCTTCCGCAAGCACACCGCAGCCGTGCACACAGGCTTCTCCCGCCTCGCATTCACGATTCCTGCGCGTGCGGTCGACTTCGCGGTCACCGGCACCTGCATGGCGACGGTGAGCACGCCGGTGACTTTGTTCAGCGCGAGCCCGCATGCCCACAAGCTCGCGAAGCACATGAGCTTCAGCGTTCAAAAGGCGAGCGGCGAGCGCATCGTGATGTACGACGGCAGCTTCGACTTTGAAGAGCAGCAGGCGTACCCGCTCAGCCCACTCGTACAGCTCGAAACGGGCGACAAGGTCATCACGACCTGCACCTACAACAACACGACCGATCGTGCGGTCAACTTCGGCGAAGATACTCACGACGAGATGTGCTTCAACTTCGCGTCGTATTACCCAATGGGCGCACTGACCTGCGGCATCGCGTTCTGAGTCCCAATGCGGAGGCTCAGCGCGACGCTGATTTTGAGCGACACGAAGCGATCGGCCAGCAACGGCATGGCGATAGAGACAAACCAGCGTGCGACCAACACCAGATGCTAGGGGATCTGAAGCGTTGCGGCGGCGATCACTCTCGGCAGACGCCTGCGGGCTCGCTTGGGCGGCGGCGCGACAAGCGGTGGTGATTTCGTCATTGCTGGCTCCCTCGGCCGCTGGAGGCTCCTGGGCGGCAGGATGGGGGCCGAAGCGCCGCGCTTGCAACCATCTTCCGCCCGTGGAGGGGTTGGGAGCGAGCACCGAACACGCGGAGGCGTCACGGTCCTGCATTGCAGGTTTCACGCGCGCGGGAGCCTAGCTGCGCGGTGTTTAGCCGCGTCGCGCCTCAGCTTCGGCTCTCATCGCGAGGGCTACTTGGCCTGCGAATCGTGAGGCTCCAACGTGTTCGGTGCTGAACTGACCGTGGCACGGGACGGTATGGACATGCTTTGGGCAAGGTGTGGATAAGTCATTTTTCGTTGTGGACATCCGGTGTAATAGGCGACTCGCGAGGCCGCCAAACGTACTCCCGTGGTGGATTGCGTAGTTGTCATCAACAAGCTCTCGCACAATTGATTCGTGTAAGATCACACTGCCAGCCGATAATTTGACGCGTCAGAGCACGAGGCCTACGCACGTGCTGTGCTGCGCGGTATCGATCTCGAGCTTCTCGTGCACGGGGATCACTACCCCGCGGTGATCGATCGCGTGCTCGCCGCGCAACGCAGCGTTTGGATCGCGACTGCGAATCTCAAAGAGTTGATGATCGAGGATCACCGCCTCGTGCCTGGGCGCAGGCGTGGGCGCGCGCAGTATCGCTCGGTGCTGGCAGCGCTCGCGGAGCTGTCGGCGCAAGGTGTGGAGCTGCGCATCCTGCATGCCGCGCCGCCCTCGCGCGTGTTTCGCCGCGACTTCGATCGCCAGAAGGGGTTGGTCGCAGGTGGCTTGGAGATGCGGTTGTGCCCGCGTACGCATCTGAAGCTCGTGATCGTCGATGGCCGTCATCTGTACCTCGGCAGCGCGAACTGGACCGGCGCAGGGCTCGGTGCAAAGCACGACCAACGTAGGAACTTCGAGCTCGGTTTGTTGACGCAGGACGAGCGCCTGTTAGACGCAGCGCAAGAAGTATTCGAGCGCGTCTGGCGCGGCAGTGAATGCGCGAGCTGCCGTGTGCGCGACACGTGCCCGATGCCGCTCTCAGCGTTCGATCTCAGCGCACCTCCCGCCGCTGAGAGCAGCAAGCCCAAACGCCCGAAACGCGCACGCAAAACGCGCAAGCGCGTGGCCAAACGAAAAGCAGCGAGTCGCCGCGAAGCGCAAGCTCCGCCTCGGCAGCCAGCGGCCTCGAAACCTAAGCCGACGCGCTCGAAACGCGCACTTGCTGCGCGAACGCGCGTGACGAAGCGAAGCTCTTCGACACCATCGAACACGAATGGATGAAGCGGTTCATCGAGCATCGGATCGGGGACAAGCGCATGGTGCGACTACTGATGAAGTGGTTGCATGCAGGCGTTATGGAGAGAGGCGAGCTCCACGAAGTGAAAGCAGGCACGCCGCAGGGAGGCATCATCAGCCCACTGCTGGCCAACGTCTACCTGCACTACGTGATCGATCTGTGGGTTAATCAATGGAGAAAGCGGCACGCGCGCGGTGAGGTGTACATCGTGCGTTACGCCGACGACTTGGTGATGGCCTTTCAGAATGAACAGAATGCACGCGACATGCGAGAGGCGCTGGCCACTCGACTGGCGCAGTTCGGCCTGGAGCTGCACTCGGACAAAACACGGGTGCTTCGGTTCGGGCGCCACGCGCTCGAGAACGCGAAGTCAGACGGTCACACACGACCCGAGACCTTCGATTTTCTGGGGTTCACGCACATCGCCGGCAAGAGCAGGCGCGGGGAGTTGCCAGCTGCAACGCCGTACCTCAAGGAAGAAACGGAAGATAGAGCTGGCAGCGCTACGCGAAACGATGAAGCGCAGCCGACACACGCCAGTGAGAGCACAATACAAGTGGCTTACACGCGTACTGGAGGGGCACTATCGGTACTACGGAGTGCCCACGAACCATCGATCGCTTCAGCAGTTTCGAGAACAGGTGGGTCTGACGTGGCATCGCCAGCTTCAACGGCGGAGTAAACGTGCAGCCTGGACCCGAGAGAAGCTCACGCGGTTCGAACAGTATTTCCGACTTCCAAAGCCTCGCATCCATCATCCCTGGCCGAACCTTCGACAAGCGACCCGTTGACCTGAGGTGGGAGCCCGGTGCGGGAAATCCACTCGCAAGGATCTGTCCGGGGAGGCGGCCGAAAGGCCGTCCCTACCGGGACATCATATAACTTCTCATGGCGTTTCCTGGCGCACTGGGTGGCTTCTCCTGGCGGTGTTTCTCGGGCTCCGTTCAACACCGACATCGCGTGTTCAACGCCGCTCTCCACGCCGCGTCCACTCGGATCAGTGATAGGGTTCGCTCGCAGTGTTCGCCAGCGCTTGTGCTTTCACCAGCTGTTCTCGTACTGAAGCTATGAGCTTTACATTCCCGTCGTCGACCGATCCCTCGACGATGGGTCGCCGAGCGACGTTAAGATCGACCTCACAATGTTTTGCCAGCGGACTTTCGGCACAGAAGTAGAGCCAGTCGAACATCGGCATGTTGAGCCGGCGACCATTGCGCGCTAGTACGCCATTCTCTACATAGACGGTCTCTTCTACCGTCAATTCCGCAAGCTCGTCCTCCGAAAGCGGCTCCTGCGCCACGACTCTATCGATTACCGCAATCAGCTCCGGTTTGAGACTTTTCACGACCGAAAGCGCTGCGAGCCACGACCTGGCATCAGCGTTGGTAGCAGCGGAGGCCTGTGATTCCAAGAAACGCTGCTCTGCCTCGTTCCACTGGAGACGAGACGCCGCGATACGGCCTAGCGTCCGCAACGTGGACGCCTTGACACGATCTTCTGTCGCGAGCACGAGAGCTTTCTCCGCTGCAGCGCGCGCGTGCTCGTACTCGCCCTTTCCGCAGATATCGTAGGCCACACGATACGAAGCGAGTGCCAAAATGGACCACGCATCTGAGCACTGAGGATCGATCTCGGTTGCGTGCTGTGCAAACGTGGCCGCTTGAGCCACGTAGATCGTATCGGTCGGTTTGACAGACTTCTTGTCGACTAGCGCAGTCGCAAGCTTGAGGGGCTCGCCCTTAGCCGGGTCACGCGCCGCGGTGCACGGCGCGAGCACCGGCTGCTCGGCAGGCGGCGCCCCGGTGTTTGTCTGCGACTGGATGATAGCGGCCGGTCTCGCCACCGCCTCCATCGGCAGCGATTTACTCCCGGCTGCCGGGGACTGCGTCGTCTGATTCGCGACTTCCGATGGCTGCCTTAGCGCGCTCGGCTCCGTCTCCCTACCTCGTGCAAAGAAGAGAGACCCGACGATGCCCGCCGTGACAATCAGGCCGGAGCGAATCGGGAGCCAATCAGTCGACTTGGTCGCAATAGGCTCATCTGACGCTGCAAGCGTTGTGATCGCAGCATCTTCTGTCGACGTGCTGGACTCCACCTCTGCGGTGCTGTTGCTGTGCGCTGGCCGTGCTTCGAGCGCGGTGAAGTCCTGCGGACAAAACGCCAGCGTGTCTGGATATTCCTTGCCACAAGAACGACACTTCCTCATGATCTGTCCCCCGACAGCTCAATGTGCGACATTATACCAGTCCGTCCAAGTTGCGGTGGACTAGTAGATCGCCGCCGAACCTTACAGTCTGCAGCCTCGATCGGTTATTGACCGGTGTCAACTTTGACTGTAGTTCAATTGAAAGAGTCGATGCTGCCTGCGCGGCCGGCTCGCAGCATTCGAGTCCCGGGGGAAGTATGGCTCGACCGATCCTGCCGATCGAGAAGTCAGGCGTGCAACATGCACTGCCGGTCCTGCACACGAGCGCGCCGACAAAGACCACAGGCGATCTACGCCTGATCCTCCGCCGTCCCAGGTCCAAAGGTTATTTAGCTCAGGTCTCGCAGCTGGATGCCGGTAAGTATGTCCATTCCAAACAGGCCGTTGACGAGCTGCTCGCCGCGATTGCAGCAGAGTTTCCGGAGCTTGCGCTACCAGACTATCCGCTGGGTTATCTGTCTCGTTGCCACTTGGGTGATCCGTACGAAGTCCACACGCTCGATGTCACCGGAGGGATCATCGAACACTTCAAGGTCGGGCAACCGCTCGGCGCGATGTTCGAGAAAGGTCGCGCACTTGCATTGCACCGTGCCTACGAGGTTGTCGAGATCTATCGCGATGCAGTCTATTGCCTAAGGGCGGACGGCAGTGCCGTTCGTGTGTGATTCAACATGGGTAGTGAGCATCTCGTAATCAGTCCGGCAGATCTCCGCGCCATCGAAAGGTCACTGAAGCAGATCGGTGAATTCACGGCACATGTCGGCACTCGCTTGGAATCTGTTGAGGATCAACAAGCTCAAACCCAGAGCCTGCTAGAATCGTTCGTCAAAGATTTCGCCGAGTTTGTAGCGCGCGATGCGAAGCAAAAGGAGGTCCAGCTCGCCGAGACCCGAGTCGTGAAGGTACGTCAAGAGTTGGAGCAGCGCTTTGGACATTACGGCGCAGTTCGCCGGCGCGCGACGGGTATCCTCCAAGCGATCGAGACGCAGACCGTGAGCTCCGACGCGGTGCGCAGCACCACCGAGGAGATGATGATGCAGGCACCAGGCTACTGGCTGGCTCCCGCATTGGTCGCGCTATCAGGTTGGGTTCGAGACGATCAGCCGCTAGCTCAGAGGGCGCTCACGGAGGCGCTGCGTCGCGACGACTTCAAGACTTCTCTATTCTTCGGCCTCGTCACACGTCGCGCTGGCCGCCGTGAGGCGAACGCTCGCTGGCTCCATCGCTATCTACTCCATCAAGATCCCACGGCGCTCGATCGCGAGTTTATCGTCCTGCTCAACGCGATCGCCAACGGAGTCTTCGGCGTCGAAGTACGTGAGCTGACCAGCGCCAAGATCGACGAGTGGCTGCAGCAGCTGGGCGCGCGTGCCGGCTTTCAGGAAGAACAAGAAAAGCGCTGGACGACTGCATTCGTTGCACGAGAACCGACTGTCTCCGAGGACGAATATCGCGTGTTACGTCAGTTCAGTCCTACATGGCCGGAGCTTTCGCAAAGCCTATCTCGCGTGCGTCGCAGCGGCGTCGTGACCGACGACTTTCGTGCTGTGTTCGACGGCGAGCTCGTGGTCTCTCCTCAGCTCGTGAGCGAGGTCGACGGCATCCTCGAGTCCTTGGTGAAAAACTTCGACGACGAAGAGCTTCCGCTCCGCCGCCAAGACCGCTTCCTCGAGCTGATTCTGGAGACCGGCGGAGATCGCGCTCTGGCGCAGCAGCGCTTCGACGCCGAGCAACACGCTCTGGACGAAAAGATGCCGTTCACGCAGCTGCTAACAAACGCATCCATGTCGCCGAATCTTGCTCAGGCATCACGCGCCACGCAGCGCTTCTCGATCGCGCTCTCGCGTGAGTGGATAGTTCGCGCTCAGGATGGGTTGACCGCACGCGACCGCTCGCAGGTCCCACAAAAAGTTCAACTCAAGGTCGGCGATTGGTCGGGAGAGTGCTGCGACGGTTCAGAGGAACAAGCACTACGAGCTAGCATCGGCGAGTTGTTCGCAGACAAGCTCAAACACGGGCTTGCAGCGATCAAGCGTCCCGCGTTCTTCTTTCCTTCGCTCTTGCTCGGCCTAGCGGCAGCCATCGGAATGCGTAACGTATTCGGGTTCTGCATCTTGGCCGCCGCAGTGCTCTATTGCTGGCTAGAGGAGCGCAAGTTGGGGCCCAGGCGTGCCAAGCTCCGTGCCGAGCTCGCGGAGACGCTCGCCCGTACCGACGAGATTGTTCGTGCCGGCCTCGCCGAGCTGGTCGACTACCGGCGCGAGTGGAGCAAGCAAGACAAGAAAGCCGAAGAGTTGCGTGAGCTCGTCCTGGCGATCTCACCGCGCGAATGCACCTTCGTGCAGCCTGGCGAAGCGAGACAAGTCTTGATGGGCCGGGCCTCCTGACAGAGCTGCCGCTTGGAGAGATCCGATGAAACCGCTAATTCCTGGCCTGCTATCAGCCGATCAACAGACCTCTGCCAGAAGTGACGCCCAAAGCTCCTCTGGTTCCCAGCAAGCCGATCCGCAACAAGCGGCACATGCTCAACGGGCCGACGGTCCGCGCTTCCCAGCTTGGGATCTGCTGCCGCCAGAGCAGATCCTCAACTTCCGCAGGCGCGGGGGATGAGCGACACACCACCGCGCACCTACGCGCAATGGGTCGACATGCTCGATCGCGTCGAGTCCGGCCATGACGCTTGTATCCCTCTGCTCGAGCGAGGCACGCTGGACTGGAGCGCCGGCGTCGCGGAGCGATTTGTAAACCGCATCGACGCTGTCTTCACAGTGCGGCTCAAAGGTGTGCAGACCGGACTGCAACGCGCGCTGAAGGCTGCGCGTCGCCCGGACGATGTGGCCAGGGCGCTTTCAGATGCGCGCCGCGCACTCGAGCCGCTAATGCGGCTGGCTGCCTTGCGAGCCCTGCAGCCTGATGTTCAAGAGCACCTTCGCTCGAGCCTGCAGAAGCTCGTGACGAACGTACAGTCGAGCCTCGAGCAATCCGCACGCGCGCAAGGTCATGCCGGAGAGCAGTTTCTACGCATAGTACTTACTAGCCCACTCTGTATTGCAACTATGCGGGCGGCGACGCCTCCGACGCCTCAACAATCAGAGCCTGACCAACCGTCGAACAAATCCCGTCGTCGAATACTGCTCTAGGAGAGTACCGTGTCCGAAGCCGCAAGTTGTCGCGAACATATCAAGGGCCTACTCAAGGCGCGAGTACCATTTATCTCCGTTCGCAGCGCCGAGCGCGCGCGCTGTCTGGATATGTTCCGAGGGCTCGCAACAGAGGTTGGAGTTACAGTCTACGTTCACACGCTCTCCCGCGGAATGCGTGATATCTCCACGGACCGCGCAGTGAACGAAGATCGTTCAGTAGTCGGCGCACTCGATTTTGTCTCCCAACAGATCTCCCAGCGGCAGAATCTGACGTTTGTGTTTACAGAGATGCCTGACATCGAGGACGACACAGCAACTGCTCGACAGCTCTACGACTTGGTCATGCTCGCGTGCGAGCGAGCCGCGGCGCTCGTCGTTCTCACCACGAAGCCAGTTTGGGCAAACCTGCAACGTCTCGGAATGGCCGCTGTGCTCGACGCGCCAAATGAAGACGAGATGGTGGCGATCCTTCACGAGAGCATCGATCCATACAAAGGCAGCCTGCCCATCGAGTGGTCAGAGCCACAGTTTCGCGAAGCCGGCTCCATACTCGCGGGCATCACGCGGATCGAAGCGGAGAATGTGATCGCCACGATGCTGGCCAAAGGCGCAATCCGACAGGCCGATATCATCGAGCTGAGCCATGTCAAAGATCGCATTTTTTCGGACATTTCGGGCATTGAGAGGGTACAGGTTCGGCCCGACGAGCTCACCGTTGGCGGCCTGACTGGTTTGCAGGCTTGGCTAGCTCGCAAGCGGCCGCTGCTCACGGCCGATCTTCGCGAGCGACGTTTGCGTCCACCACGAGGAGTTCTACTGGTCGGTGTTCCAGGCTGCGGAAAATCGCTCTCCGCAAAATCGATCGCCGCGACCTGGAACCTGCCGCTGTATCGTCTCGATCTAGCTACGATTCATGGTCAGTACCTCGGACAATCAGAGAATCGGTTGAAGGAAGCCTTATCGACGGCTGATCATGTTGCACCGTGTGTGCTCTGGATCGACGAAATCGAGAAAGGCCTCGCCGGCGCAGTCAATGGAGGAGACGGCGGCAGCTCGACGCGACTCGTTGGACACTTTCTTTACTGGTTACAGGAAGCTCGGGGACGTGTGTTCGTCGTAGCGACCGCAAATGACGTCAGCCGCCTTCCACCCGAATTGTTGCGACGCGGCCGCTTCGACGAGCTGTTCTTCGTCGACCTTCCCACTCCAGAGGAACGACGCGAGATCATCCAGATCTATCTCACGCGTAACCTGCGCAGACGAACCAACGATAAGTTGCTCCAGGAGCTGGTCAATCTGTCGGAAGGATTTGCTGGCGCGGACATCGAGGCAGCAGTCAAGGAGCTCGCGCACGCCGCATATGAGCTCGGCAACAGCAAGGACGATGCTGCAATTACAGACGAGATTATGCGTAGTAGCTTCGCAAACGTCGTGCCACTTAGTAAAACGAGCCCAGAGCAGATCGAACAGATTCGTGCGTGGGGCCGGGAGCGCGCTGTACCAGCATCTGGCATTCCAATCGGCGGGGCGTCGAGTCCAAAACCCGGACGCCGCGCTGTGATTGTGTAGCTCTGTACCCGCTTGCGAAATCGCTCGCCCAATCCTCATGCGCCGCGCTCCAGCGCTGGCTGATCGTTGTCGTTTTCTCCAGCTTGCGCCGCCGCCTTCGGCTGCAACTGCGTCGGATTGTCCGCGACTCGAGCGACGACTCTCTCGAGCGCGCGACTATGCCTCTCGATCGCCAAGAAAGCCAAGAATAGGCTCACCAACACCAGGCCAAACAAACCCGCACCGAGCCCATACAGCCCAAGGCGCTTCCACTCGGCACGCTTCTCTTTGTCCTCGCGAACATCGTTCTGATATTTTTCCTCAATCTCTTCGGTTTTTTCTTTATGGTCCCGTACCACTTCGTCGTAGTCCGCAGCATCGATCTGCTCGAACCTCACGATAGGTGCAATGACCTCGGCGCGTTTCTCGACCGGGACTTCTTTCAGCACAGCGACGAGCGTCTCGAGCAGCTCCAGCCTGACCTCGGCGTTAACGTTGGATACGGCCTGCTGCACGATGCCCGCGACGCCCGCACGCACGATCTTAGTCTCGTAGCGAAAACACCCGTAGGCGCTCGGCACAGTACACTTACGCTCGGTCTGGTTTGTCCATGTGTAAGTCGGAGCGGGAAATAGCTCCTGAAGCTCCCTCACGAGCTGATTGAAGCGGAGCTTGGCAGTTTCGTCCTTCTGGTCCGACCCGCTGCGCTTACCGTCCTGTTCGTACTGCACCGTTTGGCTGGCCTGAGCGCTCTGTTCCGCCTCGCGTTGCATCGCTTTAAGCAGTTGCTGGTAATTGATTCGTGCGCGCGGAGCGGGTGCCGCTGGCAGTTCGGGTTTGTCGATAGACGTCTCGCTCACACCACGCATCCAGATGATTCCGGCGACCCCAAATCCCAACACAGCAGCGAGCGCGACGAAGACAAAGAACCCCCGTGCGACGCGGAACACGACGCCTCTTTCAAAGGCGGTCATCGGATCGCTTGCCTGGTTGTTCGCGGCGGATCTAATGGTCATGTTTGGCTTCCTTTCTGACTCATTGTTCGGGGCACACCCTGCATCTGGCTTCGACGCACTGCTGCTGAAGCATGGCGAGAACTTCGTGATCTTCGACCTCCTGATCGAGGTGAAACGCATTCAGACGGTCATACGCTGCCTGTAAGCGAGTGATCCCGGCTTCACACTCGGGGCCACATTGCCCAGAGGAGCGCAGCGCTTTGGCCTTGCCGATGCCGTCGTCGAGCAGTCGGCATTCTCTGAAGTGGTCAGCCCACGATGCGCTTACCTGGCGCAGTCGAGCGCTCCGCGCGTCGCGCTCGATCTTGGCACGCAGCTGATCGATCTTTTCAGTGCGCTCGGCAACCGCTGCGTCTCCATCCGCCATTCGGCGCAATGATGCAGCACACTGAGTTTCCAGAGGGTCGAGCGCTACCCGCAGGTCCTTACAGATTGAGCGAAGAACCGTAAGCTTGGCTACCGCGGCATCCAACTGCTGGACAGTTTTTGAATCTACCTTTGCACGGACTGCTTTCGTGGCTGCGGCATACTCGCCCGCGATGTGCTCAACCTCGTGTGCTACTTTGTCCAACACAGGTCGCAGCGCCGCGGCGACAATTTCACGCTTCAGCCAGCCATTCTCCGATCCGTCGATCGCATCTCGCACCGTCGGGTCTGCGGCGAGGAGACGAACAGTCTGGGCATAGCCTTCCGCTCCGGATTGTGCCGCCGCTTCGGCAAACGCCGAATACACACTTATCCAACTCTGTTGGCCATCAGCCGCGGAGACCGCAAGACTCGATACCACAGCGATCGTGTCGAACGACGTGCTCAACGAAGCGCGGATCGCCGCGATGGCACGTGCTGCCTCCGCGGACAAGACCATCGTGGCTCTCTTCGCGAATGCGGTCTGTGTCGCCGCAAGGCGCGCACGCAAGTCCGGTGCTGCGGGGTCGGAATCGGGGAGCGACTCGATCAGTTTCAGCGCGCGCTGCAACAGTTTCGTCGAGTTCGCAACGTCCGAGCCCGTATTGCTTAGAGCCAGCATCGCTTCTGCGTTGTCGAGGTTGGACGCCGCCACCGTCGCGGCCACGCAGTCATGCAGGCTGTGCTCTGCAAGCTTTGTATCAGTACCCTCTGGCTCGGTCGGAGAGAACACCACGTTCACAATTCCGTCGAGCAGCCGCTCGTTGCTGCACAGCTTGGAAGCGTAGTCTCGGAGCCCGATACGGAAGGTGGGAGTCTCGGGCTCCAGCAGCTGGACAGGCGGCCTTGGTATTCAACGAAGACCACTCCTGCGCCAGGCGCGGCGGTCCCGCAAACACGCGTGTCGCCGGTCGGCGATGACTCGAAGCCTGTCTTGATGTCGGTTTCGTCGTCGATGCCTCTTGCTGCGATGTAGATCCCATGCCCCGCAAATCCGACCCCGAAACCCAAACCGAGAGCACCTAGACCGTAAGCCGCGCTCCGCGGCGAGCCCTTGCTCTCACCGTCCGATCCCGTCTCGTCCTTGTCTGAGATGGACGGCGCCATAGCGATAGCAATGCCTCCAGCGGCCATGCCTATGACACCCGCCACGATGTCCAACACAACGCCCTGCGTCTTGTAGGCAGTGAGGGTTGAGCGTGCGACCTTTTCTTCGGTTCCGTCGTGGCAGACGACTTCTCGCGTGATCTCGGCAGCGAGAACGTCACCAGCTTCCCACGTCGCTTTCGTAACCACGACATTCCCAGCGCTGCGCCGTAACACAACCGGATGCGACTCGAGCACAACGCGCCGATGTTCGACGTGTGGTCCGGATACACTTGCGCAGCCTGCCTCGAACATCGAGATCAGTACGATGTTCGAGGCAAGCAAACACGACCAGAGCGAAAAGTGCCGTCGATAGGCGCATCCACGGAAGGTCCGTTCGGACGGCTCCGAAAGAACGTATGGCGTCATGTGTCCCCCATAACGTTGCGGGCAGCGCTCCGCTGCCACACCATTCAACCCAGATCAAATCTCCACGTTGCTCGCGGTGTCGCGACGGTGTGTGCCAGAGACTGATCTTACAACACGCTTCAGTGAAGCCAAAAGCGTCATTGATACTTAAGTTTGAGCAGCGGCAGCTGCCTCGATTGCCTTAAGATCAGCCTGAAAGAGCCAGGTGAAGCTAGCCAAATTTGAACAATGGAGCTTGGGCTCTGAGTACATGTGGCGCGCCGTGGCAGCAGGCTGACTTGGGCGAGCGCAGAATTATTAGATGGACATCTAGGAGTTCCATGCAATGCGAGAGCCCGCGTATGATGCAACTGACTCGCATAGAAATCGAATGCACCTCAATCTGCTACACAGAGGATGAGCAAGACGCATGGGTCTAGAAACGCGAAAAACGGAGCATTCGGAAGTCATATTGGTCATCTGTCGGCGTGAGATGCCGACGCACAGCGGTCCAAGCAGACGCCCGCGTTCTGTACCTATCATCCTAATTGCAGGGAGCTGTCGCGATGCTGAACCGAATACGTCCGGAGCTCTTGTTCGCGCTCTCCACCGTGATGATGCTCTGCATCATACAGATCCTATCGATCGAACGGCCGGAAGCGCTTCCTCGCTCCGCCGCATTCGCACAGAGCGATCGACCAGACGGTGCCCCTTTCATCGTTCTATTCGCCCAGAATCAACATGGCCAACCGTCTTCTGGGTGTGAACGACCGTTGTGCCGTGCTTTGCTGTCCGAGATCTCGCATGCACGTCGTTCGATCGACTTTGCGGTGTATGGTTTTCGAGCACAACAAGACATCGTCGAGACGCTAGTCGCCGCCAAGCAGCGCGGAGTGGTCGTCCGCGGCGTTGTCGACACCGAGGATGCGGGCTGCTCGAAGTTCCAGTACGCAGACACTGCCGCTATGTTCGACCTGTTCGGTGCCAGCAACATTGAGTGCGATCGCGGCACAAGGGCTCGCGACATCATGCACAACAAATTCTTCGTCTTCGACAGGAGTCGCGTCTCAAGAACTCGCCTCGCCATTCTATTCAGAGTTTGAACGTCAATGGAACGATCTTATGTTAGTTCCCAGTTGCGCAATCACTGCCACGCGCGGCTCCGATTTTAGACGCAAAAATTGAAATTTCTTTAAGTTAGCATTGCGAGAACGTAAGCCGTTCCGGACCGCGTAACGGTGGCACGTCGACTTAGGGCGGGCTGCTTCCCAACGTCAACTAAACTTACCCAGCCGTGTTGCCTCGCGAAGATGCGGCACTCTCGGCACGCACAACTTTCACGCGGCGCTGAAGAGTGCGGTGTTCGCCTTCATATACGAGCATATGCAACCATCTTTCACACAATCGAGCCGTTCTTCGGCGCAACCGATGCTTGGTCGTTTCTGGGGTACGGGCGCTACTTGTAGCGTGTGAACTCGATGGATTCTCATCACAGTACTGCACGAGCTACTCGTTGATAAACTCGGAGCCGTTGTCTGAGTCGAGGCCGCGCATTAGCAATGGTAGCCTCGCTCGGAGGCTAGTGATTCGCTCGAGCACGAGTCCGCCGTCCCTCGCAATCAACGCAACACTTTCGGTCCACCCGCATGCATGGTGCGTCAAAACTACAGTGGTGCATGAGTGAACGAGCCCGGCCATGGTCTGACCGCCGTGACAGACAATGTCGAGTTCCAACCTGCCGCTCGGAGGATCTTTCACATCGCCGTCCGCCGGGCCGTGACAGTCATTCTCGTATGAGAGACGACGCGTAGGCACGGGCGGCTCCGAACGCTGGCTCACCTCGGCGAGGCGGGTCCGCGCGGGAGCGCGGGATGGTGTGCCGGTTTCGCTCCACCGGCAGCTGAGGGCTGCGGTGGAGCGCCCCCGATGCTTTCAGCGGCGGACGGTGGAGGCGTCTTGCCCGTACAGGATCTTGCGTGTTTCCTCGGCGGTGGGCTGCGCTGCGCCCGGAGGGTTGACCTCTTGCACGCGTGCGTAGGCGCGCTTGGTGGCTGGGCGTTCGCGGATCGCTTCGAACCAGCGCTTGAGGTGCGGGAACTGATTGAGGTCTTGGCTTTGCCGCTCGTAGCCGACCACCCACGGGTAGCTCGCGATGTCGGCGATCGAGTAGTCGCCCGCGAGGTACTCGCGATCAGCCAAGCGCTTGTCGAGCACCGCGTACAAGCGTGAGGTCTCCTTAACGTAGCGGTCGATCGCGTACGGCACTTTCTCCGCGGCAGCATGCGCGAAGTGGTTGTTCTGACCTGCCATGGGACCGAGACCTGCCATCTGCCAGAACAGCCATTGCAGCGTTTCGGTGCGGCCACGCAGATCGCTAGGGATCAGCTTCTTCGTTTTGTCCGCGAGATAGAGCAGGATGGCGCCCGATTCGAACAGCGAAAGTGGCGCGCCGCCGTCGGCCGGCTCGCGGTCGACGATCGCAGGGATGCGGTTGTTCGGAGCGATCGCTAGAAACTCTTTGCCGAACTGTTCGCCCTTGCCGATGTGGATCGGGATGATGCGGTAGGGCAGCCCGATTTCTTCGAGGAAAATAGTGATCTTGTGACCGTTGGGCGTGGTCCAGTAGTAGAGGTCGATGCTCATAAGCTGTTCCTTTGCTCGAATGCGTGTCTCGTATTGTAGAGGCGGTTCTCGCGACGGCCAGTCCCGAGCAGCAATCGGCTCGTTTGTTATCCGTGCGTTACGAGAGCTGCCGCAGGCGTTGTGCTTGGATATCGTCGTCGCTAGCGTAGGTGCATGACTGAGATCATTCTGGTGCGCCACGCATCATCGACTCATCAAGCTACAGATGCGCCGCTGACGGCTGCAGGTGCCGCGCAGTCGGTGATGCTTGCTGAGCTCTTGTCCACGCTCGAGGTGACACGCATCGTCTCGAGTCCTTATCGTCGCGCCGTGCAGACTGTCGAGCCATTCAGCGCACAGAGCGGGCTTGCGATCGAGCTCGATGCGCGCTTGGGCGAGCATCGGCTGAGCGGACTCGAGCTCGCTGATTGGGGTGAGCACTTGCGCGCGTCCTTCGACGATTTGGACCGCTGCCTGAACGGTGGCGAGTCGTCACGTGCTGCGCGCGAGCGTGCGCTCGCCGCCGTTGAGGAGGCTGCCGCGACGGGACAGCGAACGCTGCTCTCCACGCATGGCAAGCTGCTCGCGCTGCTGCTCAGTGCCTTTGATGCTTCCGTGGGTTACGACGTATGGCAGAAGCTTTCGAACCCCGATGTTTATGTTCTGAACCCGCGCGCTGGATCGTTTCGAAGGCTTTGGAAAACATAGGGGGTGTGCCTCGATATTGCGACGCATCGCCCTTCGCGCCGCTTTTCCGACAAAAATCGAGGCAAATGGCTCGGACGAATATCTAGGGTCACCCCTTGTTGTACAATCGCTAGTTCGAGCATGCCCGCTGCAGCGTGTTAGAGTGGCCCGTCGGCATGTGGAAGCTCGCGGGGGTTCGAGATCTGTTGGTGGCAGCGCTCGCGCTGTGGATGATCGCAGGGCGCGTATCGGCGGAGGTGCGGCTCGATTGGCACGCGGCGGCAGGCTGTCCCGATGCGGCAACGGTGACGAGCACGATGAACAAGTGGCTCGAAACGACGGGCACACCGATCGATCGTGCGGACGTGCAGCTCGATGCGGAGGTGGAGTCGTCTCCGTCCGGGTTTGAGCTGGCGCTGGCGCTGCAAACGCGCTCGGGCACGCGGCGTATGCAAATGTTTGCCGAGACCTGTGATGTGTTCGCGCAAGTGATCGCGGTGCAAGCGTCGTTGCTGATCACGAGCGCGGAGGCTGAGCCGCCGCGGACAGCTGCAGCGCCGAGCCCGCCGCGGAAAGCGGCAGACGGTGGGCCGGAGCGTGCATTTGCGCTGCGCGCGCAGGGCATCGTCACGTCGAGTCCGCTGCCTGGGCCAGCCTTCGGGCTGGCGATCACGGGGGCTTACGTGATGCTGCCGCTGCGGCTCGAGCTGATGGGCGGCTACCTGTTTGCGCGCGAGCTTCGCTACAATGCGCATCCAGAGGTGGGCGGCGACCTGCAGTCGGGGTTTATTAGCTTGCGGCCATGCGCTGCTGCGCGGCTTGGTTGGGTCGAGATGTCAGGCTGTGTCGGTGCCGAAGCGGGACTGCTCCGCGGCCAGGGCATCGGGGTGTCCGGTGCGCGCGGCACCGTCAGGAGCTGGTTCGCTGTCGCTCTGGGCGGCGGCTTGAATGTGTTGGTGACGCCGGTTTGGAGTGTTTGGCTGGGCGTCGATCTGCTTATTTCGCTGAATCGCCCGGCGTTTTACGTCGCTCAGCTGGGACCGTTGTACAGGCCTGAGCTTTTTGGAGTGCGGGGAACGCTAGGAATCGAGTTGCGCATCTGGTGACGGATTCGGCCGCGGGCGGGAGTCCAGCAAGGGGGGTGACCTCCACGTAGGTGATGGGTGTCCAGAGCGAACCAAAGAGAGAGCGAGCAAGTGGCTGAGCTGGCACCGGAATCAGCGCAGCTCGCGGAGCTTTCGCGGCTGTTCGATCTGCACGCGGATTTTGTGTACCGGGTGCTGTTGCGGCTCGGGGTGCCGCGCGCCGACGTCGAGGACTGCGTGCAGGATGTGTTCTTGGTGGTCGCTCACCGGCTGGCGGATTACGTAGAAAAAGGCTCGGTCCGCGCGTGGTTGTTTGTGATCGCGCGTCAGGTCGCGCTGCATGCGCAACGCTCGAATCGGCGTCGCGCGCACTATCATCTCGCGATCGTTCCGCCTGTTCCGAACGACGACCCGCATCGCGAGCTCGTGCGCAAGCAGGCGATCGAGCTGGTGCACGAGTTTCTCGCCGAGCTCGATGAACCGCAGGCGCAGGCGTTTTATCTGGCTGAGGTCGAGCAGCTGAGCGTTCCGGAGATCGCGGCGGCGCTCGATGTCAAGCTGAATACTGTCTACAGCCGCTTGCGACTCGCCCGACAAAGGCTCGCGTTGTGGCTCGCGGCGCGCGTACAGGATGCACCATGAACAGCCCTTCGGACGACGATATGTTCTCGCGCTACCGGACTGAGCTGGTCATGGATGCGGAAGCGCGCGCGCGCACTTTCTGCAAGCTGCAGGAGCGCGTGCTTCGTGGTGAGCAACCTTTGCCAGAGATCGATGTGCTGCCGCCGCAGACGGCTGCGCTGCGCGGGCTCTGGAGCCTGCCAGCGAAGTGGGTTGTGACGATCGCTGGTCTGGGAGTTGGAGCACTTCTCGTTGCTAATGTTGTTCTGCGTGGCGTGCCGCTCACAGCGGCGGATGAAGAGCGCGTGCTGGTCGCGCCGCCTTCAGCGGCAGGCGAACGCGACAGGCTGCCTTCGAGCTCCGCTCTGGCGCACGAAGTGCGTACGGGGACAACGCCTGGTCCGGTGGCGCGCGCGGAGAACGGCGGCCACGAAGCAACGCCGCGAGCGCAAGCGAGGAGCGCAGCCCGCGCCCCACGTGCGAATACGGAGCTAACAAAGCGCACGGCCAACGTTGCGCCCGCACCGGGAGCGCAGCTTACGGCTGCTATGCGATCGCGGGAAGCGGGCTCACCGCTGTCGGACGCGTCGCGAGCGCAGTCGCAGCTCGCCGCTCTAGCGCGCCCGCAGGAATCCGTCTCGCCCGCCGGAGCGTCGGAGGTTGGGCAGCAGCCGCCGGCTGTCGACCCTGCGTCGCAGGCAGCTGTGACGGGTGCTGCCGAGAACCGCGAAAGCGTCGCGAGCTCGCAGCCGTCCGCTGCAGCCGCAAATGCGGAACTGCAGAAGCAGGCCTATGTTTCGCCAAAGGTCCCGCAGCGCTCCGACAAAGAGGTCGCTTCCGAAACGCTGACCAAAGAGGTTCAGCTGCTCCAGGCGGCACAGCTCGCCCTGCGCGCGGGTGACACGCAGCGCTCACTCGCGCTGCTCGCAGAGCATACGTGGACCTATCCACAAGGTCACCTCGCGGAAGCACGCGACGTCGCGCGCATTCTCGCGCTGTGTCAGGCGGGCAACGTCGCCCAGTCCAAGCTCCACGCCAAACGCTTCCTCCAGCAAAGGCCGGAATCGCCGTACGCCCTGCGCGTGCGCGCCGGCTGCGCTGCCATGACAGACTCATCCGCTCCGTAGCAGGGCTGCTCCGTGCGGGCTTGACTTGGTGTGCTCAGGCGGGTTCTCTGCGTGTGCTTCGGTGGTGACCTCCGAGCACGCGAGCGCGGACGCATCGGAGCCGCATGGTACGAAGTGTTAGAGCCGCTGCTCTGAGCGCCCCGTCGAGAGCTTAGCTACGAGCGTGCGCACCTCCGGGTTGCCAGCGGCGGTTGCGGACTGCACGTGCGTCCAGCAGCCGTCAGCGACTGGCGTAGATCCAGGTCCGCAGAGGTGCGCCCCCGAGGCCGACGAGCGTCTCGCCTACGCTGGTGATCGGCCCCACGCTCTGGGCGAGAAAGCTCTCTTCGCTCCAGCGCGTGCCATCCCATTCGCGCGTGCGCAGCCCGAACCCAAAGTCACTCAGCCCACCAGCGACGAGCCGCGGTCCGAGCTGCGCCATGTACACGGCTGACTCGGGGATCGGTGTATGAGCATCGCCCAGCTCGCGACGCGTCCACACTTCGCCATTCCAAAACCAAAGCTCCGCAAACGAGCCAGAAAACAGCGCGAGCTCATCGCCGTAGCCTGCCAGCGCGTGGCGATAACTAGGTTTTGGTCCGGCGCGGAGAGAGAGCTGCCGCCATGAGCTGCCGTCCCATTGCCACATGTCTGCGAGCGCACTGTCGGCCGTGAGCGGATCGCTGCTCGCACCACCGAACAGCACAACCGTGCCGCGGTAAGCGGCCAGCGCGTGATGTTGCCGAGCAGGCGGATGCGTATCGAGCTGGCGCTCGCTCCAGGTCTCGCCCTCGAGCTCCCAAGTGTCCGCGAGCAAGCCGGCGCTCCCCAGGCCGCCGAATAACACGAGCTTGCCGCCAATGGCTGCAAGCCGAGCCGAGGCGCGCACCGCTGGCCGCTGCGCGGGCTGGAGCTCTTTCCAATGCTCGCCATCCCATGCCCAAGTGTCGTCCAGTAAGCCGCCGCGGCCCCGGCCGCCGAACACGATCACACGCTCGCCGAGCGTCGCGATCGCATAGTCGCGACGCGCAGCCGGCATCGTGGGCAAGGTCGCGAGGCTCCAGCGCTCGCCATCCCACATCCATGTCTGGCTCTCACCGCCGCCGTGCAGCACGAGCTTGTCGGCGAGCTGCGTGAGCTGATAGCCCTCGCGCACCGCTGGGCTGGGCGAGCACGTGCGGTCACGCCAGTCCGTACCGTTCCACTCCCACGTCTCCTGCGTGTTGCCAGAGTCCGCGTAGCCGCCGTACATCAGCACGCGCTCACCGAAGCTCGCGAGCACGTGACCACGGCGATGAGTCGGCCGTGTGCTCGTGGCTTTCTCGTTCCAACCCACCCCGTCCCACACAAACGTGCGCGCATTGCAGAACATCACCACCGTCGCGCTGAGTCGCGCAGCAGGACTCTCGCAGTCCTTTGGACCGTCGCCCGGTTGCAGCAGCGTCCAGTGCGTGCCGCCCCAGCGCCATGTGTCCTGCAGCGCACCGCTGCTGCTCTGCCCGCCGAACAGCAGGATCTGGCCGCCCCAGCTGCTGATCGCAGGTGCACTGCGACCGGGCGGCGACTGTGCCAGCTGAAGTTGTGTCCAGTCTGTGCCGTTCCAGGTCCACGTCTCATTCACGTAATCAGCGAAGTCCGGCGTCAGCGACGTCTCTTTGCCGCCGAACATCAACAGCTGATCTTGAAAGCGCGCTAATCCGGGCCGCTGTCGCGCAGACGGAGCTTGGCTCGTAGGCAGTTGCTCCCAACGCGCGCCATCGAACTGCCAGGTTTCGAGTGCGCGCTCCGTGCGCCAGCGCTCGTCGCCACCGACCAGCACCACCTTGTCGCCGAAGCTCGCCAGCGCAGGCGCGCTGAACGCGGGTAGCAGCGCTGCGGACTGCCAGGTTCGGCTCGGGACCTCGCTCGCCTGCGCCGCGTCCGCGGCTGTGCTCTCATCGCATGCGCTCAGCGCAAGCGCGAAGATAGTCGGTCGGCTGAGACTCGCGAGTGCGCGCATCGGTCAGCGTGCGTCGCCGGCCGCTGTTGGCGGCGATCGCTGACGGAGCGTAACACTGCGCTCGGAGCAGCGAAGAACGGCGTGCGCTCAGACGACAACTCGACGGGGAAAGTGTGAGCTGCAGCAGCACAAGTCATGCTGATGAAACGCAAGCGACCACGTCCCACTCGCGTTCCCGCGCAGCTTTCAGCACTTCGAAGACCTCGGTCGACTCGAAGTCCCGAGTGTGTACCAGCACGAAGTTGCGGTCGTCGACGCGCGCGACGTGGTGAGCCACATAGGGGATCGAGCAGCTCGGGCCCGCCGTTGGCAGCATCGATGTTACGTCACGCGCGCTGCGCTCATGGTCACGCTGTCCATGTTGATCGTACGCGTCCTTTTTCCCCGAGCCCGTGTGCACCAAAGATGCGATTGACCGCGAGGTGGTTGCGCGTGCCTTTCGGTCGCGATCACTGTGCCCGAGCGCGAGAGCAGGATCCCGTGGGCAGCACAACCGTCGTCTTGAACGCCAAGCACAACGGTAGGAATCGCAAGAGCGAGTGTGCGCCTCAGCGCCGGCAAAACGACTCAGCTCGACATGGCGCTGGAATTCAAACGGGTGGTTGACAGTCAGATCACCGCGTTCGCGCGCATCACCGTCATTGCCGAGATCGACGTCCGCGCGTGCAATGCCCCGGACGACCGTTCTACCTACGCGCTCGTAGAGTGCAGCTTCGGACACTGCACCGAGGCTCAGGACTCGCCGCCCCCGCTAGCAGCGATCGGCGCTAGCAATTTGCGTGCGACGGGGCGAAAACGGTGGCTTGTTTCGTACACGGTCGCGAAGGTGTTTGTTGGCTCGAGCGTGCTGTGCCTGGCTGGTCACGGCCCTGCTTGGCGCTGCGCCGCGTGCGCGGGCGGAAGCCTCGCAGATCGCGCTTTCTGCGGAGCTTCCTGCGCAGCTCGCGGGCTGCGTCACGTCGGCCCAGTTGAACGACAGCTACCAGCGCGCGCTCGGGGCCTACGGCGGCGACGACGCGGCCAAGGACATGCAGCTGCGAGCGGCGGTGACCGGCCGCGCAGGCGCAGATGCTGGCACGACGTTGCTGCAGATCGCGGCATTCGATGCGGATCGTCCGCTCGGCACGCGTGAGCTGCCCGTGCGCACTGACGATTGTGCTGCGCTTCCCGATGCGCTCGGTCTGGTGCTAGCGCTCATGACGCGCGACGCGCCCCAGCCCCAGCCGGCATCGAGCGCTGCTCCGCCTGCGCCGGCCGAGGTACAGGCGCCGCCGTTGGCTGCAGCTGCGGCCCGACCAGCCAAGCCGCAGCCCAACGCGCACGTCGCGCTCGGGATCGCTGCAGGTGCGGTGTTCGGGGTGCTGCCATCGGGTGCACTCAGCCTGCAGCTGCAGGCTGCAACACCTGGTGAGCGCTTTTCGCTCCGTCTCAAAGCAGGGCTGCTCTGGCCGCAGGAGATCGCCCTCGCGGAAGGCTTCATCGAGATGCGCAGCTACGAGCTGGGGGTGGATGTCTGTGCGGGATTGCCGTGGCCGGGGTGGCCGCGGTTGCGGTTGCGGTTGTGCGGCGGGCCGCGCGTCGCGCGCATGGTGGGCCGTGGGCGCGAGTTCAACGTCGACAACCTGAGCGCCAACGAATGGGCTGTGTATTTCGGGCTCGCTCCGGAGCTGGCGGTGCGGCTGGCCTCCGCGACCTGGCTCCAGCTTGGGGCAGGTGCCGGGCTGGCGGTGGTGCGCCCGCGGTTTCAGGTCGGTATCGACGGCGGTTTGAAACGGCCATGACGACCGCGCTGTACACGCTGAAGGGGCCGAACCAGGGTGCGACCGGGCGCTATGTGTTGACCGACGCGAATATTTACCGTGCTGAAGGGGTCAGCGATACGGAAGCCGCCCTCAGCCGCGGCATCCTGCTCGACCCGGGTGGTGACTTCGATGGTGATGGCAGCACCGACTTCATCTTCGGCGTCATCGACGACCCAGAGTTTTTGGAGACCAAGGCGAGCTTACACCTCGTCCCTGGCACACCGCGCGCTCCCGATTGAGTGTCGACGTAGACATAATCTAGCTCACAGTCAGGCGACGCTGCTCAGAATACGGGGAAGCTGAGCAGCGTCGCATCGTTCCGTCCGCCTACATTCTCTTATGCGCGTTGCAGCCGCGAGCGGCGCGCAAGATCGAGAGAATCGACCTGAGCGTGATGCGACTCACTCCTGATGGTCATGCCGTCGTGAATGCTTGGCAGACTCGGAGGGGATGGCATGGATGGAAATCTCGTAGGTATAGGCGGAAATCCAGAGCTCGCTGTCGAGCTAGACCGGGATCCTCTGGATGTCAGCGCGCTGGATAAACCCACTGCGAAAGAAGTGTTTCTCGCGCTGTTTTGGCGACCGGAGGTGTTTCGCGTGCTGCGCGCGGTGCGACCGGTGCTTCGGCTCGGTGGCTTCGTATTCTTGACGCGTCACGACGACGTGCGTGCGCTGCTCGAGCACGAACGTGAGTTTCACGTCGAAGGCCGGCGCATCCACAACGCCAATGGCGGCCACGACTTCGTGCTCGGCATGCAAGACGAGAAGCGTTGCCCGTTTCGACAGCTATCAGACGGGACGGCTTCCGCGGACCCGCCCAGCTACCGCAACTATCAGAGCTGGGTGATGCAGCACTTCCCGCTGGAAGATCTTACAACGCTGCGTACGCTGATGCGTGAGGTCGCTGAGCGCGCTGTCGGACAAGGCGGTTATGTCGATGCCGTCGCTGGTCTGATCACGCACGTGGCGATCGCCGTCTGCCGTGACTACTACGGCGTCGACGTGCCACGCGATAAAGAGAGTGACTTCGCGAATACCACGTTTGCTGTGAGTCGTTGGTTGTTCGATCCCGAGAAGCGCTCGCGGTTCGATCAGCTCGGCGGTCGCGCCAGCGAGCGCTTGCGGCGCATGATCTATCGTTCGATCGCGTTGGCACAGCGTGACTCGCGCGACACCGTGATCCGTCGGCTCGTGCAAGCGGGTGTGCCGGCGCCGCAGATCTGCACCATCATCTTCGGGATGATCTCCGGCTTCGTGCCGACCAGTACCATGGCCACGGGACACATCTTACAGGTGCTTCTGTCACGTAAGGATGCGTACGAGGCTTCACGCGCGGCTGCGCTCGCAGAAGACGACATGCGGCTCGAGCGTTGTCTGTTCGAAGCCATGCGCTTCAAGCCACTGGTGCGCGAGCCGCTGCGGGTCTGCCAGCAACCGTTTACGTTCTCGGAAAGCAGCCGCTGGAAAGGTAGCGTAAAACCAGATGATCGCATCATCGCGATCACTGCTTCGGCGATGATGGACGAAGCGGCGATCCCGGAGCCCGAGCGCTTCGACCCCGAGCGCGCGATCCCACATTCGCTCTTGTACGGCGCGGGCTTGCATCGCTGCATCGGCGCGCCGATCGCATCGCTTCACGCCGTCGAGAGCCTGCGTGCGCTGCTGCGCGCGGGCGACTTACGTAAGATCGAGTGTAACGGTGGGATGAAGGAGAGCGTGGGTCCGTTTCCCAAACACATGTTGGTGGGCGTCGATCGTCAATAGGGGGCAAGTGTCATGAGTCTACAGCAAGTTACCATTGTTATACCGTTTGTCTCTGACCTGCAGCCGGTCGAAGCTGAGCTCGACGCGACCTGGGGGAACGTCGCAAAGAAGCCGATTCAAGACTTTCTCGATGCGCTCGAAGTGGTGCACTTCATGAGCATGCACGCGGTGCCCGGTGTACCTAACAATCATCTCGTGTTCGAGCTGACGCTCGACGGCAGCGCGGACTTTGTCATCTCACGCTTTGTTTTGGAGCTGCACGCCGAGCTGCGCGCGCTGCTGCGAGCGGCCAACCTGGAAGTCACCGACATCGCGAAGCTGCTCACGCGCCATCGCGTCGAGGTTGGTGTCGGCTGGCGAGACGTTTGTGGTCTCAGCTATTTCGGAACGCCCGGATTTACGGTGCGGCGCATCCGCGCTGAGGCGAAGCTCGCCAAGTGGCTCAACGAGCAGCTGATGCTCATGCCAGCTGGCATGACTGCGGCGGATAAGCTCAAGCGCGTGCGCGACCGCCTATGGCAGGACGAAAGCCTGAAGTGGGCGTTCGAGCAAGATCCCATGCTCGCGGACAAGGGCGCGCTGAGTGAGACCCAAGCCGTCGTCGAGAGCCTGTGGCCGCTGCTGCGCGATCTACTCTGGCCGCTCGCGGTGCCGCCTGCGCTCGCGTTCGGTGTGGGCATGCTCGGTGGTCCGCTCTCGGCGGTCGGCTTCGCCACGCTCACGCTCGCGACTGAAGCCGCCTTGCTTGCGCTCGTTTACAAGCGCTTCCGGCAACAAGAGCAGACTGATAAAGAAGACGGTCGGGTGCCCGACCAGCAGACACTCGCGCAGTGCACCAAGCGCGAAGATCAACTCGCGCAGAACCACCTGACAGTGCACACGCGGCTCAAGCCCGGCGCGTTGCGACGCTTCAGCTTGCGCGCGGCGTTCTTCACGATTCGTCAGGCAGCGACGCATGTGTTTGCGCCCGGCAAGCTGAGCGACATCAGTACGATCCACTTCGCGCGCTGGATCGTGTTGCCTGGCACCTCACAGCTCTTATTCTTCTCGAACTACGGTGGCTCGTGGGACAGCTACCTCGAAGACTTCATCATCAAGGCGCACAACGGGCTCACCGGTGTCTGGAGCAATACGCTGGACTTCCCCAAGGCCTCGAACTTGTTCTTCGACGGCGCGACCAACGGCACAGCCTTCAAGAACTGGGCCCGCCGCCAACAGCGGCCGACGCGCTTCTGGTACTCGGCGTACCCGACGCTCACCACCGGTCGCATCCGTACGCATGCCGCGATTCGGCATGGCATCGCCGCACCCGAACAGCTGAAGCCAGAAGCGGCGCAGCGCGCGGCGGAAGAATGGCTTGCGCTGTTCGGCGCAGCGCGTCCTGTGGCGGCGCCAAGCTTGAATAGCGAACAGCTGCCTGCGCTGGTGTTCGGTGGTTTGCCCCGATCCAAGCACAGTAAAGCGCTGCTCCTCCGCTTTGGCAGCAGCGAACAGGCACAAGCGTGGCTCGCGCGTGTGCGGCCGCTTGTGAGCTGGGGCGAGCATGCGGAGCGCACGCAGGTGCTCTCGCTTGCATTCACTGCGCACGGCTTACGCAAGCTGGGCCTCGACGATCAGGCGCTGTCTACGTTTCCGATCGCGTTTCAAGAGAACAGCGCGCTGCGGGCTCGCAAGCTCGGCGACAGTCCGGAGGCGTGGGAGTGGGGCAACGAGAGCTGTCTCGATGCGATCGCGCTGCTTTACGGCGCGGATGAGACCGAGCTGCTCGCACTGCAAGAGCAGCTCGACGCGGACGATTACGTGCACAAGACGATCGAGCTCAAGCCCAACGAGGACGGTCCGCTGCGTGAGCCATTCGGCTACGTCGATGGCATCTCTCAGCCGATCTTGCGCGATGCGAGCAAGCTCGATCCGGGTAAGCGGCTCGATCAGCTGATCGCTCCTGGTGAAGTGGTGCTCGGGCACGCGGACGACTCCGGCTTCACGCCGCAGACGCCAGTCGACTCGAGCCTGCGTGACCTGGGCCGTGACGGCAGCTTTCTCGTGGTGCGTCAGCTGCAGCAAGACGCCAAGGCGTTCGAGCAATATTTGGAGTCGGCGGCGGAAGACCGTGCAGTGCGCGCTGCGACACCTGCTGCCGCTTCGCACGCAGCACGCAAAGAATGGGTGGCAGCGAAGCTGATGGGCCGCTGGCGCAATGGCACATCCCTCGTGCGCTATCCGAACGCGCCCGGCCCCGACGCCGCGCTGGACAACGACTTCCGCTTCGGTGTCGAAGATCCAGACGGTCTGTCGTGCCCATTCGGCGCGCACATCCGCCGCGCCAACCCACGCGACAGCTTCGATGCCTCGGGACCGACGCCGCTCAAGATCTCCAATCGTCACCGCATCTTGAGAATCGGTCGCGTCTACCAGGATGCTGGTAAAGCAGCTGGCATGATGTTCATGTGCCTGAACGCTGACATCGAACGGCAGTTCGAGTTCATCCAACAGACCTGGCTGCGCGCATCCAGCTTCCACGGCCTCCACAACGAAGTCGATCCCATGGCAGTCAGTGGAGACAATGTGACGCAGGGACAAAACTTACTAACAGTTCCCACGCCACAAGGACCGCTGCAACTCAAAGGCTTAGCAGAGTTCGTGCGCGTCATCGGCAGCGGCTACTTCTTCATGCCAGGGCGGAAATGCCTGGAGCTACTAGCCTCTAGAACACAAGCCCCCGCACAGCCGCTGGCAGCGGAGTAGCTGCTCGACGATAGCTTGCGCTCCGCGGTCACGGCCGAAGGAAGGCCAAGCGCCAGCTTGCAAAGCCCTATCGCGCGCTTGCCTGTTCGTCGCACGTTGCAGCCGTCCGCGGCGGCTACCCACGTGTGGCCGCTCGTGCCCTCGTTCGCTTCAGCAATGTTTCACTACTGCTCTCATCTTTCGGCGGCCCTCGCTTGTTCCGCACCGTCCTGCGGTTCCGCGGTCACCTAGAAGGGGGAGTGACCCCGTCGGCGGCGCCCGCAAAACCGCAGAGCGGCGCGGCCCTGCGCGATCATCCGACGAAAGATGGGCGCAGTAGTGCTTGAAGGGGGAGTGACCGCCGTCGGCGGCGCCCGCAAAACCGCAGGACGGCGCGGGCCCTGCGCGATCATCCGACGAAAGATGGGCGCAGTAGTGCTAGAAGAAGGCCTCATGCTCGGAGCCTGGGAAACCCTCGAGCCCTCCACAAACGCCCCGCCAACATGACGTGGTACGAGCGCTTAGATCCGTGACTCGCACGTTTCTTTCTTCACGCTGAGTGGAAACGTCGTTGATTTCTGGGTTGTGCGCGCAAGCGTTGGCATAGCTGGGCGATTCGGCGTCGTGACGCACGCTTCGAATTCCATGGCCGGCTGTGCTATGTGGTCGGTTATGGAGCCCTCGGAGCTGTCCGATGGTCCGGAGTCGCAAGACGCGGGGCAGCGGCGGCACGTTACATTGTTGTTCTCGGATCTGTGTGACTACACGGAGCTGAACGAGCTCATCGATCCGGAGCACATCGATGAGCTGCGGGGCCTGATCGAGCGTCAGGCGTCCGCGGTGATCGCCGGACACGGTGGCTCTATCTCACAGTACTACGGCGACGGAATTCTGGCCGTTTTCGGCCTGCCCACCGCGAGTGAGCAGGACGCTCGTGCGGCGGTCAATGCTGCGCTCGAGCTGCGCGCGCTTGCGAGTAGCTGGGCGAGCGCAGTTCCGCTGCCCAAGAATTTCGAGATCGGCATGCACTTCGGCGTGCATTGCGGGCTGGTGTTCGCGCGACGCGGTGACGCGCTGCACGGGCGTTACCAGCTCACAGGCGATGCCGTAAACACAGCGGCGCGGCTGTGTACCGCTGCGGAGCGCGGTCAGATCTTGGTGAGCGAGACCGCGTTGCGCGGGATCGAGCCATTTTTCCAGACAGATTCCGGGCGCGAGCTCAGGCTAAAGGGCAAACGTCTCTCTGTGCCGGCGTTTGGCATCCATGCACAGACGGCCATTCGCACGCGCTTCGAGGCCAGCACATACCGCGGTCTGACTGATTTGGTAGGCCGGGAACGCGAGCTGTCGCTGCTGCAGAGCGCTCTCGCAGCTGCCGCTGACGGCGGCACAGGGCGCGTGCTGGCGCTGACTGGAGGCGCTGGCATGGGCAAGACCCGCGTGCTCGAGGAGCTCACGCGGCGAGTGCCATCCGACGTGTACATCTACCGTGGCACATGCGACAGCTACGGCAGCGTGGTGCCGCTGCAACCGATGCTGAGCATTCTACGGCAAATGTTGGATCTCGGTGAGGCATCAGGCGAGCGCGCGCACGAACTAGTGCAGCGGCGCTGCTTGGAGCTCGCGCCAAAACTCTCCGCGCATGCGGAGCTGCTCGCGGGTGTGCTCGATCTGGAGAGTGGCAGTGACCGCGCAGTGCAGCCCGCGCTCGATCGCAGGCTCATCGACGCGCTGTGCGCGCTCGTGCCGAGTCTAGGCGCGCGTCTCGTTGTGCTCGCGATCGACGACTTTCAATGGGCTGACGATCTGACGCATCGCGTGCTCTCAGGGCTGCTCCGCGAGCACAGCCACGGCTTGATGGTGATCCTGGCGAAGCGGGAGCTGGGCATCGACGATGGCGTGCTCTCCGCCTCGCACCACATCGAGCTGACGCCGCTGTCGCTCGATGACTGCGCGCGTGTGATCCGCTCGCTCGCGCCAGGTGCGCTCGACATCGGGCTCGCAGGCAGCATGTGTCAGCGCACAGGCGGCAATCCTTTGTTCTTAGAGGAGCTCTGCCGCTCGCTGCCTGCATCGCGCACGACCGAAGCCTACGCTGGCGAAGAGCGCAGCGTGCCGACCACCGTGCACGGTGTGATTCAGGCGCGCCTCTTGCGCTTGCCTCCACTCGAGCTGCGCTGTCTGCGCGTCGCCGCGGTGATCGGCAACGAGTTCTCGCAGCCGCTGTTGGCTGAGGTCGCCGCTGATGGCGGCGTCGAGGCCGTGCTGGAGCAGCTGTGCGCGGCGAACATTGTGCGCCAGGTAGACGCCGAGGGCACGTACCGCTTCAACCACGGCATCACGCGCGAGGTGGTATACGAATCGGTGCGCCTGCACGACCGGCGCGCGCTGCATCGTGCGGTTGCAGAGAAGTTGCAGCAGCGTGCCGCTGAGGGCGGCGTGCAAGCACAAAACGAGGCGCTCGCCCATCACTTTGTAGGCAGCGGCGACCATGCGCGCGCAGCACATCACGCTGAGCTCGCGGGTGACCGCGCGTCCGCAGCGTCAGCGCTCGACCGTGCGCGCGCGCAGTACGGCACGGCGCTCTCCGAGCTGGATGCACTGGAGCAAACGCCGGAGCTGAGCCGCAGGTGGCTCGCTGTTAGCCTCAAGTGGGCGCGTGCGAGCGTGTATTGCCAAGCGCCCGATCAACTGAAAGTGTTGGAGCGTGCGGCGCGCCTCGCAGAAGAGCTGGGCGACGTGAACGGGCGCGCGGACGTGGCGCAGATGAGCGCGTGGATCTGCTACGCGCTCGGTGAACAACAAGCCGCGATCGACCACTGTCAACGCGGCCTCGCGCTGGCGGAGCAGATCGGCAATCACAAGCAAGTTGGGCAGCTGACCTCGAACCTCGGTCAGAGCTACGCCGCCGCTGGTCAATACGCGCTTGCGTTACCGCTCCTGGAGCGTGCGGTGGAGATCAAGCAGAGCGGTGCCCGCAAGGGTGAAAGCTCGGTGCCTGTTGGCTTCGCGTACGCGCTGAGCGTGACCGCTGCGATTTACGCTGACCAGGGTGACTTCGCGCGCGTGGAGCAGCTCAAGGCGCGTGCGCTCGAAGCCGTGAAGGGCCGCGGCCATCCGATCGAAGCTTCGATGCTAGGGATCTGCGCGATGTGTGAGCTGTGGCAAGGCGATCTCCACGCGTGCATCGCGACCTGCCAGCGCGCGATCGAAGCGGCCGAGCGCGTGTGGGGGCCGTATGTGTTTTGCATCAGCGAAACGATGGGCTCGTACAGCCAGTACATGCTGACCCGCGATCCGCAGCAATACGAGCGGCTGTGCCGCGCGGTCGACTGGCTCGAAACACGCAGCATGGGGCTCTACATATCGATGGCCTACGGCTGCGCTGCGGAAGCCAGCTTAGTCGCAGGCCAACCCGAACGCGCCCGCGTCGCAGCAGAACGCGCGCTCTCCCGTGCCGCGCACAGCGACCCCTTCGGCGAAGCGATCGCCTACCGAGTCTTCGCGGAGCTCGAAGCAGCTGAGAGCGGCCAACAAGGCGAACAAGTTGCCACGTGGCTCAAGTGGGCCGACGGCGCAGCTCGCTCCCGCGGAACAGCGCGCGAGGCGGCGCTCAACAAGCTCTGCCACGCGCGCATCCTAAAACGCAGCGGTAGTCCCGCTGCGGAGCCTCTATTCGAAGAAGCCCGCCAAGCGCTCGCAGCCATGGGCGTCACAGTGCATTTAGACCGCTGAGATGTCGTAGCCGAGGCGCGGGAAGTGTACGTACACGACGCCTGCGCGTGGATCGTCGCGACGTATGACGACTTCGTCTGCTGCGGCCCAGGCGAGTGTGCCTTGTACAGGGTCGCGGCCTACGTCTGCGGCGCGCGCGATGACCGTTTGATCAGCTTGCAGGCCGCTCGGATCTGCAAATGCCGCTCTGGGCTGCCAAGCCGCAGGGCTCTCCTTGCAGAGCTCGAGCGCTTGTTCGCTGGAGAGCGTGTCGATCGCTGGATCGGGGATCGCTGCGAGCTCTTCTACGAATGCGATCACTCGCGGGTGACCGGCCAGTGCTTCGGGGCTCGAATGCCAGAGGAGCCACAGCGTGTGGTACGCAGAGAAGTCTGCGATCGAGAGTGTGTCGCCTGTGAGGTATTTCGAGCGCTCCAAGGTGTCCTCGAGCCAGCGTAGGAAGATCGCAAAGTGCGCGCGGCGCTGCTTGCCGGAAGTCGCGGGGCGTGTGGAGTCTTTGCCCATGTCGCGGCGATCATCCGCGAAGCGCGTGAGCTCATCTTGCGTGAACCACTTCAGCATCGAGTCGAGCTTGGTCGGGCGCAATATGTAAGGCAGGGCGGCGTTGAACAGCTGATCGTCGGCCCAGGCGGCGAGCGCGGCCGCCATTGGCTGCTGGTACAGCGAGGGTTGCGGAGCGCGCTGCTCGATCTCGCGCGCGATCAGCGCCGTGTCGCAGTAGACATGGTTGCCCAGCTGGAGCACGGGCACCTTGCGATAGCCACCCGTGAGCGCGACTAGGTCTGGCTTCGGCAGCACGGCAGGTGCCCGAACCGCAGTCCAGGGCAGGCGCTTGTACGCGAGGATGCTCCGGATCTTCTCGGCAAATGGCGATCCCGGATAGTGATGAATGATCAGCGACTCGGCGGTCATTTCCTGCTCTTACAGCGCAATCGAGCATCCGGGAAGAGAGGGGAGTATCCTCCGGACGGCGCGCTGCGTCTCTACCCGGTATGAGCCCACCGAACACGCAACACCAGAACACCGACGACCTTCCCGGCGCTGTGGCGCAGTCCTGGAAGCGTTTTCTCGAGACCTACGAGCCGCTGCGGCCCGTGCTGTACCGGTTCTGCCGCTATTTGACGCACACACCGTGGGATGCCGAGGATCTGGTGCAGGACAGCCTGGCGCGCGCCTTTGCGACCTTGGGTAGCCTGCACGAGCCGCCCGACAATCCGCGCGCGTGGCTGTCTCATGTGGCTTCGAACCTTTGGATCGATCAGCTGCGTCGCCGCTCAGCGCGGCCGAATGCGACCGAGTTGTTGTCTGAGAGCACTGGACCGGAAGTCGCAGCACCTTCTCGCGACACGCGCGAAGCTGCGGGAACACTGCTCGCACAGCTGTCGCCACAAGAGCGCGCCGCGGTTGTCTTGAAAGACGTGTTCGAGCTGAGCCTGGAAGAGATCGCTGCAATCCGCTCCACCAGCGTGGGCGCAGTCAAAGCGGCGCTGCATCGTGGGCGAGGCCGGCTCAAAGAGCCTGACCCCGAGCCCACACGCACGCCGCTACCAGCGGCACTCGACGCGTTCTGCGCTGCATTCAACGCGCGCGATCTGGACAGCTTGGCTGCGTTGCTGCTCGATCACACAGTCGTGGAAGTCGTCGGTGCGACCACGATCTATGGATCGAAGCGCGCGCGCGACACCGTGCTCTGGGGCATGGTGTTTGGCAGCCGGCACATGTCGTCTGAAGCGGATGGCGGCACATGTGATGGCATCGATCCGCGGTTCGTCCAACAAGCGCTGCCGGTGCCTGCCCGCATGGAGCTGCGCTTTCATCGCGGCGAGTACCTGCTGCTCTCGTGGTACCAACATCACGACGGTGAGCTCGTGCGCGCGGTCTCGCGGGCCGAGCTCTCTGCGGAAGGCGACCGCATCGCGCGGCTGCGGAACTACTTCTACACGCCGGAGATCATCGAGGAGCTGTGCCAGGAGCTTGGGGTGCCCTGCCGAGTGAACGGCACGTTCCGCGCCCGCGGGCCCGGCTGAGGTCGGGCTCGGAGCCCTCCGAGGGAGCGTCGAAAAAAAATCGAGGGCGCTGTCGATCCGCGCCGCGAAGGTTCGTCGTCCTAGCGAACCCCGGAAAACAGAGCGCCCGCCAGCGCTGCCAGTTTTCCTCTACTT
>Ga0209082_1000074_pt1 | contig 61085 bp, 57 predicted proteins | sample ColdCreekSource_FD_184127 | JGI IMG/M metagenome (GOLD analysis project Ga0209082, IMG submission 184127) | Groundwater microbial communities from Cold Creek, Nevada to study Microbial Dark Matter (Phase II) - Cold Creek Source (SPAdes) (version 3) | ecosystem: Environmental > Aquatic > Deep... | reverse complement strand
AATCAGCCTGAGCGCGTGTTCAGAAGAGCCGGATCACATCTGCCGAACTGGACCGGATCAGGTCTGCCGAACTGAGCTGATCAGGTCTGCCGAACCGCGCTCGGATCACATAGGCCGACCTGTGACACGTGAGCCCGCGCAATGTACGCTGCACGCGCGATGGTCACGCCAAGCTGATCGACTTCGGTGCGATGGTCCCCATGGGAACGCACGCCCAGCCGGTGGGGACTCCCCCGTTCGTCGCACCCGAGGTCGTGCACGGCTCGCCACTCGATCCACGCGCCGACCTGTATTCACTCGGCAGTACGTTGTACTACGCGCTCACGGGGCGCTTCGCTTATCCGGCCACTGACTTTTCGCAGCTGCTGGAGCGCTGGACGGTCAAGCCGCCGCTACCTTCTGCGCTTGTTCCGCAGCTGCCTCCGGCCCTCGACCAACTCGTGATGTCGTTGATTGCGCTGGAGCCAGCATTGCGGCCGCGCTCGGCCTTTGAGGTGATGGAGCGTTTAGCCACGCTCGGCGGTATCCAATCGAGCGAGCCGCTCAGAGCTTCTGAAGCCTATCTCGCAACGCCTGCTCTGGTGGGGCGCGAAGAGCTGCTCGGCGAGTTCCGGGAGCACTTGCAGCAGGCGCTCCAAGGCCGCGGACAGGGATTGTTGTTGTCGGGCGCAGCCGGCACGGGGCGCTCGCGCATGCTCGATGCGTGCTCGATCGAAGCAAAGCTACTCGGAGCATTTGTCCTGCACGCGGACGCCGCTGCAGGCTCGAGTCAAGAGTTCGCAGCGGCGCGAGAGCTGGCGGAACGCTTGGTCGAAGTGCAGCCGGCGGCGGCGCTAGCAGCTGCGCGCGCTGCCGGCGTATTTGATGTGCTGTTCCAGGTGCTCGTCCCTGACGCGGCTGAGATCGAGCCCAATCAACCTGCCAATGACGTGCGCGTACGGCTGCGTTCTTTCGCTCGCCCACTGGCTGAGCGGCCTGCTCTGCAGCGTGCGCTTATCCACTGGTACACGCACGTGAGCATGCACAATCCCGTCGTGCTCGCTGTCGACGACGCGGATCAGCTGGACCAAAGCTCTCTGGCGCTACTGATCGCGCTGGCCGAGCGCGCCAGCAACTGTGCGCTGCTGGTGCTCGCCAGCGTAGAGCGCACAGCCGAAGCGCGAACCGTACCCGGGCTCGAGCTTCTGAGGGGCTGCTCGAGCACGCTCGAGCTGCGCGCACTCGAGCCGGCACAATCCGAACTGCTGCTCAGCTCGATGTTCGGCGACGTTCCGAATGTGGCGCTGCTGAGCGCGCGTTTTTACGCGGTCACCACTGGAAACCCAAGGCAGTCGATCGAGCTTGCGCAGTACCTGCTCGACCGTGGTTCGATCAAGTTCGAGGGCAGCGGTTGGAGCCTACCCGAGCAGCTGACGGCGGCTGACCTGCCCGCGACCGCGGAGGATGCGTTTCGAGCTCGTGTCGACGCGTTGTCGCCGCTCGCGCGCCGACTCGCAGAAGCGCACTCTCTGGCTGAACACGGCACCTTCACGCGCGACGAATACCGCCTGCTCGAATCCGATGCCGAGCCAGGCACTGTCGACGATGCGTTGGACGAGCTCATCGCGCACGAGGTCCTCACAACTGATGGTGTGAGCTTCGGCCTCGCACACCGCTCGAGTGCAAACGTGCTCGCGAGCGCGTTATCGGCTGCACTGCGGCGGGAGCGGCACCGCGCGCTCGGAGCGATGTTTCAGCGGACGGATAAACCCACGCTGGCAAGCGCACGCCAGCTGCTGCTCGCGGGCGAGCACGAACGCGCATTCGCGGTCTTAATGCCGGTGCTGCAGGGACCGAAGGACCGCGCCCGGCTCATGAGCGGCTGTGGGCTCGGCCTCGGCGAGGTGGCGGAAACACTCCAGCTTGCGTTGCAGCATGCCTGCACGATCGCGCGGCCGGCAAGGGAGCAGCACGAGATCCGGCACTGGCTCGCTATGCTGAGCGTGGTGTCCGACGAAGACCTCTTCGGCGAGTCGGCGCCTGAGTGGCGGGCGCGCCTCGAGCTCGACTCTGGTCTCCAGGATTGGCGCACGTTCGTTGACATGGGCGAAGCGGGCCCGCGCCTGATGCGGGCGCTCCAGCTTGCCGGGCAGCGCCACGCCGCAGCATCAGAGAGCACACGCGTGTATCCGCCCGACGAGGCGATCCGCGTGCTCGTACACTACGTCGCGATCTCGATCGCGATCGGGTCGCGCACGCTCGATGCCGAGCTAGTGCGCGGGTTGCCCGGGCTGCTCGAGCCCTTCGCGCCGCTATCGCCGCTCGTACACGCGGTCTGGCAGAACGCTGTCGCGACAGTCGAGTCAGCCTGCGATCGACAAAGCGAGCGCGCTTGCGCGCGTTGGCTCGAGGTGTACCAGCGGCTCGAGAATGTGCAGGGTCTCGAGGCCCAGACTGTCAACGCGATCCGCTACGCCGTCGCTTTTGGAATTGGCTTCAACGAAGCGGCGATCGGCCGCGACAGCGCCGCCTTGCACTGGGCAGAGATCCTCGATGACGATCCGCTGCAGCGAGTGAACGCGATGTACCTTCGCAAGATTGTGCGGTTGCAACACGGCGACATCGAAGGTGCAGAGCGCTACCGCAAGCAGGCTGAGCTGCTTGCGCTCCAGTCGAGCTCGCGCCAAATGTTCACGAACCTGCTCACGCTCGAGATTAACGTGCACGCATCCGCGTGGGATCTGACCGGTGTCAGTCAGATCGCAGCACGGATCGAGCCCCTCGCCGAGCGGTATCCCGGCTGGCGCACGTACCGACATTTAGCCGAGGCACACTATCAGGTCTTGCGCGGTGATGCCGCCGCTGGCTGCGCTGCCTACGAGCGTTGCCTCGAGCTGTGTGTTCCCGACCCGAATGGCTCGCCGCGCATGTACGTCGCCTGGCCGACCGCCGCCGCAGCATACACCGACACACTGATCAGACTCGATCGCGCCGCACAGGCGCGAGACTTCGCTGCACGCACACTGGAGGCCTGCCGGGAGCGCGGCATGATCTCGTCCGCTCATGAGCTGAGGCGCGCGCTTGCGCTAGCACTCGCAAAGCTCGGCGAGTATACGACCGCAGTCTCGCAGCTCGACTTGCTCATCGATGAACAGCTCGCGGCTGGCGTCAGCGGCTTAGAGCTTGGCGCAAGCTACGAAGCCCGCGCGCGCGTTGCGATCTGGATGAACGACCGGACCTCGGTCGATCGCTTTGCCCGACTTACGGCGCAGCAGTTTCGACACGGTCGAGGATCGTCGCTGGGCGCCCGGTATGAACGGTTGATGGAAGAGGCATGCAACAGCGGCGCAATCGTGGCCGCGCCGCTCTCGCCGTTCGAGACGAGTATGTTCAGCAGGAGCGAGCTGGGCTCGCGCACAGCGCTGTCCGAAACCATCGCCAACGGCATGCGTGAAGCGCAGGACGATGCTGTCCGGGCGCAACGCGCGCTCGCGTTGCTGTGTGAAGCCCACGGCGTGTCGGCCGGTTTGCTGTTCTTGAGTAGCTCGGGCTCGCTCGCGCTGGTAGCAACGCAGATGGCAGCTCCGCCCGACGACGTGCTACGACGCACGATCTCCGATTTTTGGTCTCAGCAGTCTGACGACTTCGAACCGGATACTGTCTTCGCTTCCGATGACGCTGGACAGGTTTGGACCGACCTACGCGGCGACGGCTACAGAGCCGTGCTCCTGCGCGGCGCGACGGGCGCTGGCGAGTTTACCAATGCAGGCGTTGCATTGCTCCGGCACGACCCGCACGCAACACAACCGATGTCCAACGCGCTGTTTGTCGTCGAGCTTGCGAGTTATCTGCTTCGCTCCGGCGACAGTTCAGCGCCGCCCGAGTGAGCGCGCACCGATCAACGCCGCCGGTTGGCGAGCCATTTATGTCACCACTGTAGCGCCGCTCCCCGCTGCACCATCCCCTCCACGCTCGCAGCGGTGCGCGGTCGCAAAGGATTTTCGCTATGCAGCAGCGAAAGCCAGCGTCTCGCCAAACTCGGGAGGTGCCGTGGTACGCCATCGGTCCAAAATCCTGGTGCTGCCGTGCTCACTGGGCACAACACTGAGTGGAGCTCGAGTGTTGCGCCGACAGTGAGAACGACGAACGACGAACGCTGAAATGCTACTCTGTGAACACCGTAATCGGCGCATTGCCCAGGTTCTGGATCGCCAGTAACACGCCTCCAAAGTTTCGCTCGAGCACGGTGTGACCGGCTGGGATATCGCTCGTCTCGGGAGGCGATCCACCCGCCGTCATTTGGACCCGGCCCTCGATCTGCGAAAAGACGTTGACGCGCGTAGCTGCGAAAAACGCGTTGGTTGGGATCTGGGGTTGAACTTCACCGCTTCTGAGATCAAAAGGACCTGCCATGGTGTCTCCTTGTGTGTGCTGCGTTTGGGACCCGAACCGTTCGGGCTACTCTCGTTGGAGTGGCGGCCCCGTGGCATGTGACTGTGTGGCGGACGATTTAATCGCTGCGTCGGCGCAGCCGGGTTGCTCGCCAGGCTGCGACGCCAAACGCCAGGACGCCGAGCACGGCAAGCAGGCTGGCCACCAGACGAAGCAGCGCTGTCGCTCCGAGCGGCCCTCGAGCGGCTCGATCGTACGCCGCACGGGTGGCCTCCAGGTGCGAACGGACTGGAGAGCGCGCGAAGTTGCGCGCGAAGCCATCGACACGCTCGCGACGGTCCAAGATCACGCGCGTGTGACCCAGCAGCACCGCTAGCGCTCTGCTGCTTGCGTCGTCGTCACCCCAACTGGCTCGCAGTTCGCTCAGCGTAAGTATCGCCGCCTCGAGGCGCCTCGCCACCTGGCGGGTGGGTGCCGCTTCGTAGCGCTCCACTTCGTAGCGCAGCCCGCTGATCGCTGCGCGTGCGGTCTCGATCCGCTTTCCTAAATCGGATCGATCCGTGCGGCTGTCGCGCTCCTCCTGCTGGCCAGCAGTCACGAGCTCGCGACCTGGTCCGAACGCGCCGCGTTCCATGGCATCGACAGCCGCCGGAAACTGCCGCGACGATAAGCGTAGTAGCGCCATGTCGGTCTTGAACGTCTCGATCCCGCTCTCCTCCGCGCGCTGCGCGTCGGCGGCCGCTGCGAGCTCGTCTGCGGCTTGCGTGTAGTCGTGTCCGAGTGCGCGCGCGTAGCTGGCCTCCACGCCCACAGCACGCATTTCAGCTAGCGCGCGGTTCAGGTCGTCGAAGCTCAACACCAGCCCTGAGCGAGCGGTGAGTATGCTGATCTGGAGTGCCGAACGCGCAGCGAGCAAGGCCTCGACGCGGGCGACGTCGTACTGGCTTGCGGCAGTCACTCGCTCCAGCTGCCATACCGGATACGCAACGCACATCGCGAACACGGTGAGCACCACACCCGAAGTCAGCAAGCGTCGAATGCTCATGGCTACATCCCATAGCCTGTCGGAAGTCCGGTGAGCGTCTTCAAGAACGCGACGACCAACGCGACCTGCTCCGAGGTCAACTCGCGTCCCAGCTGCACGTAACCCATCGTCGCCACGGCGAGCTCGAGCGTCGCGATCGAGCCGTCGTGGAAGTAGGGTGAGGTCAGCGACACGTTACGTAGACTGGGCACGCGAAACACATGCCGATCTTCTGCGCGGCGAGTCGTCTGGAAACGCCCAAGGTCCGCTGTGCCGACCGCGGGTCCACCGCGCTGAACGCGCGCGTCGAAATAGTCGTGCATGACGCCGAGCCGCTGAAACAGGTTTCCTCCGACGTTGGCGCCTTGATGACAGCTCGCGCAGCCGAGCGCGACAAACATCTCCAAGCCGCGCTGCTCATCGAATGACAGCGCGTCTGTGTCACCGCGCAGGTATTGGTCAAGACGCGAATTCGGTGTGATCAGAGTATCGATGTAGCGGGCCAACGCGTCTTTTACGTTCGAAGTAGTCACGCCATCGCGATATGCAGACAAGAATAGACCGTTGAGCACCGCGTCCGCACGCAGCTTTGCTTCGATCGCGGCCCAGGTGGTGCCCAGTGTTTGCGCGACCGGCGCGTCGAACTCATCTTCCAGCGAGCTGTAAGATCCATCCCAGTTGAACCGGAAATTGAAGCTGACATTGTAGACCGTCGGCGTATTCACAGCCATCTCTCGACCGTTTGCGCCGCGCGAGTGCATGAGCCCGTCGGCGCCGCCGCGATCGAGTGGATGACAGGTCGCGCACGACACGGTTGCGTCGTCGGACAGGTTTGGGTCCGAGAACAGCCTGCCGCCGATGGCGGCACGTGCTGGATCGACCTGGATCGCCGCCGGCAGCGGCTGCAGTGGTAGTCCGAGCTCTGCGCCGGCTTGCGTGAGCGGCTGCACGGAGACGATGGGTCGCGGCGCCTCGGATGCAGCGCCAAGCTCACAGCCAAGCGCGAAGACCGTGAGCGCGATCGCAGCGCGTCTCCAAGCACGCGCGACCATCACGGGTCGTCGACCAGCGCGATGCTGCCCCGTTCAGCCACCAGCGACCCGCAGCGGCCGCCGCCGACGAGCTCGGCTCGCTTGTGATCGGTGGAAACCAGCGCGTTGCCTGCCGCGCCAAACCCCGCCGGAACAAAGCGCAACTCGCTGGAGAGCGAAAAAGCTGTCCCGCGTAGATCGATCGAGGCTGATCCGCTGGTATCGCCGACTGCGCGGCAGCTACCGGCACCACCCCAAGTCAGCTTGAGAGCTTCACCACACTGGCTCTTGTGCTGCATCTCGCAGTTGAGTGAGCGATCGTATGCTGCGAAGCCCAGATCGCTCGGGTCGACGCCAAGTGTTTGGGGGTTCACGCGTACTTTGGTGAAACGAAGCGTCACGTCGGGGCAGGCGCACGTGCCGCCTTCATACACGAAGCGTGTGAAGTTGCTCCCGAGCTCGCCGCTCGCTGCGCTATGAGCCAGCGAGATGTATTCGCGGGCTGGGTCGTTGTCCGTCTTGGCAGCCATCCCAGCGCAGAAAACTTCGATTGCGCCACGGCCGCCTGGGCCGTCTGGATCGATGTGCAGCGAAGCGTCTGTCGCTCGCCCGCCGCGTCGTGCCTCCTCACATGAGCGCGGCAGGGTGCCGGCTCGTGGCGTTGCGATCCCAGCGTTCGAAGCCGCATAAGTTGCCAGCGGAAGCTCGCGCACAGCGAGCGGGACTTGCGCAGCATACGAGGGTGAACGCCCAGCGCCGGCAGCCTTCACGGGAAGCTCAGCGCGCTGTGTCGGCGACCCAGGCGATGACCAAAGAGCGCTGAACACAGCTGTACAAGCCAGCGCAGCGATCATCGCTCCGGTCCAGCACCAGATCGATAGCGCCTGTGAGGTTGTAGGCGGATTGCGAGCCGCGCCGGCACCCGAGAGCGTCGTCGATAACGCCGCGTCGTAGACACGCACACGCGGCGCTCGCGTCCTGTGCGACGATGCTGCGGCGTCTTGCTGGCACTGGGTCGCCGAATCGTCATCATCAGCCACTGAGGGCATGACCGCCACGAGCGCATCCAGCAGCTCGTCCATGGTAGCGAAGCGATCCTCACGCGCTTTGGCGAGTGCGCGCAGCACGATCCTCTCCAATGCCTGCGGCAGCTCAGCACGAAGCTCTGAGGGCCGCTGCGGCGCTTGCTGCGCTATCGCAAGCACAAGCTCTGGAAACGAGTCCGCCTGGAAGGGCCTTCGGCCTGTGAGTGCTTCGTAGAGGATCACCCCGAATGCGTATACGTCTGTTCGTACGTCGACGTCGCGCGCGCCCGTCAGTTGTTCGGGAGACATGTAAGCAGGCGTCCCGAGGATCGCCCCGTGACCGGTCAGCGTGGGCTCACCCGCGTCCGAGCTGCGCACGCTCGCGATGCCAAAGTCGAGCACCTTCGCCGCACGCGACGTGCCGTGTGGGTCCGTGCAAAGGAAGATATTGTCCGGCTTGAGATCGCGGTGGATCACGCCAGCGCGATGCGCCGCGCTCACGCCGCACACGGCCGGTAGCAATATTTCCAGCGCTTCGCGCCAGTCCAACGGTGCGCGCGCCAAACGTGCTCGCAGTGCCTCACCGTGCAGCAACTCCATGACGAGGTAGGCCGCGCAGGATTCATGCTCGCCAACATCGTAGACATCGACGACATTGGGATGATCGATCCTGCCTGCTGCAAGCGCTTCACGTAGCAAGCGTCGCCGCGCCGTCAGATCTGCGCTGGAGCGCAACATCCACTTCAGTGCCACTTGCTTCCCCGTCAGCACATGCGAAGCGCGGTACACCGCACCCATGCCGCCGCGCCCGATCAGTGCCTCGACGCGGTACTTATCGCCCAGAATTTGGCCGATACGAGGCAGCGCCTGCGGCCGGGGGCTACTTGAGACATGGGCTGCTTGGCGCAGCACGGCGTCAACGAAGCGGTCGCCGCTGCAAGGTATTGCCCCTGCGGTCTCAGCGTCGGTGCCTTCCGGGTCGTCGCCGATATCATCATGTGCGGTCTCGTCGTTCATCCCGCACGTTCCCCGTCTTGGCGCTATGCCAGACCGTCGCACGCACGTAGCACAACTAGATTACGTTCGAAACCAGCCAAATCACAGACTAGGCTGAATCGCACGACCGATCTGCACCCCGACCAAGCAGCGAACACAGTCAGACACCACTATGCAGCGCAGCTAGACCAAAACGTGCGTCCCTGCGAAGCTGCTCACTGCAAACCCTCGCACGGATGAGTGACCAGCATGAACGAATCGATCCCCAGCGAAGCCGAACAGCGACTCCGAGCGGTCTTCGTTGCCGGGGACATGGAAGCTTGTGCAACCGCTGCTTTGGAAGCGTACGGAGACCAGATATTCAGCTTCATAGCATCGCGGTTACGCAGTCAGAGCGATGCTCAAGAAGCCTTCTCGATGTTCGCCGAAGATCTGTGGAGTGGCCTGCCCAATTTCAGTTGGCGTTGCAGCTTGCGCACGTGGTGCTACACGCTGGCTCGCAACGCAGCCACACGCTACGCCAGCGCGCCTGCGCGGCGCGATTGCCGAAACGTGCGGCTGTCGTGTCCAGGCCTATTGTCGGACCTGGTACACACCATACGAAGCACGACCCGCGGCTACCAGCAAACCGCCGTCAAGGACCGGTTTCGCGCGTTACGCGAAGAGCTCAAGCCCGAAGATCAAATGCTGTTGGTGCTGCGCATAGACCGGGAGCTAAGCTGGCAAGACTTGGCGCTCGCTATGAACGGCGACGTCAACATGTCCGAAACACTGATAGCGCGCGAGTCGGCGCGCTTGCGAAAGGCCTTCGAGCGCGTGAAGACCCAGCTGAAGCTGCTTGCCGAGCGCGATGGACTACTCAATCTCGAGCAGTCATGATTTGAGTCATTGCGCTACGCGGGATCCTCGATCCGCTCGATCTTGCGCTGTGCTCTAGTCGGTCGATCAATCCATAGGCGCGCGCGATGGTGCGTTGGCGGCGGGCGGCGCTTCCTGCCGCATGTGGCAGCAGAGAAGCGCTTCGTGGTCCAGCCGGACTAGAGTCGATAGACCGCGGCACAGCGTCGGGCGCTCAGCCGGTAGTAGCGTGATGGACGAGTCAGATCAGAGCCGCTGCACTGATCGCGAGCTTGACAGTCGTGCGCACGAGCAACGACGCGCGCCTGTCCGGATCAGGTCGATCGCACCCGTCGCATGGTGAATCTCCGAGTAACGGACGCGAACGACTAGCAGCCGCCCGGGCTGGCCCAGCGATGCGAGCTCACAGTGTTTCGGATCAGGGCGCCTTCTCCGGGCCGGAGCTCGAGCACGAAAGCACCAAAGTTCACGTCGTTGTAGAGGCAGAGACTGCGGCCAAAAGCGTCGTCGCTATTCCCGAACTCGTCGAATCGGTCGTTGGCACCCGAGAGGGTATAATCAGGGTCGTCCTGACCGGCGGGGACGAATGCGCAAACGTCAGCGAAGTCGAGGTCCCTCAAACTCATGGTCCCGGCCACGGCGGCGCAAGCAGCTGACGCTCCGGCAGGCCCGAGCGCCATCGATCCGCTCGCGGCTGCAAACGCAAAAGCAAACATGCTGAACAATCTAGTCTTCGTCTGTTTCATGGTGTCTCCGTTGGTTTGAACGCGCTGCCAGCATCGGCATTGGACTGGTAGAGTCGACCCACGCACGTTGTGACCGCGTCGCTCGGCTTTTCCGCACTCGCGGGTCGAATGAGTCTGCGATGTGAAACACAGCCCTAGGCAATGTCACTTGGCGCGGCCGCCGATAGCTGCGCGTTCGGCCCGAGCGGTGTAGCGTTCATCGAGCGCACCTTGCGTGATCGACCTCACGCCAAAATCCTCGTGCTCGAACGAGGGAGCTACGTGCTGCCAACACATTATCAGATGCTGCCGTTGGCCTTTCGAAGTGTCAGAGGCACGCCGCCGACCACCTATCCCTGGTCTCGCAGCACGGAGATGGCGACCACCGGCGAGCAGATGTTTCAAGCAGGCTGTCTGCCGATCCTCGGCGGAAGCTCCACGTACTGGAGCGCGTGGTGCCCCGAACCCACGCCCGACTTGCTGCGCGGCTGGCCTCAAGCCTTGATCGATGTTACCCTCAGACCGGATTTTTGGGAGCAGGCGAGGACCTTTCTGCACGTGATGTCCACGAGTGACATCGACGACGGCGTGTATGGCCGGCTGCAACAGCAGCTCGATGCCAACCTCAGTGCCAACTTCAAGCGCCTCGTGCCCTCTGCGCAGAGCGCCTATCCTGCTCCTATCGCAGTCGCCAATCCCTCGTGGAAGTCTGTCAAGTATTACAAGTACGATACGGTTGGAACACTACTCGGGCTTCACAACGCGCAGCGCGCACTGGCCGCACAAGGCAAGGGCAGCCCCTTACCTATCGTCGACCACTGCATCGTCGAGCGTTTGCTGCACGATGGCCATGGCACGGTCACGGCGATCGAGACAAGCCGCGGCACGCTCGCGGTGGCGTCGGCCAAGATCATCTTGGCGATGGGCACCATCCCGCCGACCACGCTGCTCATGAATTCCTTCCGCCACCAGCTACCCAACGCCGGCAAACGCTACACCGGTCACTTCATGTCCCACGTCGTGGCGCGAGTGAAGCGTTCGGCGTTCAAGAAGCTGTCGTCCTTGGAGCTAGGCGCCATGTACCTCGAAGGCAAGGATGCGCAGGGTCTGCAGTACCATGTGCAAGTTAGCGCCTTTGCCTCCGCGCATCCTCGGCTCGACGAGCCAACCATCGCACGCGAAGCACCGGATGCCGCGGCGATGGCCTCGCAATCCCAGCTCATCGGCTCCGAAGATCACGTCGTCTTGGTTTGCGCCAGCCTGGGGGAGATTAAAGAAGACCACGCCCACAACTGGATTCGGCTCAACGACACCAAGCATAGCGCGGCCAACATCACGCTCCAAATCATGCCCGGCCACGAAGAACAACAGCTGTGGGACACGATGGATGTTGCGACCTACCAGACCATCCAAGCGCTTACGACCTCCAACGGCGCCGCGCCGAACATCGAGTATTGGATCGAAGACTCGGACGGCAGTGGAAGCTGGCAAGCCGCTCGCCCCACGCGCGCTCAAGTTCGCCTCAACATCATAGTGCACGAGTCCTGCCCATTGTGGATCGGCGAAGCGCCCGAAAACTCTGTGGTCGGCCTGGACTATCGGCCTCACAACATCACGAACGTGTATGTCACGGGCGGAGCACTGTTTCCGACCTCCGGTTCATGGAACCCAACCCTGACCATGTGCGGTCTAGCGCAGGATCTGGCAGAGCGGCTGACGCAGAGCCATCGCGCCAGCGCACATTCGCCTAAGAGCAAAGCGGCATCGGAGCAACCGTCTCCGAGCATCTCTGTCGCGTTCTGAGCCGCGGCGTTCTGTGAGGAGGATCTCATGATCAAAAAGCTGCATCACAACGCTTACCGTTGTCGCGACTCGGAAGAGACGCGGGCATTCTACGAAGGCTTTCTTGGGCTGTCGCTGGCGGAGGCCTTCGAGATCCACGAGACCAAGACCGGCCGAGCGACGGAGACTTTGCACTCGTTCTATGCGCTCGACGACGGCTCGTTTCTCGCGTTCTTCGAGACACCCGACATGCCGTTCGAGTTCAAGACGCAGCACGATTTCGATCTGCACATCGCGCTCGAGGTCGAGGAGCCGGTCCTGGCCGACATGCTAGCGCGCGGCAAGGCTGCCGGGATCGAGTCGCGCGGGATCGTTGACCACGGCTTCATCCACTCGATCTACTTCCGCGATCCGAACGGCTACGTGATCGAGCTCACCGCCAAGGCCAAGGGCCACGCCGAGGCGACCGACCCGACCGTCAATCACGCCCGCGAGAAGCTGGAGCGCTGGACCTCGCGCCGCCGCGCCACGCCGTAGCCTTCAGCTCTGAACGTCGGCGCGCGCCGTGAAAGACTGGCTCGAGCTCAGCGGGCTCACCGAAGGGTCCGTGTTTCGTCCCATAAACCGCTACGAGCGCATCGGCTGGACGCAGGTTCGAGCACTGCAGCTAGGGTGGCGTTGTCTGCACCGCTACTGTAGCGGCGTAGAGCCGTGATGCGTTGCTACCAGGCCTGACGCCTGGCAGCTGACGCCGCTACGAGCGGCCGCGCGCTTGGCGTAGAAGCTGTGGATTGCGCAATCGACGCCGATTGTGTGAGCAAACAAGTGCTCTAGCGGGACATGCGTCGCGCCGACCGCTGGTTGTTCGGACACAATGCTGAATGGCGACGAGACGGACACCAACCGCGGCGGCTCATGCGGTGCATGTGCTGACAACCTCGACTGTGCCCCGCCGGGCGACTGTCTGAGCGGCGTGTGCGACAACGGTACGTGCGCCGCACCGGACTGCGGTGACGGCGTCGAGACTGACCTCGACTGCGGTAGTTCATGCCAGGACAAATGCGGCTCTACATGCCTCGTGGGGGCCGCGTGCACGGGCCGGAGACTGCGTGAGCGATACCTGCACTGCTTCGGCGTGTGAGTAAAGACGCGGACAGTTGACGTAAGAGATCGACGCCGTTCCGACCTTTGTGGTCGGGACGGCGTCGCGGTTTATTATAGGGGGCTGGTTAGAGTTGTTTGAGGAACGCGATTAGGGCGTTTTGGTCTTCGAGTGTTAGAGTTCGGAAGCGGGCTGTGGGGACTCGGGCTTCGCTTCTGTGGGTGTGCGATTGGTTCGTGCCGTAGTTGGGGCACATGACAGAACTGGGTTGTGTCCCGTAGTCGATTGCGCCGATGTGGCCGGTGGCTGGTACTGGGCAGCCGGCGCCTTCGGTCGCCGGAGTGCGGTGGTCGTCGGGAGCTGGCAGGTCGTGGAGCTCGATCGCTGCGCGTAGTGCATCGTCTAGCGAGCGTACGACCAACGGCGCATTGGTGGCTTCGCTGTGGCTCGTGACTGTGCTCGCAGGCGCACTGTTTACGGTGTTTTCGCTGAGGTACACGCGTGCGTCGTGCAAGAACGGAGGCCCGATTCGCCCGAGCGCCATCAGCGGTGCCGTGCGGAACTCTCGCCCCTTGGCACTGCCTTGGGCGTTGGTAAATGTGTCGTCCGCGAGGTTGCGTGGAATGTCGAATGACTTCGTCGCGCGCTGCTCGGTCTTGCGCGTGACCAGCCACGGCTCGCGCGGCAGCTGCGCAAAACGCTCAGCGTCGACCCATGGTCCTTCGTGCAACAGCAGATCACTGAAGATCGGCGCCCACACATAGCTCAAGTGCCGAGCTCCAACATCAGCCGGAGACTTCCCAGTGCGCTGCACGGGCGTGTGGCAGCTGACACAATCGAGCTTGCGATCGGCCTGATCGATCGCGTGATCGTCTAGGCCATCGCCGCCTGCAGGCATGCGTCCATCGACCATGCGATTGGCGAACGCTTGCAGGTCCACGCCAAACAGCGCCGCTCCCCGCTGCACCATCCCCTCCGCGCTCGCAGCCGCGCGCGGTCGCAAAGGCTCCTCGCTATGCAGCAGCGATACCAGCGTCTCGCCGAATTCGGGAGGCGCTGTGTTTCGAAGGAAGTTTCGCTCGCTGAACGGCGTAGAGAGCGGCGTCTCCAGCCCAGCAACCGGATCGTTGCAGCCCGGTCGATCGAGGTTGATCGGAGGATGGGTGGGCTCTTCAGCGTTGATCGCGCTCGTAAGACCCAGCTCGCCCTGCAAACCGCCGATCACAAACTGCAAGATCTCTGCGCCGTTCGCGCGCAGGCCGAAGCGCCCCAAGCCTCTCGCAAAGGTGCCGGTGCCCTCAGGGATCTCGTTGTGCATTCCGGTAATGCAGTCGCCATCGCAGCCGTCGGCGGCGGGGTAACCGAGCGACGAATCCGGGCAGTGCTCATCTTCAGGATCTTCTGCGGCAAGAATGTCTACGTTCGGAATCGCCTCCATCAAGCCACGACCGATATAAGGTGGCGCTGCGCGTTCGCCCACCGCACGCCTGAATCCGCTCGGGTACACCCCTTCGCCGTTGGGCTCACCTACGAGCAGCTCATCTTCTTCGATCGACGGGATCGGCTCAGGTACACAAGCGTCGAGCGACGGTCGCGTGTGTTGCACGAAGCCGCCGAGCGAATCGAGTGCATCGAACTTGTTTGTAACCGGGTTGTAGTCGCCGAACAGCGTGAACGCCGCGGTCTTGCCGGTGTTGGTGATTGCGTCTTCGTGATTCGCGGCACGACCGCCACCAGTCGTCGGATCGAATGCGGTGAAGTTGAAGTTGGTCGGGCTCGAACGCGCCGCGCGAGACACCTGAGAGACCGCGGTAACGAGGTCTGGAAACGCGCTGAGCTCGGGAGAGCTCATGTGGCAGCCGAGGCAATACTGCTGATTGGCCACGACACCGGCGCCCACATCCGCTTTGTGAATCGTCGTGAAGAACACCATGCCCTCGAGCAGCGCGGCGCGCTCTTCCTTGTTCTCGGATGGATAAACGAGCGCTGCGAGGTCAGGCGCTTGCAGCGGAAACGCGCCCACTTCACCGAACATCGCACGAGGGACGCGCTCGACCGGCCGCAATGCTGTACCCGGTGCCGGCGCAGCGATCTCGAAGCCTCTGGCTAGCTCGCCTTTGCGCACAATCAACAACTCTGCGTCGCTGGATTTCGCTGTGTGAGCTGCAAGCGTGCGCTCCGGCTCTAACGCAGACGATGTTGGCGTGGCGTCGCACGCGAAGCTCAACGCCACAAATGGAAGTAGTAATGCGCTTGGGGAAAGTTCGTTTGCCATGCACCTCATACGAGGTGCGGCGGCCGCAGTGACAGCCGAACCTGTGAAGCTACTCACTGCGATGCCGCTTTGCGTTCATCCGCTTCGGTTTGCATGTCACCAGCGCCCATCCAATGCGTCTTGCCTCCATTGATTCGGTTGCCGCCGTGGCATCCGCAAATGCAACGAGGAAGATATGTCGACGATTTCAGGCGCTCACAACTTGGTTTGGATCATGGCCGCTGTTCTCGCAGCGGGCTGCCCAGAAGCACAGCGCGAAGCAGGAGACGAAGGCACGCTCGAGTTGCAGCAACCTACAAGTTCCGCCCGTGCAGGTGCACCCGCAACCGGACGCGCAAGCATGACCGCGATCGCGCAACCATCCGTTGCAGGCCGCGGAGCTGACACATCGAGTCGTGGCCACGTGCAACATTCACACGCTGGCAACGGTGGCGCGGTCGCAGGTCAACCAAGCGCCGGCCAGCCCGCAACCATGTCGAGTCAGGCAGCGACGTTCGTTGTGCCGCTCACAGCTGCGGAAGAGGTGCCTCGTTGTGACGCTGCTGCCGCGCAAGGCACTGCGGTCGGCAGCGCGAGCGTCAGTGGCGACGGCCAGAGCTTGAGCATCGTGTTGACATACGCAGGCTTGTCAGGTGACGCAACTGCGGCACATATTCACTTCGGCGCGCTCGGCGATGCGGGCCCGGTGGTGCTCGATCTCGGACCAGAGCTGAAATCTCCGATCCGCCGAACCTTTCATGCATCAGACTACGACAGCACTGGAAAAACGGCGCCACCCAACTTCGGCGAGTTTCTAACAGCGCTCAAAGCAGGCCAGAGCTACTTCAACCTACATACCGCTGCGTGCGAGCGCGGCGAGCTTCGCGGGCAGATCGACGAAGTTGACCCCGAGCAGGAGATGGAAGCCCCTGAGGCCACACGGCTCAACGCCAAGCTCACGGGCACCGATGAGATTCCTCTGTGCGCCACGGGAGGCGCGACTGCTGTCGGTACCGGCACCGTAGCGATCAGCGAGGACGAGAGCGCAATCGCAATTCGCGTCTCGCATTCAGGCCTGTCAGGTGCGCCCACGATGGGTCACGTTCACTTCGGCGCGCCCGGCGAGCGCGGTCCTGTCGTGCTGAATCTGGGCAACTTGCCGTCGTCCGTGCTGGTGTTTCACGAACAGGACTACGCACCGACCGATCCTGCTGCTCCCCAAAGCTTCGCCGGCCTCGTGACAGCGATGAAGAACAATCAAACGTACTTCAATCTGCATACGCAAGCTTGTCCAGACGGTGAGCTTCGCGGGCAGATTCGCAGCAACCTGCGGCACTGGTCAGACGCACCGAGCGAATTCCAGACACGCTTGAGCACGGCCGAAGAGGTGATGGCGTGCGCTGCTGCTGCGCCGTACGCGCTCGCGCTCGCGGGCCTCGTGGTCAGCGCAGACGAGACGCAGATCGCGGTACGGCTCGCGCACGATGGCCTGTCGGGTGAGCTCACGAACGCCCACATTCATCTCGGCGAGCCCGATGAAAACGGTCCAGTCATTCTCGATCTCGGGCCCGGGCTGGGCTCACCGATCGAAAAGATCTTCAAACAGGCAGACTATGAGGCGCCAGCGGGCGCGCCGGCCACGTTTGCGGAAGTGGTCGCGGCGGTCCGTGCAGGCTCCACGTATTACAACCTGCACACGATGGCATGTGGCATGGGCGAAATCCGCGGCCAGATCACGCCTTGATGAATCGAGCGAGCCGGCCACCCTCGGCCGGCTCGTTCAGAGCAGACCTGCTAGCGGGCCCGAGCAGTATTCGGGGGCGCCGACTGTTGGGCTTTGGTTGCCGAATAGGCGGAGGATGCTGATTAGCAGAGCGTTGTGCGGGGCCGCGTTTTCAACGCGCAGCCAGCGGTTTGTGCGTAGGCCGCCGCCTTTGCCTGCTAGCAAGAGCGGCATGTTGTCTTTGGCGTGCGTCGCTGGGGCTTGGATCTCTGAGCCGAAGAACACTGTGCTCTCGTCGAGCAATGAGTGCCCGCCCATGTCGACTGCCGCCATCGACTGCAGCAGGTAGCTGTGCTGCTCGGAGTACCAGGTGGCGATCTTCTCGCATTCCGCCGGCTGATAGCCGTTGTCGTGCTGGTAGTAGTGATGGTGCTGCAAGAGGCCCAGCCACGGAAACGTGTGTTTGGCCTCGACGTCTGCCCATTGTAAGGTCGCGACCGATGTCATGTCGCACGCCATCGACATGACCATCATGTCCATCATCAGCTTGCCGACCTTGGGGATCGCCATGTCAGTGTCTGGATCGACTATCGAGCCGTCCTCCGCCGATGCAGTTCCGGCACGAGGGTTGTAGTCAGATGTGTCGACCAGCGGCGGCGCGCTACAGGCCTGACGCGTCATACTGACCGCATCGATGCCACGCTCGATCTCGCGAATCTTCCCCAGGTGCTCCTCGAGCCGCTGCCGATCAGCACCACCGAGCTGCGTAGCCAGCCGCGCGTAGCGGCGGTCGAGATAGTCAAGGATCGACTTCTTGCGCACGCGCCTCTGCCCCGCGTCCTCCGCCGAGTGCGCGAGCGGTGCAAACAGCTCGTTCCAGATCTCTAGCGGATCGATGCGCGGCGGGATCGGACTGTAAGGCGCGGTGTTCTCGAATGACAGCGCGTTGATAGGTGACAAAAGTCCGTGCGACTTGCCGGTCGCCCAGCGCACCGCGTAGTGCAGGCTCGACTTGGGCTTTACACCGTTGCTCTGCCCACGCAGATGCGCCGCGATCATTTGATCCAGCGACGGCGAGCCCGCGTAACTCGGGCCGTCCAGCACCTGAGGCCCACCGGTCAAGAGCGCGATGATCCCGGCCTGATGCTGCTCACCCACGGCGCAAGAGAGTGAGAGATTCTCGATCACAACCAAGTGATCTTTCACCGGCGCGAGTGGAGCGAGGATCGGGCTGAGCTCGAATGCCTCGGGTGTGCCGGTCGGACGCCAACGCTCGAGCACCGTTCCACCCGGCTGGTACACCGCGATAAATCGCTTGCTCGTCGCCGACTCGGCACTTTGAGCAAGCGAGCGCGATGGCGTCATCGCCTCTAGCCACGGCAGTCCGATCGCCACGCCGGTAGCCCCGCACAACAGCGAGCGACGTGACAGTTTCAGCTTACTCATCCGAGCCGTCCTCACTCTTCGACAGATATAAAAAGGCGTCAGTCTGCGTGAGCTCTAGTAAGAGTGTTCTGACTGAATAGTCAGACTGTTGGAAGGCGTGCTTGAGCGTCGCCGCAGAGCACGCGTCGAGCTCGCTCGCGCTGCGCCCGTAGGCAAAGCTCATCCAGTTCGTGGCGAAACAATCGGTGACGTCCTCCGAGCCTGCGAGCGCGCGGGCCATGCCGACTGCGTCGTCAAAGGCGAGCTCGCCACCTTGGCTGTCCGGCATCTTCCCAGCGGGATCGATATCCGCGCCGTTTTCGTGCGTGCGGAACATGCCGATCGCGTCATAGTTCTCGAGCGCGAAGCCAACAGGATCCATGAACTGGTGACAGCTGCGGCACACCGGCTCAGCGGTGTGCGCGGCATAACGTTCGCGGCCCGTCTTCCCAGAGCTCGGCTCGGGCGGCTTGATTTTCGCGAGGATCGAACCGGTGGGCAGCGGGATCGTTCGACACATCAAGCGCTGCACCACAAACGAGCCGCGCAGCACAGGGCTCGTGAGATTCGAGTGCGTGGTGCCGGCGAGCACACCCGCCTGCGTCAGCAAGCCCAAGCGCTGCGATGTGTCCAACGGAACGCGCTGAAAGTCGCTTCCGCTCACCCCTTCGATCCCGTAGAACGCCGCGAGCGGTTCGTTCAGATAGCTGTAAGGTTGGGTCAAGATCTGCGGCCAAGACGCGCCTTCGTCGAGGATCTCGCGCTCTAAGTACTGCTGCGTTTCCTCGCGCAACAGCGCTCCGATTTCGGGCGAAAACGTCGGAAAAATAGCGCTGTCGCGCTTGAGCGAGCTCAGTCCGCTGATCGGCAAGAGGCTGTCGAAGAAGAAGCGCAAAACCGCTCGCGAGCGCTCACGCGTGTCCAACAGGCGCTCGGCCTGCGCGTGAATCGAGTCACGATCGGTCAGCTGCCCGGCCTCTGCCGCTTGCAGCAGCGCTTCGTCCGGCATCGTGCCCCAGTACATGTACGAGAGCCTCGTGGCCATCTCGAAGCCTGTGGGGCGCTGCATGGTGGCGTTCGCGGGGTCCGGCTCACCGAGCTCGATCCGGTACAGAAAATCAGGGCTCTGGAGCAGCGCTTCGATCACCACCGCCAAGCCGGTCTTGAAGTCGCTCGTCTCGCGCGTGATCTGCCAGAGCGCGACCAGCTCCTCCGCTTCGTCTGCGGCGAGCGGCCTGCGATACGCACGCCGCGCCAGACGCGTGATGCTGGTCTGCGCGCACGCGAGCTCGTTCTCCGCCGTCAGCTGCGCCGCACACGGGGCCAGCCTCGCGACTTGCTCGGGCGTGCTGGTCGCACGTGTGGCCACCGCTTCCGCCACGCTCCCATATTGCTCCGCAAGCAAGCTGGAGATGGATTGCTTGCTCGCGTCGTTGCCGAAGCTATTGCCGATCGGCTCGCTCGGTAGGGAATTTCCGGGCGAGCTGGTGTCGCCTAACAGGTCTCGGATCGTGTTGTTGTACTCCACTCGGCTCAAGCGCCGACTCGGTGCACGTCGCATAACACGCGCGCTTGGCGCACATGCAGCGGCGAGTGGATCGGAGGCAGTGTCCGCGTGTGGCGTCGCATCGCGCGCTACGCTGGCATCGGTGCGCATGACTGCGGGCGTGATGTGCTCGGATGTTGCGCCTCTGACGGCTGCGTCGGAGTCGGATTCGCCGGCATCGATGGTCCAGGGCGCGACGTTTGGAAACTCCGTACAGCTAGCCAAACATATCCACCACAAGCGCCAGAGCGATCGTGACATATCACTTCCACTTCGAGCTTTTGACTACGATTTGACCGCGAGCCAACTGCACAAAGCGGCGAAGTTAAGGATACACAATCTCGCTCGCCAACCAGTGCAGCACAGCGAAGAAACACGCGTAGACCCTATAGAAATAGGGATATGCCGTACACTTGGCTCAGCCGCTGAAGCTGTGGGTGCACTGACTCGAGCGTGTGGCGACGCGCTGCTGAGTGGATGCGAATCACATATGCCGCTGTGCGCGGCTGACCGCCCCTGTGCCGCGAGATGGTGCCCTAGCGAATATGCTCGGATCGGCAGGACCGATCGCGGGGGCCGCGCCAGTTTGTTGCCGGAACATTAACTTGCACCGTGCAGCGCAGCGGCCTCTCGACCGGCTTCGCGATTCGAGATATCTGTCCGTTCCTCGGATCGTTGCGAAGTCTTCACATGAACATCACGCGCGCTCTAAATATCTTTGCTCTTGGGCTGTCGGTGCTTGCGATCGCTGCGATTGGCGCGCGCAACCTGAGGGCGAGCGCGCCGATCACGCTGCTGAACGTCTCCTACGATCCGACGCGCGAGCTGTACGCGCAGCTCAACCCGCTGTTCGCCGCGCAGCACGCAAAGACGACGGGCGAGCAGATCGAGATCAAGCAGCAGCACGGCGGATCTTCGCGCCAGGCGCGTGGAGTGATCCAAGGCGAGTTTCCTGCCGACGTCGTGACCTTCGGTCTGATCTCGGACGTCGAGTCGCTGCACAAGCGTGGGCTCTTGGCCGCAGGTTGGACCGAGCGCCTGCCCAATCACTCGCAACCTTACTATTCGACGATCGTGTTCGTGGTGCGGAAGGGCAATCCGCGCGGCATTCGCGACTGGCCCGACTTGATCCAGCCCGGCGTGGAGATCATCACGCCCGACCCGCGCAGCTCCGGCAACGGCAAGCTCAGCGCGCTCGCTGCTTGGGGCGACGTGCTCGCGCGCGGCGGCAGCGAGGCCGACGCCAAGGCCTATTTGAAAGAGTTTTATCAGCACACGCCTTTCCTAGAGGTCGGTGCGCGTGCGACCGCACAAGCGTTCGCTGTCGAGAAGCTCGGCGACGTGCACATCTCCTGGGAGAACGAAGCCCTGCGCGAAGTCGCAGCTTCGGAAGGCAGGCTAGAGATCATCTATCCGCCGCGCAGCATCCTCGCCGAGCCGGCAGTCGCGTGGGTCGACACGAATGTCGCGAAGCACAAGAGCGAGGCTGTCTCGCGCGCCTATCTCGAGTTCCTGTTCACCGAACAGGCGCAAGAAGTGATCGCGCAGAGTGGCTATCGGCCATTCGATCCAAAGGTCCTCGCGCGTCATAGCGCGCGCTTTCCGCAGCTGAACCTGTTCCGGATCACTGAGATCGCAAAGGACTGGGAAGATGCGCAGCAAAGGTTCTTCGCAGAAAATGGCCTCATCGAGACCGTCTATAAGCCCAAGCCCCGCTGAAGTCGCCTCCGCCCCGCAAAACAAACGCGGTGTGTCTGGTGTCCATCCCGCAGATCCGAGCGGCAGCAGCAAAGGCCCCATCGCACGCTGGCTGAGCGGCTACCCGCTGCGCTATGCGCGCGCCGATCTCCAAGCGGGGCTGACTGTTGCAGCGATCTCGCTGCCACAGAGCATCGCGTACGCATTGATCGCCGGCGTGGATCCGCGCTTCGGCTTGTTTTGCGCGATCGTGTTCACCGCAATCGCCTCGATGCTCGGCTCGTCCTCGCACGTGATCAACGGTCCCACGGGCGCGCTGTCGCTCGTGGTCTTCAGCACGCTCTCGTTCTTCGAGGCCGAAGCGCGCTTGGACGCGTACGAAGCGATGTTCTTGCTCGGCGCGATGATCGGCGTGATGCAGATCTTGATCTCGGTGCTGAAGCTCGGCGACTTGACGCGCTACATCTCAGAGTCGGTGATCACTGGCTTCATGAGCGGCGCCGCGACGCTCACGATCGTGGGCCAGATCGGCAACGCGCTCGGCCTAAAGAACCAGGGCAGCGGTCACGATCACGTGTTCTATCGGCTGTATCTGACGTTGACGCAGAACGCGCCGATCAACCTGAAAGCGCTCGCGATCAGCGGCGGCAGCGTGCTGCTAGCGATCGGTGCACGCCAACTCGTCCGCCGCTACAAGCTGCCGCAGCTGGACATGTTCCTGGTGCTGTTGGCGGTGGCCATTCCCGCGTACTTCCTAGGTTGGTCGCAGCCAGGTGCCAACGGGAAGCCAGCGGTGTCGTTGATCGAAGAAGTGCCTGCCGCGTTGCCCGCGTTTCACATACCGGTCATTCAGTGGCCGTGGGTCGGGAAGCTCGCGTCCGGCTCGTTTGCGATCGCAGTGCTCGGTCTATTGGAAACGTTAGCGATCGCCAAAGCCATCTCTTACAAGACACGCCAGCCGCTCGACTTCAACCGTCAGGCGCTCGCGTCAGGCGTAGGCAACTTGATCGCCGCGTTCTTCCGGGCCATGCCGGGCGCCGGCTCGCTCTCGCGCTCAGCGATCAACCACCAAGCCGGCGCAGTGACCAAGATGTCCGGTGTCTTCACCGCAGTGTTGGTGGCCGTGCTCGTGCTCGCGCTTGGACCGCTCACTCGCTACATCCCCAAGGCTGCGCTCGCCGGGCTGCTGCTCGTGGCTGCGGGCCGCTTGATCGATCTGGAGCGTTGGCGCTACGTGTCCAAGGCATCCAGTTACGATGCCCTGCTGATGACAGGCACGATGCTCGCGACGCTCGTGGTCGGCGTGGAGTTCTCGATCATGATCGGCGTGTTGGTGTCGGCGCTGCTGTTTGTGCCGCGCGCCGCCAAGCTCAAGATCAAAGAGCTGATCGTGACCGACGAGCGCATCGTGCGTGAGCGCGTAGCAGCGGATCCGCCGGCGAGCGGCGTGGCGATCTATGACTTGGAGGGCGAGCTGTTCTTCGGAGCTGCGCCAGACCTCGAGCAGCACCTACGTGAAGCGTTCGACGAAGCGCACGCCAAGAACATCAAGCACTTCGTGTTGCGCGTGAAGCGCGTGCGTAACCCCGATGCTGTGTGTTTCGAGCGGCTCGAGCACGTGTTGAAGGACGCTCAAGCGGAGGGCTTCACGGTCTTTCTTGCGGGCATCCGTCCCGATCTCTTGCGCGGCATCAAGCGCCTCGGCTTCGACGCCTGGCTGCCGGAAGAGCGTTGGTTCCCCGAGGAGGATGAGCAGTACTCGTCCACGCTCAAGGCCGTGCGCAAGGCGTACGAGCTTTGTGGTCTGCGCCGCCCGCAAGGCGAGGCCGTCGTCTACTACCTCGTTTGAGCTCGCACACAACGGCCGCTATACGCCGTGAGCTGGCATGAGCCGTGCACATAAGCACGGACATGATTATCTTGGTTGGATGCATGCGCGTGGCTATAGGCAAGCGAGACGACGCGTTGCTCGCGCTAGAGCCGTTAGTCGATGGGTCGCGGGCCGAGAACGGCTGCGTCGGGTACACGCTGGGTTTCGACATCCTCGATGACCACCTGCTGCGGATCTTCGAAGCGTTCGAAGACGAAGACGCGTGGGCCGCGCATCGAGCAACGAGTCATGTGGCGGAATGGGAGACAGCGGCATCGATGTTAGGCATCAGCGACCTCGAGCTGAAGCGCTACGAAGCAAGTTGAACCTACGCATGCGGGCTGTGCCAGTTTTCGCTGGGCGACACGAGGGGGTCGGAATAGATAGCGCACAATCTTGTGTAGCGGGTCGGCTTCGCGCACGTGGCCAAGAACGGCTCGACCACTATGAACGGCCCATGACGTGCCGATGCCCGCGAGCACCGCGTCGCGTCAGCTAGGTGTCGTCCGTGCCTCACCCTTGCGTGAGACACCCCCGTATGGCTTGCTAGCGGCCTGCAAGGGGAACTCTGGATGCTTGAAGAAGCTGCGCGTCATGAAGCGACCGGCAATCGCGGTAGCAAGTGGCTGGTCGCCCTCGTTTGGCTGTCTGCCTGCATTTTGCCCGAGGTCGAGAGCTCTGACCCAGTTTCGCAAGCGCAACCCGGCAGCATCGCCTCGCCTTCCTCCACTCAGACCTCGCTGGACGCTGGTGCCCGAGATGCCCGTTCGACGAATCGGGAGTCAATGAAGCCGCCTTCGCAGTCCACGCCGGACGCCGCCGTCGCAGCACGGCCGAAGGACCCGCCAGCCGCCGAGCCGCCGCGAGCCGCCGAGCCAGCGGTCGCTGACGCAAGCGCGCCCGCGCCCGAGGATGCCGGGGCGAGGGCCGGAGACGCTGGCGCGGTGGCCAACGCCGAAGCTCGCGCAGACGCGGTCGCGCTCGAGCATGCTTTCGCCACGTGGTCCATGCCTGAGTCGACTCCAGGAACCAAGAGCATGCCGAGCTACTCGGTGGGCGATCTGACTGTCACTGACAACATCACGCGCCTCATCTGGCAACGCAACATCCCTGCTTTGTTCGAAGGCTGCAGCGGCACTCTGGGTGGCGGCAGTGGCACGCCTGGTGAAGGCTGCAGTTGGGCAGAAGCCAAAAGATACTGCGGATCGTCAGCGCTTGCAGACGCCCTCGGAGGAACAGGTTGGCGCGTGCCCACGAAGATCGAGCTCGAGTCGCTCATCCATGTCGCGAGCTTCGATCCAGCGATCGACAGCAGCGTGTTCCCCAAGCGCGCAGGCGGGTTCTGGACCGCAACGCCATCGGCAAAAGCACGTACGACTTTGGCTTGGTTTGTCAACGCCACCTATGGCTATCCCACCTTAGGCCCGCATTGGGGCGGCTTGCAGGTACGCTGTGTTCGCTAATGCTGCTGCAAGGAGTTGCCTATGAAGACCACAATCGTCGTTGTTTGCTGCACTTTCGCGGTCGCGCAGCCAAGTCTCGCCGACGCTCCCGCGGGTCACTACGAGATCAGCGATACCGTGCTCGATCGCGGCACCGGGCTACGTTGGCAGCGTATGGCGGCGCCAGGTGTATACGACTGGGATCAAGCATTTAAATACTGCAATGACCTTGGCGGCGGCTGGCGTCTGCCTGCGGTCAAGGAGTTGCTTACGATCGTAGATCCGACGCTCGCGGACCCAGCGATCGATCCGAAAGCGTTTCCACAAATGCCAGCTGAGCTGCAGTTCTGGGCCGTCACGTTCTACACCAACATGGTCGGTGTGGGCTGGCAAGTCGGCTTCAGCGAGGGCACTGCGCAAGCATATCCAGCGAACGACCTCGCAAGTGTCCGGTGCGTACGCTAGTGCGTGTGCCGCCGTCAGCGGCAGAACGAGAGTCGCCGCGCTGAGGTGTGCATGCAGGAGGGCGCCGCTCGGAAGAAACACCCTCCTGCCGGTCAAGCCACGCTCAGCGTGCTGCGCTCGCTTCTTGCTTCGACGGCACGTCCTTTTCGCCTGTGGTCACAACGTCGGTTGCGCCGATCTGCTGCAGAACTTGCTTCGCTCGAGCACGCTCTTCCGCGCCTTCGGCGTGCACGGAGACCAAGATATTGCCCTCTTTGATCTTCCCTTCGTACTGCTTGGCTTCGAGCTCTGGGATGCCAAGCCCGACGAGCGCGCCCGCGATGCCGCCCAGAGCCGCACCCGCTGCGGCGCCGCTGAGGGCTGCCATGATCGGCCCTGCCGCTATCAGCGGCCCGAGACCGGGGATCGCCAACGTACCGATACCAGCGAGCACACCCAGTGTACCGCCGAGCACACCGCCCGTAGTCGCGCCGACTGCCGAGGCCTCCGGGGCTTTGGTGTTCTTCTCGAGGGCAAAATCGCGTGTGCCCTGCTGATCCGGCAAGATCACCGAGATATCACCCGGTGCAAAGCCCACTCCTTGGAGTTGACCGACTACTTGGTCCGCCTGCGCGTGGCTGGGCACGAGACCGATGACTGCTTTGTTAGATGCCATGATATTCCCTCAGCGCAGCTACTTGGCTGCGACTTCCAGTTGATTGTCGACTCGTTTCACACCGTCCACGCGCTGCGCGACGCTGCCGATCTCCTTGCGCTCTTCAGCGTTCTGGACCGGGCCGCGCAACGTCACGACGCCATCCACGGTGATGATCTTTACGTTCTTGGCGTTCGTGGAGAGCTCATCCGTTTTTGTGACCTGTCTACGGATCTGTTGAGTGATCGTACGATCAACTTCGTTTTCGCCCTGATCTGTCGCCGTCAGTGTCGTTCCGGCTTTGTCGCGCTCATTGCGCTCAGTGTTGTCAGCGGCTCCTTCTACAGGAGCACCCACGTTGGTCTTGTTGTCATCGACCACTGGTCCTTCGTTGCGTGAGCAGCCTACAGCCGCCAGCAGGACCAGTGCTGCCATCATCCGTGTCATACGTTGACTCCTTTGCGTTAGGTCAAGCGTCACGCGACGCGCATGCGCCACACGGCTGCTATGCGCGTCGATCGACCGTGCGCGGACCTACGCAATGCTCACGCCAACATGGCAGCGCGCGACTCAACGCTGCTCGCGTGTACTCATACATGCTGTGCCGTGCATTGCTGCACCACATGCGTCGTGCGCGCAGCCAAAGGCGCGGGCCATGCACATGACAGTTCTGCAACAGAGCGCAGTGAATCTGCGTAAGCACGCTACTGAAAGCGGTGCATGAGCGCTTCGCACGAATGTGCGCCATGAGGCGTCAACGTTTTGCACTGATCTTGCACGCGGGCGCTTAGCTTTTGCTGACAAGGAGTTACGGATGTCGATCAAACAGTGCTTGAGACACGCAGGCTTTTCTTTGGTTGTTGTGAGCGCGCTGCTGGGTGGCTGCGAAGATGACAGCGACACCACCACCGACGAGGGGGCGCAAACTGAAGACGACGACGACGACTCGACCGGATCGAGTGAATCGCCCCGCGCGGGGCGCAGCGGTAGCTCAGCGGGCCGCACTGCGGGCGGCTCAGGCGGACGCGGTGGTGCGGGTGCAACCACTGGCAATGGCAATCAAGGAGGTCGTGGCAGCAGCCGCGGCGGCCGTGGTGGCGACGGCGATGAAGGCGGCGCAGGAGGCCGTACTGGCGCAGGAGGCCGCATCGGTACACCAGGCGGCTCGGGTGGTGCAGGCGGCGCGGACGACGGCGACGATGCGGGTGTCGCGATCATCGAGCTCAACGATGGTCAGATCGCCGAGATCACCAACGTCGTGAACACCGGCGAGATCTCGCTGGGCATGCTGGCTGTCAATCGCGCGGTCGTGCCTGCCGCACAGGACTACGCACAAGCGATGATCGCGATGCACACGGCAGCGCAAGAGCGACAGAATGCGTTGGTCAGCTCGCTCGGCATCACGCCTTCGACGAGCGCGCTCAGCGCCCGTCTCAGCGAAGACGCCGCGCGCGTTCGCACGACACTCGAGAGCGCCGACGCGCTGGACTTCGATCTGCTCTACATCCGATCGCAGGTCGACCTGCACGCGCGCGTGCTGCTGACGATCGATGAGCAGCTCTTGCCCAACGTAACTGAGGAGCTGTTGCGTGCGGATTTGCTAGTGACACGCACCGAGGTTGCGACGCACCTGGTGCAGGCGCAAACGCTCCTCGCGACGCTCGAGGTGGGTGACACTGACGCAGGGGTGCCCTGACCGTGACAGCTAGAATGCCAATGACCTGCGACGCAGGTCGTTGGCATTTCTGTTGCTTAGTTTGACCAGCAAGGAGGACCCACAATGAGCACGACGAAGGTCACCACGGATCACAACGAAATTCGCGAATGGGTGGAGGGACGCGGGGGTTCTCCTGCGCGTGTGAATAGCCCGGAAACCGGCGAAACCACGCAGCTGTTGCGCATTACATTCCCGGGCATCAACGGCGAAGATCCGCTCCAGTCCATGGAGTGGACCGAATGGTTCGACGTCTTCGAGAACCGGGAGCTCGCTTTTCTGTACCAGGAGAAAACCGAAGACGGTCACGATAGCCACTTCAACAAGCTTGTGTGGCGACGTGAGCACATGCAGGCCAAACAACACTGACTGTTAGGCCGAGACAACCACCACGCCGCAGTGCGAGCAGGCACGCCTCACTCGCACCCTGCGGCGTGCGTTCGCTCGTTCCCGTTTGCAGGTGGACCTGGACGTCGTCTTGGACCTGGACGATTACCGGCACATCCTGCTCAGCATCCGTACGAGCCCTTGGCAGTTCGTTCAGGTCCACGGCTAGGTCCAGGTCCAGGTCCACGTTTAGTTCGGGAACTGCACCCTAGTCGCGTTTACGCGCTAGTGCCCGAGGGCCCACGGTCGCGCGTGGTGAGAGGCGCGCAACGCTGGGCGTTCATCTTTCTGAGGGCTGTTCTTCTTGCGTGTTACGCGCGGCTCGTGACGGCTCTTTTCGTTGCGGTCGTGGGCTTTGCGTTCGTTTGCGCTGACGCAAGCGAGCCGAGGTGCGCTGAGCACGCGCGGCGCTTGTTCTCCGCAGCTAGGGCAGCGCTCTGGAGCCGCAGCGTCGTGCATGCTGTGCATGGTTTCGAAGAGCCCGTGGCTCTGACAGTCATATTCGTAGAGAGGCATGTTAGGCTCCTTGCTACGGGTCAGTCAGCTGTTGCCAGGTCTTTGCCTGAGACCATGATGCTCGGCCCGTTGGCGTTAGGCTTGATGTCGAACGAAAAAATCTCCATGGGAATCGCCAAGGTGGCGCACGCGTTCGGTATGTCGACGATGCCGCTGATCCTGCCTTCGATCGGCGCGGTGCCTAGGATCGCGTAGGCTTGCTCGCCGGTGAAGCCAAACTTCTTGAGATAGGCGATCGCGTTCAAGCAGGCTTGCCGGTACGCCACGTGGACGTCGAGATAGTGTTGTTTGCCCTCTTCGTCGACCGAGATGCCTTCGAAGATCAAGTAGTTGCTGTAGCGCGGCTCGAGTGGGCTCGGCCGGAAGATCGGATTCTGAATGCCGTACATGGCCATGCCGTTTTTGATCAAGTTCACGCGGATGTCCAAGTAGCCGGCCATCTCGATGGCTCCGCAGAAAGTGATCTCCCCGTCGCCCTGTGAGAAGTGGATGTCGCCCATGGAGAGGCCACCACCCTTCACATACACAGGGAAAAACACCTGCGAGCCGCGCGACAGGTTCTTGATGTCGCAGTTGCCACCGTGCTCGCGCGGCGGAACGGTGCGCGCGGCTTCGGCGCCGGCGCTCTTGGCCGCATCGCTCTTCATGCGGCCCATGTGTGCGGTCTCTGCGAAGGGCAGGGCAGCCAGCTGCGGCACACGCTCGGGATCGGTGTCGAACAACGCTTTTTCGCGCTTGTTCCACGTCGCCAAGAGCTCCTTGGACGGCAGACAACCGATCAGGCCCGGATGCATGATGCCGGCGAACTCGACGCCCGGAATGTGCCGACTGTTCGCGTAGATGCCGCTGAAGTTCCAGCACGCCTTGCGCGCTTTCGGATAGTGCTCCGTGAGAAAGCCGCCGCCGTTCTCTTTCGCAAAGATGCCGGTGAACCCCCACTGCGACTCCTTCAAAACACCGACATCCAAGATGTCACAGACGAGCAGGTCGCCAGGCTCAGCACCTTCCACGCCGATCGGGCCACTCAGGTAATGGACCTTCGTGAGGTCTACAACTTTGACGTCTGTCGCGCTGTCGTCATTTTTGATCTGACCACCGGTCCAATCGATGCACTCCACGCGAAACTCAGCACCCGGCTTGACGTACGCGACCATCGGAATGTCGGGGTGCCAACGGTTGTGAATGACGTCGTGTGAGGTAGCGGGACTCTTTAAGTCGACCTTGATGAGTGTCTCCATGATAGCGCCCTTTCGACAGTTAGATGGATAACAGACCGGACAAAGTGGCCTCATCGAGGCCAGCGCGCGCGCTCTCGTGGATGATCGCGCCGCGGTTCATCACCAGGACCCGGTCGGCCACCGCTAGCGCAAAACTCAGAACTTGCTCGGAGACGACGATCGTCAGATCGCGCAGCTCGCGGATCTTTTTCAGGATCCGCGCCAGCTCTTTGATGAGTGACGGTTGGATGCCTTCAGTCGGCTCGTCCAAGAGCAACACTTTGGGCTGGCTCGCGAGCGCCCGCGCGATCGCGAGCTGCTGCTGCTGACCGCCGGAGAGGTTGCCCGCGCGCCGCTTGCGCATCTCGAACAATACGGGGAAGAGCTCGTACAGCTCCTTGGGCACGTCTTCTTTGTCCGAGCGCAGACCGGCTTGGATGTTCTCTTCGACTGTGAGCGCACCGAAGATCATCCGGCCCTGCGGCACGTAGCTCAGCCCTTCGCGCACTCGCTTGTGCGGCTCTAACCCAGTGAGCGCCGTGTCGTTCAGCTGAATGCTGCCCGCGCGCTCCGGCAGGATCCCTATCAGTGACTTCATCAACGTGGTCTTGCCCATGCCGTTGAGACCCATCACAGCCAAGATCTCGCCCGCGTCTGCGTGCAGTGACAGATCACGGATCACCTCGCTCTGCCCGTAAGCCACGCTCAAGTGTTCGACCGATAGGCGTGCTGTGGACATGACAATCTCCTGACTTTTTAGTGACCCAAGTACACTTCGATGACTTGTGGATCGTTCTTCACGGCGTCCATGCTGCCTTCTGCGAGGAGCTTGCCTTGGTGCAGCACGGTGACGCGGTGCGCGATGCGCGCGACAAAGTCCATGTCGTGCTCCACCACCACCACCGCGCGACCCTGACACAAGCTATGCAACAGCTCCGCGGTCTTCTCGCGCTCATGCACGCTCATCCCCGCGACCGGCTCGTCGAGCAGCATCAGCTTCGGCTCTTGTATCAGCAACATGCCGATCTCGAGCCACTGCTTCTGCCCGTGACTGAGCGTACCCGCAGAGACGTGCAGCTGATCTTTCAGGCCCATGCGCTCCGCGACTGCCTCGACCTTCTCGATTACGGTCTTGGTGCGCTTGAACAACCACGCGCCGAACCAGTTGCGCGCGCCCGGGTAACACATCTCCAAGTTTTCGAACACGCTGAGCGGCTCGTACACCGACGGTGTCTGGAACTTGCGCCCGATCCCGTGCTGCACGATCTCGTGCTCGCGCAGCCCGAGCAGCTCTTTGTCCTGAAAGCGCACGTTGCCTGCGCTCGCGCGGGTCTTGCCGGTGATCAGATCGAGCAGTGTGGTCTTGCCCGCGCCGTTTGGTCCGATGATCGCGCGCATCTCATTGTCTTCGACGTACAAAGTCAGGTCGTCTACAGCTTTGAAGCCATCGAACGAAACAGTTAGACCCTCGACCGCGAGCAGAATGGGCTTGCTGGTCACGAAACCGTTCCTTCTTCCAGATCAGTGTGAGCAGGGACCTCTGGCGCGGCAGCTGCGGCGCGCCGCCTAAGACGACGCAGGAGCCCAGCACCGTCGATGCCCGCGAGCCCGTCAGGAAATACCATCACCACGCCGATGAAGAGCGAGCCCATGAGCAGCAGCCAAAGCTCGGGGAAGCTCTCCGAGAAATAGGTCTTGCCGAAGTTAACCAGCAAGCTGCCGTAGATCGCGCCGAGCAACGAAGTCCTGCCGCCCACGGCGGCTGCCACGACCATCGAGATGGAAGGCTCGATGCCCACGAACGACGGCGACATGAAACCGACCTGCAAGGTGAACATCGCGCCGCCGACGGCGGAGAGCACCGCTGCGCCAACAAACACAAACGTCTTCATCTGCGCGACGTCGTAACCGGTGAAGCGCACGCGATCTTCGCGATCCCTCACCGCGAGCAATAAGCGGCCGAGTTTGCTGCGCAACAGGTGCTGTCCGAGCGCGAGCGCGCCGAGGAGCAGTGCTGCGTTCACGAAGTACAAGATCTGCTTGGCCGAGTCGCTACGGATGTCCCAGCCGAGCATGGTCTTGAGATCTGTGATGCCATTGACCCCGCCCGTGTAGCCTTGTTGGCCGATGATCAGAATCGATAAGATCGCTGCGATCGACTGCGTGATGATCGCGAAGTACACGCCGGTCACGCGGCGCTTGAACATGGCCAAGCCCACGATCAAGGCAAGCAATCCCGGCACAAGCACGACGGCCAGGAGCGTAAAGCCGAGGTTCTTGAACGGCACCCAGAACCACGGCAGCTCAGTCAGCTGATTCCAGTCCATGAAGTCTGGAATGCCCGGCGTAGACTGGATCGCAGTGCTGACCGGATCCGAAGCTTCCAGCTTCAGGAACATGGCCATGCAGTAACCACCGAGCCCGAAGAACACACCTTGGCCGAGGCTCAAGATGCCGCCAAAGCCCCAGCACAGCACGAGCCCGAGCGCAGGGAACGCGTAGGTGAGGTATTTGGCGACCAAGCCGAGCCGAAACGGACTCAGGCTCAACGGGAACACGACCAACAACAGAAACGCTGTGAGCGCCGTGGGACTGCACAACTTCTTCATCATGACCTCGCCCGAATGGAGAACAGGCCCTGCGGCCGCAACATCAAGATCAAGATCACCGCAGAGAGCGTGAGCACCTTTGCGGTGGAACCGCTCAAGAAGAACTCCATCGTCGCTTGGGCCTGCGCGATGCTGAACGACGACGCGATGCCGCCTAGCAGGCTCTGTGCGCCTCCAAAGACGACGACCAAGAACGTATCCACGATGTACAACGTGCCGCTGGTCGGGCCCGTGGAGCCGATCGTGGTGAACGCGGCGCCAGCGATGCCAGCGAGGCCACAGCCGAGCGCGAAGCTCAAGCGATCGACGCGTGCTGTGTCGATGCCCGTGGCGCGGCTCATCACACGGTTTTGCGTGGTGGCGCGCACACGCACGCCCCAGCGCGAGCGGTACAAGCCGAAGAAGATGACTGACGTCAGCACGAGACACAGACCCATCACGAGCAAGCCGTTGATCGGAATGTCTACGCCGGGCAGCGGTTGCACTGAGCCCATCAGCCACGCGGGCAGCACCGCGCTCACTTCACGTGCGCCGAACGTGGAGCGGAAGACCTGCTGCATGATCAAGCTCAGGCCCCAGGTTGCGAGCAAGGTATCGAGCGGCCGCGTGTACAGCTTGCGGATCATCAGGTGCTCGACCACCAGGCCCACAGCACCTGCGATCACGAACGAAAGCACAACAGCCAGCACGAAGTAACTGTCAGACAACCACGGTGCATAACGCTGGCTGATCTCTGACAGTACGTAGGTCGTGTACGCCCCGATGGTGAGGAACTCGCCATGCGCCATGTTGATCACGCCCATCTGCCCGAAGATGATCGCCAACCCGAGCGCCATGAGCAGGAGCACACAGAAGTTGCTGAGCCCGTTGAAGCCCTGCATGAGTAAGATCGCGCCGAAGTCCGATACAGAATCCATATCGATTGCCTCGCCCTCGCCCTTACAAGATCATTGGTAGCCTTTGGGGAACGGATTGGGTTCGATCAGCTCGGACTCGTACAGCACGTCGAACTGCCCGTCCAAGCGCGCCTGCCCGATGCGGAGCTTGCTCCAGAGGTGATGATTGGGGTGCAGCTTGACGTAGCCTTCCGGTGCGGTGGTGAGCTCGATGTCCGTGGAGGCTGCGACAACCTTGTCGATCTCGAAGCTGCCTGCCTTCTCTACAGCCGCTTTGTACAGCCATGGGCCTAAGTAAGCCGCCTGCGTAACGTCGCCGATCACAGCGTTTGCGCCGTACTTCTCCTTGAACGCTTTGACGAACGCGATGTTGTTCTCGTTCTTCAAGCTCTGGAAGTACTTCATCGCGGCATAGAAGCCGACCATGTTCTCGCCGCCGATGCCGAGCAGCTCGTCTTCCGTGACCGAGATGGTCAGGAGCGTTTGGTTCTGCGACGTGACGCCTGCAGCCTTTAGCTGCTTATAGAACGAGACATTGCTGCCGCCGACGATGATCGCGTACACGGCATCCGGCTTCTTCAGCTTGATTTTGTTGATCAATGAGCCGAACTGCGTGTGACCGAGCGGGTAATACTCCTCGCCCACCACTTGTCCCTTGAGCACGTTCTCGATGTGCTTGCGGGCGATCTTGTTCGAGGTGCGCGGCCAGATGTAGTCAGAGCCGATCAGAAAGAAGGTCTTGGCTTTCTTCTCTTTCTGCAGCCAATCGAGACCGGCGAGGATCTGCTGCGTGGCTTCTTGACCGGTGTAGAAGACGTTTTTGGACTGCTCTAAACCCTCATAGAAAGTCGGGTAATACAGCAGGCCTTGTTCCTTCTCGAACACCGGCAGCACTGCCTTGCGCGAGGCGGACGTCCAGCAACCAAACACAGCCGCTGTCTTGTCGCTTACCAGCAGCTTCTTCGATTTCTCTGCGAACGTAGGCCAATCGCTAGCACCGTCCTCTTGGATGATATTGATCTTACGACCCAAGATGCCGCCCTGCGCGTTGATCTGTTCGATCGCCAGGCGCTCAGCTTGAATGGACCCCGTCTCACTGATCGCCATCGTGCCGGTTGCGCTGTGCAGCTGACCTACTGTCACTTCTTTCTCTGTGACAGCTAGCGCACGTGGTGCTCCTGGTGCAGCTTCTGGCGGCGGGGCCGCGGCGGGCTTCGCCTCGGCAGCTGGACTCGTGGCTGCAGATGCTGATGTAGTAGACGCCTCACTGCTGCTGCAGCTGGCGAGCGCGACCATCGACAGAACCGTACTGACCGTGACGAGCGTGACAGATCGTGGCGACTTCATGCGCACAAGTGCCTCCTGTCTGTGGCGCTTGTTCTTTGTTCCTGCGAGCAGCGCCGTTCGATTTCCACTCTTAGCCGAGCCAGAGTTTCGAACGGATGTTAGCTTCACACTTCTCTCGTAACATCTGACCTGTAGAGAGCGTTGAGCGCGCGATGTTTCGATGAGGTCACGCGTGCATGTCAGCTCTCGAGTTGGCTCAGTGCACCTCGAAGGTGCGGAGCTGCGAAGTCAGCGAATGCGCGCACGCGTGCGGAGGCTTCGCGACCTTCGAGCCGGACGATGTGCACGGGAACCGGCGCAAGCTCATACTCGCGCAGCACGAGCTTGAGCCGCTTGTTCGCGACATCTTCAGCGACTTGATAGGAGAGCACTCTGGTTAGGCCGTGCCCATCGCGAGTGGCTGCGATCGCAAGATCTACATTGTTCGCGATCAAACGCGGCCGCACATGCACTCGCTCGTGTTGCCCGCCTGCCGCAAAGGCCCAGACGTGCTCGGCTTGACCGGTGAACGCGATCGTGTCGTGGCCGGCCAGATCACTCGGTACACGCGGCGTGCCGCGCGCGCGCAGATAAGCAGGGGCGGCGCACACCACACGCCGCACGCTGCCCACGGCCACCGCCCGCAGGCTCGAGTCGGGTAGGTGCGCGATCCGAATCGCGACGTCGATGTTCTGATCGAAGAAGTCGAGCACGCTGTCTGCGAAGATCACACGCAACGCGACGCGCGGGTGGCGCTTCAAGAACGCGTTGATGATCGGCGCGACGTGCAGCCGTCCAAACATCACCGGTGCCGTGACAGTGATCGTCCCGCTCAGCTCAGCGTGCGCAGAGGCTGCGCTGGCTTCCGCCGCTTCGACTTCGCTCAGGATGCGCCTGCAGTGCGCGAGGTAGGTCGCACCAGCCTCCGTGAGCCGCACCGCACGTGTGGTGCGGTGCAAGAGCCGCGCGCCCACCACGGCCTCGAGCGCGGCCACAGCGCGCGTCACACCAGCCGCTGACAACGCGTGCCGACGCGCCGCCCCCGCAAAGCTGCTCAGCTCGGCCACAGAAACAAACAACTGCATAGCTTCGAACCGGTCCATCCCAACTCCTCCGAGCCCGACATTATTTCAATTCCTGCAATAATGCCTTGTCTGCAACACGCCTTCACCCGAGCGAGGCCAGGACCCATGCTCTCTCCATGGCCCACCTGCTCAAGCTCCACCGCCACCCGCTGTCCGGTCACTGCCACCGCGTCGAGACACTGCTGTCGCTGCTCGAGCTGCCCTACGAGCTGATCGAAGTCGACCTGCTCAAAGGTGAGCAACGTCAGCCGGCATTTCGCGAGAAAAACCGCCTGGGCCAAGTGCCTGTGCTGGACGACGGCGACGTCACGCTAGCGGACAGCAACGCCATCCTCGTCTACATCGCGCTGCGCTATGACCGCACGGGCACATGGCTGCCGAGGGAGCCGCTGGCAGCGGCGCGCGTCCAGCGCTGGCTCTCGATCTCGACTGGCGAGCTCGTGCGCGGACCGGGCCAGCTGCGCCTACACGCGCTGCTCGGCGCCCCGGTCGACCGCGCGTACTCTGAGCGCGTGACCAGCACGGTGCTGTCGCTCATGCAGGACGCGCTGACAAGCTCAGCGTACTTGACCGGCGATCAGCCGACGATCGCAGACTTGGCCATGTACGCTTACACGGCGCGTGCGCCCGAAGGCGGCGTGACACTGGAAGAACATGCCGCCGTGCGCGGCTGGCACGCGCGGCTCGAAGCGCTGCCCGGCTTTGTCCCCATGCAAGAAACGAAGCCGCGATGACTTCACCCTTTCACGCCGGTGAGCTGGCCGTACAAGCGCAAAGCGGCGTTCTGGACGAAGCCGCGATGCTGGGGAAGATGTTTCGTCCCTATCTAACCGAGCAGCACCGCGAGTTCTTCGCACAGCTGCCCTTGCTGCTCGTCGGCAGCTTGGACGACGCGGGGCAGCCCTGGGCGTCCATGCTGTTTGGGGCACCGGGTTTCGTCCATTCTCCCGATGCGCAGACCCTACAAATCGACGCGCAGCCGGCGGAAGGCGATCCATTGCGTGCCGCGCTGCGCACGGGCGCGGGCCTCGGTGTGCTCGGCATTCAGCTGCAGACGCGTCGTCGCAATCGCTTGAACGGGCGCATTCGCGAGCTTACGCCGCAGGGCTTCACGCTCGATGTGGACCAGAGCTTCGGCAACTGCCCCAAGTTCATCAGCCCGCGCACACCTCGAGCGCGCGAAAGCGTGCAGCGGGTAGCGGCGGCCGAACAAGCGATACTGTCCGAGGCAGCGGCGGCATTGATCTCACGCGCCGACACTTGTTTCATCGCGAGCGCCTCCGCGCGCGATTTGGCAGACGATGACACACGCGAAGGCGTCGACGTCTCGCATCGCGGTGGTAAACCCGGCTTCGTGCGCGTGGACCGCACAGCAGACACCAGCAAGCTGTTCATGCCGGACTTCCCAGGCAACAACGCTTTCAACACCCTCGGCAACCTCGCGCGTTATCCACGCGCAGGCCTGCTCGTCCCGGATTTCGCGACCGGCGACCTGCTCTCGCTCGCGTGCAACACCGAGATCCTGTGGGACGGGCCCGAGCTCGCGCGCTTCAAGGGCGCGGAGCGCATGCTCGTCCTCACAGTCGTCAGTGGCTTATACTTCCCTGATGTAATGCCGTTTCAATGGTCGGCGGCGCTGCCGGGCCTGCAGGTGGAGCGGACCGGCAGCTGGTGACGAGGGGGTGTCCCTAGACATTGCGACCCATCGCCCTTCACGCCGCAAATGGCTCGGTCGAATAACTAGGGACACCCCCTACAGCTCCATGTCCAAGCGCGCGTACAGCCGGCCACCGTCCGTGTCGTACGGGGTGATCGTCGGGTAGATGCGGCCGGTCACCGTAGTTCGGCCCGCGGCGCCGTCTTCCACCGAGTTCGGAAAGCGCGCCTTGTCCGGATAGTTGTTGAAGATGTTCTCCGCGCCCAGGCTCACACGGATTGGCAGCGCTTCGAACTGGTACGAAGCCATGAGGTCGAAGAACAGCTCAGACCCAAACAGCTGGTTGTTCCACAAGCGCCCCTCCGCATCGACCTCGTCCGAGTAGGGCTCGGTGAACGATCCGTAGTGGCGACCGCGCATCGACACGCTGAACGCGCCCAAGCGATACTCGACCATCAAGTTCTCGACGTGTTTGGGCAAACGCTCCTCGATGTACTGTCGATTGAAGTCGTTGATCACGCCTGGGCTGAACGACATGATCTTCGTGCGATTGACGTTCACAACACCTGTCAGGTTGACGTAACTGCGGTCAGTCAGCTCGAGCCGATACGCCAACACGACGTCGATGCCCTGCGTGCGCGTGCGATAGCCGTTCACGAAGAAGTTGAACTGCGTCAAGCCATCGGCGGCAGCTACACCTTGTGCGACGAGTTGCTCCCGCTCTGCTGCGGTCAACGTGTAGCGTTGGGACAGACTGATGCGATCGCGCACATCGATGTGATAGGCGTCGACCGTCAGCGTCAGGTTACGCAGCGGCTGCGCGACGAAGCCTAGGCTGAAATTTAGCGATTTTTCCGGCTTGAGCTGCTCGCCGCCCTTGAGCATCGAGATCGGATTGGTCGAGGGAATCGTGCCCGTGGTTTCGATCGCGGAGCCATCCGCGGTCGGAGCTTGGCGGGTGTTGGTGAGGTTCTGCTGACCAGGCGTCGACGCACGGAAGCCTGTGCTCACCGCTCCGCGAATGCTGAAGCGCTCGAACGGCGCGACGCGCCCTGCGAGCTTGCCATTGGCTGTTGCGCCCGCGCCGAAGTAGTTCTCCACGCGGCCCGCGGCGGCCAGGTTCAGCCAACGCGTGATGTCAGCATCGACATCGACATAACCTGCGACGCTCTGCCGAGACCAGGTGCCGGACTGCAGCGGGCCCGTTCCAAAGTAGCCGTTCGAGCCGCCTGCGAGGCCGAGCACAGCCAGCGGACCGACCGCATACGAGCTGGGATCGCCGAGCCCTGCGTAATATTGCTCGCGCCGCACCTCGCCACCGAATGCGATGTTCAGCGGCTCCACCAAGCCGAGGTCCCAAAGATAGCTGAAGTCGAGGTTGGCCGCGAGCTCGGTCTGACGCTTGTCGCCTGCTTTGAAGTCTTTCGGCGAGTCCGGACCTTGTGATGCGTTGATCGTGTTGCGGACCTCATAGTCGATCCAGTTTTGTCCGTAGCGACCGCTCAAGTCCCAGCTCAAGTTCTCGATCACCTTGCCGCGCGCGCCTGCGACCGCGGAGCCGTCGAGCGTCGTCATCGCGAAGCGCGGTGTGAAGCCACCCGGATATCCGCTCAGTACTGCAGGGTTGTTCCGATACCAGTCCTGATAGCGCACAGGCAGCGTCGCGAAGTTCATATCAAACACCGCAGGCATCTGAGGTGAGGTGAACACTGTCGGTTGGGTAGGCCTACGATAGAAGAAGTCAGTCTTACCCCAGCGGTAGCCGAAGTTTCCGAACGCGTAGAGCTCGATGTCGTCTGTCAGTTTGTAGCCTGCATCTACAAACGAAATAAGACCGCGCAAGTCTGGTTGACCCCAGCGCGTGGCAACCGGCTGCCTGACTGCGGTATTGCCCATGGCGATCAGCTCGGCAGCGTCTGGCCGCTGTACGCTGCGTGACGTAGCTTCGGCCAACGATCCTTCCAGGCTGAGTCGCAAGTGTCCACGTTCACCGAGTGCCCAGCCGCCTCCAAACGCTGCGACTACACTGTTCCCGTCTCCTTCATAATAGCGCGCGTATTGCGCATAACTTCGGTAGCCGATGGCATCATCCAAGATGATGTTGAGCACGCCGGCGATCGCGTCGGAGCCGTATTGCGCCGAAGCACCGTCGCGCAGCACTTCGATGCGCTTGATCGCGATCTGCGGGATTTGCGCGAGATCTACAGCTTGTGCACCCTGGTTCATCACGTCGATGTACGCGGAGCGATGCCGGCGCTTGCCGTTGATCAGCACCAAAGTTTGGTCGGGTGACAAACCGCGCAGTGTGGCTGGGCGATTGAACGTCGCGCCGTCCGCGACCGGAACACGATCCACTTTGAACGAAGGAACTGTCAGCGTGAGCTTGTCGTTGAGATCCGGCGATGGCGCGTTCTTGATGTCTGACATCTTGATGACATCGATCGGTACATTCGAATCGACCACGGTGCGCGAGCTGCGACGCGTACCGGTGACGATCATCTGCTCGCTGCTGTCAGTCACCGCCTCGGGTGAGCTTGCGGTTTTTTGCGCTTGATCCGGCGCCGCGCTCTCTGGCTCGACGAGCTCGATGGGCTCGTTTGTTTCGGCTGGAGCATCAGGCGCCGGTGTTTGCGCACTCGGCTCGTTTTCAGTCTGTGGTGGATCGGCTGGCGCCTCCGATTCTTGTGCGTAAGTGATTTCAGCTGCGCAGCAAAAACAGCAGAGCAGGGCGAGGTATCCGGAGCGGATACAACGAGCATACGAAACCAACATAAGTCACTCCACGAGCAGCCGAAGCGTTCTCGATTGTGTCCAGCTCAAAACAACCTGATTGCCGAATGCAGAAGGTTGCGCGACTGGGAGAAAGGATCGCTGTCCTCATGTGCGTTGTGTCAGCACGCAGCTACAACAGGTCAAGGTAGTAACGCGCATGCCGTAGTAAAACGCGTGACGCGGAGCGCTCGTTCCTCGCTAGCCGCGCGCCACACGGCTAGTAACACGCGTGACGCGGAGCGCTCGTTCCTCGCTAGCCGCGCGCCACGCGGGAGCCTGCGGCGCGGAGCGCTCTTTCCTCGCTAGCCGCGCGCCACACGGCTAGTAACACGCGTGACGCGGAGCGCTCGTTCCTCGCTAGCCGCGCGTCACGCGGGAGCCTGCGGCGCGGAGCGCTCGTTCCTCGCTAGCCGCGCGCCACACGGCGTTTATGCGACGCCGACGCGGACTTCGAACAAGACCTCCTCGTGGAACATCCAGACGCCCGAGGAGCGGAGCGCTGGAGGCGTGGGCCTGCGCGCAAACTCGCGCGGGTCCTGCGGCGGTTCCGGGGCGAAGGTCAGCTCGAGTGTCAGGCCGTTGCGGAGAGAGACGTAACAAGAATAAGGGGTCGAATGGATCTTCATGTTTCAAGTTTCCGTGACGTGCGTGGTGCGTGACGTACTCGCGCACAAATGCACGCTGCGTGCCTGATTCGGAAACATTGGCAGGCGTGATCTGGCTCACAGGCCGTTGATCTCGTTAGCGACGGCGGGTCGTATCTGCGGCGCCACAATATGACTGAACTGTCTTAGTAAAGTGCCAAGCATACGGCCGCATACCTGCCCGTTGCAGCCATGAGCTGCGGTCGCCTTGGGGTTGGGCATCGGATGCCATGAAGCGGATGCGCGGGCGGCAGCACGTGTTCTGCGCTACCGCACCGTCGTGCTCCAGACCGAGACGGTGCTCTGGATCGAGCACACGCACCGCGTGATCGAGCGCATCGGCGACATCTCGCCCGCCGTGTCGACGGCCGAGAGCGCAGTTCGCGGCTACGCGCCGTCGCACGAAACCTATGTGGCCCACGACGTGGAGCCGTTGATCCAGCAGGCCACGCTCGCGTACGCCGACGTTCGCAACCTCGTCAATGATAACCATGTACAAGGTCAGCGCATCCGCGCGCTCGGTCCAAAACTGCAACGGCGCATTGCACTATTGCGAGAGTACTTGGCGCGCGTGACCGCGGGTGGTGCGACCCATGTGTTACCTGAATCACTGCAGCTGAGCGCGGAGATCCGCATGCGTACGCGTGAGATGGTCGACGATGAACGAAAGTTGCTCTCGGGTGTGCGATGTCACACCTCCTAACGCGCCCGCGGAGCGCGCAAGTCTTGCTACGATCGTGCGGTGACGGTTGGCTGGTTAGGACTGAGTGCCCTTGCTCTGGCTACAGCGTGCAGCGGGTGCCTGCGCATCGGATACGAGGCTCGCGCGGACCACAAGCCCGACGCTTCGCAGAGCGATGCAGGTGTGATGTCCATGCAGGATGCTGCGGTCAATGATGCAGCCCCGGTCGATGCAAGTCTGGCAGGCTCGGGCGGCAGCGCTGGTAAAAGCGTGGGCGGCAGCGGTGGCGCGGCTGGCAAGCCTGCTGTCGTAGATGCCGGCGAAACAGATGACGATGACGCAGGCGTCCGGCCAAGCGATCCTGAGCTCGGCGACACGGGCCTGGTCGTCAGTGACATCCTCGGCTTCTACAGCGGCGACTGGGGCGACATGGTGCTAGAGCGTCGCGACGCTGAGATCTGGGGCGTTTACAACTACAACGATGGCACGATCATCGGTGCGATCACGGGGGAGGGAGTGGTCGCCGGTTGGTGGTCGCAGCTACCGACGCGCGCGGAAGGCATCAATGCAGGTGAGGTTGAGTTTCGCTGGTCGCGCTCGAACACGGGCGTGATCTCACTCGACGGCCGCTGGCGCTACGGAACGAGTGGCGTTTGGCTAGAGAACTGGGACGTCGACTTAGTGACCGATCGTAGCGCCCCGAGCGCGCTGACCGATGGCTTCGACGACATCGATGACTTCAAGCGGCATCCGTAGTTTGTGCGCTGCCTAACACTACTGCGCCTCGGCCCACGGTCTCACGCTAAGCAAACTGCGCAAGAGACGTTGGCGCGAGCGACTGGCACGACGTCGACGTCCGCACGGCCATGAGCGTCAGCTGCGGCGAGGCGAGGACATTCACCTCGCCGCAGCTGGTAGCGGCAGACGTCATTCTATGATCGTGCAGCTGTCCGGGAAGCCCTCGGGAAGGCCATCTGCATACGGCTCTGGATCGATGCGGTACGGATGATCCGTGAGGAACTGCCACTGCGCGGCTTTGATCTCCGGTGTCGCACCGCAATGGTTGCCATCGTGCGGGCAGTCCACCGCAAAACCGCCGCGTGACACAACATCGCGAGCGAGCGCGAGGCTGGCATCGGCGAAGTCGATGATGATCACGTCCGAGCCTTGCGGGCCGTGGGTGGTAATAACAGGCGGAACGTGTCGCGAGTCTTGTAGATCAAACTGCTGGACGAGACCGCCCGAGTTGAGCGCAGCCGAAGCTACATAGCTGGAACGCAGCGTCGCCATCACGCCGGCTTGGATCGCGCCAGAGCTGCAGCCGGTCGTGTAGACGCGACGCGGATCGATGCCCAGCTTTTCGGATGCACATGCGACGAGCTCGTCGACTACGAACAAATCACCCGTGGACCACGTGCCTGTCGAAGTGATGGTACCGCGCTCGGTGGTCTGCGTGATCGCAGCGACGACTGCGCCATCCGCGAGCAACGCCTCGAGGTCAGGTCCGACGTTCGAGGTTAGCTCAGCGGTGGAGCTGCCTGTTCCGTACCAATAGACCACGAGGGGTCCACCGGACGCGTGTTGGTCGCCTATCCACAGCCGAACGGACGTGCCCAAGAGCTCGACTGTGCCGTCTGTTAGCTCGGGACAGCGTTCGAGCGGCTTAGGAATACGCGGTGCCGTGGGATCGTCGATGCCGCCGTCCGCGGCAGGTTCTTGTCCCCAGTCACGCGACGCAACTTGTGACCACAGATCGACACAACCCGCGCCGAGTACCAAAAACTGAAGACAGATCACTAGCAGCCATGCCGTGCGTTTGCCGGTTTGCATGAGTCCTCCCTGATGCTGCTGGAATGTCGTCCGCGCCCGTTCTTTTGAAAAAATCGACGACAGGCAGTGGGTTCGTGGGGCTGCACACGAAACAGCGCGCACATCGCGACCCGCTCCAGCTTGCAGTCTGCTGGTAGGTTCGCTTCGCCGATTGGCGCTGTGCGCCTCTCCTGCGCTGCCTGGTGGGTCCGAGTGGGATCGCGCTGTTTGCCGGCCGCTTTCGATAGCTGGACACGAAGTTGTCGCGAAGCGTGGTGTACGGTGGGTGTTGGTGCACACGTCAAACATTGCAATTCAGGTAGCACCACCCCAACTGTCCATGTGACAGTCAGATCGGACGGGTCAGCGCGCCTCAGCGCAGAGTTTGCTGACCAATGAGGGGTGATGTTGCATGACTACGAAGTCCTTGCTCGTCGTCGATGACAACCCCGAGAACCTCAAGTTGATACTCATGCTGCTCGCGAACAGCGGCCACGAGCTAATCACTGCAACAGATGCGCTGCAGGCGCTCAAAGCTATCGAGCACCGCGTACCCGATCTGATCCTCTTGGACTTGCAGCTACCCGGAATGGATGGGCTGGAGTTGACTAGGCGCCTGCGCGCAGATGCGCACACGCGCTCGATCCCGATCGTCGCGGTCACGGCCTACGCGATGAAAGGCGACGAGGACAAAGCGCGGGACGCTGGGTGCGACGACTACCTGGTGAAGCCGATCGACAAGCGGCTCTTGCGCGGGGTCGTCAAGAACTATCTAGGACCGCATGACTGAGTCCAACACGCCCAAGAAGCGCATCCTACTGGTGGATGACAACGCCAGAAATCTCACGCTGCTCGAGCTACGTCTGCAGTCGCTCGGCCACGAGCTGATCTTCGCGGGTGGCGGCGCGGCGGCGATCGCGCTCTATGACGAACGCCAGCCCGACCTCGTGCTCTTGGATCTGATGATGCCCGACATCGACGGTCTGGCAGTGCTCAAGCACATCCGTGAGCACGACGCGCACGTCCCTGTGATCTTGGTCACAGCGCACTCTGAGCGCAGCTTTCGGCTGCAAGGCTTGCAGGCCGGCGCGGATGAGTTCTTGGAGAAGCCCGTCGATGCGCCGATCTTGCTCGCGCGCGTCAACACCTTGCTCAAGCTCAAGACGTCGCGCGACGAGCTGGGCGCCTCGCGCGACGCGCTGGTCGCGCGCAACCGTGACCTCGAACAGCTGCAGCGAGAGCAACGCGAGCTGATGCAGTTCGTTGTGCACGACCTCAAAAATCAGCTGTTTGTTGTGCTCGGGAACCTGGATTGGGCTCGGCACAACGTACGCAGCGCGCCGCCCCACGAGATGGCCGGCGTGCTCGAGGAGGGTGCGGTCGGCGCGCTGCGTTTGCGCGCGATGGTCGAGGACCTACTCGTGATCTCGAACCTCGAAGATGCTTCGTTTCGTGTGCGCCCGGAGCGCGTGCCCGTCACGGAGATCGTGCGCGATGTGTTGGCCGCCTACGAGCGCAAAGCCTCGCAGAAGCGGGTTTCGCTTGATGCTCCTGCGAGCACTGGCTATCAGCTTTGGGGTGACCCCGCGCTTCTGCGGCGCGTGATCGAGAACATCCTCGACAACTCGCTGCGCCACACGCCGAGCGCGGGTCACGTCAGCATCCAAACCCGACTCGGTCGGCTGCTCGAGATCTCCATCTCCAACGACGGGCCGCCCGTGCCGCCTGAGGACCGCGAGCGAATCTTCGAAAAATTCGCGCGTGGCAGTGGGCAGGCACCCACTGTTGGCAACGCCGGGCTGGGTTTGTACTTCTGCAAGCGCGCAGTGGAAGCGCACGGCGGGCAAATCAGAGTATTAGAGACTTCGGAGTGGCCAACCTCGTTCGTGATCGAATTGCCGACCGGCACATAGGTGAACGATGCATCCATGGAGCGAAGTCTGGTCGAAGGTCGAAGGCAGCCAGCCTGAACGGCTCTTGCAGCAATGGCTCGACGCCATGCGCAAAGCGCCGGGGCTCGAAGCCGCTACGCGCTTGGCGTTCGGTGACGACACGCGGCGTGGCGCGTCGGAGCTGAAGAATGCTTTGGCCCAGGCTGCTAAGGACGAGCCCGCGCTGCTGCGAGATCGGCTAGCACAGCTAGGCAGCGCGCTGGCGCAACATGGCGTCCCTTACGTGCAGCTGCACGCGCTCGGCGCCGGGCTTCGCAGTGAGCTCCGCGCGAGCGAGCTTGATCCCAGCGTGCTCGTGGTCGCTTCAGACGCGATCGATCGGGCGCTCGCGCTGGTTGGTGAAGTCTACGTCAGCGAGCGCGAAGGCCGCGTGCGCATGGAGCGCAACAACGTAGAGCAGGCGCTGCGATCCAGCGAGATCCGCTTCACCCGCCTGTTCGAGGCCGGGATCATCGGCATCCTGATTTGCGATATCCACGGCAACATCAAAGACGCCAACGATGGCTTCTTGCGCATGGTCGGTTACTCGCGCGACGAGGTGATCTCGGGGCGTGTGCGTTGGGCAGAGATGACGCCGCCCGAGTGGGAACGGCACGATCAGACGGCGATCGCGCAGCTGATGGAGCGTGGTGTCACAAACACCTGGGAGAAAGAGTACATCCGCAAGGATGGCTCGCGCGTGCCGATCTTGGTCGGTGTCGCAATGCTCAACGAGGTGGAGTGCATCGCGTTTGTGCTCGATATCACCGAGCGTCGCCGGCTCGAGGAGCTGCGCGTCCGCAGCGCTGAGCTAGAAGCGCAGAACGAGCGCGTCAAAGAGTCGAGCCGGCTCAAGAACGAGTTCTTGGCCAACATGTCGCACGAGCTGCGTACGCCGCTCAATTCGATCATCGGCTTCGCGGACATCTTGTTCGACCGTGAGGTGCCGGCAGACTCGCCCAAGCACTACGAGCTGATCGGCGACATATTGCGGAGCGGTCGGCACCTCTTGCAGCTGATCAACGACGTGTTGGATCTGGCCAAGGTGGAAGCGGGCAAGCTCGACTTCCGAGCGGAGCCGGTCGATCTGGTGCAGCTCGTGAGCGAGGTGGCCGCGATCCTACGCAGCATCGCAGCCTCCAAGCAGATCGAGATCGTCACCGAGGTCGCACCCGCGCTGCAGCACGTGACGCTCGATCCCGCGCGGCTCAAGCAAGTGCTCTACAACTACGTGTCGAACGCGCTGAAGTTCACCGAGATCGGTGGGCGCGTCACGATCCGCGCGGTCACTGAAGCGGATGGCATGTTTCGCATTTCGGTCGAGGACACCGGTATCGGGATCGCGGAGCAAGATCTGCCGCGCTTGTTCATCGAGTTTCAACAGCTCGACGCGGGCACGGCCAAAAAGCATGCAGGCACTGGACTCGGCTTGGCGCTGACCAAGCGCATCGTCGAGGCCCAAGCCGGCTCGGTCGGCGTGACCAGCGCGCTCGGTTCTGGCAGCACGTTTTATGCGGTTTTGCCGACCGAGGCCTCGATCGAAGAGAGCGATCAACCGCTCGATGTGCAGAGCGGCGATGAAGCCAACCATGTGACAGAATCGGCCGCGGCGGTGTTAGTGGTCGAAGACGACGCGCGCGACCGTCGGCTTTTGTCGCGCATCCTGAGCGACGCGGGCTACGGCGTGGATCAAGCGGCCACCGGCGCGCAAGCGGTTGCGGCCTGCAATAAGCGTAAGTACGACGCGATCACACTCGATCTGCTGCTGCCCGACATCACAGGTCTCGAGGTGCTGCACAACATACGCGAGGACGGCAGAAACCAAGCGACGCCTGTGGTGATCGTGAGCGTTGTGGCGGAAAAGGGCGTGATAGGCGGTTATCCGGTTCATGACTATCTGACTAAACCGGTAAACAGTCAGGAGCTGCGTGCGTGCATGAGGCGGGCGAGGGTCGCCTCACAGCCCGACCGCAAGGTGTGGGTGGTAGACGACGACCCATCGGCCCTGAAGCTCATGGAAACCGTGCTCACGCAGCTCGGTTATCAGGTGCAGTGTGAACCAGATCCCGCTGCGGCCTTGCAACGTTTGGGTGTCGAGCAACCTGCGGCAATTGTGCTCGACCTGATGATGCCGAAGATCGATGGCTTTGAATTCCTTGCACGTCTGCGCGATTTGCCCGAGCACGATGCGGTGCCGGTGATCGTGTGGACGATGAAAGATTTGACTACCGACGATCACAAACGCTTGCACCGCGTCGCGCAAGCGGTACTGCTTAAGGGATACGATCGCAATGTTTCGCTGACTCAGCAGATGCGAGCGCTGCTGAAGCGCGCGATCGACGCTGTTCACGGGGGGGAGGTGTTGTAGTGCAACGCGTTGTCAGGAGGAGTCGCCGTGAGCAGTTCCCAAGCAGCAAACTCGAACCAGCCTTCCGCAAAAGCGATCGTGGACGAGTACGAGCAGTACGAAGTGTCAGATCATCCATTCTTCCGCGAGCTCAAAGCGCGGCCGGTGGACTACGGTGCGCTGTGGTTGCTGATGGCGAATCTGCAATGCAGCATCTCGCACCACTTTGTGCGCTGGCTCGCGGGCGTCATCTCTCGCGTCGATGATCCGCGAATCGCGTCGCTTCTGGCCAAGCAGCTGAACGACGAGCTCGGCAACGGCGACTACAAAGTGATCCACAGCGTGTTGCTGGATCGGTTCGTGTCGGGTTTGGAGCAGCACAGTCAGACCGCGATCCAACGGGATATGTTAGAGCCGGGGCGCGGCCTCTTGGCGGCGATGGCCAAGACGTTTGGTGCCAGCGATCCCTTCGAGGGCGTGGGCGCTTTGATGGTCAGCGAGGTGTTCGCGAAGAAGATGGACTCGTGTGTGGGCACCGAGCTGCGGCGCCAAAACGCGCTCTCTCGCGAGACGATGCACTGGCTCGACTTGCACGAGAACTTGGAGGTCGCGCACGCGGAAGACTCATACGAGCTCGCTGTGCTCGTGCCTGAGCAAGGGCCGCAGCTGGCAGCGGCATGGCGCGGCGCGCGCGCTGAATGGGATGCGTTGTGGGGTTTCTTAGACAATGTGCATGCTGCGAGCCGAGCGCTGCGCGCGGCCTAACTGTCAGGAGAGTGTGCGGATGAGGGCGATCGAGTTGCAGGGGAAGGGTCGTGAGGAGCGCTTTGCCATGGTCGAGCGCGCGCGCCCCGAGCCGCGTCGAGGTGAGGTTGTGGTCCGTACTTTGGCTGCAGCGCTCAATGCCCGCGATCTCCAGATCGCGGGCGGGACGTATGTCGCGGCGTTTCCCTTGCCCCTCGTGCCGCTCTCCGACGGCGTAGGCGAGATCGTCGCGCTCGGCGAAGGCGTCACCGGCTTCTCGGTCGGTGAGCGGGTCGCGGCTACGTTCTGGCAACGCTGGACCGCAGGCGGCGCCTGCCAGCAAGATCTGACGTCAAGTCTGGGCGGTCCGATCGATGGCATGCTCGCCGAATACGTGAGGCTCGACGAGCGCGGCATTGTCCGCGTGCCCGAACATCTCAGCCATGAGGAAGCCGCCTCTCTCGGCTGCAGCGGCGTGACCGCGTGGCGCGCGCTGGTAAGTGAAGGGCGGGTCCGCGCGGGCGACGCGGTTTGGATCCAAGGCACGGGCGGGGTCTCCGCTTTTGCGCTGCAGTGGGCCGTGATGCACGGCGCACGCGCGCTGGTCACTTCGCGCAGCCCCGCCAAGCTCGAGCGCGCGCGGCAGCTGGGAGCGGCTGCTTGCATCGACGCCAACGGCGGCGACGTCGCGGCGCGTATCTTGGAGCACACGAACGGCGAAGGTGTCGACCATATCGTTGATGTGGGTGGGCCAGCGAGCATCGTGAGCTCGCTGCGTGCGCTGCGATCCGGCGGTCAGATCAACATCGTGGGCTACCTGGGCGGCATGCAGGGCGACTTGAATCCGCTGATGCTGCTCGAACGCCAAGCCACGCTGCGCGGCTTACAAGTGGGCCCGCGCACGTGCTTCGAGCAGATGAACCGAGCGATCGCTGCATCCCGCATGCGACCGGCGATCGATTGTGTCCTGCCTTGGACCGAGCTCACGGCAGCGCTGACTCGCCTGCGCTCTGGTGAACACTTCGGCAAGGTCGTTTTGCGTGTAGGTTAGTGCCTAGCTGCTGACTGCGAGACGGGTGTCAGAGTCGCAGAAGCCTCGCACCAGCGAGATCAACACGCGTGGGTCGACCGGCTTGCGAATGACGAGCTGGCCTTCCGGCACATCCGATGGCCGACCCCCCGCCGACAAGACGATCACCGGCTGCTGCTCCAAGCGGCCGCTGTCTTTCAGCGCCTTCAGCACATCCGCACCGCTCATGACAGGCATCATCAGATCGAGCACTAACAAGCAGGGCTCGCTACGCATGTCTTCGAGCAGCGCGAGCGCTTGTTCGCCGTTTTCAGCCTCGTGCACGATGTAGCCTTCGCCCCGCAGCAGCACTCCGTAGAGCTCGCGTAGATCGTCGTTATCATCGACCAGCAGAACCGATGTCATGTGCAGAGACTCCCTACGGCCAAGCGCTACGTTAGAGCAGAAACCGTGCCGGTACCGACCGGCGACAAGAACCGCGTCAAGCGCCGCAGGCCGCGAACATGACTCGGTTTGGTGGCAGTCTGGCTAGTTAATGTTCTCGCCTCGCCTGTTTGCCACACAAGTGGCATCTACTCGGGTGCGGATGTTGCAGCCGGCGGCGGCGTCGCCGCTTGCGGTTGGTAATGGCGCGAGCTGCAAAGGCGCAGGTTTCTAAGGGCAATTGGACTGGGGATCGCGACGCTGCTGGCGGCGGCTAGGGCGAGTCGAGCGGGGCTGAAGGGGTGCTGCGAGCGCTATACCCCTGTTGGGACAAGCGGTGACTTTCGCGACCTGAAGGTGGGCGAGCGGTGATCGCACCTTTCGAGGCGTATAAGTCGAGCCTCACTGTGCGGAGGCCCTGCTGATCGAACGCGAGCTTGAATGCGTAGAGCTCGGGGCCGAGCAGCGTCGCGCGCTCGCCGGGCGCGTACACAAACAGCCGCTGTGCTGCGTGATTCATCATCATCACGTTGTAGTGGCTGTCCATGACGACGAGCGGGTAGGGCTCCTGCTGCGTCATCATGTGCTCGACGGTCTTGCGCACCAGGGGGTCGAGCGCCTCACCGACCCCGGTGTCGGAGAACGCATCGGAGAAGCCTGCCGCTCGCAGCAGCGCGTTCTGCTCATGCATCGGAACGTCGAGTGTCGCCGAGAGCTGCAGCACCATCTCGCGGCTCGGTCGCGCACGACCGGTCTCCTAGCGCTGCCCCGTTTTCTTGGACAACGCCAATGAGGCAAGATGCGTCCGGAAGACATGTCAAAGAAGAAGCGCAAGCGGCGTAATTTCACCGACGAGTACAGGGCGGAGATCGTACGGGCTCCATCGTCGGATGGGCAGTCAGCGATCGCCCTCGCCAGCCCCCACGCAGATCCGGACGTGCGCGATTGGCGCATCCGGCTCTTCGGATCACGGGTTCGCCGCACGAAGTGACACGGGCCGAATACGTGCTCGCGGAAGCGGGTAGCGCTTCAACAAACGTTGCATTCGATCCCACCGCATCGAGGCACGCTGCGAGCGGCGGTTCAACCAAGCGCGTGGACTTGTGTCCTCAGTGTTAGCGAGGCGCGGACGAACCTGCCGCGTTGTGCCTGCTGAAACGTCGACGTTGTATAATGTCCGCTAGATGTTAAGGCAGACGCGACGTAGGCTGATGTACTACTCGGTAGCTGACTAATCAGCGCATCAGCGAATGACTAACCAGTTGTGTCACCATCAAGACGACTTAGCTAACGACCAGTTTCGTTAAGCCGCAAAGTTCTGATTGCTACGTGCGGCGCTGATGTGTTGCAGCACGAGACAGCTCTTCCAATTCCTGCAAATATGCACGAGCTTGATCGCTCGTGGGACGAGCGCGCCGAGGGGGTCTCGACGCGCATCGCGGGCACTGCGCACAGCGCTCTGAAGCAGAGGAATCTATGGAATCACTCGGCGACAGCATGCGGGCAGCTATGGGTATTTCGTCACCACCACCGGCGCCATTGCCGACTGCCAAGGACATCATGGTGAGCAAAGGACTCATCACGTTTCGACCTCAGCAGCGCATCTCCGAGGCGATCAAGATCATGGTGCAACGCGAGATCTCCGGTGCACCAGTGGTCGACGAGCAGATGAACCTGCTCGGAGTTCTGTCAGAGTCAAGGTCATCTCCGAGACTGTTCGACTGTCTGCGTGTAATCGCCGCAGGTGCCTACGATGGCGAGCCAGTCGATGGCAACCGAACCGTGGAAGAGCTGATGAGCACGAACGTCACAACCATCGGCCCCAGCCTCAACCTCTATGGCATCGCGCACACGTTCATCACGCGCGGCGTGCGTCGACTCCCGGTTGTAGAGGGACGCAAAGTGCTTGGCCAGCTGAGCCGACTCGACGTGCTCAAAGCCGTGCAGAGCCTGATCTAGAGGAGCGTCAGCTTTCAGGCGTCCTGCGCTTGTACCTGGGCAGAGGACAGTTGCTTCAACAACCGCTCCACCAGCTCGCGACAGCTGCGCAGCAACTCACCAACACGCCCTGTCGGATTCGATTGCTCGAGCGCTTGGTAGATGTCCACCCAGCGCTGATGCGCGACCTGCAATCCGGCGGCGAACGCATCGAGATCGCTTAACTGCTCTTGCAACGAGCCAAGCTCCTCGGCGTTCGGGATCGTCTCGGGCGGGTTCTGGTAGTAGGTGTCCGCGCTGCTCAGGTCGACACCACCGCTCAGCGCACGCGTCAACGCGTCGGCCACCGTCCGCTCGTGTTGCGCAGCAAGCTCTAAGAATGCGCTCGTTCGCAGCTCGCCGGCTTCACGCGATTGCATAGCCCACTGACTGAGCAAGTTGCTCGCGCTCTCATGGAAGCGACCGGCGCGCTCGAGAATTTCGTGAGCAGGTATGAACTTGTGAAGCCGATCTGTCATGAAGCCTCGCTCTCTAGCCGCCGACTATGCCCTGCATCAGTGACTCGCTGCAAATCGTCCAGCGACAGCCGCCATCCTCAAGCTCCCGCTCGTCTCTTCAAATGTGTCATGGCTGCGGGGTAACGCTGACGATGATTTCCTTGGCAATCGTCAGCGCGCTGCGCCACAGTCGCTTGCTTCATCGGTGCCACACATTGGCGCCGATCAGCCGCAGGATGCCTATGTCAGAACTGGGTTCCCACGCCATGCTGGTGGTGTTCGCTGTCGGGTACGCATGCATCGCGTTCGAACATAAGCTAGGCGTGAACAAGGCCGCGACAGCCGTAGGCATGGCCGCATTGCTCTGGTCGATGCTGCTGATCACTGTCCCTGATTCGCATCACACGCTCGAAGTCCTGACAGAACATCTGGCTGAGACAAGTCAGGTCATCTTCTTCCTGTTGGGTGCCATGACACTCGTCGAGGTCATCGACGCGCACGGTGCGTTCCGTGTGGTGACCGATAAGATACGCGTGAAGAGCCGGCGCTCGTTGATGCTGGTTCTATGTGTGCTGACCTTCTTTATGTCCTCTGTATTGGACAACCTGACCACCACGATCGTCATGGTCTCGCTGCTGCGTCGCATCATCCCTGAGCATGAGGAGCGACTGGTGTTCGCTAGCTTGGTCGTCATCGCAGCGAACGCGGGCGGCGCGTGGACACCCATCGGCGATGTGACGACCACGATGTTATGGATCGGTGGACAGATCACGAGCCTCGGGATCATGGTTTCGCTTTTCATTCCGAGCATCGTGTGTGCGCTCGGTGCCGTGGCCGTGCTCGCATTGCCGCTCAAAGGCCAGCGGCCACAGGAAAGTGAGGACGGGAAGCCATCGGCGGCCTTGCGGCGCGGCGCGCGTGGTGTTTTGGCGCTCGGTCTAGCGGCATTCATCATGGTGCCCGTGCTCAAGAGCGCACTGCATCTGCCTCCGTTCCTCGGCATCTGTGTTGGTCTGAGTATGATGTGGGTGTTGACAGATGTCTTGCACAGGGACGATGAGGACGGGGGTCCCGTGCGCGTTCCGCACGCGCTGTCGCGTGTAGACGTTTCGAGCGCCTTTTTCTTCCTGGGCATCCTGCTCGCTGTTGGCGCACTGCAGACCGGCGGGCAGCTCACCATGATGGCGCGTGGCCTCGCGTCCATCACGACCTCGGAGCCGATCGTCGCTGGCCTGTTAGGCGTGGCGTCAGCCATCATCGACAACGTGCCGCTGGTGGCTGCAATCATGCGCATGTACCCGATGACGCAATACGGCGTGGATCACCAGTTCTGGAACCTGATCGCATACTGCGCTGGCACCGGTGGCAGCCTGCTGATCATCGGCTCGGCAGCCGGTGTGGCCCTCATGGGCATGGAGAAGATCACGTTCGGCTGGTACCTCCGACGCGCTGCACCCGCAGCGATGGTTGGTTACCTGCTGGGTCTGGTCGCTGCGGTGGTGCTGGCTTAACCAGCTCAGCGCACGTCGTCGTCGAGCACATCCAAGTGGTGGCGCCCGTCGTCAGGCACGATGCCCTTGGCGGCGGCTTTGCGCTCGCAGGCTCGGCGTTCTGTCATGTTGCACGAGCAGTCACCACTCGAGACACCACCACAAGATCCGCGCAACCTGCGCCCTCCGAACACCACGCCCAGCGCCATGCTGGCCATGAGGATCGCGAGGACCACAAACGTTGCGATGAAGGTACTCATGGTTTCTCCGCCGAAGCTGCACGGGCGAACGTAGAGCTCTCCATTGATCTAAACCTGTCAGGGGCCTCGCGCACGACGAAAAACGCCGCGACCCCTTCTCGTTCGGCCAGCTCAGGACCCGCGCTGGGACCCAGAACGGCCAAGGCGGTCGCCCAGGCGTCTGCGCGGGCGGCTTCTGGATGTAGGACGGTCACCGAAGCCAGCCCATGTTCGATGGGCCGACCCGTTCGGGGATCGATCAGATGCGAGCGTCGTCGGCCTTCGACCTCATAGAAATTCCTGTAGTCGCCCGACGTGGCCATGCTGATGTTTCGCAGCGTCACGGCGCGTTGGACGGCCCGTAGCTCGGCGACTGGCTTTTCGATGCCCACTCTCCAGGGTTGACCAGGCGTACGTTCGCCGCGCGCCCTGAGCTCGCCGCCCACCTCCACCAAGAAATCGTTGTGGCCGAGCTTCTCTAGCCCGATCGCTATCAGGTCGACCGCGTAGCCCTTCGCGACTGCCGAGAGATCGAGCGCCAAGTCTGCACGACGCTTCTTCAGCGCAGCACCATCCAGCTGCAAGTGCTGCAGGCCGACTCGCGCGCGCAATGACGTGATGACCTCGGGTGTGGGATTGCGTTGCTCTTTTGCTCCAAAGCCCCAGGCATCGACCAGCGGTGCGATCGTCACATCGAGCGCGCCCGCGCTTTGCTGTCCCACTTCGAGCGCGGTGGTCACGATCGGCAGCAGCACAGCTGACAACTGAAAAGGGTTGTCGATCTCCGCGAGCCGATTGAAGCGCGACAGCTCGGAATCTTGCCGGTAAGTCGACGCTGCAGCATCGACTGCAGCGAGCGCATCGACCACTGTGCGCTCGAGCTCGGCGGTTTGTCTGCTATCCAATACGCCCGCGAGCTTGACGCTGTAAGTCGTCCCCATGGACGCACCTGACACTTCGGTGACAGGCGCGTTGTCTGGCAGCGCTGGTACTGGTGCGATCACCAAGCGCCAAACGGAGAGACCGATCAACACGATCAGCCCAGCCACGAGCAAGCGGCGCCCGCGCTCTGGACTGACACTTTGCGCTCGGCTAACCGAAATCATCGTACAAGATGTTTTCGGGCTCGACGCCGAGATCGTCGAGCATCTTGCGACAAGCATCGAGCATCATCGGCGGGCCGCAAATGTAGTACTCGCAATCCTCAGGCGCTTCGTGGTCCTTCAGGTAGTGCTCATAGAGCACCTGATGGATAAAGCCTTTCTTCCCGGTCCAGTTATCCTCGGGGAGCGGATCAGACAGCGCCAGGTGCCATTCGAAGTTTTCGTTCTCTTGCTGGATGCCGTTGAAGTCATCCACGTAGAACGCTTCGCGCAAGCTGCGAGCGCCATACCAATAGCTCACCTTACGCTTGGTATGCAGGCGGCGAAACTGATCGAAGATGTGCGATCGCATCGGCGCCATGCCTGCGCCGCCACCGATGAAGATCATCTCGTTGTTTGTGTCCCTGGCGAAGAACTCGCCGAACGGACCCGAGATGGTCACGTTGTCACCTGGCTTGAGGCCGAAGATGTAGCTCGACATCGCGCCGGGTGGAACGTCGTCTTGGCGCGGCGGTGGCGACGCGACGCGGACATTCAGCACGATGATGCCCTCTTCCTCCGGGTAGTTGGCCATCGAGTACGCGCGTGTGACCTTCTCCTCGACCTTGGAGACGTACTTCCAGACGTTGAACTTGTCCCAGTCGCCCCGGTACTCCTCGGCGATGGCGAAGTCCTTGTAGTTCACGGTGTGCGGCGGGCACTCGATCTGGATGTAACCGCCCGCGCGAAACGGAACGCCATCGCCCGCGGGCAACTGCAGCACGAGCTCCTTGATGAAGGTCGCCACGTTGTCATTCGAGCGCACCGTGCATTGCCACTGCTTGACGCTGAAGATCTCCGCGGGGATTTCGATCTTCATGTCCTGCTTGACCTTGACCTGGCAAGACAAGCGGCAGCCTTCGCGCGCTTCACCGCGGCTGACGTGACCGACTTCGGTGGGCAGCAGCGCACCGCCGCCCTCGAGCACGTTGACCTTGCATACTCCGCAGCTGCCTTTGCCGCCGCAGGCAGACGGAATGAAGATCCGATTCGCGGAGAGCGTCCCGAGCAACGTGCCCCCGCTCTTCGTCTGCAGCGAGTTAGCTGGGTTGTCGTTGATCAGGATCGACACGTCGCCGCTCGGTACGAGCTTGGTCTTGGCGACCAAGAGCACGCCGACGAGCAACACGATCATCAAGGTAAAGGCGATTACGCCGAACAGGATGGTGGTCATGCGAAAGCCTCAGAGCTGGATACCCGCGAAGACCATGAACCCGATGGACATCAGGCCCACCACGATGAACGTGATGCCCAGGCCACGCAGCGGGCCAGGCACATTGCTGTAGCGCAGCTTCTCTCGGACCGCTGCCAAAGCCACGATCGCGAGCGCCCAGCCGAGGCCCGAGCCTGCACCAAACACGGTGGCTTCGCCGAGCGTGTAGTCACGCTCGACCATGAACAAACACGCGCCCATGATCGCGCAGTTGACTGCGATCAGCGGCAAGAACACGCCGAGCGCGTTGTAGAGCGCGGGTGCATAGCGGTCGAGCGCCATCTCGACGATCTGCACGACCGCAGCGATCGTGCCGATCAGCGTCAAGAACGTTAGAAAGCTGAGGTTCAGCTCCGGAAGACCGGCCCATGCCAGTGCGCCATCCTTGAGCAGGGCTGCGATCAGCGCCTGGTTCAGCGGTGTGGTCACAGCGAGCACGAAGATGACTGCTGCACCCAGACCGATGGCGGTCTCCACTTTCTTGGAGATGGCTACGAAGGAGCACATCCCCAAGAAAAAGGCGAGCGCCATGTTTTCAACGAAGATCGCCTTCGTGGCTAAGCTCAAGTAGTGCTCCAACACGGAAGTCCTCCTCGATCTGGTTTGGCTTGCGGGCGCGCACCGCCCAAATGAAACAACCGATCAGAAAAAATGCGGCTGGCGCGAGCAGCATCAGGCCGTTTGGAACGTACCAACCGCCTTCAGTGACTGGCTTGAGAACCGTCATGCCGAGCAACTTGCCGGAGCCGAGCAGCTCGCGAACAAACGCCACAGAAAGCAGCACGACGCCGTAACCGAGACCGTTGCCGATGCCGTCGACGAAGCTGATGCCTGGCGGATTCGCCATGGCAAATGCCTCCGCGCGACCCATCACGATGCAGTTCGTGATGATCAGGCCCACGAACACCGAGAGCTGCTTGCTGATGTTGTAGACGTAGGCCTTCAAGATCTGGTCTGTGATGATGACCAGCGACGCGATGATTGTCAGCTGCACGATGATCCGGATGCTCGCCGGAATGTAGTTGCGGATCGCGCTGATGACCGCGCTGGACCCTGCCGTGACCAAGGTCACCGCGAGGGACATCACGATCGCGGTCTCCAGCTTCGTGGTGACAGCGAGCGCGGAGCAGATGCCCAGGACCTGCAACGCGATCGGGTTGTTGTTGAAGAGCGGGTCGAGCAGGGCTTCACGTGATGTGGTGGTGCTCATAGGCGTTTCTCCTGAGTCACGGAGGAAAGCAGGCCTTTCTCAGCGCGATACTTGGTGAGGAAAGGTCCGAAGCCATTCTCGCCCAACCAGAACTGGACCAGAAACGTGACTCCTCGGCTCGTGATGGTGGCGCCTGAAAGCCCGTCGACATGGAATGGGTCGTCTTTGGGTGTTCCGGCTGCGCCTTTGGTCACGGAGATCTTCGGTTTCCAGCTGTCATCGACGGCCTTGCGATCTTTCCACAGCGACTTCCAGCGGGGATTGTCCACCTCGCCGCCGAGACCCGGGGTCTCACCATGTTCGTAGAACGTGATGCCCTCGATTGTCTTGGAGTCGGCCTCGAGCGCCAAGAAACCGTAAAGCGTGGACCACAAACCTTTTCCCTCGATGGGCAGAACGAGGCCTTTCAGCTCGCCGTTGTCGACCACCTTGAAGACCAGGCCTTGGTTCGGCAGACGTGCCACTTTCGCTTCGTTCGGCGGCGCGACGCGGCTCGTGGCTGGGTCAGCCGCGGCTTTCTTCTGATCGAATGTCGCCGCATCACCTTCCGCGGTGTCGCCCGTGGTCAGGTCGACGAGCACAGGCTTGATGTTCTGCTTGAAGCGCGCGTCGATGTCTTTCGCGCTCAGCTTCTCGCCTTCGCCGATCAGACCCGCGACGATCAGCACCTTGCTCTGGCGATCCAGCAGCTTGTTCGCCTCCTGCTGGTCCTTCAACAACACCGCCGAGCCGGCCACGAAGATCGAGCAGACGACGCATACGGCCGCGGCAAACATGACAGTGAAACGGGTGCTATGCATAACGCGCCTCTCTGCGCCTGACGTTTGCACGCACGACGTAGTGGTCGATCAGCGGTGCGAACATGTTCATGAAGAGGATCGCGAGCATCATGCCTTCTGGGTAGGCGGGGTTGACTACACGCACCAGGATGACCAGCACGCCGATGAAGAAGCCGTAGAACAGCTTGCCCGTGTTGGTGAATGCAGAGGACACCGGATCGGTCGCCATGAACACCGTGCCGAAAGCCCAGCCGCCTAACACCACGTGCCATTGGAAGGGTACCGCGAGCATGGTGTTGGTTTGTGAGCCAACGAGGTTGAAGACCGTGGCCATCACAAAGGTTCCGCAGACGATGCCGAACATCGTGCGCCACGAGCCGACCCGCGTGAGGATCAACACGCTCGCACCCAGCATACACGCCAACGTCGAGGTCTCGCCCATCGAGCCAGGGATGCGGCCTAAAAAGGCGTCCATCCAACCGACTTGCTGCAAAGCTTGGCCGTCGACCGCGGCTCTCGCGAGCCAGGTGGCGCCGCTGTAGCTATCGAGACCGACGTAGCTCGCTGCGACCCAGACCTGGTCGCCGCTGATCTGCGCCGGATACGCGAAAAACAGAAACGCGCGTGCGGTCAACGCGGGGTTCAGGAAGTTCATCCCCGTCCCGCCAAAGACCTCTTTGCCGAACACGATGCCGAACGCGGTGCCGAGCACCACCTGCCAGAGCGGAATGGTCGCTGGCAGCGTCAACGGGATCAGAAACGCGGTCACGAGGAAGCCCTCATTGACTTCGTGCTTGCGCAGGATCGCCGTGGTGACCTCGACCGCCGCGCCGGTCAACATCGTGGTCGCCCACACTGGCAGCCAGTAGATCAAGCCGTGCAGCGCACACGCGACCACGTTGTTCGCATCGAAGCCCATGCCGAGCGCCGTGTACAACGACGTCTGCCAGCCGTTGAGCGGAGCCGCGCCGAGACTGATCGCGTGGTGGATCTGATAGCCGGTGTTGTACCAGGCCATGATGATGCATGGCACGAGCGCGATCACGACGGTGATCATCATGCGCTTGAGATCCATGCCGTCGCGAACATGGGACGAGGTCTTGGTGACGTCTCCTGGTGTGAACAGCCCGGTGTCGTGCAGCTCGTAGAGCGCGTGAAACTTCTCGAGCTTGCCGCCCTTCTCGAACAGCGGCGCCTGCTTATCTAGGAAATTACGCAAGACTTTCATCAGCCGTTACTCTCAATGTCATCGAGGTTGGCGCGCAGGATGGGCCCGTAGTTGGTCTTGCCCGGGCAGACGAATGTGCATAGGGCCAAGTCTTCTTCGTCGAGCTCCAGGATTCCGAGCTTCTCGGCGGTCTCTACGTCACCCACCATGAGCGAGCGAAGTAGGAACGTGGGCAGGATGTCCATCGGCATCACGTCTTCGTACATCCCGATCGGGACCATCGCGCGTGGTGACCCGTTGGTCGTCGTCGTGAAGTCGAAGCGCTTGCCGGCGCCGAAGAGCTTGGAGATGAAGGTCGGGAAGATAGAGAACTTGTTGGCACCTGGACTCAGCCAGCCCAGGAACTCGCGCTCCCGGCCTTCACGAAGCACGCTGATCTGGCTGTGATAGCGACCCAGGAAGGCAACTTGGGGCATGCTCGCGCGCTTGCCGCTCAGCACCGAGCCGGAGATCAGGCGGTAGTCGCTGTCTCGCAGCGGCTGACCGTCTGGGCCCGGCTTCAGCGCGTCGCGCGGAAGCAGCTCATCCATGTTGGCGCCAGAGCGTGTGCGTACCAGGCGGCCCTTCCTCAGCGGCGGCCCTGCGATCGAGATGACGCGCGAGACATCCAGACGGCCGGTCTTGAACAGGCTCCCGATCGCGATCACGTCCTGGTAGCCGATGCTCCAGCAGGTGCGCTTACGGCTAACAGGCGCGACGTAGTGCATGTGCACCCCAGTCGTGCCCGCGGGATGAGGCCCGCGAAACTGCTGAACCTCTACCTGCGCCGTGAGCCCGTTGGGCACTGCCGATCCAGCTGACACACACAAATGTGTCTTCCCGGAGCAGAGCTTGGTGATGACTGACAGGCCAGCGTCGAAGTCGGCTTTGCGCGCCTCGATGATCGGCTCGGGCTTGGGCGCGAGCGGGTTGGTATCCATCGCGTTGACGAACAAAGCGTCAGGTGTTGTGTCCGGTGGCGGCACCTTGCTGAACGGGCGCTTCCGCAGCGCCGTCCACAAGCCGGATTCGGTCAGCAGTGCGATGACGGCCGCGCGATCCAAGCTGTTCGGAGCGCCCGCGCTGTATGACTCAAAGGCCTGGATCTCAGCATCGCTCGGGTTACCTGCGCGCTCGCCCTCGCTCAGGTGGATCACCACCGACTGCAATGTGCGCTTCGAACCTCGGTTGACGCCGACCACCTTACCTGCGCCTGGCGCGGTATGCAGCACACCCGGTGCCTTGCGATCCTCGAACAATGGCTGCCCGCGCTTTACAGTGTCGCCTTCCCTGACAAGCATCTTGGGTTTCATGCCGGGGAAGTCGTCAGCCACGATCGCAACCTGCGTCACCTTAGGTTCTGTCGGCTCGATTTCCTGGCTGGGTTCACCTGCAATGGGTAAGTCGAGGCCTTTGCTTATTACATGCAGTGTCATGGTTGCCATCGTGATGGGCCACTAACGTGGCGCACGCGTGAAGGAGCCCACCGAGCATTATCACATCGAGTGCCCGCATCAAACGTAGTCGATCGCGCTGATCGGCTAGCTCGTGGCAACGACGCTAGATGACGCCCCTGTTGTGCGACGCGAGCCGTTTCGACTGCAAGCTCA
>Ga0209082_1000072_pt1 | contig 62986 bp, 57 predicted proteins | sample ColdCreekSource_FD_184127 | JGI IMG/M metagenome (GOLD analysis project Ga0209082, IMG submission 184127) | Groundwater microbial communities from Cold Creek, Nevada to study Microbial Dark Matter (Phase II) - Cold Creek Source (SPAdes) (version 3) | ecosystem: Environmental > Aquatic > Deep... | reverse complement strand
GGGGGGGGGGGGGTTGGGGGATAGCCCTGTCTAGTTAAGATTTGATTCATAGGTTCCTACTGCATTATAGGGAGCAAGAGCTTGTTGTGATTGTGGGCTATATCCGTAGCGATAACCGCTGCCAGAAGAATCAACTCCATTTAGGATCAAGCCCTTGATTTGCGCTTTATGTAATTTAAGTTGATCTAAACTATTCATCACCGAATGGCGATCGCTTTTTCCGGGTCTGACAACAAACAGTACGTTGTCAATTATCGGAGTCATTAGCATCGATTCACTAGTCAAATTAATAGGGGGAGTATCCACCAGAACATAATCGTAATTACCTTGTGCCTGTACTTGATTAAGATGTTGTTCAAAATGCCCTCTGGCAAAAAACTGAGCCGTTTCCAGTTTGGATACTGCTGGAGCTGGCATGATATCTAGTCCATAACTGAAATTGACGGTGGGTCTAATTTCTGCGCTGCCAGTTTCTCGTTTTTCTGGCTCAACACCCAAATGCTTGCTGAGACCAGATCTTTGAAGATCTCCATCAACAAGTAAGACACTGAAACCCAATTTTTTAAGAGCGATCGCAAGTCCTAAAGTGATGGTGGTTTTACCTTCACCAGCCATCGCACTGGTAATCATTACGCGACGATTCTCTAAAATCAAAGAGCGAAAAGTTGTTGCCAGACGCTCAAACTCTCTTTCTGTCAAATCGTCACTTTGCCAGTCACATAATACTTCCTCGTCTCCATACAAGGGAAAGTTCTGAGATGAAGGTAAATAAGACAACGGGGCAGGGTTCAAAAGGGGGCGAGTCAAATTCGCCTCGCGACTCTTTGCCTGCTTTGATTGTTGGTCAGAACTGCTATTCCAGTTTAAATAAGGCTGTTTCAGACGAGCAACACTAAACAAGACTGAAAATTCTAACAGCATCAAATCTTTAGGACTTAGCAGAGGCGAAGAGGCTTCAAGGAACGATACCAGACTAACGCTACCAAATATCGAAGCTAGCACACCGCCCAACAAAATCAGTTTCTTACTGGGTTCTTCTGGTTCTGGATCGAGAATCGGACCATCAATTAATTGCACATTAGGATAGCTGTTAAAGTTATCAATCTTTGCTCGATTGGTTTGGGCAACAATTCCTTTATAGACACCTTCGGCAATGTCGTGTTTTCTTTCTAGTTCTATTAGCTTAGTTTGATTGGCGGAAATACCATCAAGTTCATTAGTCAGTTTGTCAATCTGGTTTTGAATTTGAACTGTTTGTTGCTGAAGTCCTTGACTGGCTGTTTGAGAAGCGAGCGACTCGGCAATCATATCCAGGCGTTTGGTTGAGCCGTCGTTACCCAAGGTCAAATCAATCTCCTGACGACTAATACCAGGAAGTATCTTGTCAATTCTTTGTTCTAGTTCCTGGGTCTGTTGTTCCCGCTTGAATAAGAGATTTTGTACTTGAGGACTAGAGTCTTTATACCTACTGCGAGCATCAGATAACTCAATTTCCGTTTGGGCTAACTTTTGTCTTATTTCTTGATATTCTTGATTTTCTGCTAAATTTAGCGATTGGATTGCTTTTTCGGGGGTAGTTTTAAAATAATTGGCGGCAATTTCCGCTCGGGTTTGATCAGCCTCCGCCTCAGATTGAATAAGAGTCAGCTGGGTCTTGAGTTCATTAATCGAACTGACTAGCTGTTGAGTTTGAGCGTCACTATCGACAATACCTGTAAGACGACGAAATTGAGCCAATTCTTGCTGAGCTTCGAGCAAGTTATCTTGGGCCTGTTTAAGATCTCCTTGAGCAAATTCTTGTCGAAAATCAGCATCCGAATAGCGTAATTCATTAAGACGCTGTTGAAAAACTTCTGCTAAATTAGTAGCTCTTGCTAAAGCCAACTCCGAACTAGAACCTTGAGCTTCAAGAGAAATAATTGTTGATTGAGGTAGTATCTCGACAGTAAATAGATTTTTGAAGCTTTTCAGAGCGGGAAAATCTTCTTTTTCGGGATCATTTGCCCAAATTTTATTGATTACGGCATCGCTGGTAATAATTGTAGACTGAATTTCTAGAGGGTTTACTTCCTGAGAAAAACCAGTACTACTATCTTTGATACTCCCTAAAGTACCCAAATCAGCACTTAAATTACCTCCAGAATTAGGCACGTTAAATTGTGCCTTCGCCTTCCAGACTGGAGGAGAAAAATAATCGGCTAATACTGTTGCTGATAACACTGTTGCAATAAGAAGCATCAGGTTCAGCACGAGTAAAGGGTTACGATGTCTGCGAATAACATTAAAATTATGATTCATCGTTGATCAAGTAATTACTTTATTTGATACTTTCTTTGATTTATCTAGTTATTTAGTTGCGACCGAAGTAAGCTGTTGTCCTACACGAGTTAATTGACCACGAAAATAACCTCGCAATCCAAGACGCAAGATCGATTTTCCCTCCGAAGGTATCAGAACGCAAAGACCACGTCTTAATAGTCTTTCTAAAATATCTTTAGGGCTACGTTTGATCGCTTTACTCTCTCGCCATGATAGCCAAATTACTTGCATCATCTCGATTAAAGAAAAAGTACCTTGTTGGACTGCTTTTAGGCTGCGATAGTCAGCGTCTCGCTGTAGGTCAAAGCGATCGCGTAATCCCAATTTGGCGACGGTTTGGTTAATATATTTAGCATTTAATTCGCGTTGTTCTAGTAAAAATTGAATGTTATCAGTACGAGCTTGTAAGTTGTTACCATGCATGCGATAAAACATTAGTGGTTCATTAATACAGCCGACTTCCCCATAAAATGGTACTGCCGCTGTCAAATATGTATCTGCGGCTTCGTTTCTCATCGTGGGAATCGGCAAAACTTGTTCTAAAACCTTACGACGATAAGCTAAAGCCGAAGTTATACCCATAGAATATCTACCCCACCGCAAGAGTAACTGGCTGACATCTCCTTGATTATGAGTTTTAGAACCTGAGCCTACAGGACTGCCATCGCGGTCAACCGAAATCCTTCCATGAGATATTTGCACCCATTGAGGATGGGTGCAAAAACCGTTGACGATTTTGCTCAATTTATCAGGATGGTAATAGTCATCTGCATCGAGAAAACAAACAATCTCGCCTTGTGCTTTAGCCAGGGCGACGTTAAAAGCCTCTCCCTGCCCACTATTGGGCTGAAAGATGGCAATTAACTGTTCTTGATAAGATTCAATAACTTCTCGTGAATTATCAGTTGAACCATCATCAACGACAATCAATTCAAAGTGGCGATAGGTTTGCTGTAAAACACTGTTTATCGCTTCAGCTAGAAAATAACCATAGTTATAATTACCGATAATTACGCTAACTAATGGGGTTTGCTGGCTCAAGCTAGTCTCGGCCAGTCGAAGTGATTTTGTCATCGTTAAACACTCAAGTACTAAGTAATGTTAGATGATTAAATGAATTAATTCTTATTTAAAATTAGGTACTATTATTCTGTTTCCTAAGATTATTAAAGTTCACTCACTGGTGTCTTCTCGAATAATCTTCAACAGAAAATCTGCTGCTAAATCTAAAACTATTAAATTAATATCGAACTTGGAATCTGTGATTTACAGATTGCTTGAATTTTCTTTATATTAGTATTTGCTATTACCTTAATTACTTCTCGATAATCATGCTATTTAATTGTTCAACTATACTATCATCTTATATGCTCAAACAATACAGTATTTTTAAAATTAAAGCTGTATGTTTTGATACTTTTTTAAATTGTTAAAACAGTGTTATATCTGGGTGAATTTTTATGAATTTTTGCTATTAGGCAATTCAATAATCATCAGACTTTATGCGAGGTTTGCGACTCATAGAATAGCTAAATTCACTAACAGAAGGATTAGGAAAATCTGGATTAATTGTACCAGTTGATTTTTTCCAATCTTCTGCATTAGCTAAAGACACTTCCATTGGACGATCAATTTTACGAGAAATTTTCAGCCACATTGTTCCATGTTGTTCGCAAAGAAAATCTTCAATCCAGCAGCTTTGATCGAGATATGTATTATTTTGAGCTATTAAGAAACTTGCCTTTTTACGAGAAATATTCAGGTTTTTTTGTACTTCTGATATTTCCTGATAATAAAGATAGTGTTTTGGGCTTCCCATACGCCATAACTTTGTATGACAATAAGGACAATTGAATTTTTGCTTCGTGTGTTTTCTACTGCGTTTACCTGGCATGGTTTGAAATCCTCTAAAAGTATAAATTTTTATCAAAACTGAATTGTTTAAAAAAGTAATAGGTGTTTGATTAAACAATTACTATATGCTTTAGTTCGGATATATTTAATGGACTTTTACATTACTCAATCAAACAGCTTTTAATCAAAATAAAAAATATGTTTTAGTATGATTACTGCTTTAATATTTTGGAAAGGTTTATGTAACTATTTTTCATATTATCGAAATTTTATGAAATAAAAAGCGATATTTAAAATACTTAATATTATATTTTTTTCTAGTCAATATTATGGTTTGAAACACAGAAAGGGCGAGTGCAGAAACTGGATTGAAAAGCATTGCATCATCATCTCAGAGAACATCCAAATGCTTTATTAAGAGAACCAGCTTCACATTTACAAGTACACGTTAAATGCAGAAGTGCTGAATGTTTTGTATTACTTATCAATCAACTCTAAAAATGGCCTGAAAAGAGTGAAATCAAACTAGGTTGCGTCTGGTGACACGAACCCTAGTTTTTCGCCTACATCGAGCGATCGCACAGACCTCGAACTAAAGAACTTGCTTACACGCTCGTTACCGCCTTATTCTCCAGATTTTCATCTTATTGAACAAGATTTGCGGTCATTGAAAAGAGACGACCTTATGGTTCTCCTGGCACGACGCTAGACAAAATCATCCAAACCTATGAAAATTATTTGGAATGACTATAATTTAGCTTGCCTAAAAATGTCTTCAGCAAACTGAGGATTATTTTGCATTTTCTCAAATAAAATCGTCAAATCCTTGGGGCTGCCTTCTACTACAATACAAATATCAGCATAAACGACCTCAAAGTCTTGAATTTCGTCTTCAATGTGTTTTAGTTTTTCCTGTTTAATTTGGACAATTCTGACACTTTTATCAGGTTGTTTAGCAAGATCTGTTTGGGTGACATCAATTACTGGTGATGTAAGTTGAGTATCTAATTGCGTTATCTTCGTCGAATTTAATTGGTTTGAAGAGTAAGGATTTGTCTCAGCTGATTCTTTGTGATGTTTGATAATTAGTTTAGCTAGAGAATAAGTAATATTTTCTCCCCTATTAGCAAGTTGTAAGGCATGTTGTCTAGCATTTTCAGGAGTTGAAGGAGCGGCTAAAATATAGAGTGCAGAAGCGGCAAAATTAAAATGCGTAAAATTTATGTTTTTAAATTGTTCGCTTACCTGCATAAACTTTGTTGCCGAAGATATACTCCAATTGAATTCTGTCTTCAGCCAATTTCTAAACTCTCCGTGTTTAAGTTGCTGTTTGACTTCGGTTAGCTTTTGTCCCACATTTAGAATGTCTTTTGCCGCTTGGCGAATTAAACTTTTAATCTCAGAGGCTTTTTGTTTGACGATAATCTGAGTCTCTCGATCGAGAATTTCATAGTCAAAGCTATGCTCCTCAGTGGGATTAAATATTGGCTTAGAAGATGACTGGAAGTTTGTATCTTCTACTAAATTTTGTAAATTCAAAATGGATACCTCTCAAATAATCAAATGACAATACCTTTTCTACTAAACACGCTTTTATTTAAGCTTTATTTAAGCTTGTTTGGTCATCAACGACTAAACTGAATAGAATGTTTAGATTACGAAAATCATGTTGCCAGAATACAATATCTAAAACTTACAATTGAGCGAACGTAGTAATTAAAACTTTTCAGATATTTTCTTACTAAATTCTTAGATTAGGATAGAACCAAATGAAATTATTAATTTGTATTAAGAAAAGCTCAAGTAACTGGGAATCATCCCCTAGTTATTGCGAAGATTCTATAATAAAAGAAACTGTAGTCGCAATCATCAACTAGAATATTATATGGATGCACTTACAAATAAATGCATTTAAATTTGACTTTAAAGTCAAATTTATTTAGTGTTGGTTTCTCAGCGAAAATTAATCTTAGAAACAGGGCAAAAAAGACAGGGTAAAAAAGCTTATTCGCCAGAGACCACGGCGATTCGCTGTTCTTTACAAAAGACCTTTAAGTTTGTCATACACAAGAAACTTATCTTTTTGGTATTACAGTTGCAGCTGACAGCACTAATCTAAATTTCCAAATTTGCAATAATAATCACAAGTTCTGCTTCCTAAATGCCCGCTTAGGGATTTGCGAAGCGAAAAGAAATGTATAATAGCCTAAGCGTAAATTTAAAAAGCGTTTTTGATGTGTCATAATAAGGTACGTCTTCGGATAAGAATGGTTTATTCGCGGTTAATTAATTGTCTTGGCTGATTGTTAGGGACACTCAGCCAAGGTATTACCAGATTTAAAACTCCTACTTACTTAGTTTAACTAGGTGGTTTAGAGCATTTTATATTAAGATATATGCTGTAGTAAGTTATATCTCATCGTGTTTATAACATAACATAACCTATATTATATATGCTGGAGTCACATCTTTCGCAATAAAGTAATTAATTGTTGAAACTCAAATATAGTAATAGTTTTAAAGATTTTCTTTTCAATTGCGCGATCTCATTTAATCTAAAAAAGCCCAAAAACTTAAGAATAAAGAGAAAAAATTGGTATTACTTGTTTTCAGCTTATTTTCTTGCGTCAAACTCAGGTTTTTCGGACAAGTCTAATAAAGCTATCTTCTAAAGAAAAAGGAATCACTCGTTCCAAGTGGATATCTATGTGATTTTCTAGTAAACTTTGTTTGACTTGAGATAACTCTCGTTCGGGATTATCTAAGGTTAAATGAAGGCGATCGCCAAAAATGGAAACGCGCCAAGATTCCAATTGAGTTTTTAGTAAGTTAGAACCTGCTTGTGTATTAGATACCACCATTTCGATTAATTGTCCTGATTGTTGGGCTTTAATTTGACTGGGCGAACCTTGGGCAACAATTTCGCCTGCTACCATAAAACCCATGCGATTACAGTTTTCGGCTTCTTCTAGATAGTGAGTAGTAATCAAGATTGCGGTTCCGCGATCAGCAAAATCCCGAATTAATCGCCAAAATTGCCTTCTTGCTAAAGGATCGACTCCTGATGTCGGTTCGTCTAAGAATAAAATCTCTGGTTCGTGCATTACCGATGCACCAAATGCAACGCGTTGCTTCCAACCACCAGGGAGACTCCCCGTAACGGTGTTTTCTTTGCCAACTAAACCACAAATAGCTAATACCCAGTCGATTTTTTCCCGTCGCAATTTACGAGGAACGCCATACACACCAGAGTAAAACTCTAAATTTTGTTTAATCGTCAAGTCATCATATAAAGTAAATTTCTGACTCATATAACCCAGACGAGATCGCACTTGAGAACTATGCAGATTTTCGGCTTGACCTGCTAAAATCATCTTTCCTGCACTGGCTGGGAGCAAACCACAGAGCATTTTCATTGTATTCGATCCTTCCCCCCACTTTAGCCCCTATATCAGTTTCATAACCTTCAATCCTGCCACTAAGTTCTAGATCGTTATCTTCAGGTTGACCTAAGAAATAATAACGCACACCTATGCCTACCCCTAGCAATAATAAAGCTAGAAAAATTAGAAGGCGCAGTTTTCCCCAGCGTCGTTGTGGTTTTTGAGCTGGAACTGTCTTTTCTTCCTGAAATTGAGAAGTTGTTTGAGACATAGCCTTTAAATTACTAACGCTATTGAATTTATTAGTAGTTATGTTGCACTGTACGGTATAGTTTTATTGATAGCTTTATACTATACGGTATAGTTGAAAAAATCAGAACCATTTAAAAAACTTTATCGAAAAAATGTCCAAAGCCAAGCTCAAATCTAGCCTTCTAGAAATCAATCCCAAGCGCGAACAAATTTTACAGGGAGCAATGGAAGTTTTTCTCCAACAGGGTTACGCAGGGACGAGTATGGATCGAGTGGCAGAGGTAGCAAAAGTTTCTAAAAATACCATTTACAATCATTTTCGGGATAAAGAAGGTTTATTTACAGCCCTAATCGAACAGATTACGACTAACCGTTTTCAAATCGTGTTTGGTTCAGTTCCTTTACAAGGAGAACCTGGGATAGTTTTGCGTCAAATTGCCGAGAAACTATTATCGACAATTTTGCCCGATCGCGAATATATATCTTTTCTCCGTCTTTTGATTGCTGAATCAGAACGGTTTCCCCAACTGGCTCAATTATTTGTCAGCAATTTACCCAAAAAAGTTTTATCAATTCTCAGTGAATATTTTCGCTCTCATCCCGAACTGAATTTACCCAATCCCGAAGCAACGGCGCGAATTTTCATGGGTTCGCTGATGGGATATGTAATTACTCAAGAGATTTTACAGGGTAAAGAAATTATTCCCTTATCTCAAGAAGATTTGATTGAGAATTTAATTGTTTTAATTGCTAAAAGAAATCATGAACAGGATTTTAGCTCAATGTCTTAAAGAATTAAATCAATTTAGACGCGATCGCTTGACGGTAGCTTTGGCTTTAATTTTGCCTTTAGGAATGTTGCTTATCTATGGCTATGCGATTCGTTTGGAGACGAAAAATATTCCTTTAAGCATCCAAGACTTTGATAATAGTCTTTTCAGTCGTAGCTACGTAGAACGACTGTATGCTACCAATCAATTTATTCCTGCACCAACAGTAAATTCCTCGCCTACCGCAGCGATTGATCGCGGAGTTGCTAAAGCAGTTGTAGTGATTCCCCAAAATTTTTCTCGTCAGATTAAATCGAACAAATCTGTCGATGTGCAGGTATTAGTAGATGGAACAGATGTCAATAACGCGAGAGTGATTCAGAGCAGCATTCGCGCCACAACTAACTTTTTTTTGCAGAGTTATGACCTTATACCAAGCAAGCAAAAAATAACTACCAGAACCCGTCTGTGGTTTAATCCAGGGAGAAAAGAATCTTTATATATCGTGCCAGGGATTTATGGAGTGATTTTTTGGGTATTTCCTTCAATGCTAACTGCGATCGCGATGGTACGAGAGAAAGAGCAAGGTACAATTATTGGAGTTTATGCTTCCGATCTCAGTGCGAGGGAATGGTTATTAGGTAAAGGCTTGGCATATTTATTAATAGCATTAGCAGAAGCGCTAGTAGTTATGAGTGTTAGCGTTGTTTTATTGGGACTGCGCTTACAAACCGGAGCAATTCCTCTAATTATTGCAACTTTAACCTTTTTAGCTGCTAGTGTTTCCTTTGGCTTATTAGTAGGAACTCGTGCCAGCAATCAAACTGCTGCGGTGCAAGGAACTGCGATCGCAGGTTTTTTAACCGCCTTTTTACTCTCTGGTTTTATCTATCGTCTAGAAAATATTCCCTTTCCCCTTTCTTTAATTTCTAATCTTATTCCTGCCCGTTACTATATCTTAATTACTCGCGACGCTTTTGTACGGGGGACTGGTTGGGCAGGAGTTTGGTACGTGCCATTAATTATTGGCTTAATTGGAACTGTAATGTTTATGGTAGCGGTTCGCAATTTGAAAAGAATGCAACTTTCTGATTAGGTAGTCTTATTTTACTTAAGTCGTTAGATATTATATTTATAATGAAAATTTTTTCTCGCTTTTTAGAAAGCCGTTTTTGGGCATTAATGCTTAAAGAGATTCAACAAATTTTTACCAGTAAAGAGTTAATTTTCTTGTTAATTTTTCCGCCTACCATCCAGTTATTAATTTTTGGTTCAGCACTTAGTCCTGATGTTGATCGCCTGAGTTTAGGATTGTTAGATTATGCTAACAGTCGAGAAAGTCGGGAATTAGTCGCCGCTTTTGCGGAAAATCGCATTTTTCAAGTCAAATCTGCGCCAGATAGTCAAAATATCTTGAATCAACAAGTTCGTACTGGAGAGATTGATGTTGGTTTGGTAATTCCACCAGAATTTAATCGCGATTTATCGTCAGAGAAAACGGCTGAAGTTCAAGTAATCATCGATGGTGTCGATGCGAATACAGCTGGTATCGCACAGGGATATATTAATCAAATTGTCGATCAATATAGCCAAAAGCTTCGTTGTCAAGACGTTAATTGTCCTCCCACACCAGTACAACCACAAGTAAGATTTCTCTATAATCCTGGTTTAATTAGTAGTTGGTTTTTTGTTCCTGGAGTGATTGGAATCGTTTTAACCTTAACAGGCTCGTTAGTGTCTTCCATAACTTTAATCCGTGAAAAAGATGTGGGTACTCTCGAACAATTATTAATGACTCCCGCAGCAGAGTGGGAAATTTTGCTGGCGAAAATCGTGCCTTTATTTATCTTATTAATGGGAGATGTACTTTTAGCTTCTGGATTATCGCGTCTGGTTTTTAATCTGCCGTTTCGCGGTAATTTCGGCTTATTTTTATTATTATCAGGACTTTATATCTTTGTTTGTATTGGTCTTGGTATTTTACTTGCTACCTTATCTCGTACGCAACAACAGGTAATTTTAACGTCCTTTTTTTTTAATGTTCCAATGATCCAACTTTCAGGCGCGATCGCACCCATTGAAAGTATGCCTTCAGTATTTCGCTTTTTATCTTTCTTTGATCCTCTACGTCATTACGTTGCCATTAATCGTAGTCTAATTCTCAAAGGTGTTGGTTTAGAAGGGATTTGGCATGATGCGATCGCTCTTTTTATCTTTGCAGCCTTATTGTTAACTATTAGTATCAAACGTTTTCGCTCCCAGCTTAATTAAAAGTTTGTGACAACTCAACTAAAGATTTCTCTTCAGAATTCAATTTGTGCGATTCGTTTCTGTAACATTCCTGGAAAAGCTCTATAGTATTTTTGATTCAGGGGAGAAGGATGGGGAAGAGGCAATAAAGTTATAGGGCGTTGGTCGGTCATGCCTTGATCATCAGTTGCAGTAAGGTTTACAGTTAATTTGTTTTCAAAGCGATCGCTTTTTGATAACTGATAATTAGTAACTGATGTTACGCACATAAGGACTGAAACCCTTTTCCCTATACTCAATCGAGGTTTATTGGACTTATGCAAGAAGTCTATTTTGTCACCTGTCTATCTTGGGCGTATTGCTCGAAAATAGATGGTGCATCCTCAATCAAAGGCGATCGCAATTTGAGACGAGATGTTTCTATCGTCTTAGCTGACTCGATCACTTGCTTTTATTATCAACGGGAACAATTTTATTACCTTCCCAACGAACCATAATGTAATCATCCTCAGTCAAAGCATCATGGCTCTCGGCTGTAAACGGTTTGTCATAAGTCTTAATCAACCCTTTGTATTGAGGTAAATTTAGAAGAGCTGATTGCAGTTTTGCGCCTTCGGTTGTACCTGCTACATCGATCGCTTTAGCCGTCAGCATTAGAGCGTCGTAAGCGTTGGCAGTACCTACGGGAGCGAGAATTTCACTAGGATCTTTAAGCTGGAATTTTGCGTTTAATTCCTTGAGAACTTTTTGACCCACCTCTCCTTGTGGATTAAAGAAACTGTAAGTTTGGACAAATTCTACTTTATTTGCCATCTCTCCCGCTAATTCGGAGAAACGCCCTCCAGAAATACCCCAGTGAGAAATAATTGTAATATCCCAATTGATGCGAGTGAGAGATCGCATTACTTGAGCCGCAGGCGCAGCATTGGCAACTAACATTAAAGCTTCGGTTCCGGAACTTTTTAGTCGTGTAAGCTGGGCGGTGACATCAGTATCTTCCTCGTTGAATTTTTCTATACCAGCAATTTTGATATTGTATTTAGGTGCCCATTCTTCAAATCCTTGTTGATTGGATTCTCCCCAAGGATTATTAATCAGCATTAAGCCAACTTTGTTGACATTATGTTTTTCTTTGGCGTATCGCAGCAAAAACTTATCAACCAAATTGTCATTAGCCGAAACGCGAAAGGCATAATTAGGTTCAAAATCATTACGAGTAATCGTCGTAGCTGCTGCCCAAACTCCCATATAGGGGACTTTAAGTTCCTGAAGGACAGGTAGCATCGCCAAAGATACTGACGAATCAATTCCGCCAAAAACTACTGCGACTTTTTCCTGTTCGATTAATTCTCTAGCGGCGGCGACTCCTTTTGCAGGAGTAGATTCGTCATCGCGGCTAATTAACTCTAAGGGTCTTCCTCCCAGTACTCCCCCTGCCTGATTTACTTCCTCGATAGCAATAGTTAAACCACGAGAAATAGCTTCTCCTGATAGGGCAGATTCTCCTGTCAGAGCCGCTACTAAGCCTAGTTTAACAGGTTCGACACTATTTTTTTGACCATTGGTATCTGGTGCGGAATTGGTTTTTGAATCCCCTGTGTTTGGAATATTTGAAGCCTTTTCGTCAGACGAACAACTTACCAACTGAGAAATCCCTATTCCCGTAAAAAAATAGGTAACTCCTTTCAATAAGTCGCGTCTGTACAGATTTCTTGATTTTGTACTCATCTTTTGCTCATTCCTAATATTACGTTTCAACAGCGAGCTTTTCTGTAGTATTTGCAGCACAGATAGTATATCGTGTCGGCAAAATGATTAAATAGTCAAAATATCGAGAAGTTTGTAACTAACATGAATCTAAAAATCACCAAGGCTACTTTACCAGGTAGAATGGGTTATTGGGACATTGCGATCGCTAATGGCTACATAACTGAAATTACTTCTGCCATTCCCACCTCGAAAGAAACCGAAGTTTTTAATGAAGTTTACAATGAAGTTTTAGATGCTGAAGGACAATTGCTGATTCCTGGATTAGTAGATGCTCATATCCATCTAGATAAAGCTTTATTGCTCGAACGCTATCCTGCCGTAGAAGGAACTTTCACAGAAGCACTCCAGAAGACTCTCCAAGCCAAGCAAGAGTATACCGTAACCGATATTCAGACTAGGGCGAGAAAAATAATCGAAAAAGCGATCTCTTTTGGTACAACCGCGATGCGAACCCATGTAGAAGTAGATCCGATCATACAGTTGGCGGCAATGGAAGCTTTATTACCACTGAGAGAAGAATACGCTTGGGGCATTACTTTACAACTAGCGGTTTTTGCGCAAGAGGGAATTACCAACCAACCTGGTACAGAAAGTTTACTTAGACAAGCTCTAGAGATGGGGGGAGATGTTATTGGCTCTGCCCCCTACATTGATTCCGACCCAGAAACTAATATCCGTATTATCTTCCAAATAGCCCAGGAATTTAACTGCGATGTCGATTTTCACCTCGATTTTTTGGATGACAATCTACCTTTGTTACTACCTTTGGTAATTGAAGAAACACTCAGACATAACTGGCAAGGAAGAGTTTGTCTGGGACATATGACCAAATTAGCGGGGCTGACTCCATCGGAATTAGCTGCCCTTATACCCGCACTCAAAGAGGCTGGCATCGCCATTCTGGCTTTACCCGCTACCGACCTTTATATGATGGCACGACAAGATGCTTATAACAGGCGAAGAGGTGTAGCACCTATTGATCAGTTAGCCAAATTGGGAATTGAAGTGGGATTGGCGACTAACAATGTTCAAAATCTTTTTACTCCTTTCGGCGATGGCGATGTCCTGAAAATTTGTACTTTGCTAGCTCAAGTCTTACAAATGGGGACAACTGCTAGCCACCAACTCTGTTTAGAAATGGCAACTAACAGAGCCGCAAAAGCAATAGGTATCGACAATTATGGAGTTGAGGTAGGAAAAATCGCCGATTTAGTTTTACTTGAGGCTAGTTCCGTTTCCGCAGCAATTGGAGCTGCGCCTTTAAATCGAACCACAATCAAACGAGGAGAAATAATTGCTCGAAGCCATTGCTCAGTAAACTTTAAGCAAACCACTATATTTTAATCGTATCTTTGATTGCCTAATTCTAGTGTAAATGTCCAGGTCAAAGTTAAATTGTGAAAGGTATGTTGAATCAACCACGAACTTCATTGTTCAATCGTTCTATTTGGCTTTTAGCTATTCTGATTGCAGCAGGATATGCAGGAAACTATTTCAAGTTGCCTTTTGGTTTTGGAGTCGATTTCTTATTCGGCAGTATTGCTGTGTTAATAATTGTCAGTCTATACGGTATTTGGTGGGGAACTATTGCTGTTCTCATCGCTGGTTCTTACACCATAACACTCTGGCAACATCCATATGCCTTAATTATCTTTACCTGTGAGGCTTTATTTGTTGCTTGGAGACTAGGTCGAGGAAACCAGAATTTGTTGCTTATAGACATGATTTATTGGCTGTTGATTGGTATGCCCTTGGTTTGGCTATTTTACGGCAAGATTCTTGATGTTGGGACAATTACCACCTCGATTATTTTGTTTAAACAGCCAGTTAATGGGATTTTCAACGCCTTAGTTGCAAGTTCAATACTGACTTATAAGCCACTTTATCGCTGGGCAAAGTTTTCCCGACTAACACCAAGCATTTCTTTTGAACAAACTTTATTGAATCTTTTAGTAGCTTTTGTTTTTCTTCCCACTTTGATGCTGATGGTGGTGAACAACAAAGTTGCGATGAAGCATGAACAAACCGTATTAATCCAAACTTTACGAACTTCAGCTCAAAACGTAGCAAGCGATATAATTCAATGGCATCAGTCTGGCTTAAAAGCTCTGCGCCAGTTAGCAGATGTTAGTAGCCAAACTGAAATCGAGAATTTTGAGCAAATGCAACAAAGTCTCAAATTAGCAACCAACACCTTACCTATTTTTCAGCAAATATATGTTGTCAATGCTGATCTAGAAATAGTTGCCGCAGCTTCTCGTAGCAATCAAGCTGACAGCGAACGCCCAAATTTTTCTCAGTTAGCTATTCCTAGAAAACCCCAAATTTTTGTACTACCAACTCAAACCAAATTAAATTCTGCCCGCCCTCAGTTAAAGTCCTCAAAAATTCTGCAAACTTTACCGATTATTCGCAATGGTCGCTGGTCGGGGAATATAGTAGCAGAGTTAAACATGGATTTTATCAAGCAACTCTTGCGCACTAAAAGCTATACTTTGCCATTAAAAAGTATACTGCTAGACGAAAACCAACTGGTAATTGCCAGCACTTATAGCGAAAGTAACCTTCAAAAGATTTTAAATCGTCGTTCAAACGGAGAAATTACTTACGTACAATCCCGTTATTTACAACCTGGTGTTTACCACTGGCTACCAATTATGGAAGGAAAACCACTGATAGCCCGTTGGCAAGAATCTTTTTACGGACAAGATTTGCCAATTGACCAAGAGATTCCTTTGACCTTAATTATGGAAGCTCCAGCAGCGCCTCACATCAACTATTTACAGCTACTCTACATCAGAAGCCTGTCTATTCTATTGCTGATTGCCATCAGTGCTATTTTAATTGCCAAATTTTTAAGTCGCCTTTTAGTCAAACCAATTCTAAGCTTGGCAAAATTTACGACTAATCTTCCTGATCAACTCTTACAACATAAAACGCTCAAATGGCCCAGAAGTTCTGTAAGCGAAATGAATTCTCTAGCTACTAACTTTGAGGTTATGTCTAAGACAATAGAAGAAAATATTCAGCAGATTCAACAAACTAATCAAAAATTAAAACAGGCGAAAGAGTCAGCCGAGATAGCTAATCAAGCTAAAGATAAATTCTTGGCTAATATTAGCCATGAGTTAAAAACACCTCTTAACAACATTATCGGCTACAACAGACTTCTGCAAAAATATCTAGCTGACTCTAATTCCGTTGCTGCCAACAATGCAGAATCTAATCCAATTGAATGGCTCGAAATTATTCAGCAAAGCAGTACGTATTTGTTGACTCTGATCGATGATATCCTCGATCTTGCAAAAGCCGAAGCTCATAAAATGGAGTTGTATCCTTCTTTAGTTAATCTTCCAGTTTTTATGGGAGATATATTCGAGATTATTGCTAAAAAAGCAGCAGAAAAAAATATTTTGTTCAAGTATGAAGCTTTAGGTAGTTTACCTACAAATATTTATGCCGATGACCAAAGGCTGCGGCAAGTACTGCTCAATTTGTTGAATAACTCAGTAAAATTTACTGACCGAGGACAAATAACTCTGAGAATTAGTGCGATCAATCAAGTTCAAACTAGCAATAGTAATCTTCCTCTTCAAGTAAATTTGCGCTTCGCTATTATCGATACAGGAATTGGAGTCTCTCCCCAAGATGTGAGCAAAATTTTTCAACCTTTTGAACAAATAAATAAGTTAGATGTCAATGAGTCTAGTACAGGTTTAGGGTTAGCAATTTGCCAACAACTAGTGGAATTAATGGGAGGAGAACTAAAGGTTCAAAGTGAACTTGATCGAGGTTCAATTTTTTGGTTTGATGTTACTTTTCCTGAAATCAAAATTACTTCAAGAATCGAAGCAACATCAGTTAGTGAAATTGTTGGATATAAAGGGCAACGACGTACACTTTTGCTAGTAGATGATGATCGAGTCAGCCGTTTGATACTCCTCGATATACTTAAACCTTTGGGTTTTAAAGTCATTACCGCAGAAAATGGACAGCAAGGATTGCGTCTTGCTAGTCAAAATAGACCTGATTTGATTTTGACTGATTTGTTTATGCCAATTAAAACAGGCTTCACTTTAGTTCCAGAAATTCGGAAAATAAAAGATCTTAGACAAGTACCAATTATTGCTATCTCAGCTACCAATTTTGAACAAGTAGAAAAGCAAAGTCGAACTATCGGCTGTGATGCTTATTTGACGAAACCGATTGATCATAAAAAGTTGTTAGATTTGTTAGGAAAGCACCAAAACTTGGAGTGGATATATAAAGGTTCTCAAACATAGATAATAATTAATCAGCTCTTATGAGTTTATTGTCTTGTAAATGCTCTATATGTTTTCAACATTTTGCGATTTGGTATTAGTTACTTCAAGCCAGTTAAGTATTTCCGTAGAAAGCTCCATTCGCTTTCTAGTTATAGGATTAATACAAACATGGCTAGTAGTGGCTGTGACTAAAATTTTCTCTAAGTTAGAAGCTGAAAAAATCTTGTATGCGATCGTAAATTCGCTATCTTTTATTTGCTCGGCTACTAGATCTATTTGTAACTTATCACTGCAAAATATAGGATTGAAAAAATTGATTGCACCATGAACTATTGGCAAAGCAATTTTTCTCGCTATTAACATTTCTCCTAAACTAATTCCTGCTTTAGCTAAAGATTCTTCGTATGCTTCGTGACACATTTGCATACCACTAGCAAAGTAAACTACTCCTGCTGCATCTGTATCACCTAAGTAAACTGTTCGAGAACAATAAAATGCCATTTTTTCAGATAATGTTAATTATATAGTATCCCCTTATTGTTAATAATAAAATAATAATCATTTATTAATGTTTCCTAGCTTTATTTCTTCTGAAGTTAATAATCTCACTGAATCGACTTCGATCGCCCTGGCAAAACAGATTAAACTAGAATCAATTGAGACTCCCTTAAGTAAAAATGCGATGCTCCCCACAAGGGCTTTGCCCATCGCAACTGCCTATGTTAAACAAGGAAGCGGCAGGACACCAATTTTACTTATACATGGTTTTGATAGTTCTCTCTTGGAATTTCGTCGTCTCATTCCTTTACTAGCAGAACAACATGAAACCTGGGGCGTAGACTTGTTAGGTTTTGGTTTTAGCAGTCGCAATCTAGATATACCAATCAATCCTGAAAATATTAAAACTCATCTCTACTATTTTTGGCAAAGCTTGATTCAACAGCCTGTAATTTTAGTGGGCGCATCTATGGGTGGTGCCGCCGCAATGGATTTCACTCTCACTTATCCCGAAGCAGTAGAGAAATTGGTTTTAATCGATAGTGCGGGTTTAGCAAAACCACCAGCAGTCGGTAAGTTGATGTTTCCCCCTTTGGATTATTTTGCTACTGAATTTTTGCGTAACCCTAAGATACGGCAAAATATTAGTCGCGCTGCCTACTTTGATCAGAGTTTGGCTAGCCTTGATGCCCAAGCCTGTGCGGCGTTACATTTAAAGTGCCAGGATTGGAATAAAGCTTTAATTGCTTTTACTAAAAGTGGTGGCTATGGTTCTTTTGCGACAAAAATTTCCGATATTCAACAGCCGACTTTAATTTTGTGGGGAAAGCAAGATAAAATTTTGGGAACAAAGGACGCGTCTAAGTTTAATCAAGCTATTCCTAATAGTAAACTAGTTTGGATCGATAATTGTGGTCATGTTCCTCATCTAGAAAAACCACAAGTTACCGCACAGGAGATTTTACAGTATTGTTAATTGTTATATTAGTTGTGAATAGTCAATGAATAATAGCGCGATCGCTTTTTCTCAAACAGCTCAAATCAATCCTCATGATAGTTTTGCGATTACTCTTGCACCTTTATCTATAGAAGAAGTCTATTCTTTAGCCGATGATGGTGCTAATGGTGCAGTCGTGTTAATGAGTGGTACTGTTCGTAATCAAACCGATGGTAAACCTGTAGAGTCTTTAGAATATCAGGCTTATCAACCAATGGCGATCGCAATTTTCCAATCTATTGCCGCAGAAATACGCACCAAATGGCAAGATGCTAACCGAATTGTCATTCACCATCGAGTAGGACATTTAAAGATTGGAGAAATTAGTGTACTAGTGGCAGTAGGTTGTCCTCATCGTAGTGAAGCTTTTGATGCCTGTCGTTATGCGATCGACACTTTAAAGCATAATGCACCTATTTGGAAAAAAGAACACTGGCAAAATGGTTCAAGTACCTGGGTAAGTATTGGTGCTTGCGAACAAAATGATGAGGAGAATTGTTAGCAGTTTTTATAAATAAATAATTAAATAATTAATTATCTGCCGTCGCCAGACTTTCACGGCCATGAGGTTGTAAAAGATTAGTAATATCTGGACCGACGGGAATTATTCCTCCTGGATTTAGGGGAAACAAGTTGCCATAATAATCCCGTTTGATACTTTCTAAATCACAAGTAGCGGCTATTCCTGGTAATTGGTACAAATCTCGCAAATAAAGTCCTAAATTATCATAATCACGAATGCGACGGCGATTACACTTAAAAAGTCCATAATAAACAATATCAAAGCGAAATAGAGTGGTAAATAAGCGCACGTCAGCCAGAGTCAGGCGATCTCCGCATAAATAGCGATTTGTCTGTAAAACGGTATCTATTTCATCTAAGGTTGCAAATAGCTCATTGCACGCCAGTTCATAAGCTGACTGAGTTTGAGCAAAGCCACAACGATACACCCCATTATTGACAGTGTGATAGATCTTTTCATTCCACTGATCTATTTTGGCTGTTAATACTTCTGGATAGAGGTCTAAATCAGGAAACTTAGCAAACTCATTAAATTCAGAGTTCAGCATCACGATAATCTCGGCACTTTCGTTATTCACGATCGTGTTTGTCTCATTGTCCCACAAAATCGGCACTGTAGAACGTCCCGTATATCCAGATTGCGATCGCTGATATAATTCAGGTACAGTATTACAACCCAATTCTGTTGCCGATAAAACCCAAATTCCCGCATCTGGTGAAGGATAAACAATAGATACGGAAATCGCATCTTCTAATCCTTTCAAAGCCCTAGTTACCAGAGTTCGATGCGCCCAAGGACATCCTAAGCCAACATACAGGCGATAACGACTAGCTGCTGGTTGATAAGGGTTATCTGTTTCTGTCCCAATAAAATTTCTCAACTGACTCTCTGGACGAATATATTCCCCAGTCTGATTACGAGGTGCAAGTTGAGACATCATCATTTGCCAAATAGTTGTCCAGGCAAACTTAGCGAATTTAATTGTCCATTTGCCAGGCAGAGATTTGTTTTTAGACTTGGTTAACTCAGTTTTTGCTGCTGTCAAGGTTTTAACGATATAATCTGGTGTTTACTAATTAAGATACTAAACTTCTTGCAGAAATAAAAATTGGCAACTATTTTTTTAGCTCAAACAAAGTTTATAGTTATAAATAGCCGCAGTTGGATTAAAGTGCAGACTAAATCTTTATGTCAATCGAAAAATTAATTGAGCTGGAGCAATCCTACGTTTCCAAATTATTTGAGAATATTAATAATAGTTATTCAAGCAAAAATCCTTTATACACAATCAAAGAAAAAATAAAATTTATCGATTTATTTGCAGGTATTGGTGGTATGAGATCTGCCTTTTCTTCAGATAAAAGTCGATGTGTTTTCTCGTCCGAGTGGGATAAGTATGCCAGAAAAACTTATCAAGAAAACTTCGGCGAAATTCCCTATGGAGATATAAATTCAATAGAACCTGGAGACATTCCAGACCATGATATTCTTATTGCAGGATTTCCTTGCCAACCTTTTAGCACTATTGGCAAAAGAGAAGGTTTTCTACACAAAACACAAGGAACATTATTTCATTCCATAGTAAATATTTGAGAAGCTAAAAAACCTTTTTGTTTTTTATTAGAAAATGTTCCAGGATTAATGACTCATGATCGAGGAAGAACTTTTCAAATTATCTTAGAAACTTTAGATTTATTGAATTACGATCTCCGTTACGCTGTTCTTAATGCTTCTAGCTTTAATTTACCTCAAGTTAGAGAAAGAATATATATTGTGGGTTTTAAAAGAAATTATTTAAGTTCTAGAGTAGAATTTTCTTTTCCTATGGGTCAAGAAAATGAGATTTATATATCCGACTTTATAGAAACAAATGTTCAAGGATATTCTATTAGTAAACATCTTCAAAATACTTACCTTTTCAAAAAAAATGATGGAAGACCACAAATAGTAGATCGAACTTCCAAGATCAAAGTTAAAACATTGGTTTCTACTTATCATAAGATTCAGAGGTTAACAGGCACATTTGTAAAAGATGGCGAAACGGGAATTAGGCTATTAACCCAAAATGAATGTAAGGCGATCATGGGCTTTGATCAAGATTTCTCTTTTCCTGTATCTAGAACACAAATGTATAGACAACTTGGTAATTCTGTAGCTATTCCTGTTGTCAAAGCAATAGCTAATAACATTTATCAAGTCATTGAAAGCAACTGTACTTTAACTCGATAGAAAAATAAAGATGAGCAAAGAAAAAAAAATTAGTCAGAAAGAATTTATATTTCAATTTTATAAAAATAATCCTAATCAAAATATTAAACACGATACGATTATTTCTACTGTTACAGAAGAATGGACAACAATGTATGGAAAACCTCGAGCAGATCCTGATCGAGCTATTAGAAAACTTTATGAAGAAGGTAAATTAATTAAAGTAAAAAAAGGTGTTTATAGATACGATCCCGATCATGTTGCTACCCCACAATCGGATACTTTTCCAGTGGCAATCAAAAAGAAAATTTTTGAAAAAGATAAATACAAATGTGTAATTTGTGGTCAAGGTAGTGAACAAGGATTTGAAATACACGCTGACCACATTAAACCAAGATCTATGGGTGGTCAAAATACCATAGAAAATGGACAAACTCTTTGTAGCCCACATAATATGTTGAAAAAAAATTTAGGGCAAACAGAAACAGGCAAAAAAATGTTTATTAGACTTTATGAGTTAGCCAAGAAAGAAGACGACAAAAACCTTGAAAATTTTACAAAAGAAGTTTTAGAAATTTATAAAAAGCATAATATAAATGGTCATATAGATTGGCAGGAATAAATAGAGGTTAATTATTTTTAAGTAGGAGCTACAGGATAGTATTTAGGTACTATTTATTCATGTACATTTTTGCTATTATGTACAAAACAGTCAATAACTTTTGAAAATGAAAAGCTACACGCTCACACAAATCCGTAATCAACACGGTGAAGTGTTTGATAGAGCCACAGTTGAACCTGTGCTAGTTACCAAACAAAAACGACCTAGCCACGTAATTCTCTCAGCAGAAGCTTATCAACAACTAATCACACGCATAGAAGAGTTAGAAGACTTGAGCTTAGGTAAAGCAGCCGAAAACGCCCTCAGTCAATCTTCAATGGTGGGAAGTGAAAAATTTACAGCTACGTTAGAGAAACTAGCCAATGGCTAAACTTGATGGTTTAGAAGCGGTTTTAGATTTCTTAAAAGGCTTACAACCGAAAATCGCCGCTCAAATTGCCAAAAAAACATTATCTCTGAATATTGATCCTTTACCTACCGATAGTAAACAGTTGAAAGGATATCCTGGTTATTATCGAGTAGATAGTGGCGAGTATCGGATAGTTTATCGATTCAAATCAGAAGAGGATTTAGTAGAAGTAATTTTAGTTGGTAAACGCAACGACGATGAAGTGTATAAAAAATTAGAGCGTTTGTTGAAATAATTACTTATTATAAAATAGGGGCTAGTAGGAACAATTGTAGGGATGTTAATTATTTTTAAGATTGTAAAAAGTTAAAGTCGTATTTCCATAGGATTTAGTACGATATATTATTAACCCAGGTACTTCTTTAGCTTGCCACAGTTTAGGATTGTGTTCAAGGGCGATCGCACCTGTGGATGTGATTAACTTTAAAGATGCGATCGCTTTTAAGACGGGTAAGTATAAATAGCTATCATAGGGTGGATCAAAATAAATCCAGTCAAATTGCTGTCCTTCTAAGCTTTTAATTTTTAATAAAACATCTCCTTTAAGTACTTTAAAAGACTGTTCTGGTTGAACCAACTGCTGCCAATTCTCTTCAATCACATGACAGGCTTTTGCATACTGTTCAATTCCAACCACTTCAGTTGCGCCACGACATAGGGCTTCTGCGCCCATCGAGCCGTTTCCCGCACACAAATCTAACCAGCGACTACCCGCAATCTCTTCCCGCCACATATTAAACAATGCTTCTCTAACTCTAGCTGAAGTGGGGCGAGTTCTTTGTCCTGGTACAGTTTTTAATTGCCGATTGCCATAGATTCTCATTGGACAAAATTCATATTTTGATCATGCAAAGCCGAGATATCTAGTCTTGCACTTTATAAGGTTGTTTTTCAAAAACATTGAATAAAATTTTGGTTATTGCAATCAATACCGAGATAAAATAATCCAGTAAGACTGCTAGTTGCATCACTTTTACACTTGTGTTGATTTAGTGCAGTATTCAGCATTGCTGAATCAAGAGATGAAATATACAAATTATTGCTTTGAAGTACATTTTCAAAAAGCTAATGGCTAATAGCTAATAGTGAGACAGTCCGTTGCGGGGGTTCCCCCCGTTGTAGGAACTGTCGAACCCGAAGGGCTACGAACAGTATTACTAACAGTTTCACATTGTACCCTGGTGGTATACCTTCAATCAGCAACGTCTTGTGAAAGTTCCCCGTCTTCATCCAGATACCATCATCGAAGTAAAGCAACGAGCTGATATTGTCGATGTCATCTCCGAACACGTAGTATTGCGCAAGCGAGGAAAAGACTACCTGGGTTTATGCCCGTTTCACAATGAAAAAACTCCCAGCTTTAGCGTTAGTCAAGATAAGCAAGTCTACTATTGTTTTGGCTGTAGTGAGGGCGGCAATGCTTTTAAGTTTTTAATGGAGATCGGTAAACAATCTTTTGCCGAAGTTGTTCTAGATCTTGCCCGTCGCTATCAAGTTAATGTGAAAACAGTTGAGCCAGAGCAAAGACAAGAAATACAACGTCAGTTAACCTTAAGAGAGCAACTTTATGAGATTTTGGCGATCACAGCGAGTTTTTACGAACACGCACTACGACAGCAAATAGGAGAAACTGCACTAACTTATCTCCGCGTTCAGAGAAATATCGAAGAATCAACTATCGGGCAATTTCAATTAGGTTATGCCCCTGGGGGTTGGGAAACCCTGTATAAATATCTAGTAGAACAAAAACGCTATCCTGTGAATTTGTTAGAAGAAGCGGGATTAATTAAAAAGCGTAAAACTGGTAATGCTTATTATGACATATTTCGCGATCGCCTGATCATTCCAATTATGGATATTCAGGGACGAATTATTGGTTTTGGTAGTCGCGCCCTGAAAGACGAAGATCAACCGAAATATTTAAACTCCCCCGAAACTCCTCTATTTGATAAAAGTAAAACCCTGTTTGCTCTCGACAAAGCTCGTAGTAATATTAGTAAAGAAGACTGCGCTGTAGTAGTAGAAGGCTACTTTGATGCGATCGCTCTTCATGAAGCCGGGATCACTAACGTGGTCGCTTCTTTGGGTACAGCCTTCACGCAAAATCAGCTCAAACAACTATTGCGCTTCACCGCTTCTAAACAGGTTATTCTCAACTTTGATGCTGATAATGCAGGAACAAAAGCCACAGAAAGAGCCATTAATGAAATTGAAGATTTAGTCTATGGTGGAGTGGTTCAATTACGAATACTCAATCTTCCTGATGGCAAGGATGCCGATGAATTTATTAAGAGTAGAGATGATGGGGCAGTAATTTACTATCAATCTCTAGAAAATGCTCCGTTATGGCTTGATTGGCTGATTAATCGTTCCCTAGCTGGCAAAAATCTCAAAGCTGCCGATGAGTTACAGGAGGTAGCCAAAATGATGGTCAAGCTACTGAATAAACTGCAAGATGCGAACCAACGCAACCATTATCTTACCTATTCTGCTGAATTACTTAGCCAGGGGGATAGTAGATTAGTCTTGCAAAATTTAGCTAATCTTAAGTCACAAATAACAGCTTCTAGCAACAAATATAAAACCAACAACATAACTAAAAAAGGTAAGAGCAAAAACTCACGACCATCATTTAAGATTGCTACCAATCCAGAAAGCGAACTATTAGAACAAGCCGAATCTTTATTGTTACGTATTTATCTTCACTATCCGCGATATCGAGCCGAAATTATCGACCAATTAGAAACAAAAGACCTACTATTTAATTTAGTTTCCCATCGATTTTTATGGCAACAAATAATTGCGATCGAGGATGAAATTGCCCCAACATCTCCCGCCACTAATCAACTATTAACAGAATTACATAACCGTAGTCTCGATTTTCCTGAAACGATGATCGAAATCACTAAACTATTCTATCTTGACGAAAAGCAAACCGAAGATGTGTTTCGTGCCAAGGTTAGAATTGCAGAAGCGATCGCATCTTTAGAACAAGTAGACTATATCAAACGCCAAATATACTGTACCGAACAATTAAAAAATCTTAATCCCACTACTGACTTAGAACTTATGGGATATTACTATCAAGAAATTCAAATCGCTATTGAAAAAATCAACAAACTTGAGCAAATACGTCTAGCATTTTCCCAAGATCCAGTTTTAGATTAGATATTCAATTAAATAATTTAAATCAACATATTTTCTTGAGCAATAGTAAATAAACTAGCTTGATTTCGTCCCCGATCTTTAGCTTGATAAAGTGCTTTATCAGCTAAACCGATTAATAATTCTGGTGAAAAGTCAGGATTGGGAACGACACTATATACACCCAAACTAATGGTGACATATTCATTGACAGGGGATTTCTGATGAGCAATGTGGAGTTGATGAACTTTAATCGCAATCTTTTCTGCAACCTGCAACGCTGTTTCACCATCAATCCCAGGTAAAATTATGCCAAATTCTTCTCCTCCATAACGAGCCACCAAACCAGATATAGATTCAATGGCACACTCTATAGCTAAAGCGACTTGTTGTAGACAATAATCGCCTATAGGATGACCGTAAGTATCGTTGTAGAGTTTAAAATAATCAATATCGCACAAAATCAAAGATATCGGGGCGTGTTGTTGCTTTCCTCTTTGCCATTCTTGCAGGAGATAATCATCGAATCGACGGCGATTAGCTACCTGAGTTAAACTATCCAACACACTTAACTTTTCCAACTCCCGATTCGCTTGATGTAAAGCCGCTTGAGCCTTTTGGCGATCGCTAATTTCATTACGGAGTTGAGATTCTACTAAATCAGCGTGTTCAGTAGTCGTTTCCAGCATTATTTCTAGATCAGCTTTTTCCAGTTTTATTTCTTCTAGTTCTTGACGTAAATGTTCGATTTGAAATAGTAATTGTTCTCTGGCTATCTGATCTTCTAAAAGGGAATGACAATTATCTAAATTAATTTCGATCGGATTAGCAATTTCCGCCGCAATTATCGTTTCTAATATTTCTTTATCTAGTGGTTTAAATAAAAAATATCCCTGACCATATTCGCATTTTAAAGCTTTTAATTGAGCTAGTTGATTGACAGTTTCTATTCCTTCAGCAATGGTATCCATGCCTAAATTACGAGCTAGAGTAACAATGGCACGAATAATCCCCAATTTTTCGCTATTATCTTCGATGCTGCTAACAAAAGAACGATCAATTTTTAAAGTGTCGAAAGGAAATTGATGTAGATAACTCAAAGAAGAATAACCTGTGCCAAAATCATCCAAAGAAAATTCGATTCCCAAGGCTTTAAGCTCCTTGAGAATAATAATAGTAGACCTAGTATCTTCTACTAGCGAACTCTCAGTAATTTCTAGTTTTAAATTATGAGGATTGAGTTTTGTCTCTTGCAAAATATGTTTTACCTGCCCAACAAAATTAGGTTGTGCCAATTGTTTGCTAGATATATTAACGCTGACTTTCCAAGTATCTATATTGCCAAATTTCAGTTGCCAAGCACACATCTGATTGCAAGCTTCCTTTAACACCCAAAAACCCAAGGGAATAATTAATCCCGTTTCTTCTGCTAAGGGAATAAATTCCCCAGGAGATACTAAACCCCGTATCGGATGTCGCCAGCGAACCAACACCTCAAAGCCTTTCATTTTATTATCGGCTAAAGATATAATCGGCTGATAGTGCAAAATAAATTCTTCACGTTTAATTGCCCATCGTAAGTCATTTTCTAATTGCAGAAGAGTTAAGGCTTTGCCCCGCATCGACTGATTAAAAATCTGATAATGAGATTTGCTTTGTCTTTTAGCATCTGATCCCGCCAATTCAGCATCTCGTAATAAATCTTCTGGTCGGATATAATCTTTAGAACCAAGAGCAATACCAATACTGGCTTCAATAAAAACTTCATACCCTTCAAGATTAAAAGGTATGGTTAATTCTCGATAAATTCTTTCAGCAATATTCGTAGCATAACTAATATGGTCAATGTTGCTTAATAAAATAACAAATTCATCATTACCTAGACGAGCAATAAAATCTTGAGAACGTAAACAAGCTTGTAACCTTTCAGAAACAGCGACTAATAATCGATCTCCTAAAATACGCCCTAAACTACTATTAATTACTTTGAAGCGGTTTATATCTATAAACAAAACTGCAAATATATAATTTAATTGCTGCGTAGCAAAATTAACTGCTTGTCCAATATATTCCAATAATAAATTGTGATTTGGCAACCCAGTAAGCTGATCATAACCAGGACTATTCAATATCTGTTCTGCTGATTTGGATAGCTCAAGTTGGATAGTTTTATTTAGGCTATTTGGTCTTATTTTATATTCATTAATAGCCAGGGATTGCTGATTGTGAAAATTTTGCCAAAAATCATCAGAAATATCTACTTTACTGATTAATATTTCTAAATTATCAAGTTCTTGAGTGCAAATTGAATTTATCGATAAAGGCACTTCGTTGATTTTAAAGTACATAGCCTGTTGTATAAAATTGTCAGCCACAGAGCGAATCCAGTCTCCTAAAAGAGCAAAATTATAGCGATCGCCTAAGATTTTTTCAGCTGCGAGATTAAAAAATAAGCAATTTTTATGACCATCAAAAATAATTACAGCACTATCTATATTTTCTAAAATCGAAATAGAGTTAGATGATATTTCAGTTGATAGTGACTGAATTTTATTTTTAGGCTTAAACTGCATTTCGTATATCATCTTTATTTATCTCTGGTGATGCAAGTAATATCGATCATTTGTTAATTGTTAATAGGCGTACCTTACTGATTTAAGAACCGTTATAATGGCTTTTCTCTGAAAAATCAGAAGTTCACTTGGTTATCGATTAACACAGTCTCTAATAAGCTAAAACTATTTTAAAAAAGTAGCTGTGATTAAGATCAAAAGCAGTGTAATTAAAAGTGACAACAATAAGTGCGATCGCATTTTTCGAGGTAATAAGTAAAGTTACTTAAATATTTATCAAATAGCAATACTTTGCCTTCAGTAATACCCAAAGCTAATACGGCAATATACATAGCTTTCACCAAGAGTCTCAGTTTTTTTATCGAGAAATTGTTTCTTTTTCAGCATAAACGGGAACTATATGGTCGTGGTTTTACAGCTTTTAATCAGCTGATTGAGGAGCGATATGAATGGGATGCGTTTAATCAAAAGTCTAGGCTTAGGATACAAGACACAGAAAAGACTGTTAGCACCTAGCACCAATATCTTTTTAACCTTGGGGACAACCTGTCTATTGCTTAACGGGACAACAAATACTGCTTATTCTCAGACAGCAGAATCTTTAACTACCGACAGCAATCTGCTAGAACAAATAAATCGCTACTCTCTTGAAGACAATGATACTGAGGATACTATTGATTCTCTCAACCAAGTCAATAATGTCTCCCAATTACGAGATGTTTCTCCCACAGACTGGAGTTATGAAGCCTTAAGGGGTTTAGTAGATCGCTACGGTTGCATTTCTGGTTTCCCCAATCAAACCTATCGAGGAAATCAGTCTCTTAGTCGTTACGAATTTGCGGCGGGCTTAAATTCTTGTCTCAATCAGATTGAGCGTTTGATAGCTTCTTCTGAAACAGTTAGTCGTGAAGACTTGGAAACATTACGAAGGCTTAGTCAAGAGTTTGAAACTGAACTGGCAACTCTGAATACACGAGTCGATAATATTGAAGCACAAACCGCTTCGTTAGAAGATCATCAATTCTCCACCACAACCAAGTTGACTGGAGAAGCAGTATTTAGTGTAGGTCATATCTTTACAGGTGAAAATGCCAACGGTCAAGAATTAGACAGCGAAGTGGTTTTTGGTAACAGATCGCGCCTTGCTTTCAACGCTAGTTTTACAGGAGAAGACTTGCTGTTAGCTCAGTTGACGGCAGGAAACTTTCCAGAATTTGATGGCATCACAGGCACTCCTGAAGGAGATTTGGGACTACTTGCTAATAACAGTAACGATCTCAACTTGCTAGTTGCACTCTATTCATTTCCTATTGGCGATCGCACTAATGTAGTTGTGGAAGGTGCTGGTGGTATTGCCTACGATTTTGCTGATACGATTAATCCCCTAGACTTTTTGAATGATAGTGCTAGCGGCTCTATTTCGGCTTTTGGAGTACGTAATCCTATTTACAATCAGGTTGCTGGTGCAGGGATCGGAGTCAGAAGTCAATTAAGCGATAGTTTTGAACTGAGTGCAGGATATCTTGCTCCCTCTGCTAGTAATCCGACTCAAGAAAGTGGTCTATTTAATGGTGCTTATGCCGCTCTAGGACAGGTAGTTTTCAAACCTGGCGATCGCTTTAAGCTAGGTTTAACCTATGTTAACGCTTACAATCAAAGCGATACTTTTACAGGTAGCAATCTTGCTAACTTTAATTCCTTTGCGGCGAATGCCGTGGGGGAAACGGTTCCCATCTCTAGTAATTCCTATGGAGTAGAAGCGTCTTTTAGTATAAGCGATCGCTTTATTGTTAGCGGTTGGGGTGGATATACCAATAATCGGGTTCGCGCCTCTGTAACTGGAAACAATGGACAAAGGGTTAGTAGTGGCGAGCAAGATATCTGGAATTGGGCTGTTACTTTAGCTTTTCCCGATCTTTTGCAAGAAGGAAATTTGGGAGGAATTGTCGTTGGCATGGAGCCTAAAGTAACTAGTTCCAACATTAATATTACTGGTGTTCCAGAGAATACAAATTCTGATACTTCACTGCACGTAGAAGGGTTTTATCAGTATCAATTAACCGATAATATTGCTGTTACTCCTGGCGTGGTTTGGGTAACATCTCCAGATCACAACAGTACAAATAGCGATGTTGTTATTGGTACTCTGCGGACAACTTTTACCTTCTAAGGTTCTTTTGGACAAACAAAAATGGTAGGGGCGAACGACCGTTAGCCCTTATTATCAAAGAAAAGATAGTACCCTCTACTGATATTGATAAAGCAGTAAGGTCATTTCCTTAGAATAAAATACCAGTAAGAGTAGGGTGGGCAAAACTTAGGTTTAACTTAATAATCTACTTGAAAATACTTTTGCCCACCTTACTAGGTACAATCTTTTCTAGAAATCACTTAATCGTTATTTTGGGTGACGGAAATCACAGAAATAATGCTTCTTTTAAGAAATAATATATTTATACATAGTTAATTAATCAAAGCTTCATTTTTAAAATAATTAAACTCCGTAATTTATCGGTAGACGATTTTAATCTTGGCTCGTTGGGGTAAGTAATAATCAAGATTAAACTTTCTTAGTGTTAGCCATTTTAATCCAACAACCTAATAAAGATCCTTACTATATATTTGGTGATTTTGGTGTGATCAAGATTACCTTTTTTTGTATTTATAGTCATATCGTTCAGTCCTCAAGTGTCAGATGATTGTATACAAGAAGATAACCAAATAGAACAAAACAAAGTACTATAAAAAAGCTTGTTTTAAACAGTTAAATTAGGTTATACTACCAAACAACTCTTTATTAGGTTTCAATTTAGGTTATAAAATGGCGCAATTTACTGAAAGTTATTTTGAAGGACTATTTGATTTCGCAGAATTAGACCGTACAGTATCATCTACAATTCGTTTAGCAGCTAAAGACCCAAGATCTTTGTATCAGTTTTTCCAAAGATATATGTACTTTAATGGCTATGCGTCTTCTGTTATTGCACGTTTAGCTAGTTCCATTGCCATGTCTCGCTACTTGTTCAACGATCCTACTTGTTGTGTCTCTGAAGAAGCAGATCGAGGATTCCAGATTTCGGCTGAAGTGATGATTGCAGCAGCTGATGAAGGTTCTCATGAAATTACTCACCGCGAATTGGCTCAATTGTTGGGTAAAACACTAGGAAACTACGCTGAACTTTCTGCTGGTGAACGCAATCAAATGTCCCATATTCCCGCTTGGCTAGAGGAAATCTGCCAAGACACTATGGCTAAATACCAAGGGACTCCTGGAGATGCAGAATCTTTGATTAAAGCAATTGGTTTTCATGCTGCCTCTGAATTGATGGGCGATCGTGAATATGCTTTAATTGATATGGTTATTCGTTACGAAAATGAAGGTATTGGCTTTGATCGCTATCTTAAACAAGAAACAAAAGCAACCAAAATTGGCAAACACAGCTATCTTCCTTGGGGCTACATCTTGATTCACGGTAAATATGAAGGTACTGGTGCAGAAGCGAAACACTTTGTTCACGTACTTAATGCGATTAACATGGTTGTTGCCTATCGTCCCGAATCTGAAGAGCAAATTACTGAGTGGGTATTGGCAGGATTTAAATCATTCGTCGAGTTACAACAAAGCTTGTTCAAAAAAATCTTCCAAGAATGTTTGACAATGAACCAAGTATCTGAAAAGCCTGAAATGTATAAAACATCTGCACTTCTTGCAGTTGTCTAAATTTATAGTTTATTAACCGAAAAAAGGGTTGAATATAAATCAACCCTTTTCTTTTTTAGTATTCCTGAATTTGGTATGAATTAACAAGTATTGTTAATTCCAATCTAATCGAGATCACAGGAATAGTTGAAATTGTGATTAGAATTGAATTTACTTGCTTTATAAATTAAAAGACAACCAGGATTAATGTGTAAATGCTTACGCTTAGATAAATCTCCACATTAAATACTGGTAATCAGACTGCAATTATTTTGCTCCTCCGTTTAATCACATAGTACATAAAATTAAATAAATTATGTCTTCAACACTAATTGGAATTATTGCTGGTTTTATAGGATTATTCGGCTATCTACCATACATTATTACAACTTTACAAGGAAAAACTAAACCTAATCGTGCTACATGGTGGGTATGGGGGGTTTTGGGTGTTATACAAGTTGTCAGTTATTATTATTCAGAATCAAAAATTGATAGTGCAATTTGGCTTCTTGTTTGTTATACAGTTTGCCAAATAATCATGGCGATATTATCAATTAAATTTGGTGAGGGCGGATGGGACAAACTCGATAAAATGTGCTTAGTAGGTGTCATATTCAGTATCTTACTTTGGCGGTGGTTTAACTCAGCATCGCTTACTCTACTATTTACTCTTGTCATTGATACTTTTGGTGCCGTACCTACAGTCGTAAAATCTTATTACGAACCACATAAAGAAAGTAGCTTTTCGTGGACGATATTTTTGCTAGCAAATTCCTTTAATTTGTTAGCTATAGGAGAATGGTCTCTTAGATCGGCGTATCCTTTTTATTTATTTTGCCTGAGTTTAACTTTGGCAACTCTTTTAAATCGTTCCAAAATAACGGCTCAATTTAACCGTCGTAAAACAAAAAAACACGCAGGAGAAATACGGTAATAGAAGAGTAATTCATAACAAAATTCATAACAAATATGATTAATTGCGTACCTTATGAAAATTTTAGGATTTAATTTGGGAACTATACATATAACTAAGCATTAAGCTAATCATGTAGTGCAAATAAAATATTATAAGTTATAAAAATGTTAGTTGAACAAAATTCTAAGAAACTTCCATTACGTCAGATTCTAATTCTTCCGTTTGTAATTCAAATTTTTGCTGCTGTGGGATTGACTGGATACTTATCTTTTCGCAATGGACAAAAAGCTGTTAATGATCTTGCTAGTCGATTGCGTACAGAGGTTAATCGGCGGATAGATCAACATCTTGATAGCTATATGATAACTCCTCCTAAAGTTGTAGAAAATAATCTCAATGCTATTAATTTGAGTTTATTGGATTTGGATAATACTGATGAGATGACTCGGTTTTTTTGGAAACAAGTTCATACCTTCGATGTTGGCTATATTCTTTTGGGTTTCACCTCTGGAATACATATAGCATCAGGGCATTTTTTTGGTAATAATGTCGTTACTATCGACGAGGTGAATCTAAAAAAATTAGGGGATACTAATCTTCATGTTTATGAGCCTGACGAAAATGGAAATCGCATCAAACAACTACTTGATGCGGGAGAAACGGTTGTAGACGGCAAATTTTCTATTCAAAATGAAGGCTGGTATAAAGCAGCGGTGAAAAAAGGTAAAGCTGTCTGGAGTCCTGTTTATAATTGGCAAGTAGAACCATTTATTTTATCTGTTGCCCATAGTACGCCTATTTACGATAAAAGTAAAAACTTAGTGGGAGTATTTGCTGTCGAACAGCAGCTTTCACAAATTAGTGATTTCTTGCGTAAGATAGAAATTAGTCCATCAGGAAAAGCATTCATTATAGAGCGGGATGGTCTATTAATCGGAGATTCTGGTGAGGAACAACCATTTAAAGTAGTAAATGGCAAACCAGAAAGACTAAAAGCACTAGATAGTAATGATCCTCTGATACAAGGTACTGCAAAATATTTAGTCGAAAAATTTGGCGATCTTAATCAAATTAAGGAAACTCAGCAGCTTAATTTTAACCTTGACGGAGAGCGTCAGTTTGTCCAGGCAACACCTTGGCAAGATGAATTGGGTTTAGATTGGTTGGTAGTAGTGGCTGTACCTGAATCCGATTTCATGGGACAAATAAATGCTAATACGCGCACAACAATTATGTTGTGTTTTTTGGCTTTAGGAGTTGCGATCGCATCAGGATTTTATACTTCTCGTTGGATTGTTCAACCAATTTTACAGTTAAATCAGGCTTCCAAAGCGATCGCTGCTGGAGAACTTAATCAAAATGTAAACGAAAGATTTAAAATCAACGAGTTAAGTATTTTGGCTCAATCATTTAACCGCATGGCAGAACAACTGAGACAATCATTTACCGCCTTGGCAAACACTAATGAAGAGCTAGAAAATCGAGTCGAAGAACGTACCCTCCAACTTCAAGAAGCAAAAGAAGGTGCAGATTCTGCTAACCAAGCTAAAAGCGAATTTCTGGCAAATATGAGCCACGAATTAAGAACTCCTCTGAACGGAATATTAGGTTATGCCCAAATTCTACAACAGTCACGGGCGATCGCAGGCAAGGAGAAAAAAGGAGTCGATATTATTAATAAGTGCGGTACTCATTTGCTGACACTGATTAACGATATTCTTGACCTCTCCAAAATTGAAGCGCGGAAAATGGAGATGTATCCAGTCGAGATTCACTTTCCTTCCTTTGTTCAAGGAGTCGTGGAGATTTGTCAGATTAAAGCCGAACAAAAAGGTATTGACTTTATTTATCAAGCGGACGAGGGATTACCCGTCGGCGTTGAAACTGATGAAAAAATGTTACGTCAGGTTTTAATGAACTTGTTGAGCAACGCGATCAAATTCACCGAAAAAGGCGGCGTTAAGCTGCGTGTTAAAAGCGAACCAAGCCCATCAGAGACAGAAATGCACCGTCTACGCTTTGAGGTAGAAGATAGCGGTATCGGCATGAATCCAGAAGACATCGAAAAAATCTTCTTACCCTTCGAGCAAGTAGGAAGCGTCAAAAAACAATCTGAAGGAACAGGATTGGGTTTAGCGATTTCTCAGAAAATTGTTGAGATGATGGGTGGTACTTTACAGGCTACAAGCAAACTCAATGAAGGTACGATTTTCTGGTTTATCGTGGAGCTACGAGAAACTACAAATTGGCTCAAGACTGCTAAAGCTTCCTCTCTGCAAGGAAAAGTTATTGGCTTTGAAGGGGAAAAACGGAAAGTGTTGGTAGTTGACGATCGCTGGGAAAATAGCTCGGTTATAGTTAATTTACTCGAACCAGTCGGATTTGAACTTATGGAAGCCGCAAATGGTCAAGAAGGACTAGCTAAGGCGATCTCCTGGCAGCCAGATGTAATTATTAGTGATTTAGCTATGCCCGTGATGGATGGCTATGAAATGATCAAAGAATTACGCCAGTCTTCAGAAATATCTCCTGATGTAATTGTAATTGTTTCTTCGGCTAACGTATTTGAAAGCGATCGCGCTAAAAGTTTAAATGCTGGAGCTAATGACTTTCTACCTAAACCCATACAGGCAGAAAGTTTATTACAGAAATTACAACAACACTTAAACATAGAGTGGATTTACGAAAAACAGCCAGAATTATCCACAAAACCAGAAGAACCCATATTAACTGTTAACACTAATGAAATCGTTGCCCCCTCTTCTGAAGATGTGGCTCTGCTTTACGATCTCAGCCGCAAAGGTTTAATTAACGATCTGCTCCAAGAAATTCAACGACTTGAAACGCAGGATGCTAAATTTTTACCCTTCGCGCAAAAAATACGGGAATTAGCCAAAGGTTTCAAGCTCAAACAGATTAGATCGTTCATCGAACAGTATTTATAACGATTAACAATAGACCTAGGCTTAAGCTACGTAAATTCATCATCAATTTTATCTGTGTTTATCTGTGTTTATCTGCGGATAATCTTAAAACCAATGACTTTCGTACTCAGTCTAATAGACTTCTTGCCAAGATATTTAATTTTAATTTTAATGGGTAAAAAAAAATGACCGAAAATGCCAATTTACATAGCATTTTGATTGTAGATGACAATTCCAATAATTTAGAAGTTTTATCCGAAACTTTAATGCGATCAGGTTTTCAAATTGCGGTGGCAATTGATGGAGAAAGTGCTTTAGAACAGATTGAATATCATCAACCAGAGCTAGTCTTACTCGATGTAATGATGCCTGGAATTGATGGTTATCAAACTTGTCAGCGTATCAAATCTAATCCCAATACTTTCGATATTCCAATTATTTTCATGACGGCTCTATCTGATACAGAGCATAAAGTTAGAGGTTTTGCTTTAGGAGCAGTTGACTACATAACCAAACCGTTTCAACGAGAAGAAGTTCTAGCCAGAGTTAGGGTACAGCTACAGTTGCGTAATTTAACTCGAACTTTGGAAGGGCAAAATAGAATGCTCAAAAAAGAAATTCTACAACGGGAGCGTATAGAAGATTCTCTTGTTAAGCTCAATCAAGAATTAGAAACACGAGTTGAGGAACGTACCGACAAACTTTCTCGAACTTTAAAAAGCTTACGACAGGCTCAAGTTGAACTGGTACATCAGAAACAAGACTTAGAAGTTCGTGTTCGAGATCGTACCGCCGAATTAGCTAAGAGTATGACTGAGGCGGAAAAAGCTAATCAAGCCAAAAGCCAATTTCTAGCTAACATGAGTCATGAATTGCGTACTCCGATGAATGCAATTATCGGCTACAGCGAAATGCTGATCGAAGAAGCTGAAGATATTGGTCAGGATGATTTTATTCCTGACCTCTCGAAGATTCATGGCGCAGGGAAACATCTTTTGAGTTTAATTAACGATATTCTCGACCTGTCTAAAATTGAAGCTGGTCGCATGGAGCTATATTTAGAAACTTTTGACATAAAAAGTTTGATTCAAGAAACTTTATCGACAATCCATCCTTTAATTGAAAAAAACACTAATACTCTAAAATGCTTTCTGCCTGAACATCTCGCTACGATGTACGCCGACTTGACTAAAGTTCGCCAAAGTTTATTTAACTTGTTGAGTAACGCCAGCAAATTTACTAAAAATGGCACTATTTCCTTAAATATTAGTTGCGATACTGACCAAGACCGAGATTGGATCGTTTTTGAAGTTACAGATACTGGAATCGGCATGACTCCAGAACAAATCGGCAAATTGTTCCAAGCTTTTACTCAAGCTGATGCTTCTACTACTCGTAAGTATGGTGGGACTGGTTTGGGGTTGGCAATTACTAAAAAATTCTGTCAGATGATGGGAGGCGATATCAATGTCACAAGTGAAGTAGGAAAGGGTTCGATTTTTACGATCCGACTACCAGCTAAGGTAGCGAAACTTCTTGTAGACAAGCCTGAAGAACTTGAGCAAGAAATTGCTGTTACTGATGAGGCAAAGCAAAATACTGTCTTGGTAATTGATGATGATCCAACAATTCATGATCTACTTAGGCGATTTCTGAATAAACAAGGTTTTCAAGTCAGAACTGCTAACAGCGGAGAAGAAGGACTGCGTTTGGCAAAAATGATTAGACCTGAAGCCATTACTCTTGATGTGATGATGCCTGGTATGGATGGCTGGTCTGTACTCACGGCTCTCAAAGCTAATCCTCAAACGGCAGATATTCCAGTAGTGATGATGACTATGGTGGATGACCAAAATCTGGGCTATGCTTTGGGTGCTGCGGAATATTTACTCAAACCAGTTAATGCCAAACAATTGGGAACGATATTAGATAAGTACAAACCCGACTTAACTTCTAATTCAATTCTTATAGTAGAAGACGATCTAGATATTAGAGAAATGCTTTGTCGTCAACTGAAAAAACAAAACTGGGAAGTTATAGAAGCAGAAAATGGTAGTCAAGCATTAATGAAGCTGGCTAATCATTCTCCAGCACTGATTATTTCTGATTTGATGATGCCTGAAATGGATGGTTTTGAGTTAATTCACCAACTGGGTCAACATGAGCAATGGCGAGCAATTCCCATAGTCGTCTTAACTGCTAAAGAAATAACTTCCGAAGACCGTCAAAAATTAAATGGAGGGGTGATTAAAATCTTTGCCAAAGGTTCTTACCAATCTTCAGATTTGTTTGAAGAAGTAAATTATTTGCTCTGTAAAGCGATCGCTAGACAGCAAACTCAAGGAGTTAAATCTTTATTAGCGATTAATGATTAATGTTATCTAACCAGAAAAAAATATGCCGAAAATATTATTAGTAGAAGATAACGAAATGAATCGAGATATGCTCTCAAGACGCTTACAACGTCGCGGCTACGAGATTGTAGTTGCCGTTGATGGCGCACAAGGTGTAGCAATGGCAAATTCCGAACATCCTGATTTAATTTTGATGGATATGAGCTTGCCGATTATGGACGGCTGGGAAGCCACTAAAAGTATTAAAGCTAACACCGATACTAAATCAATTCCGATTATTGCTTTGACGGCTCATGCGATGTCTGGCGATCGCGAACAGGCGATCGCAGCTGGCTGTGATGACTATGATACAAAGCCAATTGACCTATCTCGTTTACTGACAAAAATCGAGGTTTTTATTGAACCTAGCTAATTTTCTGGCGATCGCAAATTATGAACAGAGTCCAATTATAAATCATCCTCAATGACCATAGACAGTCAATCGACCTTATCTATACTTTCTCATCTCCGTCACGAACTGCGTACGCCGATCAATGCCATCATCGGCTATAGCGAGATGCTACTAGAAGAAGTTGAAGAGACAAATCAGGATACCACCGAATGTCTGGGCGAAGAGCTTGAGCAGATTCGAGAATGTGGGATTCAACTTCTTGCTTCAATCAATACTTTTTTAAATCCACCATCGCTTCAAAATAACCAGTTAAACCTCCAAGAAATTCTGGCTAATCCAGAGCTTCAAGTTAAACTCCAGCAACCGACCCAAGTAGTTATCAACTATTGCCAGAAACTTATCCCGACAGTAGAAACTGATTTTGTTGCCGATTTAGAAAAGATTAATAAGGCTGCTAATCGATTGCTAAGTGAAATCGATAACATGGTTAATTTAAACCCTGTTAATTTAAACACGGTTAATTTATCTCCACAGCAGCCAGCAAGTAATGGGATGCCGACCGCTAGCTTGGAAATTGCACCTAAGCCGCCAAAATCTCAGGTCAATCGCGACAAAACCAACAGCGTAGACAATCTTAGCTCCATTTCAGTTAGCGATCTCAGCACGATCTTAGTTGTAGACGACAATGAAACTAATCGAGATTTGCTATCGCGCCAAATAGAACTCCAAGGCTATCAAGCTGTCACGGCTACTAACGGCAAACAAGCAATAGAAATGATCCAAACAGGAGCCTATGATCTAATTCTTTTAGACATCATCATGCCAGAACTTGATGGTTATAAAGTCCTAAAGTGGATTCGCAATAGTTCCTGGCGGCATATTCCCACGATTATGATTTCTGCTCTCGATGAGATTGATAGTGTTGTTAAATGCATTGAAATGGGAGCCGAAGACTATCTAGCTAAACCATTTAATCCCGTATTGCTCAAAGCTAGAATCGGAGCTTGTTTAGAGCAAAAAAGGCTCCGAGATCAAGAGTCTCTACATTTAGATCAACTTGCTGAAGCTAATGCAAAAATAACCAGTCTCAATAGTCGCCTGCAAGCTGAAAATATGCGTCTCAGTACTGAACTGGAGATAACGCAACGTCTACAGATGATGCTCTTGCCTAAAGAGAAAGAGTTAAGTCAAATCGAAAATCTGGAAATTGCTGGATTTATGGAACCTGCTGATGAAGTCGGTGGAGATTACTATGATGTGCTTCAGCATCATGGTCGCGTCACCATCGGTATTGGTGATGTAACGGGGCATGGTTTAGAAAGTGGGGTTTTAATGCTTATGGTGCAAACGGCTGTACGCACTCTAATGGAAAACAATGAAACTGAACCTAAAAAGTTCTTTGAAGTACTCAACCGCACAATTTATAAAAATGTGCAGCGAATGGATTCGGATAAAAATCTTTCTCTTTGTTTAGTGAATTATCACGAAGGACTACTAAGTTTAAGTGGTCAACATGAAGAGCTAGTTGTGGTGCGCTCTAGTGGAGCAGTAGAGAGAATTGACACCGTTGATTTAGGCTTTCCGATTGGATTAGAAGAAACTATTGAAGATTTTGTATTTCAAGTACAAGTACAGCTAAATACGGGAGATGTAGCTGTTTTATATACTGATGGTATTACAGAAGCAGAAAACAATTTAGGAGTGCAATATGGACTAGAAAGTTTATGCGCCATAGTTAAACAAAGTTATCAAAAATCGGCTCAAGATATTAGACAATCGGTTATTGCTAATTTGCGATCGCATATTGGAGTCCAGAAAGTCTATGACGACATCACATTGGTCGTACTAAAACAAAAATAAATTAAAAACTATATACAATTCACAATTAATTAATTAATCTTTAACTTTTATGAAAACTGATAACTTAGCTACAAAACAGATATTTGGTAATTTTATTCAAGATTTACCTCCGAGTCAGGAGTATTTAATCTTAAGTTTTTCGCCTGGCTCGATTCCGTTGCGTCAAAGATGGCGTAATAACTGTTTATCTGCCGACTTTTTGGCTGACTATTTCAGTACATTTTTTTTGGGGAGTGATGACCAACAACCAGACTCAGAAAAACAAGCAGAAGTTAAAAGTGCTGTCAGCTATATTGCCAATGAGTTACTGGAGAATGCCATGAAATACGGTGTTGAAAAGTCTCCATTTCCTATTAGCATTCAAATTCATTTAAATCCAGAATTAATTGTTTTTCAGTTAACTAATAGTATTCACTCTGAGCAAATACAAAATTTTCAGGCACATATTGAAGAATTGATGAACTCCGATCCTGATGAATTGTATCTCCTTCAACTAGAAAAAAATGCTATGGAAGAAAACAATGGAGCATCTGGCTTGGGATTTTTGACCATGCTCAGTGATTATGGAGCGCAATTAGGTTGGAAATTTGAAGATTTACCCGAAGAGTCTGCTGAAATGGCTGTAACGACTATGGTACAACTTAGTATTTGATTTTTGGGGTTTTTCCGCAATAAATAATCTTTTCAAAGCTAAGATGGCTTCTGAGGGCAAGAACTGTTTTTTCTAACTCTCTCTAATTTAAAGCCTCAAAGGATCTGCTCAATTCAGTAATATTTATTTTTTTAGGATGACGATGGAGATTAAAACTGAGAATTACAACATAGTATATGATGAGGCTTCTCAAAGTATCATTTTTGATGGTTCGCTGCGTCTAAATGGTGCTGAAGAATATACTTCTATCTCTGAATTACTTGATAATGTAGTCAAAGAAGAACCTGAAAAGATTGTACTAAACCTTAGAGAACTGGCATTTCTCAATAGTTCGGGTATTAGTATTCTGTCAAAATTTGTAATTAATGTTCGTAAACGAAAGAATATTCAAATGGTAGTGTTTGGAGCTAAAAAAAATCCTTGGCAAGGTAAGTCATTAAAAAACTTACAAAGGCTAATGCCTTCTTTAAAGCTGGAATTGGATTAGTTATTAGTCATTTATTATTATTAGCGAATCGCTTAGAATTGTCATAGTAGCCTGTTCTTATTTCTGCTACTTTTAGCAAGATTAGATATTCATAAAAAGCTTGTAAAGTACACCACGCAAAGCCAGCCTTCCCATCAAGGCAACCTCGCAAAATAAAATACATATAAAACCAACGCAATAGTGGCCTAAAAGGTAAACGTAGAGATAAATCTTTTAAAGCACGTCTTTTTTGGACTTCAGAACTACCGAATAAAAGATTTTGCCAGTTAACTTTTCCCTTTTCTAACTGACTGATTGTTTCTGCCGCTTCATCTGAGGAATAACGATTATGTTTATCAAGCCAGCGATTTAATCCTTTACTACAAGTGTAGTGAGGATAAGCTTCTTTTAAAAAACCTTTAATCCCATGACAAACTTCTCTTTCCGTATGTCCGTAATCCTCAAACCAAACTTTTCCTTTTTGAAATAAACGCATTTGATAACGAGGGTATTGGGTACTGTAGCGAATCCATTGACCCATAAAGATCACTTTTTCAGCAATATAATAAGCGATCGCCTGTTGACTTTTAATTGCTTCTATGCATTCAGTAAATAATTCGGGAGTCATCCGTTCATCGGCTTCCAGAATATACACCCAGTCGTATTTAGTTTTTATCGACTCTAACATCCAGGTTCTTTGTTTGCCATGACTTTCAAACTTGTGCTGGACTACTCGAACTGGATAATTAGACGCAATTTCCCTAGTGCGATCGCTACTTAGAGAATCAACTACAATGATGTCATCAGATAACGCAGCCGATTCGATACAATCGGCAATGTCTATTTCTTCGTTATGGGTGAGGATATAAATAGAAAACATCAACAACTCTCAGATTACGCGCGATAAGGCGATAGCCTTTGATCGCACTCAGAAAAAAGCTCTTAGCTATCTGTAGTAACAATAGTTAATTAAGAACAGTTATATTTCTAATTTACTCTCAAAGTTTTAGTTTGTAATTAGTTGAAGCTTGTATAGACCTCGCGCATAACGTCTCTACATTATTTCTACATGAAATAAGGCAAGTGATCACTAATAGGAGATAACTTGCCTGCTAGTCGCTAGTCGCTAGTTGCTAGTTGCTGCCGTGGGCGGCAATTTAATATTCTTAGCTAAACCTAGAAATGACAGTAATTTAATCATCATCCAAGTAAGGTCTATTTCCCACCACTGCAAACCATGACGGGCAGAATATTGATAAGCATGATGGTTATTGTGCCAGCCTTCGCCAAAAGTGAGCAAAGCTACCCACCAGCAGTTAAGAGATTCATCATTAGATTCGTGACTTTTATAGCCAAATCTATGAGTAGCACTATTAACAAACCAAGTGCAGTGAAAAACTACTACTAAGCGTACGAAAATCGCCCAAATCACGAAGGGCCAACCACCCCATTGATATAAAATTAAGCCTAAAACAACTTGAATCGGGATCATGCCGACTTGGCAGAATTGATAAAAGCGATCGCTGGAAATATCTTTTGTATAGCGAGAAATCTTTTCATTGGCAGGATTTTGACATAACATCCAACCTAAGTGACTCCAGTAAAAACCTTTATGAGAATCATGAGGATCAAGTTCGGTATCGGAATATTGATGATGAATACGATGCAGTCCAATCCAATCTAAAGGGCCACCCTGACAAGCGAGAGTGCCACAGAAGATCAAAAAGTATTCTATTAATTTTGGAACTTCAAAACTGCGATGAGAAACTAAGCGATGGAATCCCAAAGTGATTCCTACTCCAGCCGTAATACAGTAAAGAATAAAGGCCACAAAAATAGCATTCCAACTGAAGTTACTGGGAACAAGGGCAAATAAGGCTACCAAGTGAATGGAAGCCATGTAAATAATAGTTCCCCAAGCTGGGGGGATTTTTTCTGATGTAGCAACTGTCATTTAATAACCTGGATTTCAACTCTATGCAATACACGTGCGTTATTTGATAAACACGCCAGAAAATTTTATTCAAGGGAGTTTTTTTTGATTGGTCTTCAAAATACGTCAAGATTGACATGGACAAAAAAAACGTTTTTTGATGTGCGACCGAAAACAAGATCAAGAACTCCATTGAAATTATGAAAAGCAATCATCTGCTACTAGAAGCAGAAAAGGTGTTATTACCGATTTTTTCTGGTATTGACGCTCAGGTCAAGCAAAACCTCAAAAAAGTTTTATCAGCTTTCCGTGATCATCGCGTTAGCGTGCAGCACTTTGCTAGTGTCAGCGGCTATGGACATGACGATTTAGGGCGAGAAACTTTGGATCGAGTATTTGCTCAAATTATGGATGCAGAAGCCGCCGCAGTTAGGGTGCAGTTCGTTTCTGGCACTCATGCGATCGCCTGTGCCTTATATGGCGTACTACGCCCAGGAGACGAAATGTTAGCCGTCGCGGGCGCACCTTATGACACTCTCGAAGAAGTGATCGGTTTACGAGGCAAAAATCATGGTTCTCTCAAAGAATTTAACATTGAGTATCGTCAGATCAACCTTACTAAAGAGGGAGTTATTGATTGGTCAGCATTGAGTGCGTCCATCAAAAGTAAGACTTGCTTGGTACTAATTCAACGTTCTTGTGGCTATTCTTGGCGACAAAGTTTATCCATTGAAGACATTAGCAGAATTGTTAAGTTGGTCAAGCAGCAAAACCCGAATACAGTTTGTTTTGTCGATAACTGCTACGGGGAATTTATTGAAAATCAAGAACCAACATCTGTAGGTGCTGATCTGATGGCTGGTTCACTGATTAAAAACCCTGGCGGAACTATTGTCACGACTGGAGGGTATGTAGCAGGAAAAGCCGAATTAGTTGAGGCGGCGACTTGCCGTTTAACCGCACCAGGGATTGGTAGTAGTGGCGGTGCAACTTTAAATCAAAATCGTTTAATGTTTCAGGGACTATTCTTGGCACCGCAGATGGTGGGAGAAGCTGTTAAAGGAAGTCATTTAATTTCCTATGTTTTTGATAAATTAGGCTATCCTGTTAATCCTTTACCCTTAGTACCACGCCGAGATATTATCCAAGGAATTCAATTGGGTTCACCAGAAAAACTTATTGCCTTTTGCAGGGCGATTCAACAGCATTCTCCAGTAGATTCTTATTTAGAACCCGTTCCCGCTGCCATGCCTGGATATGAGAGCGAATTAGTCATGGCTGGAGGGACTTTTGTTGATGGAAGTACTTCGGAATTTTCTGCCGATGGCCCATTGAGAGAACCTTATATTGCTTTTTGCCAGGGGGGTACACATTGGACTCATATTGCGATCGCTCTAGAAGCTGCGATTGAGGCTATTGTTTAATTACTGGTTAATTTAATGTACTGAATTTCAGCAAAGAGCGTGTTGTTTCGAGGCAATTCTCAGCTCGAAGGCAAAGGAGAGTGTTAATGTATTGAAAATTAATTGGCACAATAAAGTTATTAAGTCTCAACCCCAAAAATATGGAACCAAAAAAATTAGTTCAATCAGTCAAAACTCAACAATATCGTTCGTACACCGTCAAAGAACACGAAAGAAAAATGTACGAACGGGTATATAAATTTGTTTGTAGCGGATGCGATTCCATAGTAGAAAGAAAAAGCTATGCCGTATGTTGTCCCAGTTACGGCAATGAATGTAACGGAAAAACTGCCAAGTGTAAAAGGAGTAAAAAATATTGAACTCCCAAGAACTAGAAACAGCGATCTTTTCTCTTCAGCAGCTGAAGCATGATTACCAATCGAGATACGAACACTATTTAGCTCTGGCTATGGAGGCAAAAGAACATCGCGAGCGAATTGAATTATTACTTCAAGACCTATGCTGGAGAGAAACAGATTCTTCAAGACCTTACTTAGGCGAATCTAGCTTAATCGCAAGAGAACCAGACCCTCGACTAACAGACAGCCGTATTAGGCAGACATCTAAACCCGATGAGAATTCCTTATCCGATGTTTCTGTGAGAAATGGACAAGTTAGTGGGGTCACTTCGCTCCACGACCTCTCATCTGGCGACGAGCGGGAGGAATTATTGACTTCATCGGCGAACATCGAAGCAGTTTCGGTAACTGATGATGTAGATATTGATTCTAGTTCTGTTTCAACCGAAGTAAAACAAATGAGTCGGTTTCTAGAAGCATTGTCGTCAGCAATGTCGGTGTTGAAGACAGTATTCAGTTCGGATTCAGAAAAAACACTACATAAAAGCTACTTGCACAAGATACTCAACCAAAAGTTAGAGCAAGAACTGAGCGTGGAGTTAGTAGAGTTATATCTGAACGAGGCAATTACAAGAGGTTATATTGAGCAAGACGATGGAGATCCCCATTGCTATATCGTCAAACCACAGAGCGATATCATCACTGATACTTCAGCCGAACAGAATGAAGATTCATCTTTAGATGTAGTTGAAGACAACCAGAGGCTGAGAAATTCAAACCCAAATAATCAAAGCAGAAAACTGTACAAATTACCTTCATCTTCCAAGTTGAAACGAACACTGCTCGAAACAATCAATGGATACATAGTTAAATGCAGTCCCAAACGCTTTTCAATAGAAGATGTAGTAAATTATCTTTATCCAGAAAAACAGCAGCTAGATTGGTCAAAAACTACCAGAATTAAAGTGTATCAAGCGATCGCTAATGCTTTAGGTCGAAAAGCTTATTTGGGTAAAGAATGGCAGCGGATTCAACCTGGCGTTTATCGACCTCTGTGATAAATTTGTGCTCAAAATGGGAGAGCGCAGATAGGTCAAAACAGTTTTGAGTGCTATATATTATTTGAGTGCTATATATTAATTTTGTGCTGGTTAGTTAATCAAGAGTGCGATCAAAGGAGATCGCCTTATCGCGCCCTTGATTGATAACTCTAGAAATCTTTACTGCTTACTTCTTACTGCCTTATGTCTCACCCTCTCTACGTCGCTTTTGTTTGGCATCAACATCAACCTTTATATAGATCGAGAGAAGCCGCCTCAGATTCTTGGGGACAATATCGCTTACCTTGGGTACGCCTGCATGGTACGAAAGATTATCTCGATTTAGTATTAATGTTAGATCGCTATCCTAAATTGCATCAAACCGTCAATCTCGTCCCTTCTCTAATCTTGCAATTAGAAGATTATGCCGCAGGAGAAGCGATGGATCCTTATTTAGCTTTAGCTTTAACTCCAGAAGCACAATTAAAGTTAAAAGATAAACAATATATAATTAAACATTTCTTTGATGGTTATTACCACACCTTAGTTGAACCCCATCCTCGTTATGCCCAGCTATATCACCAGCGACAAGATCAAGGCGCGTTATGGTGTCTAGAAAACTGGACGTTACAAGATTATAGCGATTTGCTGGCTTGGCATAATTTAGCTTGGATTGACCCCTTATTTTGGGACGATTCAGAAATTGCGGTCTGGTTAAAACAAGGCAAAAACTTCACTTTGAGCGATCGCCAGAGGATCTATTCTAAACAGCGAGAAATTATCAGCCGCATCATTCCGCAACACAAGGAGATGCAGGATCGCGGACAACTAGAAATCATGACCACTCCCTACACCCATCCCATATTGCCCCTGTTGGCTGATACTAATGCTGGTCGTGTTGCTGTCCCCAATATGGTGCTACCAGATCAGCGTTTTCAGTGGTCAGAAGATATTCCTCGTCATTTGAGTATTGCCTGGGAAATGTATCTAGACAGATTTGAGCAAGCACCTCGTGGGTTATGGCCATCTGAACAGTCCGTCAGCCCGACTATTTTGCCCTACATTACTAAACAGGGATTCAAGTGGATTTGTTCCGATGAAGCGGTATTGGGTTGGAGTATCAAACACTTTTTCCATCGTGACGAAGCAGGGAATGTTTATGAACCAGAACTACTTTATCGTCCTTATCGCTTAGAAACCGAACATGGCGATTTAGCAATTGTCTTTCGTGATCACCGCCTCTCAGATTTGATTGGCTTTACCTATAGCGGCATGAATCCTCGTCATGCTGCTTCGGACTTAATCGGACACTTAGAAGCCATTGCTCGTTCTCTCAAGTCTCACCAGGACAATCCAGACGCAGCCTTAGAGCGTCCTTGGCTGGTGACAATTGCCCTAGACGGGGAAAATTGCTGGGAATATTATCCTCGTGACGGTTTGCCCTTCCTTGAAGCCTTATACGAAAGATTGAGCAGAGATGAAGATATTAAACTAGTAACGGTCAATGAATTTATCGAACAATTTCCGCCCACCGATATTATTCCTGCCCAGCAGTTACACAGTGGTTCATGGGTGGATGGTAGCTTTACCACCTGGATTGGCGATCCTGTCAAAAATCGCGCCTGGAATTTGCTGAGTGATGCTAGACAAATGTTAGCCCAACATCCCGAAGCTACAGAAGAAAATAATCCTGAAGTTTGGGAAGCTTTATATGCAGCCGAGGGATCAGACTGGTTTTGGTGGTTTGGAGAAGGTCATTCTTCCAATCAAGATGAAATGTTTGATCAACTATTTCGTGAACATATTGGTGCCATTTATCGTGCTTTAAACGAACCAATTCCACCGAATCTTCATCAATCAGTGGATAAACACGAAGTAAAAGGCGATCATGCTCCCCAAAGCTTTATCCATCCAATGATTAATGGTGTGGGTGACGAACAAGACTGGGATAAAGCAGGTAGAATCGAAATTGGGAGGTCTAGAGGAACAATGCACCGCAGCAGTACGGTACAAAGACTGTTTTATGGTTTAGACCACCGTAGTTTTTATCTACGTATGGATTTTAAAGCAGGTATGCAGCCAGGTAAAGACATCCCAAGCGAACTACATTTATTGTGGTATTATCCTAATCAAACCATGCACAACAGTCCTGCACACATAGCGGGATTGCCTGATGAAGCACCTTTAAACTACCACTATCATCACCATTTGGGCATTAACCTAATTACTGAATCAGTCTGGCTACAAGAAGCTCAAGAACACTATCAGTGGCATATTCGTGCCTGTCGTGCTGAAGCAGTTTTCGATAAATGTCTAGAAATAGCTGTTCCTTGGGCAGATTTACACATTGAACCCGATTTTCCGCTAGAAATACTCGCTATATTTTGCGATCGCGGTGAATTCCGTAGCTACTTACCAGAAAACAGTTTTGTCAGTTTGCAAGCACCGTAATTCAGCTTAAAGCATTTTTGTTAAAAAGCTATAAGCTATTTGTATTATCGACCGTTAAAACCAAAGATTTTAACGGTCGATAATTAGCCTAAATAGAGAAATTCTCAACAACAGTAATCCCTGCTAAATTCAGTTTTATTTTAAAGTTTTCTCCTTGATGACAGGCAAATTCTAGCTGTATCCAATCATCCTACTAAATAGGAAGAGGCATAAATAGCGATCGCCAGTTAGAGTGGGGTGTTAGTTTAAACCAAATACCAATAGTAGGTTGAGGATTTAATTTTGAATAAATTTATTGGGTTTCTTTTTAACAATTAAATTATTAGAATCATCGCCTGATAGAATACTTTTCCAAGTTAAGTAATTAGTTGCAGGTTTGAGACACAAAGTAGGCAACCAAACCGCACCAGGATCGCAATATCTTTAGCAGTTAAAGTATTAATCGCTATTTCTGTAGAACTTGGAGCTGAGAGCTATTGAACTCTGATTTATATAAATTTGTTTAACGTCTGTACTTTTGTGACCACTAAGCAGAAAAATAAGAACGGACAATAAATCAAAGGTAGAGATGCCAGAAAGAAAACGGATTGGTATTTTAACCAGTGGCGGCGACTGTGCAGGCTTAAATGCAGTAATCAGAGCGGTTACTCGTTGCGCAGTCGATGTTTATGGTTGGGAAGTCTTGGGAATTTGTAAGGCAACTCACGGGTTAATGAGTCGTCCTCCTGAATCAATGCCTTTAGATGTTACTCAAGTTGATCGCTTGTTAACTATGGGAGGAACAATCTTGGGTACTACCAATAAGGGTGATCCATTTGCTTTTCCAATGCCAGACGGCACATTAGCAGATCGTTCATCAGAAATTATTGAAGGTTACAAGCAATTAGATTTAGATGCCCTAATTGGAATTGGGGGAGATGGCAGTCTCGCTATTTTGCGAAAACTAGCGCAACAAGGGGGAATTAATCTGATCGGAATTCCCAAAACCATTGATAATGATGTGGGTATTACCGAGCGCTCTATCGGCTTTGATACGGCGGTTAATATTGCCACAGAAGCGATGGATCGACTCCATTTTACTGCGGCTAGCCACAATCGAGTCATGATTTTAGAAGTGATGGGCAGGGATGCAGGACATATTGCTCTCAATGCAGGTATTGCAGGAGGGGCAAACATTATTATGATCCCTGAAATTCCTTATAAGCTAGAAAATATCTGTCAGCATATTCAGAAAAGACAAACTAGAGGTCAAGATTACTCGATCGCAGTCGTTTCTGAAGCCGTTTGCACCGAATCTGGAGAAGTTCTAGAACAAGGACATTTTGCTGATTGTCGTTTAGGGGGAATTGGTCAGTATTTGGCAGAACAGATCACTAAAAACAGTGGTGCCGAAACCAGAGTCACCGTACTGGGACATACTCAACGGGGCGGCATTTCTTCACCTTTAGACCGCATCTTGGCATCGGCTTTTGGTGTAGCGGCAGTAGATTTAATCGCTCAAGAAAAATATGATCACATGGTTACTTGGCAGGATCGACAAGTGCTTAGTGTCCCCATTGCTGAGGCAATTAAAAACTATCGCGCCGTCAACCCAGAAGATACTCTAGTTAAAACCGCGAGGGGCTTAGGTATTTGCCTGGGAGATTAAATCAAAGTCGAAAGTAGAATTGCGGAAGAAAATACGTAATTCTACTAACTTTTGTTGCGGTTTAATTCGGATATATTCTGTATTTGGTTGATTTTACTCAGGTCATTATTTTAGCTTGTCGATTTTAATGTGATTGATTAAATTACATTAAACCAACTAAAACATGACATCCTCTAACGACTACGGCACTCAAGGCTCGGACAGAATTAATGGCACTTTAGAAGGCGATCTGATTAGAGGTCACGGCGCAGATGATTGGCTTTCTGGAGGCTATGGTTCAGATACAATTCATGGTGGTGCTGGAGACGATATCGTCTATGGTGGGGAAAGTTTGCTCGATCAAGTTGATCAAGAATTAAAAACTTCTCAGTATGACAATTTTCTAGACGGTGGTAATGATAGTGATCTTCTAGTCGGAACTATTCTCGACGATTTAGTAGTCGGCGGTAATGGGGAAGACTTGCTTTTGGGTTATGCAGGAAATGATCTTTTGCTAGGTCGCAATAGTGATGACCGCCTAAAAGGTAGTCGAGGAACAGATAATCTGTTAGGCGAAAATGGTAATGATAACTTACAGGGAAATCAAGATAACGATTTCCTCGACGGTGGTAGCGGCAACGATCACCTATTTGGCTACAATGACTTTGCTCATCCTGAACAAAGCAATATCGATAGTTTCACTGGAGGAGATGGACAAGATAAATTTGTCCTGGGTAGTGCTTATGAAACTTTTTATCAAGTTGGTCAACAGAACGATTTAGCAATGATTGCTGATTTCAATTCCCAAGAAGATAGAATTCAACTAAATGGAGACGTTCAAGACTACTCGTTAAAAGTTGCTACTTTTGACCTTGGAGATAGTTCGATGTCAGGTACTTACATCTATAACGATGCCTACGTTGACAGCGAAGCGATCGCATTTGTGGCTAACCAGACTGACCTTAATTTGGCAGCAGAGTATATCGATTTTGTCTAAATCGTGGGATCATAAGTAAGCTGTTCTTACACAAACTTACTGCCCCACATGGATGACATGACCGCTGTATCTAATGGAAATGGTGTATCTCAAGAAGATATCGTTGCTGCTTTAGAGATTCCTGCCGATTTTAATTTCGCTCTGCCTGATCCAGAAGATGAAGAAATACAGGAATCGGATTTTCAGCACCAATTAGATACAATTTGGAAGATTTGCGATCGCTTTGATCTTCAGACTGATATTTGGCGTGGGCGTATTTTGCGCTCAGTGCGAGATCGGGAAAAGCAAGGCGGTGAGGGTAGAGGTGCTGGTTTTATTAACTGGTTGAAAGATCGGGAAATCACTAAGTCTCAAGCCTATGCCTTGATTCAACTGGCAAACAGTGCCGATACGTTGTTGGCAGATGGACAGTTAGACCCCGAAAGCATTAATAATTTCAGTAAAAGGGCTTTTGTCGAAACTGCCAAAGCCGCGCCAGAAATACAACAATTAGTCAGTGAAGCAGCTCAAAAAGGCGATCGCATTACTCGTCGTGAAGTTAAACAACTATCCGATGAATGGACAGCAATGAGTTCGGAATTGCTCCCCGATGAAATCAAGGAAAAAGCTGCCGATGGTTCATTACCCGCTCGTCATCTTGCTCCTCTAGTTAGGGAAATGGAAAAGTTGCCAGATTCTCATTTAGCAGAAATTAAACGCGAAATTGCCGAAAGTCCTGATATTGATACGGTCAAAACGATGACCACCGAAGCGAAAAATTTGGCTAAATATCTCGATGCCGCCGCCCAAGTGCAAACCCTACGGGATAAGGCTGTGGATATGGAGATGGCATTAGAAGAAGCCCTCCGCTTAGACTGTATTAATACGGCTGCTGACTTGGTCAAGCAAGCCACCACACTAGAACAAACTGTTGGCAAACTTTATACTACCTGGAAACGTCTGGGAAATGTTGCCGATCGTCTGTATGTAGAAACTGGAGCATCTAATCCCCACTTGCGATCGCTTTTAACTTGTTTAGAAACCCTCACTAACGATATCATCGAAGTTCCTCTTGATGAAGAAGGCGATCGTATTGTACGTTTAAAAGTGATTACTGAAGACAATAATTCATCTAGTAATTAATACGTCTAGTCTGAATTAAGAAAAGTAGTGCTAATCAGGAATAAGATCGCACTTTAACTGACAAGGATGTCGATCCCGTCCACCAGAAAGTTCGCGATACTTTAGTTAAGAAGTTTGATGTAACGTTGCGTAGTTAAAACCAGCTATTAAACTGAAATTTAAGTATGTAGAGACTTAACTGATTATAGTTGAGCTTTTTTTTTATGCTAATCTTTCCTGTTCATTAAAAAGTCCGCGATATCCTGGTTAAAAAAGTAATCATTTCTTCATAAAAAGGCATCCCTTTTCCTCGACTATCTGCGGCAGTTGCCAAAAGTCTCAAAGTTTCAATCAATGAACTTTTGGTAGCATCGAGAATTAGCGTCAAAAGCTGATTAATATCGTCTTGATTTTGCTGTCCGTAAGCAACTGCATTGATATAATCATTGCGAACTGAATTAGAAATAATCACAATCGGATATCCCCCACGGAGTAAAAGCAGATTCATCAGTAGTCTTGCAGTTCTTCCATTGCCATCTCGAAATGGATGAATCGAAACAAAACGAAAATGAGCGTTAGTTGCATACTCAATTGGGTGTAAAGTTTGAGCTTGTTCTGAATTAAGCCAGTCAATAAATTCTGTCATCAATTGCGGCAGTAAATAATGTGCTGGATAAAGATAATTAGTTCCTGCTGCTTTTACATCGAGTTGCCGATATTTTCCTGCTTCCTCTGGCGAGATCGCTCTTATAATTAAATTATGAATTTGCTTAATCTCCCATTCGCCAATCGGGCTATCTTGCTGCGCTAAAGTTTCAATATAATCAATGGCATCTTTATGTCCGATGACTTCTAAATGTTCTTGTAGGGTTTTGCCACCGATGGTAATGCCTGTTGACAACACTAATTCAGTTTCGCTTTGAGTAAGTGTATTGCCTTCGATCGCGTTAGAATTGTAGGTAAATTGAACGTCATATAATTTTTTCAATTCCGCTACAATAATTGGCGAAAGAGGGCGAAAGCTATCTAACCAACTTTTAAGCCGATCTATTTGTTGAAATTTTGAGGAGTTGCTCATATTTAGATAGCGATAGAGGAGTTTTTCAATATCTGGGGTGATTTGTTGTTGAGATAATCTAATCAGTCCCTCGATGAATTCATCGTATAGCTGCTGAGCAGTCTGATTCGATAAAACCTTCAAAGTTTCTGGCAACGTCATATTTTCTCTTTTTCTGCTAATAATTCAATTATCTCTTGAGCAAAAATTTCTTCGGATGCTTTATCCAGGCAAGGGTTTGGTTAAATAATCAGCTTCAGCTAAAATTATTATATAAACTTATAGCTCAATACTAAAGTCGCCCTCCGTGAGAGAAGAAACCAACATTCGGCAAGAATTAGCCGCCCTTCTTCAGGATTTACCAGCAGAAAAGGTTAAAACCGCTGTTTTAAAATGGCTGGGTACTGAAAAAGGTGATATTGGGGATTTGAAGCAAAACTTATCTCTAGAACCCGAAAGCAACCAAGAACAAATGATTTATGGTGCGATTGATACCAACCTCGATTTTACAGCCCTCACCGAAGAGGAAATGATTACACAAAGCTTAGAAGCACTAAATGAGTATCAACAATCTAGTCACGGTGTTTCTCAACAAGCGATGGAAAACTGGGCGGCTAGTTTAGGCACTGATGACGAGTTACCATGCCCCAGGTAATTTGGTCGCCTACGGCATCGCGAGATATTGATAGACATTACAATTTTCTTTTAACACGAGATGCTACCGTCGCCGCGAAAGTTGTGCGGGAAATTATCAAAACGGGTGGTAGTTTAGCGCAAAGTCCCTATCGAGGAACAATTGTTCAACAAAAAGCAGGACTCCGAAAATTACTCGTTTCCTTTGGCAAGTACGGCTACGTGATTCACTACACAGTCATTGAAGAGGAAGTTATTATCTTAAGGGTCTATCAGGGACGGGAAAATCGCCCAAACTAGGCTTATTATTGATAATTGATAGATGTTTAAGGGTGATGCTTATTTAAGGAGTATTGTTAATCAATTTAAGAAGAATTTGATTAAAGAAATTTTCTGCTTTTACAATAAGACGGTATTGCAAATCAAAGAAATGCTCTTGATTAATTGGAAAATGACTTAATTTAAGCCCTGTTTAGTAGCAGTATTCTATGCTAACTTCTAAAACAAAATTATTCTAATTATCACGTTCAAAAGATTATTTAGTTTTGAACGGAGCGGGCGGGGATATCAGTAGAGGATTTTTATTGCTTCAGTTAACAATTCAAAATAATGTAATACTAACTTTTATAAGGAAAATCCCTGGTTTTTGGCATGAAAGTAAGGGATATTTCATTTGACCAACATTTTAGAGTAAATGAGTAAAAAGCGAGTCTTATCTGGAATTCAAACTACTGGTAATTTACATCTAGGCAACTATTTAGGGGCAATTCGCAACTGGGTAGAAATACAACAAGACTACGATAATTTCTTTTTTTTCGCCGACTTGCACGCCATTACTGTACCCCACGATCCCCAAGTTCTTGCTGCCAATACTTATAATCTCGCCGCAGTCTATTTAGCTTGCGGTATTGATTTAGAATATTCCACTATTTTTGTGCAGTCCCACATCAGCGCACACAGCGAGCTTACTTGGCTACTTAACTGTATTACGCCTCTAAACTGGTTAGAGAGAATGATTCAGTTTAAAGAAAAAGCAGTTAAGCAAGGAGAAAATGTCAGCGTTGGCTTGTTAGACTATCCTGTATTAATGGCAGCAGATATTCTACTCTATGACGCTGATCAAGTACCTGTGGGAGAAGATCAAAAACAACATTTAGAATTAACTAGAAATATTGCCAGCAGAGTTAACGATAAGTTTGGCAAGAAAAAAGAAGCAGTATTGAAAATACCGGAACCTCTAATTCGCTCTGAAGGTGCCAGGGTAATGAGTTTGACAGATGGGACTAAAAAGATGTCCAAATCCGATCCCTCGGAATTGAGTCGCATTGATCTTCTCGATCCGCCAGAGGCAATCAACAAAAAAATCAAAAAGTGTAAAACCGATCCCGTCAAAGGATTGACTTTCGATGATCCAGAACGTCCGGAATGCCATAATTTACTTAGCTTATATCAACTTCTAGGTAACAAGACTAAAGCCGAAGTTGCAGCAGAATGTCAGGATATGGGTTGGGGAGAATTTAAACCGCTACTAACGGAAACTACCATTGAAGCTCTCAAGCCGATTCAAGACAAGTATCATGAGTTAATGGATAACCAAGATTATCTCAACTCGGTATTGCGAGAAGGGGCGGAAAAGGCTAGCTTTGTAGCCAACCAAACTTTGACGAGGGTTAAAAATGCGTTAGGTTTTTTACCTCCTCTTTAAAGTGCAGGAAGTACAATCTTGAAAAAATCAATAATTGGCAATCATAATGGCGAATAGTTTTCGTAGTGCTGTAACAGAAAAACAATTTTTAGTTACGGCTGAAGTTGCTCCTCCCAAAGGTGGAAATCCAGCCAGAATGTTGGAAGTAGCAGCCAAACTAAAAGGAAGAGTTCATGGAGTTAATGTTACTGATGGTAGCCGCGCTGTATTGCGAATGTCTTCAGTAGCCGCCTCTGTAATCTTATCACAGCATGGCTTTGAGCCAATTTGTCAAATAGCCTGTCGCGATCGCAATTGTATCGGTTTGCAGGCCGATTTAATGGGTGCTTACGGTTTAGGAATTCGCAATATCCTGGCACTTACAGGGGACCCGATACAAGCTGGAGATCATCAGAAATCTAAAGCTGTTTTTGAATTAGAAGCAATCAGATTATTAAAATTGATTGGCAAGTTAAACAGTGGTGTCGATTTTAACGATAAATCTTTGCCAGATGAGGCTCTGGATTTGTTTACTGGGGCTGCTGTCGATCCGCAACTTAAAAGTTGGTCTAGTTTACAAAAAAGGTTTGAGAAGAAACTCGAAGCTGGAGCAGAATTTTTCCAAAGTCAGATGATCACTGATTTTGATAAGCTCGATAAATTTATGAGTCAAATCGCCTGTGTTAGCGATAAACCGATCTTAGCGGGAATATTTTTGTTGAAATCAGCTAAAAATGCCAAATTTATCAATAACTATGTCCCTGGGGTTAATATTCCTGATTCGATCATCGAACGTTTAGCAGCATCAGAACAACCATTACAAGAAGGCGTAAAAATAGCTGCTGAGCAGGTTAAATTAGCTCAGACAATGTGTCAAGGGGTTCATTTGATGGCAGTTAAGCGAGAAGACTTGATCCCAGAAATTTTAGATATGGCAGGAATTAAACCTCTGAAGGAAATATAAAAGCTGGGCATCTTGAAAATAAGACCATAATTATTTATTCGTATAACATAATAAGTTTACGAGATAGTATCCGAATACATTTATGAGTTCATCATCTAATCAGATTTATCCTGTCATTTGGCAAGAAGATAAAGTATTACTAATCGATCAAACCCGCCTACCAGCAGAATATAGTATTGTTGAAATTAGCCGTAGTGAAGATATGGCACAGGCAATTAGAACTATGATTGTTAGAGGTGCGCCGGCTATAGGAGTCGCTGCGGCTTATGGAATGTATTTAGGCGCGAGAGAAATCGAGACTAGAGATCGCCAGGAATTTTTACTGCATCTAGAAAAAGTAGCTGCATTGTTACGCCAAACTCGCCCAACAGCGGTTAATCTATTCTGGGCGATCGCGCGGATGTTGAGAACAGCTTATGAAGAAATTGATGATCTAGAAGAGATCAAAAAAACTTTATTAACAACGGCGCAGATAATACAAGTCGAAGATTTAGAAACTTGTCAGGCGATCGGAGATCATGGTTTAAGTATATTACCTACTGTACCTGAAAAATTAAGAATCTTAACACATTGTAATGCAGGTTCTTTAGCCACCGCTGGTTATGGCACGGCTTTAGGGGTAATTCGTTCGGCATGGGGTGAACAACGTTTGGCAAGAGTATACGCTGATGAAACTCGACCTCGGTTACAAGGAGCAAGATTAACTGCCTGGGAATGCATACAGGAAAAAATTCCCGTTACAGTGATCACAGACAGTATGGCGGCTCACTGTATGCAGCGAAAAATGATTGATTTAGTAGTTGTCGGGGCAGATCGCATTGCTGCCAATGGTGATGCAGCTAATAAAATTGGCACTTATTCTCTAGCAATAGTTGCTCAAGCGCACAACATTCCCTTTTATGTTGCTGCTCCGTTTTCAACTATCGATTTTGATTTAACTGATGGTAGCCAAATCCCGATTGAAGAGCGGGACGCTGCGGAAATATACGAGATCAACAATACAGCTATTTGTTCCCCAGGGGCAGAATTTTATAATCCAGCTTTTGATGTTACCCCAGCCAACCTAATTACAGCGATTATTACCGAAAAGGGCGTAATTAAACCTGATTCTTTGATTGAACATCGTGCGGCTATGATTAAAGGCGATTAAATAACTTCTATTTTGTTAATTTTTCAAGGAATGAAATATCTGTAAAAGGATGTGGTTTAAAATTTGGCATCCTCTTCTTTCTTGATTTTCTCAACCAAACTCATAACCAAGTGGTAACAAGTGGTTTTGCCAAACTCATGACTGCACTTTTGTATTTTTTGTGCTGGGTTTGAGTTCGGTCAACGAGACAAAGCAAAACCCCTGCATCGCACAGGATCATAGGTCGAGTCCTTGTTGCCGATACTTGTTGAGCAGAAGTTCTGAGTAAGTGTTGTCTGGTTCGGATGGAGTAACATCCAAGTCATCGAGAGCCTTAAACCATTGTGACCAAGTTTCCACAAGTGCTACTTCAAGTTGACTATCAATAATTTTGGATTGATGTTTGTGAGCGACAAAATCAATGAAGTCGCTTACTTCTTGAATAAGGAATTCAGGAAGTTGATTTAATTTATTAGTTGCAGTTTCTCGAATTGTCATAGGACTTGACTCTTTAATTATTCAATACCTCTATAAAAGACCAAGGAATTTTTTCCTAATTTTAAGACTAAGCTGGTCAGCTTTTTGAAAACCCAAGTCCACCTTTTCCCATTTCTCTTGTTATGGCTATAGTTCTAATCTAATACTTTTTTACAGATGAGTTCTACAAAGTTCCTAACTATGCATTCCTCATAGTTCTAATTCGAGAATTAACTACATCCCGCACTTTGCTTAATTCAACTTTATGTCCACTCTGACTATAAATTTTCGTTGCTAAATCCCACACAACTTGGTCACGCTTAGTTTCAAGTTCGTTCAGGCTTTTCTCCGTAACTGATATGCTTTCGTCCAAGTATTTATTGACTACCATCTTCAGCATCTCTAGTTCATAATTCTTATCTGCTTCACTCACTACTTAATCTCCTGTATATTTATCCATACTCATGAGAATAGTACCCAATTAAGGCATTGAAGCAGGCATTTGAATAGATGCGGGCTTAACTATTTATTTATAAGGAAACTTTCTGTATAATCACCCTGTGTGGGGTAATATCCAGAATTTTTCTCGATATTATTCAATGATCTAGGCTGTATAAGTGCAGGAGCAAACGGCTCTTCGCTCCTGCTTCCGCTGGTTACTTAAAGATATCTTCCTTCGGTATCTGGACTTTCCATGCGTGGTAAACCCATGCTGTAGTTGCGAACTCTTGAGCCTAAATTATAGTTGATTTCGCCTTTGGTCAGTAAAGTACGAATAAAATGTTCTAAATCCGAGCCAATACGACGCAGATTATATTCACTCAAATCTTCGCCATTGCTTGCCTCTACTAATTCATCGAATTTATGATAAACCTTTTGCAGAGAGTCTTCACTCCAGTTAAATTCGTTATCTGGATCAATATCTAAAGTTAAAACTTGATCGCTAGGAATTAACTCATTATGTTTAACTTCTGCGCTATAAATGCGAACGTGGCGGGTAGTTGATTTAACTAGCATACTAATATTTTTCTCGATACTACTAATTGGAAGTGAGGTAGGAAGAACGAGATCAAAACTTCAACCTACCAATTATCAATAAGCTAAGAGCTAAAAACTAAGAGCTTTTCTATTAATTATTTATAAGCTTTAATGCACTCTTCTACCAAAGGTTTAACTGCATCTACATCTTTCCAACCTTGAATTTCAGTTACTTTCTTTTCTAGATTTTTATAAGTTCTAAAAAATTCAGCAATTTCTTCTAAACGATGGGGTGCAATATCTTTAAGAGAGTTTACCCCATTATAGCGTGGGTCTTCAGCAGGAACACAAAGAATTTTCTCGTCGCGATCGCCACCATCGATCATTTCTAACATTCCAATCGGTCTAGCAGCAATTACACAACCAGGGAACGTAGGTTCATCCATAATTACCATACCATCTAAGGGATCGCCATCGTCAGCTAGGGTATTTGGCACAAAACCATAGTCGTAAGGGTATTTTACCGAAGCAAATAAAACGCGATCTAGAGCGAAAGCGTTCATGTCTTTATCAAATTCGTATTTATTTTTGCTACCGCCAGCAATTTCAATTAAGACATTAATAATGCCAGGTTTGGGTTGAGCTGGAATGAGTGATAAATCCATAAAATCCTCCAAATGCTAATTAATTAAGTTAAAACCATCCGCCATCAAGCATTCTACCTGATTAGGAAACCAAATCTATGTCCAATTGAGTTGAATTTTAGAATTCCCTTGCTTCTACAGGTAATGCATAGTAGGCAATGCCTTCAAAATTGTAATTAGACAAGTTTTCTGTCACAAAAGTTCTTTCGGTTTCATCAGCAGTATAGAAGTGAACTCCAATAGTCGGCTGGGTCTAGATTACTGTCCGTACCTACTGCTACTATGTCTTCAGATTCACCAGTACCATTTGCGGTTGAGTAATCGACGGTTATCAGTTCATCACTGGCTTGAGATAAACTAACGGTAAAGTCAAAGTTGGTATTCCCAGCATCACCTTCTGCAAACTCGAGATCATTAATCGAAATTGCAGGTGAAATTCCATCAACCACAATATCTGGAACTTCTGTACTATCATTGTCCTTAATAATTACGGTAGCAACTCCACTTAAGCTTTCGTCTTCTGTCGCGTCGATACGGAATTGAAACTGTTCCTCAGATTCTGCGATCGCATCATCAGTAATGTTGATCGCAAAAATTAAGGTATTCTGTATATTAGGATTAATAGTGTCAGCAAAATTATCAATTTTGCTGAAGTCTACTCCTGGGGTATTTTCATTAAACGAAGTAGAAATAGCAGTCTCATCAATAGTAGATATTTGTACCGCTGTTTGTTGAGTAATATTTGAAGCCGTAGGGTCAATTTCTAGGATAATCTGGCCATCATCTTCGTTAACCTCGATTGGGTTTGAATTTTTAAAAATAATCATGATATCTATTCCTTTAGTCAGAGATTTAGTTTGTTCTCACAAGTTTGGCTCATCTCCCCTAATTACGACAATCGCGATCGCATTTTTGATATTTTCAACGTAGTTTCCTAAGTCTAAATTATCTTCTTTGTTAATTTAGACTTAGGAATGTCGGATAAAGGCTATGAACGACGTAAATATAGCTACCATCCAGCGAAAGTAGCACGGCGAATTTGTCGTCCTACCAATAGCAAACGGGCAATTTGTTCGGCAGCATTAGTAAGCAGAGTTTCAGTTTCGGCGATCGCTTCATTTAGTTGACAAGGATAACTCATAATACTTGTATACTGATCGATGCCGTGATTTAAATTAAGGTCTGCACCTTCGCCAATTGTTCCTACCAAAGCAATTACAGGCAAATCATAAAGTTTGGCTCGCTTGGCAACTTCGGCAGGAATCTTACCCCGTGGCGTTTGATAATCGATACAACCCTCAGCCGTAATCACTAAATCGACTTCTGGCATCAATTTATCGAATTCCAAATATTGCATGATAATTTCGTAGCGGGGATATAATTTTGCTCCAATCAGGGCGTGTAAACCAGTTCCCAAACCACCAGAAGCACCACTACCAGACATTTCTCTCACATCAATACCCAAATCCGCAGCGATCCTCGTAGCGTAGTGTTCTAATGCTAGCTCCATTTGTTCTACCATAAAGATCTGAATTATTAACCTTGACTTAAACCTTATTTAACCTAATCTTTATGAATGTGTCGTGAAAAAAACATGAGGAACTTCTCATGAAGAATCCGATTATTTCCCCAAATTCACTGCTTTAATGGCAATCGCTGCTCTCTTCAACCAGATTTTGCTTTGCTTCTAATGGTCAAATAATTGTCAACTTAGCTCCCATCCCTAAATGGGAATCAAGACGAATAAAACTTCGATAGCAGCTAACGAAAAAGATCGACTTCCACGTAGTGTCGCAATAATGATTAACGATTAACAAAAAATCAAAGTGTTTGTTGCACTTCAACTAATCAGAAACCGTTAGATATTTTTTACTTTTATTAGTAATTAAAGATTGGAAACCAGACTGTTGACGAAATTCCTGCCAGATTACTTCATTGGCAGCCAATTCTAGATATTTTTCGGGATAAAGATCGATCGCTTTTTCTAAACTAGTAATTGCCCAGTTATTTTTATTTAGTAGGGCATAACAACAGGCTTGTTCATACCAAGCATCGTCAGATTTTGAATCTATACCTAAAGCGCGATCATAACAGCTAATAGCGGCTAATAATTGGTCTAATTCTTGTAAGATTGTTCCTTTTTGATACCAAGAATAGTAATCATCGGCTTTAATAGTTAAAGCAATATCATAGCTTTGTAAAGCCAACTCTAACTTCCCCCATTTTTGTAGAGCTTCCCCTCGTCGATAGAAAGCCCAAAAATCTCGGGGGCGCAATTCTAAAGCTTGATTATAATAAGCAATTGCTTGTTCGTATTCTGCTAATTTGCACCAAGAGAAGCCTGTGCGATAAATTGACCAATAATCTTGAGGATGAGCAACTAAAGCCTGAGCAAAACAGGCAATGGCTTGACGATATTGCTCTAGTTCTTTGAGATAAATACAGCCTTGATCATACCAAGAATAGTAATTATCAGGTTTAATCGCTGTTGCTTGGGCATAACTATTAATCGCTTCTGAGTAGTAACCTAAATCTTCTAAGACTACGCCTTTGCGATACCATGACCAATAGTCACGGGGATGATATTCTAAAGCGCGATCATAACTAGCTAGAGCTTGTTGATAATATCCTTCTGCGTGCAAAGTGTTCCCTTGCTGATACCATTCTTGATAACTGTCTGGACGAGTTTCTAAAGGTCGATACATCATCTTGATCTTGAATGTTAATTGTTGAATTCTTATGTTAAAAAGCGACTTATTAATTTATAGGCGAAATGGCGAAACAATAGTACCGAAAAAGTTAGGAATTGATCACAGAACTATTAGTTTGGCAACCGAAGCAATTGATTGTTTTCAAGACTGTTTGGGTAAAACCCAAGGAGAACTAGATCGCCGATTATTAGAACTAGAAGGAGATAGCCCAGATTATCGAGTTAAAAGAGGATTAGCTCATTTATTACGCAATAGTTTCTCTACTTTTGAAATTATAAGTCCTGTTGAACCACAAATTCTGAGACAACGAGTATTTTCTGAAGCGGCGAGAGTTGCAACCCTACCACGCAATCGTAGCACAACTATTGAGGCGATCGCTCATAGTCTAACGGATGAGTTGAAACATAGGGTATCCCGTGCAGAAATTGAAATCGGTCTATATGCAGATTTACAGGAAAACCACATCTTGACCCAGTTCGAGCCGCCGCTACCTGAATCCCTTTTACACCGCTACAATCTATCTCAGGTACAGGGAATTTTCTATCGCGCTAGTAATGTAGTTATTAATGCCCATCGTAACGATCCTGGGGAATATAAATTACTGTTTCGCTATATTAAATTATTTCAACTGATGGCATACATCGAAGGAGATGCCGATACAGGCTTTACCTTAACAATGGATGGCCCAGCTAGCCTAT